>ENA-OQBT01000116-OQBT01000116.1-human-gut-metagenome-genome-assembly--contig:-NODE-116-length-55102-cov-3.119854_pt1 | contig 55102 bp, 63 predicted proteins | sample MGYA00242749_ERZ504557 | MGnify/ENA primary metagenome ERZ504557 (study PRJEB26092, sample SAMD00036243) | human gut metagenome | host: Homo sapiens | study: EMG produced TPA metagenomics assembly of...
AGAAAAGAAAAAAGTACAGACCGAGAACCAGGAGAGAATTAAAACTCCGTTTTCTGAGATGGTTCGAAAATTTAAAAAACAGAAAAATGCAGTAGTTGCGCTTTGTTTTATCATTTTTCTCATTTTCCTTGCGTTTTTCGGAAGCAAAATTGTGCCGTACGGAATCAATGAGTATGATTATAATGCGATTCTGCAGGGACCAAGTATGAAGCACCTGTTTGGAACGGATGAGTTTGGACGGGATCTGTTTTCCCGTATCGTCTGTGGAACCCGGATTTCACTTGCAGTCGGATTCGGCGCTGTTACGGTCGGTGCAGTCTGTGGTACCATTCTCGGACTTCTGGCCGGATATTACGGCGGATGGATTGATTCTATTATTATGAGAATCTGCGATGTTCTGTTCGCTTTTCCGGGACTGATTCTTGCAATCGCCATCGTGGCAATCCTCGGAAGCGGCATGACAAACGTTGTGATTGCGGTCGCTGTCTTTTCTACACCGACCTTCGCACGACTTGTCCGAAGCAAAACGCTGAGCCTGAAAATTCCGTCTTTGTCCTGGCGGCACGGAACATCGGTGTTTCCGATGCAAGAATTCTGTTTCACCATATTCTGCCGGGAGCCATTCCGGACATCATTGTACAGTATTCCATGTCATTTGGATCTTCCATTCTGACAGCATCGAGCCTTTCCTTCCTGGGAATGGGCGCACAGCCGCCGACACCGGAATGGGGACTGCTTCTTTCCAACGGAAGAAACTATATGGCAAGTGCAATGTATGTGACGATTTTCCCGGGTCTTGCGATTTTCCTTACCGTACTGAGCTTTAACCTGTTAGGCGACGGACTTCGCGATGCACTCGATCCGAAACTTTCCGATTGATAAGGAGGAGCAGAAGTGGCTACTGATAACGTACTTGAGATAAAAAATTTACATACGTATTTCTATACCGATGGCGGCGTGATCAAAGCAGTAGACGGTGTCGATGTGGAGCTTCGACGCGGCGCAACGCTTGGTATCGTAGGCGAGTCGGGAAGTGGAAAGAGCGTGACATCCCTCTCTGTGATGGGATTACTGACCGGAACGAAAGGAAAAATTGCTGACGGCGAAATCCTGCTGGATGGCGATGACATTGTAAAGCTGACGAAGGAACAGCAGAGAAAGCTGCGCGGAAGCAAAATTTCCATGATTTTCCAGGAACCGATGACCAGTCTGAACCCGGTCATGAAGATTGGAGACCAGGTGCAGAATGTGTTCTGCAGCACGAAAAAATATCAAAAAAAGAGGCACTGAAAAAGGCGGAAGATATGCTCCGGAAAACCGGTGTTCCGCGTGTGGAACATATGATGAAGGAGTATCCGTTCCAGCTTTCCGGCGGCCAGAGACAGAGGGTCATGATTGCCATGGCACTTGTATGCAAGCCGGAAATCCTGATTGCGGATGAGCCGACGACTGCACTGGATGTAACGATTCAGGCACAGATACTGGATCTGATGAATCAGCTGAAAAAAGAGACAGGTACATCCATCCTGTTTATTACACATGATCTTGGTGTTGTCGCAGAGGTCTGCGATGATGTTGCCGTTATGTACTGCGGCCGCGTGGTAGAGCGCGGAGATGTAAAAACAATTTTCGCCAATCCGTCCCACCCGTATACGAAGGGACTGCTGGGATCGATTCCGAGACTGGGAGACGCCGGAAAAGAACTGAAGTCGATTCCGGGTAACGTTCCAAACCCGAAATATATGCCGAAAGGCTGCAAATTTGAGCCGCGATGTCCATACGCTTCGGAAAAATGCCGCGAGGAAGAACCGGGATTTTTCCGGATCGAAGAAGGCCATATCAGCAGATGCTGGCTCTGCGAAAGCGGACAGCTCAAAACAGATCACGTAGAGAAGGCAGGTGACTAGGATGTCAGATACATTACTTAGAGTAGAGGATTTGAAAATTTATTATCCGGTTGCCGGAAGCGGATTTGGGAAAAAGGAATTCGTCAAGCGGTAGACGGAGTTACCTTTGAGGTGAAAAAAGGAGAGGTATTCGGAATTGTAGGCGAGTCCGGCTGCGGAAAATCCACGCTGGGAAGAGGCGTCTGCAAACTGGAAAATCTGACATCGGGCCATGTGTATCTGGATGGAGAAGATATTACAGAGTACAATGACCGGAGAATGCGTTCCATCCGGAAAAAGGTACAGATGGTTTTTCAGGATCCGTATGCGTCCCTGAATCCACGGATGTCTGTTTTTGACATCATTGCAGAGCCGCTGCTGGTGCATCATCTGTATCAGGATAAAGCGGATCTGGAAAAGAAAGTGCTGGATCTTTTGCACCGGGTAGGACTGGATGACTACCATGCAAACCGTTATCCACATGAATTTTCCGGCGGTCAGCGTCAGAGAATCGGAATTGCCCGTGCACTTGCGGTAGAACCGTCTCTGATCATCGCAGACGAACCGGTTTCGGCACTGGATGTGTCTATTCAGGCGCAGGTTCTGAATCTTTTAAATGAACTGAAGCATGACCTGGATCTGACCTATATTTTTGTTGCACATGACCTGAGCGTTGTGGAATACATCAGTGACCGTGTCGGCGTTATGTATCTCGGCAATTTCGTGGAGGTCGGAGAAAAAGAGAAAATTTACAGCAATCCGATGCATCCGTATACGCAGGCACTGCTTTCCGCAGTTCCGGTTCCGGATCCGACGGCAAAAAGAGAAAGAATTCTGCTTGAGGGAAGCATCCCATCCGCCCACAAGCCGCCGACAGGCTGCAAATTCCATACCAGATGTCCAAAATGCATGGAATGCTGCAAAACACAGGCACCGGAGCGGTATGAAGTGGATGACGGACATTACGTATATTGTCATCTTTATGATAAAGAAAGAAGGGAACAGCAGAAATGAAGCTTTTTATCAGTGCAGATATCGAGGGCTGTGCCGGAGTGGCACTGACCGATGAAACACATAAGAAGGAAAGCGTATACCAGAGATTTGCAGAGGAGATGACCGAAGAGGTCGTTGCGGCATGCGAAGCAGCACATGAAGCGGGCGCGGATGAGATTGTCGTAAAGGACGGTCACGGAGATGCATCCAACATTGACCCGCTGAAAATGCCGGAGTATGTCACCCTGATCCGGGGAAAGAGTGGTCATCCGTATAATATGATGTATGGTATCGACGACAGCTATGACGGCGTACTGTATCTTGGATACCATGCACCGGCAGGAGATCCCAATTTTTCGATCAGCCACACATCGACAGGAAACAGCCTGTATATTCATCTGAATGGAAAAGTGATGAGTGAGTGCATGCTGAACAGCTATACAGCAGCATCACATCACGTACCGGTGCTGTTCCTTTCCGGAGATGAAGAGATCTGCCGTCAGGCCAAAGAACTGATTCCGGGCATTACGACAGTGGAAACGAAGCATGGTGTCGGTGCGGCAACGTGGTGCAAAGCGAAAGGAAAAGTGATATCCGAAATCCGGGAAGGGGTAAAAAAGGCAGTTGCCGGACAGAAAAAAGAGTGTCAGGTGGCTCTTCCGGAGCACTTTACATATGAGGTAACCTATAAAGACTGGAAAAAAGCGTACACGATGTCGTTTTATCCGGGAATGCAGAAGGTAGATACCTTCACAAATAAGCTGGAGACAGATCGCTGGATGGATATTGTCACAGCACATTGCTTTGTTGTATATTAAGAATATAAATCTGACAGAAACCCAAAGAAAAGAGGATAAAACAATGGATATAGAAATGTTTGGTAAGCTTTCCGATGCATTTGGACCAAGTGGATTCGAGGAGGATGTCATCCGTACCATAGCAGATTACTGCAAAGAATTTGATGTAGAAAATGACGCAATGAATAACCTGTATGTGCGGATGCCGGGAACAAAGCAGGATTCCCGTCCGGTCATCCAGCTGGATGCCCATCTGGACGCATGCGGTTTCATGGTACAGAATATCCAGGACAACGGATGCCTTGGCATTATCATGCTTGGCGGCTTTCATCTGACCAGCCTTCCGGCACATGCGGTATGGATCCGCACCAGATCCGGAAAGATGGTACATGGTATTATCTGCGCAAAACCGGTTCATTTCATGACAACAGCGGAACGCAGCAGTCAGACTCTGGAAATTGAAAAAATGTATGTGGATGTCGGAGCAACCAGCCGCGAGGAGGTTGAAAATGTTTTCGGAATCCATATCGGTGATCCGATGATGCCGGATGTAACCTTTGAATACGATGCAGAGCATGAGATCTGCTTCGGAAAAGCATTTGACAACCGGGCCGGCTGCGCATGCATCGTAGATACGATGAAACAGCTGGAAAAGGAGCAGGCTTCTCTTGCGGTTAATGTTGTCGGCGCCTTTGCAGCGCAGGAGGAGGTCGGAACCCGCGGTGCTGTTGGTAACAAGTCAGATTGTAAAACCGGACCTTGCCATTGTATTTGAGGGATCTCCTTCCGATGACTTTTTCATCAGCGCAGGACAGGCACAGGGCTGCATGAAGAAGGGTGTTCAGATTCGTATCCTGGACAACAGCTATATTTCCAATACGCAGTTTATTTCACTGGCCGAGGAAGTAGCAGAAAAATGCGGAATTAAATACCAGGAGAGCGTAAGAAGAGGCGGAAGCACAAACGCAGCAAAAATCAGCGTGACAGGAAAAGCAGTTCCGTGTCTGGTGCTTGGTGTTCCATCCCGCTATGCGCACAGCCATTACAATTTCTGCGCAAAAGAAGACCTGGAGGCAGCAAGCGCAATGGCAGCCAATGTCATTCGTGCTTTAGATGAGGAAAAGATCCGTCATATCTGCCATCAGGATGTACTGTAAAATATTCGATAACGAAAGAAAAAGCATGCCGGAAGCGGGTTCACAGGAAAGGTGAAGCCGTTTTCGGCATATCTGGTAAAAAAGGAGAGTTTACAAGTGAGAAAACCGATCATTGGAATCTTGGGAAATACGTATAAAACACAGCCGGGACTTTTTTCAAGTGCGGAGAGAATGTATGTCAACAGCGATTATATCGAATCAGTTCTGAATAACGGCGGAATTCCTATGGCAATTCCGGCAGTTGCCATGAAAGCGGATCCAGAAGGCATACTTGCTGTGTGCGACGGAATTCTGGTTCCCGGCGGAGAGGACTTAAATCCGTGGTATTATGGGGAAGAGCCAAAACCGCAGATCCAGACCATCCGCCCGGAGATCGACGAGGCATGGTTTGCACTTGGACGGGCAGCAAAAGGAGATGGGAATGCCTATGCTTGGCATCTGCAAGGAATTCAGTTTTTAAATGTCCTGTGCGGCGGTGATCTGTACCAGGATATCTATACACAGAAGGAAACTACAATTCTGCATCTGCAGTCCCTGGAGCGGTCGTATCTGCATCACCATGTAGAAATTAAAGAGGGAACCCATCTGGCAGAAATCCTTGGGGCGGGAACCCATGCGGTAAACTCCATGCATCATCAGGCAGTGCGTACGCCGGGAGAGGACATCGTGGTTTCAGCAACGGCGCCGGATGGAACCATCGAGGCGATAGAAAGCCGCAACGGACAGATTGTGGCCGTACAGTGGCATCCGGAAGCTGATCCACTCAGCGCCGGAGATGAACCGCCTTTTTGCGGATCTGGTAGAAAGAAGCAGCAGATACAGAGAGAAAAAGTAACGATTTGGAACCATGTAAAAGGAAAGAAAAACCGGGATGGGACTTTTGAACCGTTACGAAAAAATAAGAATGGATAAAGATGCGATTCTAAAAGCAGAGAGCAGGAATCGTTCGGGAGGCAAAAAAAGAATGAACAGAACAATAAGAGTATCGGCGGCGGGTGATATTCTGATTATGAAACGGCTTCTGCCGGGATATCAGGATGTTTTGCCGATTCGCGAATTTCTGATGCAGGGAGAGGTTCGGATGGCGAATCTGGAAACAACGATATCGGACGGCAGCTGTTACGCATCGGCGTATTCCGGCGGAACATGGCTGACTGCAGATGCGAAGTGTCTGGAAGATACCCTGCGTTACGGTTTTAATTTTCTTGGGATTTCGAATAATCATACGATGGATTATTCCTACGAAGGACTTGCATCTACGATCAGCGAACTGAAAAAAAAGGATGTGGCATATGCCGGAGCAGGCAAAAATCTTTACGAAGCATCGCGTCCTGCCATTCTGGACACAACAGCGGGACAGATTGCGGTGATTGATATCTGTTCTACGTTTGAAAATGCAGCCAGGGCGGGAAGCCAGACGGAACGGCAGCCTGGCAGGCCGGGCTTAAATCCGCTGCGCTTTTCGGAAAAATATACCATTACGGAGAAACATGCGCAGGATCTTGCAAAGATTGCAGAGGTGACCGGAATCAACGGACTGCGGGGATCTGCACCGGCAGGAGGGATTTATCGCTCCGCTTCCCGAGGGTGTCATGGAATTTGGCGGGAAAATGTTTGAAATCAGCAAGGACGGAACAGAGGGAAGAAGCTCCAGCCCGAATCCGATCGATGTGAAACGCACCGTCGATGCAATCCGGGAAGCGAAGATGACATGTGAGGCAGTCCTGGTTATGGTACATTCCCATGAAATCCGTAAGGACAATGACGAGGAAGCGGATTATTTTCTGGAGGAATTTGCACGCGCCTGTATCGATGCGGGAGCCAGCGCGGTGATCGGGGGCGGAACGCATCAGCTGAAGGGAATCGAACTGTATCGTGACTGTCCGATTTTCTATTGCCTCGGAAATTTTATTTTTGAAAATCAGTATGTACGCCTTCTGCCTGCGGACTACATGGAAAAATATGGCCTGAATATTCACACGGCAGCATCCATCGGAATCGCCAGGCGGCAGGAGCAGTCCTCACATTCCCTCTACGAAATTCCGGAGGTCTATCGGAGTGTGCTGCCGTATTTCGAGATCTGTCAGGGAAAATGCACACATCTGGAGCTTCTGCCGGTCGAGCTTGGTATGGACAGGGAAACGCAGAAAAAAATATTCCGTACGTGGCAGACGAAAAAACAGCAGAAAAAATTGCAGAATATCTCACCCGCGTGAGCAAGAGATATGGAACAGAATGGGAATACAAAGAAGGAAGGATTGTACTTCATGCGTAAAAAATGGGAAATAGAAGAGGAATACCGAAACTTTTGCCGGAACAACAAAGAACTTGCGCTGCAGACGCTGCGGGAGCTGACACTGACCCCGACGGAAACGGGAAAAGAGGATCAGAGAATCGCATATTGCATGGAATGGATGAAACAGCAGGGCATGGAGTCAGTTCATACGGATGAGCTTGGAAATGTAATCTGGGAGTATCGGCCGGAACAGGAAAAGAAGGTTCTGTATACGGCGCATCTGGACACCGTGTTTTCGCTGGAGGAGCCGCTGGAGATTAAAGAAGACGGAATGATCTGGCGTTGTCCCGGCATCACAGACGATACCGTGAATGTCGTGATGCTTCTGATGGCGGCAAAATACGTTCATGAGACAGAGCCGGAGCTTCCATGCGGTCTGATTTTTGCAGCGGATCTGGGAGAAGAAGGGCTTGGCAATCTGTGCGGAGTTCGCGCGCTTGTCGACCATTATGAAAAAAATCTGTGTGGAATGGCAGCCTTTGACCTGTATCGGGATAAAATGTATCCCATCTGCATCGGGTCTGTCCGGTATCGGATTTCGGCAAAAACAAAGGGCGGTCATTCTTTCCTGAATTTCGGAAGAAAAAATGCCATTGCAGAGCTTGCGGGTCTGATCGGAGAGCTTTACCGTTTTCAGACGGATGCAGCATCTCATACAACATACAATGTGGGAAAAATAGAGGGAGGAACCTCTGTTAATACGATTGCGCAGGATGCCTCCATGCTGTTTGAATTCCGTTCGGAGGATTACCGGAGTCTGGAAGCCTGCGAAACATATCTGGAGCAGACCATAGCAGCACGCCAGAGTGAGGAGGTACAGTATTCCTGTGAGCTCGTCGGAAAGCGGCCGTGCGCAAGAGAAACCGATCCTGTCCAGATGGCACGTATGACGCGGTGTGCGCAGAAAACGCTGAAGGCAGCCGACGGGGAAGAGCCGGTATGCTCTGAGGCATCTACAGATTGTAATATCCATTGTCGCGGCATATTCCTGCCATCTGTGTCGGTTTCTGCCGGGGCGGGGGAGCGCATACCAGAGAAGAATGCTTGATGCCGCCAGTGTAGAAGATGGCATGTGTGCAGCCGCAGCACTCGTATGCCGGCTTCCGTGGATGTGCTGCGAGAGCAGAGTCGTTGTAAGGGACGGGATAGAGGACCGAAAAGAGAAAGAGGAAATCCGGCGGCTGCTGGAGCTGTGCGATCAGGACTTCGTTCCGCCGCTTTCCCACCGCAACAGTACATCCCAGACGAACTGGGCCGAGACAGAAGAAAAGACGGATGGAATTGCAGAATATCTGGAAAATATCTGCAGTCAGCATGTGGTGCTGTGGAAGGAAGAGGGAGTCGTGCGGGCCTTTATGACCTGGAAGGATCATTTTAACTGTGAAAATCTGGAAGCATATCCGGATTCCTGCTATCTGACCACCCTCTGCGTCTGGCCGGATTACCGCGGACAGGGAATTTCGGAGGTAATGTATGCAGAAGCAGAAAAGGACATCGCGGCAAAATTTCCGGGAAGCCGGATTACTCTCCGTACCTGGTCCACGAACGGGGCCCAGGAGCATATCCTGGACAAGCTGGGATATAGTCTTGTCAGGCGGCTGAAGGATGACAGGGGAGAAGGAATTGATACGGTTTATTTTGTGAAAAAGGAAGAAAACGAAAAAAATGACAGATAACATGGTGCTTGCAAATCGCAGTTTATAGTGTCATAATCGGAAGCATAAGACAGCAAAAGGAGGGCTATAGCTATGCCTTGTACAACCATTTTAGTTGGAAAGAAAGCATCGTATGACGGTTCCACCATGATCGCGCGAAACGACGATTCCGGTGCAGGCCATTATACATCGAAAAAATTTGTAGTGATTCAACCGGAGGAGCAGCCGAGAACCTATAAAACCGAGATTTCACATCTGACCATTGAGCTTCCGGACAATCCGATGCGGTACACTGCAGTGCCAAACGCAGAAAAAGGCGAGGGGGTCTGGGCGGCAAGCGGCGTGAATGCAGCGCAGGTCGGTATGACTGCGACCGAGACAATCACATCGAATCCGCGTGTGCTGGGTGCTGATCCGCTTGTCGTTTATCAGCCGGCGGAAGACGGAAAAGAAGAGGTTCCGGGCGGAATCGGCGAGGAGGATCTCGTTTATATTGTTCTTCCTTATATTAAAAGCGCCAGAGAAGGTGTCAAAAGACTGGGCAGCCTGCTGGAGCAGTACGGTACATACGAGATGAACGGCATTGCATTTCAGGACCACGATGAGATCTGGTGGCTGGAGACGATCGGCGGCCATCACTGGATGGCAGTGAAAGTGCCGGATGACCATTATGTGGCCATGCCGAACCAGCTTGGCATCGACCATTTTGATCTGGAGGATGCACTCGGCGAACAGAAGGAATATATGTGCTCAGCAGACTTGAAAGAATTTATTGAAACATATCATCTGGATCTTTCTATGGATGGAAATTTTAATCCGCGCGATGCCTTCGGAAGCCACGATGATTCCGATCACGTTTACAATACACCGCGTGCCTGGTTCATGGAGCGCTATTTGAACCCGCACACGAAAAAATGGGACGGACCGGATGCCGATTACACACCAGTATCTGACGATATTCCGTGGATGATGGTTCCGGAGAAGAAGATCACCGTAGAGGATGTGAAATACGTACTGTCCTCTCACTATCAGGGAACACCGTACGACCCGTATGCCGCATACGGCGATAAATCGTGGAAAGGGGCATACCGCTCCATCGGTGTCAATCGGACCGATTTCCTTTCTGTCATCCAGATGCGCCCGGATCACAAAGGAGACAACGGCATTCTGCAGTGGATTGCATTTGCGTCAAATGCATTCAATGTGCTGGTTCCGTTCTACACCGATGTGACGACAACACCGGAGTATCTTTCCAACACAACGGGAGAGGTTTCCACAGATAACTTCTACTGGGCAAGCCGCATGGTGGCAGCAATGGCAGATGCATCCTATAAGTCTTCTATCTTCCACATTGAGCGGTATCAGGAAAAGGTGATGGCAAAAGGCCATGCACTGATCCATCAGTACGATGCGCTGCTTGCAGGGGAGACAGACGAAACAAAACAGACACAATTGAGAGAAGAAGCAAACAACAAAATCGCTGAAATGCTGAAAAAGGAGACGGGTGCAACACTGCACAAGGTACTCTTTGAACTCAGCAACCAGATGAAAAACGCGTATTCCAGATCGGATGCGTAAGGCTTTTTGGGGGGAAAGAATAAGAGAATGGTTCTGCGCGCAGGAAAAATTGCGCGCAGAATCATTTCCTGTCCGGAACCGCCTCGAACAAACAGGGTGTTACAGTTCGTCGGAAACCAGTAAACGATACGATCCTGATAAAAAATCTCAGCGTACTTTGGTGAATTTTGTTGACAACAGGCAGTTCCTGTGCTACAATAAACCAGCGACATGGAAGAAGGTCTTTTTTTTATGCCTGAAATTGCTGAAGTACGAGCAGCAAAAACAGGGCAGAAATGAAGAGACCGCCGCTGATCCGCAAGGATCACAAGCGATAACGCAAATACACAGTGGAGGTGGAAGTCGTGCGCGTAAAAATCACATTGGCATGTACTGAATGCAAACAGCGTAATTACAACATGACAAAAGAGAAAAAGAACCATCCTGAGAGAATGGAGACAAAGAAGTACTGCAGATTCTGCAAAAAGCACACAATGCACAAAGAAACCAAATAATCTTTGGTAAGAGGTGATCCAATGGCAGAAACTGAAAAAAAAGCATCCAAAAAGAGCTGGTTCAAGGGCTTGAAAGCAGAGTTCAGAAAAATCATCTGGGTTGACAACAAAACGCTGGGCAAGCAGACCGTTGCAGTCGTAGCGATCTCTGCAGTAACCTGCGGGTTAATCACCCTGGTTGACAGCGCTGTAATCGAGTTCGTCAATTTATTGATCAAATAAGGATAAAGGTGTCAGAATGTCAGAAGTAAACTGGTATGTAGTCCACACCTATTCGGGCTATGAAAACAAAGTAAAAGCCAATATTGAGAAAACAATTGAGAACCGTCATCTTGAGGATCAGATTTTGGAAGTACGTGTTCCTATGGAAGAAGTTGTTGAAGTCAAGAACGGAACCAAGAAACAGGTACTCCGGAAATTGTTTCCGGGCTACGTTTTGATCAACATGATCATGAACGACGATACCTGGTATGTTGTCCGCAATACCAGAGGTGTTACGGGCTTCGTAGGACCGGGATCCAAGCCGGTACCGCTTACGGATGAGGAAATGGTGAACCTTGGAATCACCGGTGGTGAGGAAAAGGTTGAGCTTGACCTTGAAGTCGGCGATGCAGTCGTTGTAACAGGCGGCGCATGGAAGGATACAACCGGACTGATTCAGAGTATCAATGATACAAAACAGATGGTTACCATCAATGTTGAGCTGTTCGGCCGCGAAACGCCGGTAGAAATAAGTTTCGCAGAAGTCAAGAAGATGTAAGAAATGCCCCAGGGGCGTTTCGTGGGAGGGAAATTCCCGCAATTACCACATTTATTTAGGAGGTGCCGTAAAATGGCAAAGAAAGTTACAGGATATATCAAATTACAGATTCCTGCTGGTAAAGCAACACCAGCACCACCGGTTGGACCTGCACTTGGACAGCACGGAGTAAACATCGTACAGTTTACCAAAGAGTTCAACGCAAGAACAGCAGATAAGGGAGACCTGATCATCCCTGTAGTTATCACTGTATATGCAGACAGAAGTTTCAGCTTCATAACCAAAACTCCTCCGGCAGCAGTTCTGCTTAAGAAAGCCTGCAACCTGAAATCTGGTTCCGGCGTTCCGAACAAAACGAAAGTTGCTACTATCTCTAAGGACAAAGTTCGTGAGATCGCAGAGATGAAGATGCCAGACCTGAATGCAGCAACTGTTGAGGCAGCTATGAGCATGATCGCAGGTACCGCAAGAAGTATGGGTATCGTTGTAGAGGACTAATTTAGAAGAAGAGTTTACATCTTCTCGTATTGACGTGGGAGGGAGATTCCCGCAACTACCACCAGGAGGTTATTAGACAATGAAACATGGTAAGAAATATTTAGAGGCTGCAAAAGCAGTTGATCGTAGCATTCAGTACGATCCGGCAGATGCTATTTCCACAGTTAAGAAATTAGCTACTGCTAAATTTGACGAGACAATCGAAGTTCACATCAAAACTGGTTGTGACGGACGTCACGCAGACCAGCAGATCCGTGGAGCAGTTGTTCTGCCGCACGGTACCGGAAAACAGGTTCGTGTACTTGTTTTCGCTAAAGGCGCAAAAGCTGATGAGGCTGTTGCAGCAGGTGCAGAGTTCGTTGGAGCTGAGGAGCTGATCCCGAGAATCCAGAACGATGGCTGGTTTGATTACGACGTTGTTGTTGCTACACCGGATATGATGGGTGTTGTTGGTCGTCTGGGCCGTGTACTTGGACCGAAAGGTTTAATGCCAAACCCGAAGGCTGGTACCGTAACTATGGATGTTACCAAAGCCGTTAAAGAGATCAAAGCAGGTAAGATTGAGTATCGTCTTGACAAAACAAACATTATCCACGTGCCAATCGGAAAAGCTTCTTTTACTGAGGAGCAGTTAAGCGACAACTTCCAGACGCTGATCGGTGCAATCAACAAAGCAAAACCGGCTACTCTGAAGGGACAGTACCTGAAGAGCGTTACTCTGGCTCCTACTATGGGACCTGGAGTTAAGGTTAATACTTTGAAGCTTGCATAATAAATGAAATACTGAGAACCCCCGGGGCTGTAATGGCTCCGGGGGTTCTTTGCGTTGAAAAACGGACGCAGGGGAAAGGTGAATTCCGATTCCTTAAGAAAGAGCTTTATTTCAATGGGAAATAATTGAAAAAGATCAAAATAGTGTTAGAACATGAAAATTAAGATCAAGTATTTTGCCGGAAATGTTAGTATAATGCTAAGTAGAAAGTAAACGAAAAGAGCAGAGCCCATGCATGCGTTTGGAACGGCGGGTTCTGGAAAGGGAGGGTTTTATGCAGTATTTTGAAAAACAGGGAAATGCGCTGATTTTCCGGCAGGATGGGGAGACGGTCCGGGTGGAGCCGTGGCAGAAGGACAGTCTTCGGGTGAGAGGTACGCTTCTTTCGGAGATAGAAGAGGGAAGCATTGCACTGCTTGATCCGGAACCGGTGGAAGCGGAAATTGAGCTGGTGGATGAACTGAAAGCGACGATCAAAAACGGTAAAATCCAGGCGGTTCTCGAGCTTCAGCCGTGGGGACAGAAGCTGCGGATTACGTTCCTGAATCAGAAGGGCGAGGTGCTGCTCTCCGAGATCGCAAACGGCGGAGCGCTCTGCTTGCGCGCACACGATTACCGTGCATTAAAGGGAGGCGCTTATCAGCTGAAGTATCCTTCGATTCCAACCCGGATGAGAGATTTACGGTATGGGACAGTATCAGCAGGAGAGAATGAACCTGAAGGGATGCAACCTGGAACTGGCGCACCGTAATTCGCAGGCGAGCATTCCGTTTTATGTATCGAGCCTTGGCTACGGCTTCCTGTGGCACAATGCAGCGGTCGGTGAGGTTCATTTCGGAACGAACACAACGGAATGGCTGGCACGCACCACAAAGCAGCTCGACTACTGGGTAACCGCAGGCGATACCCCGGCAGAAATTGAAGAGCACTTTGCAGATGCCATTGGTAAAGTTCCGATGATGCCGGAGTACGGCCTTGGCTTCTGGCAGTGCAAGCTGCGCTACTACAACCAGGAGCAGGTTCTGAACGTGGCGCGCGAGTACAAAAAACGCGGCATTCCGCTGGATGTTTTTGTGATCGACTACTATCACTGGCCAAGATGCGGTGATTACCGTTTTGACGAGGAATACTTCCCGGATCCGAAGGCAATGATCGATGAGCTGCACGAGATGGGCATTGAGACGATGGTTTCCATCTGGCCGCAGATCGACTGGAGAAGTGAAAATTACGAAGAAATGAAACAGCAGGGACTTCTCGTGAAGAGTAATGCAGGTGTTGATGTTCAGATGCTGTTCCATGGAAATAATGTCTTTTTGGATGCAACGAATCCGAGAACGAGAAAGTATGTCTGGGAAAAAGTAAAGAAAAACTATGCAGATCTCGGCATCCGTACGTTCTGGCTGGATGAAGCAGAGCCGGAATTTTCGACGTACGAGTATGAGTGCTACCGCTACGCCGCAGGCCGGTGGAAGAGATCGGAAATATTTACCCGAGAGAGTATTCCCGCATGTTCTACGAAGGACAAAAAGAGAATGGGCAGGAAGATATTGTCAACCTTGTGCGCTGTGCATGGCTCGGAAGCCAGAAATACGGTGCGCTCGTGTGGTCCGGGGATATTTTCTCAACCTACGAGGATTTCCGCAAACAGATCTGTGCAGGCCTTCATATGGGACTTTGCGGTATTCCGTGGTGGACGACCGATATCGGTGGATTCCACGGCGGTGTGACCGAAGATCCGGACTTCCAGGAGCTGCTTGTGCGTTGGTTCCAGTTTGGCACCTTCTGCCCGGTTATGCGTATTCACGGAAACCGGGGACCAAGAGAAGAGATCATCAACAAGGCTGGCGAAGTGCGTGAGGGAACCGGAGCTGACAACGAGGTATGGAGCTTCGGAGAGAAAAATTATGAAATCCTGACAAAATTCATCGGTGTCCGCGAAAAAATGCGCGATTACACGAGAAGCCTGATGGCAGAAGCGCACGAAAAAGGAACACCGGTCATGAGACGATGTTCTATGAGTTCCCGGAGGATGCAGCGTGCTGGGACATCTCCGATGCTTACATGTTCGGCTCCGACATCCTTGTAGCACCGATTGTCCGGGCAAAAGCAACGAGCCGTACCGTTTATCTGCCGGCCGGTGCATCCTGGACACTGGCAAATACCGGTGATGTTTATGAGGCGGAAAAGCCTACGAAATCGAGGCACCGATCGAAACACTGCCGATCTTCCTGCGCGACGGAAAACAGGGATATCTGGTGGGAGAGATCTGATAAATCACAGAGCAGTTGTTTGGTTATGGGCAGGCAGCAAATGCGGATTGCAGATAGCTGTATGAAAAAAGAAAAGGAAAAAGGGAAAAGCATTCCGGAAGATCGACAAGATCCAAAGGAATGCTTTTCCGATGTTATAAATCAATCCCGGATCCGAAAAACGGATTTTAGCCTTGCTCCGCATACGGGCGGACAGAAAAACTTACGGAAGCGGATGACCTGCCGCCAGATACAGCTCATACCATTCTTCCCGCGTCAGCGTAATATTGCATGCCGCGATAATCTCTTTCAGGCGTTTTTCACTTGCCGTACCGGTGACGAGCTGCATATTCGCCGGATGGCGCAGAATCCACGCCGCTGCAATCGTGGTATCACTGACACCGTATTTTTCGGCCAGCACGCGGATTTTCTGGTTCAGCTCCGGATACTCGTCACTTCCAAGGAAGCATCCCTTCCATGACGGCATCTGGAATGGCGACCACGCCTGAAGCGTAATATCATGGAGCCGGCAGTAGTCGAGCAGACTTCCGTCGTGGTCAACCGAGCCCGGTGTCTCCATATTAACTTCCATGCCGTTGGCGACAAGATTGGAAACCGGAATGCTGAACTGTACCTGATTGACAACGAGCGGCTGGCGGACATATTTCTGCAAAAGCGCAATCTGCATCGGCTTGTGGTTGGAAACACCGAAATGGCGGACCTTTCCGCTCTCAAACAGAACATCAAACGCTGCTGCAACTTCTTCTGGCTCTACGAGGCGTCCGGGCGGTGGAGCAGCAGAAGATCGAGATAATCGGTCTGCAGCCGTTTTAAAATACCGTCCACCGATTCCAGAATGTGCTCTTTTGACAGATCATAGCAGCCCTGGCGGATGCCGCATTTGGACTGGATCAGAACATCCTCGCGGTGCAGGGAAGGATCGGAGGCAAATGCATCACCGAAAACTGTTTCACTCATGCCGCTGCCGTAAATATCAGCATGATCAAAGAAATATGCGCCCTGTTCCAGCGCGGAATGGATGAAATGATTCATCTCGTCTTTCGATTTTTCGGAAAGCCGCATGCATCCGACTGCAATCGAAGGAACTTTTCTCAGATGACTGCCTAAAACCGTTTCTTTCATGACAGAATTCTCCTTTGTGATAAAATAAAATCTTACTCTCACTATACCACTCAAGTACACTTGAGAGTCAATCTTTTTTTGGAAAAAGTGGTGAAAGCTTTCGCCAGAACCGCTGCGGATTCGACCAAAACACAGAAAAGCCGAACTTTGTTAACAAAATCGGAACAAAATCGAACAACAAAGTTTACTTGCATTTTTCGAAAAAATGATGTAAGATAGGGGTATTCGAAAAAAGATCCGAAAGGATCTGTAAATCTGTACTGACTCAGATAATGGAGGTTTACCCATGGATGCAAAAATCATAGCCGGAATCCTGGCAGCAGGAGGCGCAGCCTTAGCTGCCGGCGGCGTATATAGAATGAATAAGAAAACTGGTTACTTCAAAAAAGGGAATTCCGTCCGGTACGATGTTTCCCGGATCCCGTTTAAAAAGACGAGTCCGTTAAAAGGAAAGACGGTTGTCTTCCTGGGATCTTCCGTGACGAAGGGATTTGCGGCCCACAACAATGCGTTCGCGGAGTACATAGCGAAAAAAGACAGCTGTATCTGCATCAAAGAAGCGGTCAATGGAACAACGCTGATTGATAACTGTGAGGATTCCTACATCGAGCGCATGCGCGACAATCTCGACCCGGAGCGTCAGGTGGATCTGTTTATCTGCCAGCTTTCCACGAACGATGCAACGCGCAACAGCCCGCTCGGCGAAATTTCGGAATCCCGTGATCTGGACAGCTTCGATGTCAAAACCGTCTGCGGTGCGATCGAGTACATCATTGCGTATGCAAAAGAAACGTGGCACTGCCGGGTCATGTTCTACACTAACCCACAGTATGATTCCGATACGTACGCAAAGATGGTGGAAGCACTTCTGAAAATTCAGGAAAAATGGCAGATCGGCGTGATTGATTTCTGGAATGACGAACGGATCAACAGCATTTCGCCGGAAAAACGGAAACTGTATCTCCAGGATCCGATCCATCCGATGAAGGCCGGCTACGCTGAGTGGCTCGTCCCGGTGATGGAGCAGCGGATTGCCGAATATCTGGAAACGCAGGTATCATAAAAAAGACAAAAAAATACTTTCGTGGTTTCTTTGGTTGGAAGATTCCGCGAAAGTATTTTTTATTGCGCTGCCCTTAATGGAGCCGGATGATCAGGCTGCTGTGCTGACGAAATTGTTTTTTCCGTACTTTCTGTTACATTCCGTTTTTTACGGATCCGGAACTGTTTGAAAATGCCGCGGATGGCGTCGTAGAGCTCCGGCTTTAAGTCCTCAAGCGGGATTGGCTGCTGATACAGGATGGCATTGTAGCTTGTGCCGCTTACGAGTTCCAGAATCATATAGAACATCAGCTCTGGTGAGCGGTACGTATATGCCGCGTGAGAGAGCAGCGATTCGTAAATCGTGTAGATAGCAGGTGCGTCACTGAACGGAGAAAATGTAAGCGAATTTTTGAAGAACCCCCAGCTTAAGTGCTTGGAGATCAGCGTCACAAGGCTGTGGTTGGCAGCAAACTGATCGAGGATATTGTCGGTGATGAAAAGCACCTGCTCCTCAAAATCCTGGATGTCCGGATGGCGCAGCAGATCCGCATAGGCTGCCTGGAATATCTGGCTTGCCTTGTGCGCAATCAGATGATTTCGAATATCGTATTTATCTTTGAAATAAAGATAGAAAGTGCCCTTTGCAACGCCGGCGTTGTTCACGATGTCCGAAATAGAGGTTTTATTAAAGCCGTTGTCGATAAAGAGCGAGAAAGCAGAGTCCAGAAGGGACTCACGTTTCATTTGTTTGTTATTATCAATTTTTCCCACAGAGAGTCTCCTTTCATGAAAGATATCAAAAGCGTGTGTCATTATCTTGTCTATAATTATAGGTATCATACATGGAAACTGTCAAAGGGAAAATGACTAATTTTCTCATTTTTGTGACTATGCACGAAGAAAAAAATGACCGATCGTCAATTTTGTGCAGTATTTAATGTTGACTAAGAGTCATTTTTGCGTTATAACATTAGATGATTGAAAGGCATAGGAAAAACATCCTCGATCTGAGGGAAACGGTATCCCGCAGTATCTTACTCCGAGCGGGTTTTACTTCTCTTATGATCCTGGATTTCATCATAAAAAACCATTATAAAAACCACAGAAAGGAAGTTTATCACAATGAATAGAAACAGAAAACTGAGAAAACAGATGATGTCTGGTCTTGCTGTTGGTATGGCTGCTGTTATGGGAGCTGCTCCGGTTTATGCAGCGACAGGAGAGGACGCAGCGGTTTCCAAAGAAGAAACCGTATATGTAAATGCAAATGCAGACGGATCGGAAGATCAGATTACCGTATCCAACTGGCTGAAGAACGCAGGAACGGAAAAGAACCTGCAAGATGAGAGTGAACTGAAGGACATCAAAAACGTAAAGGGCGACGAGGAGTTCACCCAGAGCGGAAACAAGCTGACCTGGCAGACAGACGGCGAGGATATCTATTATCAGGGAACAACCACAAAAGAGCCTCCGGTTTCCGTGAAGTTCACCTATTATCTGGACGGCAAGGAAATCAAACCGGATGACCTGGCCGGAAAGAGCGGAAAACTGAAAATCAAAGTTGACTATACAAACAACACAAAGACAACGGTTGACATCAACGGCAAGAAAGAGACGATGTACACCCCATTCGTCCTGATGACCGGAATGATTCTTCCGCAGGATACTTCTCCAATGTCAAGATCGACAATGGTAAAGTCATTTCCGATGGAAGCAGAAACATCGTAATCGGATTTGGTATGCCGGGCCTGCAGGAAAGCCTGGGATTAAATTCCGATTCCCTTGAAGATCTGGTATCCGGTGACAGCGATTTCGAACTGCCGGAAAGCCTGGAGATCACTGCAGATGTGGAGAACTTCTCTCTGGATTCTACCTTCACCGTTGCACTTGATGATGTTCTCGACACCATCGATACCGACAACATCACCGGATACGATGACCTGAAGGATGCACTGAGTGATCTTGAGGATGCTGCAATGGAACTGGTTGACGGTTCCAAGGCACTCTCCGATGGTGTGGATACTTTAAAAGACAGCTACAAAGAGCTGGATGACGGTATCGGAACGTTAAAAGACGGCGCTGACGAGCTGAACAGCGGAGCCGGCACACTGGCAGGCGGAGCCGGCACACTGGCAAGCGGAGCATCGACTCTGGCAAACGGAACTTCTACTCTGAACAGCGGAGCTTCTACCTTAAACAGCGGAGCAGCTACCCTGTCCAACGGAGCATCCACCTTAAGCAGCGGAGCTTCTTCCCTGGCAAGCGGCGTAAACTCTTACACCGAGGGCGCTGATACCCTGAATAAAGCAATCCAGACGTATCTTGGAAAGAACGGTGTGCTGACTGGAAGCGTAACCGAGTATGTAAACGGTGTGAATAAAGTCGTTGCAGGCGTAAAACAGTACACCGACGGAACAACACAGCTGTCCGACGGCGTTGCTTCTTATGTAGCAGGCGAGAAACAGCTTGCAGCAGGCGCTGAGCAGCTTCAGCCTCTGGCAGACGGCCTGACCGAGGTAAACAGTGCAATCGCAACACTGAACGCAGCACTCGACGGAAAAGATGAGAATGATATTTTTAGCAGGAGCAAAACAACTCTCCGAGGGACTGACCAGTTTGAACGAGCAGCTGCAGAGCACCGATGTACAGAGCCTTCTGACGATGGTAGACGGCATGACCAGCACCGGTTCTACCCTGATCTCCGAGACCGAGGCGCTCTCCGAGGTTCTGAACACCACAATCGCAGGATCTGTCAACAGCATGATGTCAAACGGCAACGAGCTGATGAGCCAGATGGATACGCTGTCCAAAGGACTTGAGAGCTACTTAAGCGGTCTGGAGGCACAGATCACGAATCAGGCAACGCAGATGGAACCCAGATGGCAGCACAGGTTCAGGCATGGGCAGACGGAGCAGCAGCACAGCTGAACCAGGAAGCAACAGCAGCAGCACAGAGCGCAGCGGATGCAGCAGCAAGCCAGGCATCCGCCGATGCAGCAAAACAGGCAAATGATCAGCTCTCTGCAGCAGCGGCTGCACTGGATGCACAGATTTCCGCAGCTAAGAGCGCTGGAAATACAGAGCTTGCTGATTCCTTAAGTAAAGCAAGAAACCAGATCGGAAGTGTCAGCGTTTCCGCTTCAGCAGGAACCGTTTCGGTTACTCCGGTTACAGCCCCGCAGATTACTCTTCCGGAACTGAACTTCGAAATCGAGCGCCCGGATCTCTCCGGTCTTGCAGCAATGCAGCAGAAGATGAGCGACATCAAGAGTCAGTACAGTGATCTGCAGAAGACGGTTGCAGCTCTGATGCCGCAGCTTGAGACCATGCAGAAACAGATGCAGACCATCACCGATAATAAAGCAGTTGTTGAGCAGAATCTTGGTGCAATGCAGAAACTGACCGCAGGTGTGGCACAGCTTGATGCAGGCGGAAGCGCTCTGTACAAGGGCGTCGGTACTCTGTCCGCAGGTGTGAGCCAGCTGTACAGCAGCACAAATGAGAGTTTTGCAAAAGCAACAGCAGGCATCAATGCACTGAACGCAGGATTTACTCAGCTGAGTGCTTACAATGATACGCTGCTTTCCGGCGCAAGCCAGCTGAAAGCAAATGCACCGGCGCTGGTTGAGGGTGTTACGACTCTGCAGGGCGGCACGACACAGCTGACCGCAGGTCTTGGACAGCTGGGAAGCCAGTTAAGCGATGGATCTGCAAAACTTTCTGCAAACAGCGGAAGCTTAAGAAGCGGTGCTTCTCAGGTAGCAAGCGGAGCATCCCAGCTGGTAAGCGGAGCCTCCACACTGGCAAACGGAACTTCTTCCCTGGCAAGCGGAGCTTCTGAACTGAACAGCGGAGCTTCTACGCTGGCAAGCGGAGCATCTACTCTGGCGAGCGGAGCTTCTACACTGGCAAATGGAACTTCTTCTCTGGCAAACGGAGCTTCTGATCTGAAATCGGGAAGCAGCAAGGTTGTTGATGGTATTGACGAGCTGTCCGATGGTGCGAAAGAACTGGCTGACGGTACGAAGAAGTTTGAAGAAGAGGGTACCAGCAAGCTGAAGAGTACCTTTGAGGATGATCTGGGAGATGTACTGGATCGGATTCAGGCGCTGAATTCGGATAAATGCGCTTATACTTCTTACAGTGGTAAGGCAAATGGAATGGATGGAAGCGTGAAATTTATTATTGAGACTGCAGCAATTGAAGCTGCGGAAGAGTAATGTGATTCCACGGTAGATTGTGAGGCCGCCTGCGGTCGGGATGTTTTCCCCGACCGCAGGCGGCATTTACGTTACGTGGGGTGCAAAAAGACAAAAAATAAGAACAGCCCGCGGATATGCGGGCTGCTCTTTCATAATGAGGGGGGAGATAGTTTTGAGTGGTTCATCAACTATCTAAGTTATAGTATAGGGAAGAAATGTGAGCAAAGTATGTCTATTTTCTAAAAGAAACAGTAAATTTCTAAAGAATAAGTGAATCCATCCATTGAGTAAATCACTTCCGTCCGCCAAAACGTAGATGGGTCCCCAGGCGCAGCGGAGCGTCCGCCCCCCCCGCGGTGCATTTGCAGGAGGGTAAGGATGTTAGAGGGCGGAAATTTGCGTTGGGACCGGGCGCAGCACTGTTTGACCGAAGGGAGTTTGCGGAGCCCGGTTCCGGTTTTAGCAATTTTCGGCCTCTTACAGCTCTTCCCCTCCGAAACAGCACCGCGGGGGGCGGACGCTCCGCTGTGCCTGGGGGTCGTATCCTCCCGTCCTATTCAAAAGAAAGTTTCCGGTTCCCATAACTCTTCCGGTACTGTCCCGGCGTCATCCCGGTGAGTTTTCGGAAAGCCGTGGAAAAATTATGCGCATCCTGAAATCCCACATTATAAGCAATCTGAGAGACCGTGTGATTTGTGTCCGTCAGCTCGGCCATAGCGCTGTCCATTTTGGATTTCAGGATGAACTGCTTCAGTGTCATTCCGGTGCCTCGTGGAAGAGGGAAGAGAGGTATTTGTCGTTGTAGCCGAAATAACGGGCGAGTTCGGTGACTTTGAGGGACTCGCTGCTGTGGTACTGGATGTAGCTGATGATGTCCTGCAGGATCTGCGTCCGCTGCGTTTCGGAAGTGTAGGTGCGGTAGAAGGGACTCTGACAGTTGATTTCGCCGAGAACAGCGGCAGTCAGGCTGTTGTTGAGGAACGTATTGTGGAAACGCAGGGAAGTGTCCTGGAGCTGCTTCATGAGGATGATGACGCGGTTCGGGGAGGAAAGCGTTCCCTGGCGCGGGATGCATAACGTTTCGGGGTAGTTGGATGGAAGCTGGGCGGGAGCGAGGTCCTCAAGACGGTAGGAGGATGGCGGTGCAGCATGAAACTCATCCAGAACCGATCCGGCGGTCGGGTCAGAAGGAGCGATGATCGGTGCGGAGGGGATACCAGGGATAAAATGGAGCCAGTAGAAAGAGCAGCTTCCCTTTTTCGAGCCATGCTGATGGACGGTCGGCGGCAAAAGAAGATATTCGCCGGGGTGAACCTCGTAAGAGCGGCGTTCGTCCGCGATAAAAAGCGTTCCTTCCGTCACAACCATCAGTTCAAAATTGACGAGATTCCGTGTCAGGTGCATCCACTCCGGGGACGGGGACTGGAATTTGCCGCAGAGGTCGTAGGTAAAACAGGCGGCATCTGGAAATAAAACAGAGATCATATGACTTTTTCAAACCTTTTCAAACATTCTTGTATTTTAAACGGCGGTCCGTTTTGCTAAAATAAAACTATAGAAAAACAGGAAAACAGCCGTCAAAAGAAGTGTAACGCTTCCCATATCTGAAAGCAAGGAAAATATCTTTTTCAAACCAGGAGGCGGCGGAAGAAAATGAAAAAGGAGACCGAAAAAATGGATCAGAAAAACTTCAGCAAACCATTATCCCTGGCAAAAGTCCAGGTTACCGATGCATTCTGGAAAAAAGAGATGGAGCTTGTCCGCACCGAAGTAATTCCGTATCAGTGGAATGCCTTAAATGACAATGTTCCGGGAGCAGCACCGAGCTTCTGTATGCGGAACTACCGCCGCGCCGGTGAAGTTGAAAAAGAGCGGAAAGCAAAAGGAGACAAATTTGTTCAGATCAAATATCCGCTGGATACTTTTGAGACACTGCCGAAGGATGGCAAAATGGACGGAAGATTTTATGGCTTCCTGTTCCAGGATACCGATTTTACCAAATGGGTGGAGGCAGTTGCGTACTCCTTGACACAGCATCCCGATCCGGAGCTGGAAAAAACGGCAGATGAAGCAATTGAAGCTGTCTGCGCAGCACAGAGAGAAGACGGATACCTCGATACCTACTATCTGATCAACGATCAGGATATGATTTTTACAAACCTTAAGGACAACCATGAGCTGTACTGCTTCGGTCATCTGACGGAAGGCGCCGTAGCCTATTATCAGGCGACCGGAAAAGACCATCTCTTAAAAGCAGCAGAGCGTTTCGCGGACTTTATTGCCAGCAAACTCGGTCACGGCGAGGGTAAAAAAGCAGGTTATCCTGGTCACGAAATTGCAGAGATGGCTCTGATGCGTCTCTATGATCTGACCGGCGAGCAGAAGTATCTTGATCTTGCGAAATACTTCATCGATGAACGCGGAACAAAACCATACTATTACGATATCGAGCGCGGTCTGACCTGCCCGGAGGGCGAGGAACGATATAGCTACAATCAGGCAAACCGCCCGGTGCGTCAGCAGGATGAGGTGCAGGGGCACTCCGTACGCGCCGTATATCTCTATTCCGGCATGGCGGATGTGGCAAGGGCAACGCAGGATGAGAGCCTGCTGAAAGCCTGTGAAACTCTCTGGAACAACATGGTGCATCAGAAAATGTACGTCACCGGCGGAATCGGTGCCACTCATATAGGAGAGGCATTCTCTTTCAACTATGACCTGCCAAACGATACCGCTTACGCAGAGACCTGTGCATCCATCGGTCTTGTGTTCTTTGCTCGCCGCATGCTGGAGATTCAGGCAAAAGCAGAGTACGCGGATGTGATGGAATTAGCCCTCTACAATGGCGTTCTCTCCGGAATGGCGCTCGACGGAAAGAGCTTCTTCTATGTCAATCCGCTGGAGGTACTGCCGGAGGCATGTCACAAGGATGAGCGGAAATTCCATGTAAAACCGATCCGTCAGAAATGGTTCGGCTGTGCCTGCTGCCCTCCGAACCTGGCAAGAACGGTAAGCTCAGTTGCATCTTACGCATACACGGAAAACGACACAACCCTGTTTGTCCACTTGTACATGGGTGGAACAGTGGAAGGAGAAAAAGTAAAAGCATCCATCACTTCCGAATTCCCGTGGGACGGCCATGTTTCCGTGACCTGCGAGAGCGATACCAAAGAGCCGTACACCTTTGCATTCCGCATCCCGGGATGGTGTGCTTCTTATGAAAAAGAGATTCCAAAAGGCGCAGAAGTGGAAGAAAAAGACGGGTATCTGTATGTGACAAAAGTATGGGCGAAGGGTGAGACGATCCGCCTGAACTTCCCGATGGAAATCCAGTTTTTGGCATCCAATCCGCTTGTACGCGAGGACGCCGGCCGTGTTGCCGTAAAACGAGGACCGGTTGTTTACTGTATGGAAGAAGCAGACAACGGAAAGAATCTGCATTTGACAAAACTCTGTGTGAATGGTGAAAAAACCGCAGAAGCAGCCGATGAGCTGGGCGAGCATTTTGTGCGCGTAACGGCCGAGGGACGTCGCATGAAGCTGGGCGATGCGGAAAAACAGCCGTTGTATCATCTGTATCAGAAAGAGGAAGAGGAAAAGACGAAACTGAAGCTGATTCCATATTATATGTGGAACAACCGAGGTGAGGGCGAAATGCAGGTATGGATCCGCGCATGTGAATGATTTTATTAAAGAAGAAATAAAAAACTCCGGAAAAGGGATGGCTCCTGATGCAGCCTCCCCTTTTTTCGGAGTTCTTGTTATGCCAAAATATGAGAATCCTGCAAAAAAGAAAGTGAATTTTTTGCAGGATTCTTTGTGCTATTGGTACAGATTATTTTCTGCTTCTCATAGAAAGACTGCCGAAAGCAGAAGAAACGGCGGGCAGAATCACGAGGACGACCGCAAGGACAATCATTCGATCCACAAAGTCTGTCATGGCCTGTACAACGCAGACAGAGAGAGTCAGATTCATACCGAGCTGTGAAGCAGCTGCACCAGCACAGTGGAGCCGGAGGAAGTAATTCCACCGAAAACAACCGCGGTGATTGTGGAACTTACCACAGTACCCGGAAGTGAGATCACAAGCGCTGCCGGAAACAGCTTCCAGCCCATGGAGCGGAGGGAAAGACTCTCGCTGCGGGATCCTGCCGTATGGGACGGGCGGAGTCTGCGGAATACAAGGCCGGCAACGAGACCGATGACAAGCTGCACCGGAATATAGTAAAACGCATAGATATCACTCGTCATGCCGGAAATGAGTCCGGAGATCAGTCCCGGAACGAGGCCTGCAGCAGGTCCGAACAGAGCGGCTGCCAGAACTGTTCCGATGGAGTCCAGATAAACCGGAAGACGCAGCAGCAGAGCAATGGTACCGCCGAGAATATTGATGACACCGCAGAGCGCGAGTGTCGTGAGCTTTAACGTACGGTTAGTATTCATCATGCCTCGCCTCCCTTCTGAAACATCGTCTCATGTGGGAAGACCGGCGGTGCGGTGAGAATCTGGTCGAGAACCGGTGCGGATTCCTCCTGCGGCACGCCGAGAACGCGCTCAAAGAACATCAGGAAGAAACGGCGCACATCGACCTGCGTCAGAATGTGGCTGTTCGGTGCTTTCTGATAAAAATTCATGGCATCCACAACCGTCTGTCCGATGCAGAGGCCTCCGGTTTCTACCTGCGTATACGCATCAAAACCGCTGCAGAGAGACGGATCCACAAGATAAGCGGCCGCGAGCGGATCGTTGATCACGCATCCGACGACCTTTTCCTGTTTCCAGTGGAAATCAAAGTAGAAGCGTGTCAGCTCCTCAATGCGGGTTCCGACTCCTGGATTTACGCATTTCATATATTCCACAAGATTCGGCGTCAGGACAATTTTTCGTGTGACATCCAGCCCGATCATATGAAGCTTTTTGCCTGCAAGCTGCGGCAGCTCGGAAAACGCGCGGAATACTTCGGCTGCGGCATCCGGGTCGCACCAGTAATTGTACTCGGCAACCGGGGAGCAGTTTCCATGGCTCTTATAGCTTCCGCCCATGGAGACAAGAGCCGTCAGGTTTGTCAGGCACTCCGGTGCGCGGGAGATGACTTTTGCAAGGTTCGTCATCGGTCCGAGGGCAAGAATGGTAACATCAGGGGTTGCTTTTAAGGTTTCGATCAGGAAAGAAACAGCGTCCTTGTTGGGCGTAAGCCTTCGGCATCCGGCCAGCCCGATTCGCCGAGACCGTCCATGCCGTGGGTGTCCATCGCGTCCACGTAGTCGCGGACCAGAGGCGTCTCCTCGCCGACATAAACCGGGACATCTGGTTTTCCAATCATAGAAAGAATTTTGAGGGCATTTTTAGCGCCCATAGAAGCGGGTACATTTCCGCTGACTGTGGTGATGCCGACAAGATCCAGCTCTTTCGAAGCCGCGGCAAGCATCAGGCGAGAGAATCGTCGATGCCCGGATCACAGTCGATGACCAGTTTTCTTGCATTCATTTTCCAATCTCCTTTGATGAAAAATTTTGAGATACTTGGTTTTTTATACTGGGAAGTTCACGAACCAGTCCGGACACCCGCAAAAAGACGGGAAAATCCGATTGCATAAATGCACGGGAAAGAGTATAGCACAGATAAAAAAAAAATCCAGTAAAACAAACCTTGCCTGTTTTGAAAAAATCGGTTATGGTATAGAAAAGCATACAGCAAATGAGAACATGGGAGAAAAGAAAATGGCAGATGGATTTTTAGCACCAACTGGGAAATTCTATCCCAAAACAGAAAATTTTCATGCGCAGACCGCGCGGGCGATTTTAGGTCAGGACGGCCAGACGGACGAGCCGATCCAGGAGCTTTTACGTCGCGGTTATATTTTATTTGTAGGATTCCACAAACCAGGCGAACCGGAAAATCTCCATGCCGATATGGATTACGTCCTCGGCGGACGGGGTATCCGGCGACCGAAGGCAGAAGGCCTGGATTGCAGAACATACGGAAGAGCTGTCGAGAAAGCAGCAGTTTGACATCAACAACGACGAGACAAACTTTGAGAACTTTTACATCAGCAATGTCCGCATGTTTCCCTGGTGCAAAGGGTGTGCCGAAGAGAAAGCGCGTGACTCTGGGGCAATGCACAGAGCGAGGAGAAGCCGAAGCGGTGTGATGCGTGTCCGGCCTTCAGGAACCGTCCGCTTTAACGAAAAACAGAAAATGTCAGAAAATAATCTGGTGAGATTATAATAGGAAGAAAAAATACTTTTGCACAGTAATGCATCAATGGGGGAAATCCGCAGAAGCCGCGTAAATACGCGATTTTTTGCGAATTTCCCCCTTGACTTTTGAAAGGACAGACGCTATAATAAACGAGCGTGCGTAAAAGACTGTTTTTTGTGCGCGCAAAAGCTGCAAAGCAATTATGTTGAACTAAAGCAGCCGTATGAAACCCCGTGGGACACACGGAGAAATCTATCAGGAGGTGAAATGGAATGCCAACATTCAACCAGTTAGTAAGAAAAGGCCGTGAGACTTCCGTAAAGAAATCTACCGCGCCGGCACTGCAGAAAAGCTACAATTCTCTGAGAAAGAAATCCACAGATATGTCTTCTCCTCAGAAGAGAGGTGTGTGCACAGCTGTTAAAACTGCTACACCGAAAAAACCTAACTCAGCTCTTCGTAAAATCGCCAGAGTTCGTCTTTCCAACGGAATCGAAGTAACAAGTTACATCCCAGGAGAAGGTCACAACCTTCAGGAGCACAGCGTTGTTCTGATCCGTGGAGGAAGAGTTAAGGACCTGCCAGGTACCAGATACCACATCATCCGTGGTACACTTGATACTGCAGGTGTTGCTAACAGAAAACAGGCCCGTTCTAAATACGGTGCTAAGAGACCGAAAAAGAAATAATTAAGTAAAACGAGTTCGAGATATATCTAGTATCACAAAAAAGCGAAATGTTGTGCGTTATTCCATAAATCCCCACGGCTGCGGATTTATAGAGAATTTACACGCGCGGACATACTGCAAATAAGTGTGAGTACCGATGATTTAATCGAATGATGGTTAAGGAGGGAAGTAACGTGCCACGTAAAGGACATACTCAGAAAAGAGATGTTTTAGCAGATCCGTTATACAATAACAAAGTGGTAACCAAGCTGATCAACAACATCATGCTGGATGGTAAGAGAGGCGTTGCCCAGAAAATCGTATACGGCGCATTTGCTAAAGTAGAAGAAAAAGCTGGAAAACCAGCAATCGAAGTATTTGAAGAAGCAATGAACAATATCATGCCGGTTCTTGAAGTAAAAGCAAGACGTATCGGTGGTGCTACTTATCAGGTACCGATCGAGGTAAGACCGGACAGACGTCAGGCTCTTGGCCTTCGTTGGCTGACCGCTTATTCTCGTAAGAGAGGCGAGCGTACCATGGAAGACAGACTGGCAAACGAGATTCTGGATGCATCTAACAACACAGGTGCTTCTGTGAAGAAGAAAGAAGAAGTTCATAAGATGGCAGAGGCTAACAAGGCATTTGCTCACTACAGATTCTAAGAGGAGGAAAATCCGTTGGCTGGAAGAGAATATCCATTAGAGAGAACCAGAAACATTGGTATTATGGCTCACATCGATGCAGGTAAAACAACCCTGACCGAGCGTATCCTGTACTATACCGGTGTTAACTACAAGATTGGTGATACTCACGAAGGAACTGCTACCATGGACTGGATGGAACAGGAGCAGGAGCGTGGTATCACAATTACTTCAGCTGCTACAACCTGCCACTGGACTCTGGAAGAGAACTGCAAGCCGAAACCGGGCGCTCTTGAGCACCGTATCAACATCATTGATACCCCAGGCCACGTTGACTTTACCGTAGAGGTAGAGCGTTCTCTTCGTGTACTGGACGGCGCTGTCGGCGTGTTCTGTGCAAAAGGTGGTGTAGAGCCTCAGTCTGAGAACGTATGGCGTCAGGCTGATACCTACAACGTACCGCGTATGGCATTCATCAACAAGATGGACATCCTTGGTGCTGACTTCTACAACGCTGTAGATCAGATCAAGACCAGACTTGGTAAAAATGCTATCTGCCTTCAGCTTCCAATTGGTAAGGAAGATGAATTCAAGGGAATTATCGATCTGTTCGAGATGAAAGCTTACATCTACAACGACGATAAGGGCGATGATATCTCCATCGTTGATATCCCGGAAGATATGAAAGACGACGCTGAGCTGTATCACACCGAGCTGGTAGAGAAAATCTGCGAGCTGGATGATGAGCTGATGATGCGTTATCTGGATGATGATATCCCGTCTGTAGACGAGATGAAAGCAGTTCTGCGTAAAGCTACCTGCGAGTGTACAGCTGTACCGGTATGCTGCGGTTCTGCATACAGAAACAAAGGTGTTCAGAAACTCCTGGACGCTATTCTTGAGTACATGCCGGCTCCGACCGATATCCCGCCAATCGAGGGTACCGATCTGGACGGAAACCCGATCGTAAGACATTCTTCCGATGACGAGCCGTTCTCCGCACTGGCATTCAAGATTATGACAGACCCATTCGTTGGTAAGCTGGCATACTTCCGTGTGTATTCAGGAACCATGAACTCCGGTTCTTACGTACTGAATGCAACAAAAGATAAAAAAGAGCGTGTTGGACGTATCCTTCAGATGCATGCAAACAAACGTATGGAGCTGGATAAAGTTTACTCCGGTGACATTGCAGCTGCAATCGGATTCAAGTTCACCACAACAGGTGATACCATCTGCGACGAGCAGCATCCGGTAATCCTTGAGTCTATGGAGTTCCCGGAGCCGGTTATCGAGCTGGCTATCGAGCCTAAGACAAAAGCAGGCCAGGGCAAACTGGGCGAGTCCCTTGCAAAACTGGCTGAGGAGGATCCGACCTTCCGTGCACACACCAATCAGGAAACTGGTCAGACCATCATCGCTGGTATGGGTGAGCTGCATCTGGAAATCATCGTTGACCGTCTGCTTCGTGAGTTCAAAGTAGAGGCTAACGTAGGTGCTCCGCAGGTTGCATACAAAGAGACCATTACCAAACCGGCAGACATCGACAGCAAATATGCAAAACAGTCTGGTGGACGTGGACAGTATGGTCACTGTAAAGTTAAATTCGAGCCTATGGATGCAAACGGCGAAGAGATTTACAAATTCGAGTCTACCGTTGTCGGTGGAGCTATTCCGAAAGAGTATATCCCGGCTGTAGGCGAAGGTATCGAAGAGGCTATGAAAGCCGGTATCCTGGGAGGCTTCCCGGTAGTCGGTGTTCATGCAAATGTATACGACGGATCTTATCATGAGGTCGATTCTTCTGAGATGGCATTCCACATTGCTGGTTCTCTGGCATTCAAGGAAGCTATGCAGAAGGGTGCTCCGGTTCTTCTTGAGCCTATCATGAAAGTCGAAGTTTCCACTCCGGAAGATTACATGGGTGATGTTATCGGTGATATCAACTCCCGTCGTGGTCGTATCGAGGGTATGGATGACATCGGCGGCGGAAAGATGATCCGTGGATTCGTACCGCTGGCTGAAATGTTCGGTTACGCAACAGACCTTCGTTCTAAAACTCAGGGACGTGGTAACTACTCCATGTTCTTTGATAAATACGAGCAGGTTCCGAAAAACGTACAGGAAAAAGTTCTGTCTGCAAAAGCAAAATAATGTAAGAAAAATAATCGGGTGTGCAGCTGTCAAAGGCTGCACAGCCTAAAAGTATTATTTTTCTGAGATTTCCCTTGCAAATAAGACGGAAATGCAATATAATCAGACTTAGCAGGTTTACGATTCAGGTGGGTTCCTGCCACCAATTTAGTCTCAAAAAAGCCCACTGGGCGCAATTTTAAGGAGGACATTTTAAAATGGCTAAAGCTAAATTTGAAAGAACAAAACCGCATTGTAACATTGGTACCATCGGCCACGTTGACCATGGTAAAACAACTCTGACCGCAGCTATCACAAAAGTACTTTCTACCAGAGTAGAAGGAAACACTGCTGAGAACTTCGAAGATATCGATAAAGCTCCGGAAGAGAGAGAGCGTGGTATCACAATCTCTACTGCACACGTTGAGTATCAGACAGAGAAAAGACACTATGCACACGTTGACTGCCCAGGCCATGCTGACTATGTAAAGAACATGATCACTGGTGCTGCACAGATGGACGGAGCTATCCTTGTAGTAGCTGCTACAGACGGTGTTATGGCTCAGACAAAAGAGCACATCCTTCTGTCCCGTCAGGTAGGTGTACCTTACATCGTTGTATTCATGAACAAATGCGATATGGTAGACGACGAAGAGCTGCTTGAGCTGGTAGACATGGAGATCCGTGAGCTGCTGAACGAGTATGACTTCCCGGGAGATGACACTCCGATCATCCAGGGTTCTGCTCTGAAAGCTCTGGAAGATCCGGCTGGCCCATGGGGAGATAAAATCATGGAGCTTATGGATGCAGTAGATAGCTGGATCCCGGATCCGCAGCGTGACACAGATAAAGACTTCATCATGCCTGTAGAGGATGTATTCACCATCACTGGTCGTGGTACTGTTGCTACTGGCCGTGTTGAGGCTGGTGTTCTTCATCTGAATGAGGAAGTTGAAATCGCAGGTCTGAAAGAAGAGACCAAGAAAACTGTTGTAACTGGTATCGAGATGTTCCGTAAACTCCTCGATGAGGCTCAGGCTGGTGATAACATCGGTGCTCTGCTTCGTGGTGTTCAGAGAACAGAGATCGAAAGAGGACAGGTTCTGGCTAAACCAGGTACCGTTCACTGCCATACCAAATTTACCGCTCAGGTATACGTTCTGACAAAAGACGAGGGTGGCCGTCATACTCCATTCTTCAACAACTATCGTCCGCAGTTCTACTTCCGTACAACTGACGTAACAGGTGTTATCACTCTTCCGGAAGGAACTGAGATGTGCATGCCTGGCGATAACGTAGAGATGACCATCGAACTGATCCACCCGATCGCTATGGATCAGGGTCTTACCTTCGCTATCCGTGAGGGTGGACGTACCGTTGGATCAGGCCGTGTTGCTACTCTGATCGACTAATTATCGGTAGACTATTCTAAATAAAATATAATTGTATCAAAAGATACTTGTGCTCAAACGTAAGAGACCCCGGCGCCGTAAGGCGACCGGGGTTTTTCTGTTGCATGGACTGCGAACAGTGTAAATAACGAAATTTGTATAGATGGATATCTCTTGTAAAGAAAATTACAGGAGGCAAATAAATGGAACACTATGCATATGTTAGAGTTTCAACCAAAGAACAAAATATAGATCGTCAAAAAATAGCATTAGAAGTATATCAAATTCCAGAACAAAATATTTATTGTGATTATCAGTCAGGAAAAAATTTTGAACGTCCTGAATATCAAAAGATGATAAAAAAATTAAAACCAGGAGATTTAGTTGTTATCAAAAGCATTGATCGTCTTGGACGTAATTACAATGAAATTTTAACACAATGGCAATACATTACGAAACAATTAAAGGCGGATATTCTAGTGCTGGATATGGAGATTTTGGATACGCGCCAGAAAGCAGGGAATCTCACTGGAACATTAATTGCAGATTTAGTATTACAGATATTTGCTTATGTGGCACAAACAGAACGTGAACTTATTAGTCAGAGGCAGGCAGAAGGGATTGCTGCAGCAAAAAGAAAGGGAAGAAAATTTGGTAGACCGCAGCTGGAAATTCCAGATCAATTTGAAATGATATGCCAGAGGTGTTATGCTGGGAAAATATCAACGAGAAAGGCAGCAAAAATATTAGGGATGAGTCATTCAACGTTTTATCGCAAATACAAAAAATGTTTTAAATTGTAGACATTTAGAAACATCCAGATAGAAGCATGAAACAGTAAAAAAATATTGTTTTCATACTTCTTTTTTGTGATTTAAATTTATCTTCAGTATATCATATGTGTTTCTAAATGTCTGATTTATGAAACAAATGAAGAGCGAGACAAGTATAGACAAAAAAATAGATGTTGGAAAATCAGCTAGTTTTAAATGCAAAAATGTTTAGTACACCATATAAGATATACGAGTTTGTTACAAGAGATATCTACATGACAATTGTTTGGAGGTGTTTCGGAAAATTTAAGGTGTATGAGTTTACATACCATTAAAACAAAATAAAAGATAGGAGAGAAAATATGCGAAGAAAAATAATATTAGGAGTTTTTTTTGCGACACTTTCAATATCAACTGTAGCATGTGGTAACACGAATACAGAAAATGCTGTATCAGAGAAAGAGTCGGAAGCAGTAAGTGAAATGACAGGGGAATCAACAGAAGAGCCGACAGAAGAGATTACTGTGGAACCAACGGAAGAAATAACAGAAGAATCTGAGGAGATAGAGGATGAGTCGGAAACAGAATATTGGTGGATGGTTTCATGTAGTGATTTTCAGAATGGAATAGCGTTTGTTGACGAAGAAGATATAGGGTATGGCGAAACGAGAACAATAGCGATTGATACGGAAGGAAATGAACTGTTTGTTGTACCTGAGATGAGTGCCTATAATTTATGGAATGTAGATATAAATGGTGAATATGTATGGTGTGAAGATACCGTATTTAATCGAAGCGGAGAAGTGATTAATGATATTTCAGATAAATATTCATCATTTCAACTAGGAAATGGTTATGTATTAGTAAAAGAAATATCCTCCGGATATGAACAAAAAATAGAAAAAATGGGAGTGATTGATGGATATGGGAATGAAATTATTCCCATTAGTGAAGAGCTTTCAGAATTGCTAGGTGAAGAGCTTTTAAATATAGGCTGGGATGGAGATTATAGTGGAGAGGGAATTGGATTTGGGCGGCAGGAGAAACTGCTGATTGATGCTAACCAAGGAACTTATTATAAACTAGGAGGGGGATTTAAAGAATATAGAAATGGAAATGTGTTGACTAGTGGAAATAGCTTATATAAAAATAATGGAACATCTAAGATAGTGATTGATGATGATGGAGAATTAACGCTTTCGGAAGAGAAAATAATAAGCTTAGATCAGTACAGTTCAGAAGAACCTGTGATTAGAACATATGATTTAGAAGGCAATTTATTAAATGAGGCTAAGTTGGATAATCTTGTTTTAGACAATGATGAATTAAAATATGATAATGGAAGCAGTGCGTTGTATATTAAAGGAATGGATGGGTATTATGTTACAATGATCGACGAATATGGAAATTTTAAGTTTGAACCCATTAAACATCAGAATCATATATCGGATCAGACAGATATAATATGGAGTGAAGTGTCAGAAGGTTTGTTGCGGGTAGCGTTGGATGAATATACAACAGTTTTTGTAAATGAGAAAGGTGAACAAGTGTTAGAAATACCATACCCTATTGAAGCTGTTGGAAATTGCAAGAATGGAAGAATTGCAATTAATACAGGAGAAAGAGGTTTTTATGTCGATGCACAAACTGGAGAATATATATTATATTAAAAAATGTTAGAGCATTAGAATACTATGATTTCATGTGCATTGTGTAGCAAATTAGCTACAAGCTGAAACTAATTTATTTTGTAGTAAAATATAACATTAGACTTCTAATATTGGGAACTGCGACTTGAAAAGAAAACTCCTACAGGGGAGTTTTTCTTTTGCGAAGATTTTAAAAGAACAACAGAAATTCTAAGATAGAAAAATAGTTGATTATAGAGTAAAGTTTTTGTTGGAATTATTTTATTAGTAGAAGATATGAAGTATTTTGCGCCGCTGTCTTCCTATACGCCTAAACATGATAAGATGAAAAATGGTCTGGATTTTATTAAAATTGGAAATTATGCAGTCATAAATATCAATAATATGTTTCCAGTACCAGAAGGAGAATATACATATGTAAATAATGAAAGAAGTTAAAGATGAACAATATAAAAAATTACTTATGGCCGAGTACCGGATTATTAAAAAACTGCAGGATAAGATAAGGAAGAATGCAGCAGAACTATATAAACATAAAAAAGAACATGGAACAGCAACGGCATTAGCAAAAAGATGTAATGATTTTTTGATACTTGAGGCAAGATGCAGGGCATATAAGGAATAAAAGAAAATTATCATACCGAGCAAAATATGATATAATTTGAATGAGTAGGTGAAATAAGCAGGGAAAGGTGCGTCAGAGATGATTACAAGAACCGACATCTGCCGCGAGACAAATTCTGCTACATACAGCCGCGGGCGGCAGATTTATGAAGAGCAGAAGATTCACAGTTTCAAAGCAGAGGAGATGGAAAATGAATACGGCGATAAGCTGCAGCAAATCACAGCGGTGGTGGACGAAATGTTTACGAAGTCCGGATTCGTGTGGATGAAGAGATGTCTGAGATTCTGGAGGATACCTGTAACTGTCCGGCACATGATAAGTACTGAGGGCTCTGCAAACACTGTGTGGCCGTGTTGCTTTGCTATATTGACTGGCGGAAAGAACAGCGGAAGCGGCTGGAAGCTGAGGTACAGAAGGATGCGGAACACCGCGAACTGGCTGAACTGCTGCGGACTCTCGGTGTGAAAAAGGGAACGGCGGGAATTTCATCAGAACCCAAGATCGTCAAGCGGGTCATTGAACCGCCGAAAAGTCCGAAGACAAGCCCGGGCTTTTCCGAACTGCTTTCGCATTATGCCATGCGCGATCAGACGGTCTTTCTGCCGAAAGCAAAAGCTGGCCAGGTAAAACTGGAGGGGCATCTGCATCGGAAGAGCAGTAAGACGCTGGAGACGGAATTTAAGATCGGCATCGGGCGCATGTATGTGCTGAAAAGTATTTCCAAAATGGTGGCGGCTGTCCAGAATATGGAGACTGTTTCTTACGGCGCGCAGCTTTCCTTCCTACATTGTATGGACGCATTTCAGGAGGAGAGCCGTCCGATGGTATCATTTCTGACATCCTATGCCGAAGAGACGAACGCCTGCTTCCAGATGGCATCCGGTCTCTACGGTTCTTATCTGGACGACCGCTATCTGACCTTGACAGTTCAGAATCTGGACGAGTTTTTTCTGGCACTCGGCGAACAGGGATTTTATTACGACACGTATCTGACGGAAGAAGACTGTTGGCACTGCAGACGCGAAATGCCGCGGTATGAAATGGAGCTACTGCGAAAAGCAGACGGTCTGGAAGTGCGGATGCAGATGGATGCGATTATGAGCGGCCGGAAATACCTGTATCTCGTCTCTGGGCAGAACGTCATCTATCAGGTGCAAAAAGAGCAGATCGAGGAAGTCCGTGATTTCATGGAATATATTGCGCAGCGTCAGGATGGAACGTGTGTGATTGCAAAAGAGGATATTCCAACCTTCTGCCAGGGGCTTCTGCCGGTGCTGGAGGAGCACTTTGACGTAAAAAAAGAGGAAGCATTAGCCCTGCAGCAGTACCTTTCACCGCAGGTAGAATTCCAGATCTACCTTGACGCGCCGCAGAATGATATGATCACCTGTGAGCTCCTGGCGGTTTATTGGGAGAAAAAGTATAACGTTTTTGCTGACCTGAACAACATCTGGCAGCTATCCCGTGGCCGCGATGTGCGAAAAGAAGCGGCTGCTAACCAGCTTGTGCGGGCATGCTTCAGTGCTTACGATGCACGGAAACATCAGATGATTCTGCAGGCGCCGATGAGATGTATGAGTTCCTGAGCAGCAGTATGGAAGATCTGCAGAAGCTGGGAGAGATTTTCATCTCTGACCGGCTGAAAGCCATCCGCGTCATTCCGTCACCGAAAGTTTCCGTCGGCGTGTCATTGGCAGAAAATGTACTGGAACTGCATCTGAATCCGGGAAATCTCGGCATGAGTGAGCTGGCGGAGATTTTATCGAAGTATGACCGTAAAAAGAAATATTACCGACTGAGAACCGGCGAATTTATGGATATGGACGAGGACGGCATCCGCGTTCTCTCGGATCTGCGCGACAATCTGCAGATCTCCGAGGTAAAACTGCGGAGCGGAGAAATTACAATTCCGAAATACCGTGCACTGTACCTCTATGCCCGGCTAAAAGAGCAGGATGATATCCAGGTTGAGAAAAACCGCGAGTTTCGCATAATGATCCGAAATATGAAAACAGCGGAGGAGAATGATTTTGAACTCCCGAAAAATCTGCAGGCACAGCTCCGGGAATACCAGAAAACGGGATTCTGGTGGCTGAAAACCTTATGCCAGAACGGTTTCGGCGGTATTCTGGCAGACGATATGGGACTTGGAAAAACACTGCAGACGATTGCGTTTCTCCTATCGGAAATGCAGGAAGCGCCAGAGGGAGCGAACCGCCGTTCGTTGATCGTGGCACCGGCATCTCTTGTCTACAACTGGGAGAGCGAATGTGCCGGTTTGCCCCGGAACTGCAGACGAAACTCGTCGCCGGAACACAGGAACAGCGGAAAGAAATGATACGAAGTGCCGGTGAACGGGAGATTCTCATTACCTCATATGACCTGCTCCGCCGTGATATGGAACTGTATCAGGATCTTTCCTTCTTCTGTGAGATCATCGATGAAGCACAGTTCATCAAAAACCATGCAACACAGGGCGCAAAAGCGGTAAAAGTGGTAAAAGCGATTGATGCATCGTTCCGACTGGCACTGACTGGATCACCGGTAGAGAATCAGCTGAGTGAGCTGTGGAGTATCTTTGACTATTTAATGCCGGGATTTCTGTATGGATATCAGAAATTCCGTGAGCAGTTTGAACTTCCGATCGTGCGGAACAGCGACGAAGAACTGTGAACTTCCAGTAAATTTACGACTAAAATCGATTTACCTGCATAAATACTGGATTTTCTATGGAAATATAGGTGGACCAGTAGTCGTAAATACGCATTAATAAAATTACACTATATTCCCCAAAAAGCTTGAAATTATGGGATGTTTATACATTTAATTGTACAAATCAGTGGAAGTTCACAAGAACGGCTGGAACATCTGCAGAAGATGATCCGCCCGTTCATTCTTCGAAGACTGAAAAAGGAAGTGTTAAAAGACCTGCCGGATAAAATCGAGAAAAATATGATGGCACGCATGGAACAGGAGCGGAAAGAACTGTATCAGGCCCATGCGCAGCGTCTGGCACTTACGCTGCAGAATCAGACAGAGGAAGAGTTTGCGGATTCCAGGTTCCAAGTGCTTTCGGAGCTCACCCGCCTGCGTCAGCTCTGCTGTGATCCGGCGCTTGTCTACGACAATTATGAGGTTGGTTCAGCGAAACTCGATCTCTGCATCGAGCTGATCCAGAGCGCTGTGGAAGCCGGTCACAAGATTCTGCTGTTTTCCCAGTTTACCTCGATGATTGAGATCCTGACTGCGCGTCTGCAGAAAGAAAACATCCGTTATTTTGTCCTGCAGGGAAGTACAAAAAAAGAACAGCGCGCCAGAATGGTGGAAGAGTTCAACCGCGACGATACATCCGTATTCTGTATTTCACTGAAAGCAGGCGGAACCGGACTGAATCTGACCGGTGCAGACATTGTCATTCACTACGATCCATGGTGGAATGTTGCCGTGGAAAATCAGGCAACGACCGCGCACACCGCATTGGACAGAAAAATGTGGTAACTGTGTATAAACTGATTACAAAAGGAACAATTGAGGAGAAGATCATCAAACTGCAGCAGATGAAAAAAGAGCTGGCGGAAGAAGTGCTCTCCGGAGATGAAATTAAGACAGCATCGTTCCAGCGGGATGAACTGCTGGAGCTGCTGGAAGAGAGGTTTTGAAAAAACGGGAGCGAACCAGTTAAAAAGGTAGAAAAGCAAAAAAAGGATACGTTTCAAACAAGCCATGCAAAGCAGGCAGAAGAAACGTATCCCTTTTTTAAACGAGTCAAACAAGTCCCCTGTTTCCATTACGAGAAGCAATAAGCAGTGGAAAACAGGACTTGCGTTGTAATCTTAAAAGCTGAAAATGAATCTGCAGAATTTTACAGAAGCTGAATATTCATCACATCCATCACCTCTCGTGTCTCCATCGGCCATACCGAGCACTGTACCTCTCCGATGTGCGCTTTGCGCAGGAAAAACATACAGATACGGGACTGTCCGATACCGCCGCCGATTGTCTGCGGGAGAGTGCCGTTCAGAATGGATTTCTGGAAGGGGAGCTTCGCGCGGGACTGGCATCCGCATTCCTTTAACTGGGCGCGGAGAGCATCTGCATTGACGCGGATTCCCATGGAGGAGAGCTCAAGAGCGATGTCAAGTACTGGATAATAAACGATCAGGTCGCCGTTTAAGGACCAGTCGTCGTAGTCCGGGGAACGTCCGTCCTGACGATCACCGGAAGCAAGCACGCCGCCGATCTGCATAATAAAGACAGCACCTTTTTCTTTGGTGATTGTATACTCTCTTTCCTTTGGAGTCAGATCCGGATAGCGATCCTCAAGTTCCTGGGAAGTGATAAAGAAAATTTCATCCGGCAGAATGGTTTCGATGTAGTCGTACTGGTCTGCCATATGTTTTTCCGTGTTTTTCAGTGCCTCATAGATATCTTTTACGGTACTCTTTAAGAAATCAAGATTGCGTTCTTCCGGGGACATGATTTTTTCCCAGTCCCACTGATCCACGTAAACGGAGTGAATGTTGTCGGTCACCTCGTCCTGGCGGATGGCGTTCATATCGGTGTAGATGCCTTCTCCCTCAGAGAAGCCGTATTTGTGAAGTGCATACCGTTTCCATTTTGCCAGAGACTGAACAATTTCAGCGGTTTTCTTGGTACCTGATCCTTTAACTCAAAAGAAACCGGGTGTTCTACGCCATTCAGATTGTCATTCAAGCCGGTTTCCGGCTGTACAAAAAGTGGAGCTGTTACACGGAGCAGATGCAGACGATGTGTCAGCTCATGCTGGAAATAATCCTTTACTGTTTTAATCGCCACCTGTGTATCGTGGAGGTTTAATGCAGATTTGTAACCCTGCGGAATAATAATTTCTCCCATTACTTTAAAACCCTCTTGTTTTAGATTTGCTTTTCGAATCATGCCTTCTCAAAAAGCTTCAAATTTAGTTTACCATGTTTTCCCTGGAAAGCAAGGAAAAGATACGAAAAAACCAAAGATAGTAAAGAATTTTTTCGACATATTTTCCTTGCTGAATTTCTCCCCGGAAATACGAAATTTTCCGAAAATCAGAGCGCTTATGAAAGAGGTGGAATTATTCGGAAACCCACTGGCGCAGAAACGCTGCGGACTGTTCGATGAACGATAACTGATCCGGCGCATCGAAATGCTCGATGGCGAGATAACCGTCATAATCGCACGCTTCTAAATCTGTAAGAAGCTTTGCCATCGGCAGATATCCCGTTCCGGCCGGTGTCTGGCCAAGGCCGCGGCAGAAACGTCCGTGAACGAGCGGACTTTCGGCACGATCCTTACAGTGAACATGGACAATATAATCCTTCAGAAGCCAGGCAGCATACGAAACATCCTCATCACTGAAAGCAAAATTTCCGATATCAAGCGTATACCGCAGCCCCGGCACGTGCTCCATAAACCAGAGCAGCGGATATGTGCGTGCAAACGGCTGTAAAAAACCGTCAAAGTCCTCTAAGGTAATCGAAACGCCACGTAAAGCCGCATATTCGGCGAGTGAGGAAAGCGCATGTACCATATTTTGAATCGATTTGTTTTCGGCCATAAAAGTACTCGTTGCCTCATAGGTGCTGCTGCAGGCTGCAAGCTCTGCCGCTTCTGCAGTTTCAAGCGCGCCTGCAACAAACAGGACACGCGAAACCTGCTGCGATGCCGCAGTATCGAGCATCTGCTGTGCTCTGCCAAGATCCGTATCATGGGAAAAATCAAAGGTTTCATGCATACAGCTGATCACCAGCCCCGCATCGGAAAGCATCGGGGCAATGACCTCTCTTTCTGATGCAAACAGACTGTAGTTCATCTCAACAGCCGAAATTCCCTGCTCCCTGCAGAACGCGAGCACTTCCGGAATCGTCTTACCGGACTGCTCACACGCCTGTAGAATGTGTTCGTAAAAAACGGAAAGCTTTCTCATATAACATTTCCTCCTGATTTATGCAATGTGTACGCAGATTCCATCCGTGTATTGCAGAACATTTTTGATCGTGAAATCAGACCCCTGTTTTGAAAAAATCAAACGGGATACAGATATCGGTAAACTGCAGCTGCTATTTTTGGTGTGAAGAAAGATACACTTCCTCCGTAGATGGATTCACCCATGCATTATCCAGTGGTGCCGGTCTTCGTACTACAGGAACGCACCAGCGTACCCCATTTTTGATAATCTTCTGAATCACCGGCATATGGTAAATGGGGTATTCCTCGTGTCCCGGCTGAAAATAGAAAATTTTGCCCAGCCCACGTGTAAAGGTGCATCCGCTGCGGAACACCTCACCGCCTGCAAACCATCCCGTAAATACCACATCATCCGGTTTAGGAATATCAAAAAACTCCCCGTACATCTCTTCCTCCGGAATATCCACCCATGCCGGAATTCCCTGCGCGATCGGATGGGTCGGACACGTACAGAACAGTCTCTCACGATCCCCATGCCGCCACCGAAGCGTCATACTTGTTCCGAGAAGCTTCCGCATAATCTTGGAATAATGCCCTGAATGCAGAACTACCAGCCCCATTCCGGCCAGCACATGACGCCGAACCCGCTCGGCCACATCGTCCGAGAACTCCTCCTGCAGCATATGATTCCAGAACACCAGCACATCGGTATTTGCCAGCACTTCTTCCGTCAGCCCATGCTCCTTCTCGTCAAACACAGCCGTCCGAACCGAAAGCTCCTCCTCTTGTCCCAGAAACTTTGCAATACAGGTGTGGATCCCGTCCGGATAAATCTCTTTCACTTTCTCCTGCGTTCGCTCATGCTGAAACTCATTCCAGACCGTAACTCGTATCATTCGTCCATCCTCCTTCTATAAGAAAAAAATGTATCATTTTCAAAAAGTTATCGATAGCAAATCTTGAAAATAATGAAAAAAGCAGTCGTTCACACTCTGCGGTACTGAATTTTTGCGTTATTTTCCGACCTTACTATAAATTATACTCGTGCTATACCAATATTTCAATTCACAAATTCCTTGACATCCCCTCCGAAATCCCGTATACTAAACAATGCGCAGCCGGGGAGATAGCGGTGCCCTGTACCCGCAATCCGCTACAGCGGGGGTGATGCCAATCCGAGGGCTTTTTCATTGCGAAGCTGCCTTCTATAAGTGACGTTGACGTCTGGGTCTTACGCAACAGGACTCCATGAACCGTGTCAGGGCAGGAATGCAGCAGCACTAAGTGGAATCTCCTGTGTGCCGTGAGGGTGCCTGGGCCGAGTAGGCTGTAGGAGTAACGTTTGTGGTGAGAGTTCGAAGTGCGGCGCGCATAAAAAAGAAAATCCAAGGAAGCCTGAACCACAGACTTTCCTTTTTTCGTACAAAAAATAGAAACTCCCGCGCTTTCTTCCCCCGAACTATTGTGAGAACGAAAAAAATAGGGTATAATGTAAACATTCCATAATACTGCCAAGAAACAAGAAGCAGTCGTGAAAATCTAATAAAGAACAGGATGGGAAAAGTCATATGTTAAGAATTGGTCTGTTAACAAGCGGCGGAGACTGCCAGGCATTAAATGCGACCATGCGCGGAGTCGTAAAAGGCCTTGCAAACAATGTAAAAGATCTCGAAGTATACGGATTCATGAACGGCTATAAAGGCTCATCTACAGCGATTACCGCATGCTCAGTGCAAAAGATTTTTCCGGTATATTAACACAGGGAGGAACTATTCTCGGAACCTCACGTCAGCCGTTCAAGCTGATGCGTACCCCAGATGCAAACGGTCTGGACAAAGTGGAAGCAATGAAGCATACCTACCACAAGCTCCTTCTGGACTGCCTTGTCATTCTTGGCGGAAACGGAACCCAGAAAACAGCAAACCTCTTGAGAGAGGAAGGACTGAATATTATCCATCTTCCGAAAACCATCGATAATGATATCTACGGAACGGATATGACCTTCGGTTTCTACAGTGCCGTCAATATTGCATCCGATGCGATCGACTGCATCCATACAACAGCCTCCTCTCACCAGAGAGTTTTTATCGTAGAGGTTATGGGTCATAAAGTAGGCTGGCTGACTCTGTACGCCGGAATCGCAAGCGGCGCAGACGTTATCCTGATTCCGGAAATTCCATACGATATTGAAAAAGTATGCGAGGCTATCAACAGACGAAAAGAGCGCGGAAGTGGATTCACCATTCTTGCCGTTGCCGAGGGTGCAATTGCAAAAGAAGACGCAGCACTTCCGAAGAAAGAGCTGAAAAAACGTCAGGAAGAAATCGCAAAGAAATACCCGTCCGTATCCTACAAGATCGCAGAAGAGATCGAGGCAAAGACAGGCATGGAAATCCGCGTCACCGTACCGGGCCACATGCAGCGAGGCGGCAGCCCGTGTCCGTATGACCGTGTCCTTTCCACAAGACTCGGATCCGAGGCAGCACAGCTTATTCTGGACAAACAGTACGGCTACATGGTCGGAATGGTCAACGGAAAAGTAAAGAAAATTCCGCTGGGCGAGTGCGCCGGAAAATTAAAGACCGTAGATCCGAATGCACAGGAAGTCCTGCAGGCAAAACGGATGGGAATCAGCTTCGGCGATTGATGCGTTCCCGAAAAAGGCAAGGAAGAAGAACGGAGGCCTTAAAGCAAGAAGAACAAGGTCTCCGTTCTTCTGCTGCACTGCTGTCCAAAAGAAACTGCTGGCGGCAGGCTTCCATGCCGATGCAATAAAAGGAGAAAAATTTTATGAGCTATACTGCTCTGTACCGAAAATTCCGTCCTTCCACCTTTGAGGATGTAAAAGGACAGGATCACATTGTAACAACATTAAAAAATCAGATCCGCGCGGACCGCATCGGTCATGCGTATCTGTTCTGCGGAACCCGCGGAACAGGAAAAACGACGATCGCCAAGATTCTCGCCCGCTCGGTCAACTGCGAACATCCCGTGGACGGAAGCCCGTGCAACGAATGTCCGACGTGTAAGGGCGATTCTGGCGGGCGTTTCCACGAACGTCATCGAGATCGACGCGGCATCGAACAACGGTGTCGACAACATCCGTGAAATCCGTGAGGAGGTAGCCTACCGGCCGACACAGGGACGGTATAAAGTCTATATCATCGACGAGGTGCATATGCTTTCTACCGGAGCGTTCAATGCACTCTTAAAAACCCTGGAGGAGCCGCCGTCCTAATGTCATCTTCATTCTGGCGACCACAGAGGCAAACAAAATCCCGGTGACGATCCTTTCCAGATGCCAGCGGTACGATTTCCGCCGCATCACGATCGACACCATTGCGGCGCGTCTTAGTGAACTGATGGAAAAAGAGGGCGTGGACGTCGAAGAAAAAGCCATCCGCTACGTCGCAAAGGCGGGCGACGGCTCCATGCGAGACGCGTTAAGCTCCTGGACCAGTGCATCGCCTTCTACCTCGGGCAGAAGCTGACGTACGATAAAGTCCTTGAGGTTCTCGGAACTGTTGATACCGAAATCTTCAGCCAGATGCTCCGCACGATCCTCGCCGGGGATGTAACGGGAAGCATCCGCACGCTGGAAACCCTTTTAAATCGCGGAAAAGAGCTGGGACAGTTCGTTACCGACTTTACGTGGTATCTGCGGAATCTGCTGTTGGTAAAAAGCGCAGATGAAACCGAAGAACTGCTCGACGTCTCTACAGAAAACCTGAAGCTCTTAAAAGAAGAGAGCACGATGGTAGACGATGAGACGCTGATCCACTATATCCGCGTTTTATCCGAGCTCTCCGGCCAGCTCCGCTATGCGGCGCAGAAGCGCGTGCTCGTTGAGGTGGCGCTCGTCAAACTCTGCAAACCGCAGATGGAGCAGAACCTCGAATCCGTGCTGGAGCGGCTTAGGATTCTCGAAGAAAAAATGGAGCGCGGAATCCCGATGATGGTGACAAATGCACCGGGAGCAGGAAACGGCAGTGCAGGAGGTCCGGAGCGGCCGGAGACGGCTATGCGGCGGCAGAAACACCGCAGAGTGCACCGGCACCAGTGAAAGCCGCACCAGCGGATTTACAGCGCATCAGCGCGTCCTGGAAGGCAATTGTCGGCCAGACAAGCGGCATGTTCCGCCAGTTTCTGCAGAGCGCCGTTCCGAAATACAACAGCGAGACGGGCGACGCCAAACTGTTTGTTGAGTTTGCAGACCAGCTCGCATCCATCTACGTTGAGCGGCCGGAGGCAGCCGATGAGATCCGCACCATTATTGAACAGATGACTGGAAAAACCGTAGAGGTCCAGCTCATTTTAGCAGACCAGCATGCAAACGCCGCGCTCTCCACGATTTCCGTGGATGATGCACTGACGCAGGCGATTCATGGAATCCCGGTCGAGGAGGACGACGAGAGCGACTTCGACGACGGGGAAGAATAAATTAAAAACAAATTTTTCAGGAGGATATTACCATGGCAAAAAGAGGAGGATTCCCGGGAGGAATGCCGGGCAACATGAACAATCTGATGAAGCAGGCTCAGAAAATGCAGAAGCAGATGGAAGAGAACCAGAAAGCACTGGAGGAGAAAGAGTTCACTGCGACAGCAGGCGGCGGAGCGTAGAAGTAACCATTTCCGGTAAAAAAGAAGTAACCAAAGTTAAAATCAGCGAAGATGCCGTAGATCCGGACGACGTAGAAATGCTCGAGGATCTGATCATGGCAGCAACCAACGAAGCACTGCGCAAAGTTGAGGACGAGGCAGCCAAAGCTATGGGCAAACTTGCCGGCGGACTCGGCAGCATGGGCGGAGGATTCCCGTTCTGATGGATTACTACAGCGGATACATCAATCAGTTGATCGAGCAGCTGTCCCATCTGCCTGGCATCGGTGTGAAAACCGCACAGCGACTGGCCTTTCATATTATGAATATGCCGGCCGACCAGGCAAAACGGCTGGCCGATTCGATCACAGAAGCAAAATCCCATGTCCAGTACTGTAAGTGCTGCCAGACCCTGACCGACAAAGAGCTGTGCCCGATCTGCGCAAATGTCAAGCGCGACCACAGCGTGATCATGGTGGTGGAGACGACGCAGGATCTTGCGGCATATGAAAAAACCGGAAAATACGACGGCGTTTACCACGTCCTGCACGGGGCCATCTCCCCGATGCTGGGGATTGGGCCGGACGACATCCGGTTAAAAGAGCTGATGCAGCGCCTCCAGGGCGATGTCTCGGAGGTTATCGTTGCCACGAATCCACCTGGAGGCGAGACAACGGCCATGTACATCAGCAAGCTGATCAACCGACCGGCATCAAGGTGACGCGGATTGCAAGCGGTGTTCCGGTGGGCGGCGATCTGGAAAATATTGACGAAGTCACCCTTCTGCGTGCGTTAGAGGGCAGAACGGAGCTGTAATTATGGGCAGAAAAAAAGTGACATCCAGTGATGTCGCAGCAGCCTCAGGCGTATCCCAGGCGACGGTCTCCATGATCCTGAACCGGCGGGAAAACGTTTCGTTCTCGCGGGAAACAGTAGAAAAAGTGGAGGCGGCGGCAAAAGAGCTGGGCTACCAGATTCCGCGGCGGAAGATGAGAAGAGAGTCGAACGGCAACAAGCTGATCGTCGTCTTCTGTCCGACGCTGACGAATCCTTACTATGTGATGCTGCTGCACGGCATCGAAGAAGTTGCAAAAGAGAAGAATTACGGGGTCTTTGTCTGCAATACGCAGAGGGACCTGAAAATCGAAGAGAATTATCTTCGGATGATGAAGAGTGTGCGCCCGCGCGGAATTATCTACACCTGCAATCCGAGCAGAAGCTGCAAGGAAAAAGTGGAGGAGCTGGCCGCGGAGATTCCGCTTGTCATCATCAACAACCGAGAAGAGCTGCTGGAAATTGATGCGGTCGAGCTGAACAATGCAAAACCCGGCAGGCTGATGGCACGCCACCTGCTGGAACTGGGACACCGGCATGTGGCGTTTGTTTCACCTCCGCTGACTTCCAAACAGGGCCAGCGCCTGAAACGCGTGGAGGGCTTTGTGCGCGAGTTTGAGGAGGCAGGATACGGCCACGGCGTGATCGTCAAATCGGCGGATGAGGACCTCGACGAGGTGATCCCGAGCATGGATTCTGAGTACAAGATGGGCTATTATCTGACGAAGGAACTGCTGCGGGAGGACAAGAACCTTACGGCAATCGTCGGCATGAATGATATGATCGCGTTCGGGATCATGGACGCCGTGCTCGAGAGCAAACTGCGCATTCCGGCGGATATTTCCGTAGTGGGATGTGACAACACCGTCTATTCCAGCTTCCGCTCGATTTCCCTGACGACGATTGACCACTATGTGCCATTGAAGGGCCGCGATGCGTGCGATATCATCCTGCGGAAAATCCAGTCTCTTCGGGAAAGCCAGGACGGCAATGAACCCTTAAGCACGTATCATGTCGAGTATGAGCCGAAACTGATCGTGCGGCGCAGCACTTTCGTATGCAAAGAACCGAAAAATTAAAAAAATAAAATAGGACGGCTGAAAATTATTAATTAATAATTTTGAAATAAAAACAGCTCCGAACGCAAAACCGGGAAAACAACAAAGAAAAGGAAAAACCGGAAAAAATGAGAAAAAATCCGCCAGAGTAATTTATAAAATAGTATTTATAAATAATAAAATTAATTAATAAAAATGAGGCCGACTTGACGGAAAAACCAAACATATCTATACTGGAGATAACAGAAAAACGGAGCCGTTCTGCGGAAAACAACAGGCCCCGAAACCTTACGAAAGTATGAATATGGGAGGAAAAACAACATGAGATTTTTCATCGACACAGCAAAAGTAGAGGACATTAAAAAAGCAAACGACATGGGCGTTATCTGCGGCGTTACCACCAACCGTCCCTGATCGCAAAAGAAGGACGTGACTTCAAAGAGGTCATCAAAGAGATCACCGAGATCGTAGACGGACCGATCAGCGGCGAGGTAAAAGCTACCACAACAGATGCAGAAGGCATGATCAAAGAAGGCCGTGAGATCGCAGCCATCCATCCAAACATGGTTGTTAAAATCCCGATGACCGTAGAAGGACTCAAAGCTGTTAAAGTTCTGAGCGCAGAGGGCATCAAGACAAACGTAACCCTGATCTTCTCCGCAAACCAGGCACTTCTGGCTGCAAGAGCAGGTGCAACTTATGTTTCCCCATTCCTTGGAAGACTCGATGACATCAGCACCCGCGGCGTTGATCTGATCCGTGAAATCGTTGAGATCTTCGACGTAGCCGGCATCGACACCGAGATCATCGCAGCAAGTGTCCGCAACCCGATCCACGTAACCGACTGCGCACTGGCTGGTGCAGACATTGCAACTGTTCCATACAACGTAATCGTACAGATGACCAAACATCCTCTGACCGACGCCGGAATCGCAAAATTCCAGGCTGACTACAAAGCTGTATTCGGCGAATAAGACCTAAACATGATTGCATAAAAGCTGGAAATATGGTATTGTGAACAAAGTGAACAATAGCGATATTTCCAGCTTTTGATTCCGATTCAACTAAACAAGGAGAAAAGACATGAACAAGTTAGAACTTCAGAAGACGGCCAATGAGATCCGCAAAGGGATCGTCAGCGGCGTTCATGCAGCAAAGGCCGGCCATCCGGGCGGATCTCTGTCTGCAGCCGATATTTTCACGTATCTGTATTTTGAAGAAATGAACGTGGACCCGAAAAATCCAAAAGATCCGGACCGCGATCGTTTTGTACTTTCGAAAGGCCACACAGCGCCGGGACTGTATGCAGCACTGGCTGAAAAAGGTTATTTCCCGAAAGAAGATCTGCTGACCCTTCGCCATCTTGGATCTTATCTGCAGGGACATCCGGATATGAAACATATCCCGGGCGTTGATATGTCAAGCGGTTCCCTCGGACAGGGAATCTCCGCAGCAGTCGGAATGGCACTCGGTGCAAAACTGCAGAACAAAGCATTTCGTGTTTATACACTTCTTGGCGATGGTGAAATCCAGGAAGGTCAGGTCTGGGAGGCAGCCATGTTTGCCGGAGCAAAACATCTGGACAACCTCGTTGTGATCGTAGACAACAACGGACTTCAGATCGACGGAAACGTAGCAGATGTCAACAGTCCGTACCCGATCGACAAAAAATTCGAGGCATTCAACTTCCACGTAATCAACGTAGCGGACGGCAACGATTTCGATCAGCTGAAAGCTGCATTTGATGAGGCGCGCACCGTAACAGGCATGCGACCGCCATCATCACAAAGACCGTAAAAGGAAAAGGCGTTTCCTTCATGGAGAACCAGGTAGGCTGGCACGGAAAAGCTCCGAACGATGAAGAATACGCAATTGCTATGGCAGAACTGGAAAAGGCAGGTGAAGCGTTATGTCAGAAGTAAAGAAAATCGCAACAAGAGAAAGTTACGGTAATGCACTGGTTGAACTTGGCGCAGAGCATGACAATCTGATCGTACTCGACGCTGACCTTGCAGCAGCAACCAAGACTGGTGTGTTCAAAAAAGCATATCCGGACCGTCACATCGACTGTGGTATCGCAGAATGTAATATGATGGGAATCGCTGCCGGCCTTTCCACCACAGGCATCGTTCCGTTCGCAAGCACCTTCGCGATGTTTGCCGCAGGCCGTGCGTTTGAGCAGGTACGCAACTCCATCGGATACCCGCATCTGAACGTAAAAATCGGTGCTACCCATGCCGGAATTTCCGTAGGAGAAGACGGCGCAACACATCAGTGCAACGAGGATATCGCCCTGATGAGAACCATCCCGGGTATGGTCATCCTGAACCCGGCAGATGATGTAGAGGCAAAAGCCTGCGTGAAAGCAGCTTATGAATACAACGGACCGGTTTACCTTCGTTTCGGACGTCTGGCAGTGCCGGTGATCAACGACAGACCGGATTACAAATTTGAACTCGGAAAAGGCGTTGTTCTCCGTGAAGGCAAGGATGTCACCATCGTTGCAACAGGCCTTTGCGTAAGCTCCGCTCTGGAAGCAGCAGAGAAACTTGCCGCAGACGGCATTGATGCCAAGATCATCAACATCCACACCATCAAACCGCTGGATGAGGAGCTGATCGTTGCAGCAGCAAAAGAGACCGGCAAAGTCGTAACCGTAGAAGAGCACTCGGTGATCGGAGGACTTGGAAGCGCAGTCTGCGACGCACTGGCAGAGAAATGCCCGGTTCCGGTGAAGAAAATCGGTGTACAGGATGTCTTCGGAGAGTCCGGCCCGGCAGCCGCTCTTCTTGCAAAATACAAACTCGACGGCGAGGGCGTTTACGAGCAGGTAAAAGAGTTCTGTAAATAAGATTTTTCGAAATAAATGACAAAAGAAAACAGGCAGAGCCACACCGGAAAACGGTGCAGTCTCTGCCTGTTTTTGTTGTCTGCAGTTTTTCTTAAAGCAGAAGTTCGCTTGTCCCGGCCGCCTCAAGTTCCCGGCAGGCGAGCAGGATTCCCTGAGAGATGGATTCCGCCATATGGAAAATCGTGGCAAGCGGGTTGTCTGCAGAAGAAGCTGTTCAAAACTGCCCGATACATTCACAATACCTGTGATAAAAATATCCCCGACCTCGGGCAGCGTCTTCCCTGCCCCCGCGCCCGGCCGGATCGCCCCGTTTCCGATCGTGATGTATCCCTGATGACGCCGCGAACCAAGCGAAGCATCGATCGCAACGAGCAGTGCCTCCGGGTGGCGGGAATGGATGTACGAAATCCGGTCCGGTAGATTCAGGGCGTGCACCGGGTCATCCAGCGTTCCATAGACATGAAAAACGCGGCTGCAGTACGGCGAAAGCTGGTACCCGATCAGCGGTCCTAAGGAATCCCCAGTGATCCGGTCGCTTCCGATGCAGAGAAATACCAGTTCACGGAACATGCGTCCGTCCTTTTGAATGCAGTAAGAAAACAGCGACGCCAGCTCTTCGCTGGCGCTGCGGCTTCGCTCATTGATGTAGTAAACTTCGGCGTCTTTTTTTCGAAACATGACCGGTACCTGCCTTTCAGAAGAATCATCCACAGTTTAACCGTATATGGTATAAACTATTCCTGCAATGAAAAAAACATGACATGCCCTCCGGTGCAGAAAAACGGGAAAACAGTCGGAAAAAACCGTGACAGCCCTGCCCCAAAACGATCTTTTTCGCGGAACATCCGTGATAAAGTAGGCAAAAAGGGGTGAAAAGCATGATTGAAGATTGTCTATAAAGAAAACAAAGAGCAGGCGAACGGCAACGAGGGATACTTTCATCTGCCGAAAAATATCCGCCAGGTCGGTGATACGAACGGCAGGGAGCGGATTTATCTGGAAGATTATGTCGGAACCTTTCTGAAAAAATATTTTCCGCACCGGAGGGACGTGCCGCCATGCTGTTCGGCGAATTTAAGTGGGCGGACGGAATTTCCTACTTTTTTATCCGCAGCGCGGCCGCGATTCATACGATGGAGCCGGCGCCGGATCACCTGGTCTTCGATGATGCAGTATGGACGGAGGTCCACGATGTGATGGAAAAATATTTCAAAAACCAGCAGATCCTCGGCTGGGCACTTTCTCTTCCGGGATACGGGGAGGATCTGAATGAACAGATCATCCGAGCGCATCTGAACCACTTCGGCGGAAATGACAAGACGCTGTTCCGCGTCAACGGACAGGAAAAAGAGGAAACCTTCTATACGTACGAGGGCGGCACCCTGCGGAGCACGGGAGGCTTTTACATTTATTATGAAAAGAATGAGCCGATGCAGTCGTATCTGATCGATCAGAATCAGAACCGGTCGATCGAAAACGGAGAGAGCGTGCCCGACCGCGCTGTCAGCGATTTTCGGAAGATGATTGAGGAGAAGAGCGGGGAGGAGCCGGAACACGATCACAGAAAGCCGATCCTCTATGCGATGACAGCATGCGCGGCTGCGGCGCTTCTTGTGACGGTGACGCAGAAATACGGAGATGCGCTGCCGTTTCCGGGGAAAACAAAGGAGCAGACGGTAGCAGTGGCGGGAAACGTACAGGGAGAGAAGACACAGACGGCGGAGAGTGCAGCGGAAGCATCAGCGGCGGAAGAGGGAAACACAGGGGAAAATACTTCGACACCGGAAAGCACAGGAACGGAACTGGAAACGGAAAATGAGAGCGGGAGCGCGGCGGTAAGTGAGGAGCAGAATTTATCCGGAACGGATCCGGCAGGCAGCGGAGAGCAAAGCACATCCGGCGGGGAGCAGACTGGTGCAGCGGAGAACAATACCGGTACGGCGCAGACAGATCCAGCACCGGGAGCAGAGCCATCGTCCGCCCCGGGAACTGCTTCCGGCAGTGAGACGGCAGAAACCGCCGCGCAGGTCTGGCAGGAGTACACCGTACAGAAGGGGGACAGCCTCTCGAAAATCAGTGAGAGATATTACGGAACGATGAGCAGAGTGAAAGATATCTGCGAACTGAACCAGATCGCGGTGGAAGATCTCATATATGCGGGGCAGAAAATATACCTCCCAAAATAGAGAAAAATATGGTACACTAGAGCGGAATCAAACTGCGGCCGAAAGGGCGGCAGAAAATAAGTCCGAAAAGAACATAAGGGGAATGAAAATGGACGGAAAAAACAGAGAAGAACAGGAGAACGGAGCAAAAGTCCGGGATCTTGAGGAGTATAAAGCAGAAAACAGAAAAAGAAAACGCAGACGCCGGATCACCGTTGGAATCCTTGCAGGAGCCATTCTCGCGGCCGGAATTGGTACAGGGGTATGGCTTCAGCTGCGTACTTTTCAGGGATACGACACAGTACAGGCAACAGAGACCGAGGACACCGATACGTATATGTTTCAGAAATCCGGAAATAAGATCGTGCGCTACGGTATCGACGGCATCGAACTGCGCGACCGGAAAAATCAGACCCTCTGGAGCGATCATTATACCATGGAAAATCCGCAGATGATATCCTGCGGCGATGCAATTGCCATTTACGATAAAAACGGAACCAAAATTGTTGTATACGATGCCGATGGAAAGGCCGGCGAAATTACCGCGTCGTATCCGATCGTGAAAGCATCCGTTGCAGGCCAGGGCGTCGTTGCGGCGATTCTGGAAAACAACGGGGAGAGCTGGATCAAATACTATAATACCGATGGAACGGAGATCGCCTCCTCCCACCCGAATATGGACAGTCCGGGCTATCCGATGGATCTCTCGCTTTCTTCGGACGGACTCTGGATGGCGGTTTCCTACGCTTACGAAGACGGCGGCAAGATGAAATCACAGGTCGCTTTCTACAATTTCGGGAGCAGGGGCGAGGATCTGGTGGACAACCTTGCAAGTTCATCGAGCTATACCGATATGCTGTGCCCGCAGATCGAAACCGCGGGAACATCCTCATGGGTTGCCTTCTTTGACAACGGCTTCCGCATCTATGAAGGAACGAACAAGCCGAAAGAGACAGTGAGCGTATCAGAAGATGGAGAAATTTTAAGCTGCGCGTATGCAGACGACCGCGTGGTTCTGATTCTGCGCGGGGAGAGTGACGATCATCCGTACCGGATGAAAATCTACAATCTGAAAGGAAAACAGCTTGCGGATGAAAATCTGGATTTCTATTACCAGAACCTTCAGATAGAAGAAAAACAGATTCTGCTGACGAACCGGCAGGAACTGTGTGTATATACCTTAAATGGAAGAAAGAAGTACAGCGGCGTGGTCAGCGAAACACAGATTCACGAGATCCTCGGCATGGGGCAGAACCGGTATCTGCTCGCGGAGGAGGACGGCGTTTCGATGATCCGGCTGAAATAGGAGAAGAAAAACATGAATTGGCTGAGATACGTATTACTTGCGGTGTGTATTCTTTCCGCGCTGGCTGGATATCGAAAGGGGCTGGTCCGGACAGTGCTGTCCATGGTGTCCCTGATTCTGGTGACAGGACTGGCGATCTGGATGAATCCGTATGTAACGGATGTGCTGAATGAGCGGACAACGCTGCCGCAGTATGTGGAGAAGAAATGTTTAGAGACATTTGAAAACAATGAATTTCTGTCGGGGGAAAACCAGGATGTGCAGAAGAAATGGCTGGAGAGCATGGGCGTGCCGGAGGAGCTGGTGAACCAGATCCTCGGAAGCGGCGCGGTGCGGGAGTACCAGGAGGAACAGCTGCACAGTTTGGCATCCTACGCGGCGAAGGCGGTATCGGAAAAGATTATGAAAGGGATTGCTTTCTTTTTGACGCTGGTGCTTGCCGTTGTTTTCGTGACGATTGCGGTGAAAATTGTGGAATTGATTGCGGAGATTCCGGGGATCAGCTTTTTGAACCGCATGGGAGGAGCAGGACTTGGTGTCGTGCGTGCGGTGCTGTGGATCTGGATTTTCTTTGCGGTGGTGTACTGCTTTCAGGCGACACACTGGGGGAATGTATGCATGAAGCAGATCCAGGGCGATATGGCGCTGGCATGGATTCGGGAGAATAATCCGGTGCTGATGCTGTTGAAGAATGTATTATAAGATGAGAAAAAACGGTTCCTTGTGGGGCCGTTTTTTGGTGGGAGGGGGGACGAGG
>ENA-OQBT01000117-OQBT01000117.1-human-gut-metagenome-genome-assembly--contig:-NODE-117-length-54917-cov-2.808852_pt1 | contig 54917 bp, 58 predicted proteins | sample MGYA00242749_ERZ504557 | MGnify/ENA primary metagenome ERZ504557 (study PRJEB26092, sample SAMD00036243) | human gut metagenome | host: Homo sapiens | study: EMG produced TPA metagenomics assembly of...
TTTTTCTTTTTTTTGTTTTTCTTAGTATCCTTTGGTTTGATTTCTTGCTTTCGTTTAGTTCTGCCATATTTCCTCCGGACTACGAATTATAGGTAAAGCTCACAAGCTGGTCTATCTCTTTGGATTCGTTGTCTTTTTCCTCTTTTTGAAAATCCTCAAATTTCTTATCGCGCAGCTTCTCATGCGTCTTACGCTCTTTCATAAGCTCATTCAATGCCACTCTTTTAACCTCCAGCATATCCTCCGCTTTCTTTACATTCATAAGCTGTGTGCGGATAGCCGATTTGAGTGAATTTATGTTTTTTTTGCAAATATTAATTTCAGATATATTTAAGCTGCCTGAAAGCTGTTCCTTAAGAGCAGCTTCATAGACTGCACGCTTTTTAAACAGCTCTTCGAGCTTTTCTTTTTCAGTCAGATAAGCACGGTTTGCTTCCGAAAACTCGTTCTTTGCCTGTGTTTCAAGCTTTATTTTTATATCAAGTATATTTTGCATGCTGTATTTGAATTTTCCCATACTACTCGAACACCTTCTCTAAAAGCTCAAGTTCCTCTTCAAAGCTGAATTTCTCATCTGTTCCCTGACAAAGGAATGAGTTAACAGCACCAATTTTTTGAATGGCATAGTCGATATCTTGGTTTGAGCCGTTTTTGTATGCACCGATATTGATAAGATCCTCAGCCTCCGTGTATGTGGCTAGCACGTTTTTTAATCTGCCGGCGAGATTTTTGTGCTCCTTAGTTGCTATAGCACTCATAACTCTCGAAATACTCTGCAGTACATCAATAGCCGGATAATGATTTTTATGTCCCAGCTTTCTATCGAGCATGATGTGGCCATCCAAAATAGAACGCGCCGTATCTGTAATAGGCTCATTGAAATCATCTCCATCGACAAGCACAGTGTACAGCCCTGTGATAGAGCCTTTATCAGCTCTTCCTGCTCTCTCTAAAAGCTTTGGCATCTCAGAATACACACTTGGTGGATATCCTCTCGTCACAGGGGGCTCTCCGGATGCAAGTCCTATCTCTCTTTGAGCCATGGAAAAACGTGTCAGTGAATCCATCATCAAAAGCACGTCTTCACCCTTGTCACGAAAATATTCAGCGATGCTTGTAGCTGTCATTGCAGCCTTGTTTCTTATAAGAGCCGGCTTGTCAGAGGTTGCAACTACTACAACAGAGCGTGCCATACCCTCAGGGCCAAGATCCCTTTCTATGAACTCTCTAACCTCCCTGCCTCGCTCTCCAATCAGGGCAATTACATTGATATCTGCCTTTGTGTTGCGGGCAAACATACCAAGAAGAGTACTTTTACCGACTCCTGAGCCTGCAAAAATACCGATACGCTGTCCCTTGCCTACTGTGATGAGGCCATCTACTGCCTTCACTCCCAGAGGAAGCACATCACTGATAATTTCTCTGGACATCGGATCAGGTGGCGGTGCTTCTATCGGATATTCACTGTCAAGCTCAAGGTCTTTTTCATCACAGTCAGTTACACGGCCTATTCCGTCAACTGTATGGCCTAAAAGCTCATCACCGACAGCTACCGTGAGAGGATGTCCTGTATTTTCAACTATACAGCCGACACCAACTCCCTCCACATTGTCAAACGGCATCAGAATAATATGTGAATCTTTAAATCCTACCACCTCAGACATGACATAATCCCTGCGTTCCTTGTCAAGAAAAATCATGCAAAGATCATTGAGCTTAGCCTTGGGACCAATTGATTCTATCGTAAGACCGACAACCTTGTCCACCTTGCCAAAGCATTTATAGTACTCACCGCTTTTTAATTGTAAATACTTTTGTGCTACCTCTAACAATTAAAATCCCTTTCTTCCAACACTCATACAGCTATATCAGCTGCAAAGTGAGCGTATATCCTTCACCAGATTGTTGAGCTCCATATCAATTCCACAGTCAAACACTCCAAAGCTTGTCTCAATGAAGCAGCCGCTCGTGTCAAGATTTGCGTCATTTACAACCTCGATATCAATATCATTGCCTATGCGTTCCTGAATCTCATCCAAATGCGACATCATAAACTTATAGTTTGAATAAGCTACATGTATACGAAATTCTTTGCCCACCTCTATATTTGACATGGTATTTTCAACCAGATGAAACAAGATATCCTTTTTATCATCGAACTGTATTTTAAAGACTTTGTTAAAAACCTGAATTATTGCATCTATCAGATCTGATTCAAGCTCCTTTGAATAAGCATCATATTTTGATTTCAAAGAGCTTTCTTTATCTGAAAGCTCCTGTCTTAAAGATATTTCTTTTTCGTCAAATTCTCTCTGACACTCAGCCAGACCATCCTCATAGCCCTTTGACTTGTTATCAGCATATAGAATCTGTGCACGTTGTTTAGCCTCATCTAAAAGTCTTGAGGCCTCTGCCTTTGCTTTGTCCAATATGCTATCAGCCTCAAGCTTTGCTTCCTCTAAGAGCCTTTCCTTCTCAGCTGAAACATCTATTTCTGTGACTACAGCAGCATTTATGCCATCATTGAAGCCGCTCTCCTGCGTGTCCGGACTTAGCGATTTTGTTTTTTCTAAGCTGCTCTGTGCATCAGATGATATGCCTGTATAACTATCAGCGGGGTGGCTTATGGAGTCGGCAAAAAACTGCTTTATCATGGAATTGCTATTTATCACGCGGACATTTTTATCTTCTCCGGCAACACGATACTGCTTTAATATATTAGACAACTATATCATCACCTCCGCCTCTTGAAATGACGATATCACCCGAATCCTCAAGCTTTCTGATAACAGCAACGATCTTTTGCTGTGCCTCCTCAACATCCTTCATACGTACAGGTCCCATGAAATCCATATCCTCTTTTATCATAGCGGCAAGTCGTTTTGAAAGATTCCTAAATATGACATTTTGTAGTTCCTCTGTAGAACTCTTAAGTGCAAGCTCAAGATCCGCATTCTCCACATCGCGGAGCACTCTCTGGATAGACCTGTCATCCAGGAGAAGGATATCCTCGAATACAAACATCTTCTTTCTGATTTCTTCTGCAAGCTCAGGCTCATCAACCTCAAGTGACTCCATAATACGCTTTTCTGTAGCACGGTCTACACTGTTTAATATATTGACAATAGAATCTATGCCACCGACAATTGTATAGTCCTGATTGACAAGAGATGAAAGCTTTCTCTCCAGCACTCTCTCGACCTCCTTTATGACATCAGGTGATGTTCTGTCCATCTGGGCGATACGTCTGGCAACATCAGCCTGCTTTTCCGGAGGCAAAGCACCGAGTATCATGGCAGCCTGTGAAGACGACAGATAAGAAAGAATCATGGCTATTGTCTGAGGATGCTCGTCCTGTATAAAATTAAGCAGCTGTGCAGGCTCAGTCTTTCTGACAAACTCAAATGGTCTGACCTGTAATGATGCTGTAAGCTTGGAAATAACTCCCTGAGCCTTTTCACTGCCAAGAGCTTTTTCAAGGAGCTCCTTGGCATAGCCGATGCCGCCCTCAGCAATATACTGCTGCGCGAGACACACCTGATAATATTCATCCAAAACAGATTCTTTATCCTGCGGAGAGACGCTTCTGGTGTTTGCTATTTCGAGTGTCAGACTCTCTATCTCATCTTCCTTCAAATGCTGGAAGATGGCTGAAGCCTTTTCAGGTCCAAGTGTAATTAAAAGAATAGCAGCTTTTTGTAAACCACTGTAATCATCTATCATATGTAACTACTCCCAATCCTCATTAAGCCAGTTACGCAACAGCTGCGCAGCCGCTTCGGGATTTTCATCAACAAATTTTTCTATCAGAAGACGTGTCTCCGTCTTCTCGTTATATCCAATATCCTCAAGAGGCTCATTATTCTCAGCAGTCTGTTCTAAAAGAGAATCTACAGACAGCTCCTCCTCTTTTGGCTCTTCCTCACTGCTTCTTGTGCTCTTAAATACCACAAAGCCAAGCAGTGCAAAAATAAGGACAGTGATTGCAATCTGTAAAATATCACTCAACGAACGCACGCCAGATGCCTTGTCAACAAACTCCGGCTGCTCATATACAAGGAATGAAATCTGTGAGATACCTGTTGCATTCTGCACGGAAGTTACAAGATCCTGGTCTACATCCGTCACCTTGACCGGATCTGCATGCTTTGCTTTGTATTCCTCCCAGCTTGTATCCTTGAGCTTTCCGTTCTTTTCAAGAGTGCTTTCATCATATACCTTATACCTGGTGGCAACTACGGTAATTGAAGATGAATCATACTTGATTGAGCCTCCATCGTTTTTACTTGTAGTGATTTTTTCATCATTTAAATACTTTTTGTCGTTATCTGTAATTGACGACTCTGATGGAGTGCCATCCTGTGTAGTGTATGTAGTATCATCGCTGTTTGAATCAGTTCCGGGAACCGCAGCCTGACCATTGGTTGCATCCGACTGGTAATTCGACTCACTGTCCAAAAGACCTGTATCGGTCTGTCCATCAGGCAAAGTGTAATTTTTCTGGGCTGTTTCAGTCTTACTGAAATCTATGTCCAGATTCATGCCAACTTCAATATTCGAGAAAATATTTGAGCTCTCTAAGGTCTTTTTGACTTCATTTTTCACCTGCTCCTCCAGCTTTTGCTTATAAGAAAGCTGTGATGTCGCAAGACCTGCCGAGGTATCGGAATCTCCGCCCGAGTAAAGTACATTGGCCTTTTTGTCGATGATAGTAATGCCCTTTGTGGTATCGTTTCCAAGAGCTGTTGCAACAAGACGTGCTATTGCGTAGGCTGATCATCTGTAATCGAATCCTTAAGTCCAAGAGTGACAGCCGCAGTTGCCTCCTCTTTTGATTTAAGAATGGTACCATCCTTGTCAGGCATAGTGATATCAACGCTTGCTTCATTTACGTATGACTGTTTTTCCAGATGATCCTTAAGCTTATCCTCCAGATACACCTGATACTTTTTCTGCTTATCAGCCTCGGTTGTTGAGAAGCTGCCGTCTGTGACATTGTCTATCGAGTACGCCTGCGCAGGGATGCCGTTATCACCCAGTGCCATAATGGCATTTACCTCATCTGATTTATTGACAAAAACACAAGCTTGCTGTCCACCTCATAGCTTATATTGTTATCTTCAAGTACTCCCTTTATTGTGGAAGCCTCTGATGCACTCTGTGCCTCGACCAGCTCAACCTGTGTAGGTCTTGATATGACTACGCCAAGTATTACAAGAGCCACTATAACCACAGCTACTATGCTTATGAGCACGGAGCGCTGCTTAGTATTGAATTTTTTCCACCATGCAGTTATTTTATCCAAAATAGCCTTTAAACGTTCTGGCATTTTCTATTACTCCTTATATTGACATCTGCATAAGTTCTTTGTATGCGTCAATTATTTTATCCCTGACAGCAACAGTGTACTGCAATGCCACAGCCGCCTTTGTTTCCGCAACAAGCAGATCATGTGTATTATCAGACTCGCCAAGTGCAAATCTCACTTCCTCCTGCTCAGCTGCATTCTGCAGATCATTTGTCTCACCGATGCTTCCCATGGCAGCAGAAAGTACATCAGAAAATGAATCAGTCTTGTCAGTTTTCGTAAGAGAGGTATTATTAAAAAAAGATTTAATATCTCCTGTTGAAATTCCATTAATGTTTGAAATATCCATCAAAAAAGCTCCTTTATGTATGTATCAGCCGGCTATTTGCCTATTTGTAAGCCATTTTGTGCCATTGACTTGCTTGCCTCAAAGGCAGTTTGCATTGGCTTCATATGCACGTGTGGCATCTATCAGATTGGGTCATCTCTTGTGATGTTATTGACATTTGGATAAGAGACATAACCATCTGCATCAGCATCAGGATTTGATGGGTCATACTCCTTGATAAAATCAGTAGAATAATCTGATGTCACGCTGCTTACCTTTACACCGTTTCCAACAGCGGCCTTCTTTGATGAAGAGTATATCTGTGAAAAAGGTGTGACATTTTTCTCGGAAAAAGTCACAATCTTTCTACGGTACGGTGTGCCTTCCTTTGTGGACGTAGTGTTTACATTGGCAATATTCTGTGCAATGATATCTGTCCTGAAGCGTTCAGCCGTCATGCCGGACGCACTTATATTAAAAGCTTGAAATAATCCCATATCATTAAACCTCCATAATTACTACAGCACGCTCTTCATTCGTGAAAACTGCGAGCTTATGCTGCTTGTAAGTGCTTCATACTTAATCTGCTCAGACGCAAGCTCGACATTTTCAGTGTCTATATCCACGTTATTGCCATCCATCCTGTATGAATAATTGGAATGGTCTGTATATACATTGGCCGTCAGCTTTGAGGTATCAAGCTCACTTATTTTTTTATCAAGCGACTGATGCTTGCATCTGCCAAGCTCCTGTGACAGTACCCCCTCAAAATTTAAATCCTTGCGCTTGTAGCCCGGGGTATCCACATTCGATATATTGTTTGCAAGTATAGCTTCTCTTTGGTAGCTTGCATCAGCCGCTTTGGTCAATACATTGACATAGTCAAAGGCTGTTGAGTTTATCATAAATATTCCTCCAATATACTTTTTGCATATTATAAAAAATACTACATAAGTACCCTAATATATATATTATGAAGTAAAATCGACAAAATACAAGATGTTTTTGTTGTTTTTTACATTATATTGTATTATTTTGTCGACAGACTCACTATATATATGCCGAAAACATAGAAAAGACCTATGTTCTTTCAAACATAAGTCCTTAAAAATATACTTAAATTTATTTACTTGTTTTTATTTTGGATTCTGTCAAGCTCATCAAAGACTACATCGTTTACTACTTTGATATATGTTCCTTTCATGCCGGATGAACGTGATTCGATAACGCCTGCACTCTCAAACTTGCGAAGGGCATTTACGATTACCGAGCGGGTAATGCCTACTCTGTCGGCTATTCTGCTGGCAACAAGTATACCCTCATTGCCGTCAAGCTCATCAAAGATGTGAAGAATAGCCTCAAGCTCAGAATAAGAAAGTGTATTGATAGCCGAACGGACAATCGCTACCTTTCTCTTTTCCTCTTCATTCTCCTCATTCACGGATCTCATCATCTCAAGCCCAACCACTGTCGTGCCATACTCTGTAAGAATGATATCGTCAATGTCATACTCTCTGTCACTTCTGTACTCAAAAAGAGTTCCAAGCCTCTCGCCGGCTATATCAATCGGTGTGATAATAGCCTTGTACATTCTTGTATCTTCACCAAAGCCAAGTGTCTCGAGGTTTACATTTTCCTTTGTTGAAAGTATGCCAAGAAGTCTTTCATTGAGTTCAGTGTCAATATAGCCTCCAACCTCATCTACTATCAGTTCATGAAGCTCATCCACGCCCTTGCAGATACTTGAGCCAAGCACCTTGCCCTTTTTGCTGATTACAAGTATGTCTGAGTCAAGTACACCGGTGAGCACCTGACATATATCATTGAACACAACCTTTGATGAATTGTTGTTGTGAAGAAGCTTATTAATTTTACGTGTCTTATCTAATAATTGTACTCCCATTAATTGTTATTCCTCTCTTTCGGGCTTTTTATCTGTTACGTAGCCGCACTGCTCATCTGCGCAGGCAATCTTGTTTCCCTTTATAATCATATATCCTCCACAACGAGGGCATTTTTCTGCAACTGGTCTGCCCCAGCTCATAAAATCACACTCAGGGTTGTCAATACAGCCATAGTATTTTCTTCCCTTCCTTGTTTTCTTAAGCACAACATCCTTACCGCATTTAGGGCAATTGACGCCGATTTTTTCAAGATAAGGCATAGTGAATCTGCAGTCAGGAAATCCCGGACATGCCAAAAACTTGCCGTGAGGTCCGTATTTTATAACCAGATTGCGTCCGCACTCAGGCAGATTTCATCTGTCACCTCATCATGTATTGTAACCTTCTCAAGCTCATTTTCAGCCTTGTCGATTGCATCTTTAAGATCAGGATAAAAATTCTCAACAACTGTCTTCCAGTTAACCTTCCCCTCTGCTACCGCATCTAAAAGTGACTCCATATTGGCTGTAAAATGCTCATCGACAATAGTAGGAAATGATTCCTTCATAATAGAATTAACAACCTCTCCTATCTCTGTCACATAGAGATTTTTACTCTCCTTGGTAATATAGCGTCTGGCAAGTATTGTAGATATTGTTGGAGAGTAGGTACTCGGACGTCCTATTCCAAGCTCTTCAAGCGTCTTTACCAAAGAAGCCTCAGTGTAATGTGCCGGGGGCTGGGTAAAATGCTGCTTAGGCAAAAGCTCCTCAACTGTAAGAAGCGATTCTTCTGTCAGAGGATTTTTAAGAACAGGCTGCTTTTCTTTCTTTGCATCGTCTGCAGCAGTATATGCAAGCTCAAAACCATCAAATAACAGTCTTGAGGTAGCAAAGCTGAATACATAATCTCCGACTGAGAGCTTTACTGTAGTAGTCTCGTACTCAGATTTTGCCATACGGCTTGCAGTAAAACGCTTCCAGATAAGCTGATAAAGCCTGAACTGGTCTCTCGACAGCGACTCCTTAATCTCAGAAGGCACTCTGTTTATATCAGTTGGCCTGATTGCCTCATGGGCATCCTGGATATTTTTGCTGCTCTTCTTTGTTCCCTCACCGGTGGAAAGATATTTGTCTCCATAGCTTTTTGAAATAAAATCCTTTGCCATGGCCTCAGCCTCATCTGATACACGCACAGAATCGGTACGCAGGTATGTGATGATACCTACGTACCCTGTCCCTTTATGTCTACTCCCTCATAGAGCTGCTGAGCTATACGCATTGTCTTTGAAATCGGAAAATTCAAAGCCTTTGAAGCCTCCTGCTGCAAAGTACTGGTCGTAAAAGGAAGCGGAGCTTTATTGCTGCGCTGTCCTTTTTTGATATTTTGCACTTTGCAATCCTTTCCCTTTATTTCGTTAAGCACCTTATCCATCTCTTCCTTTGAGGAAATGGCTATCTTATTGTCGCCCCTGCCGTATAGCTTTGCAGTGATCGGCTTCTTCTCACCCTCCACATCAACCGTGGCATCAAGGCTCCAGTACTCCTCAGGGATAAATGCATTGATTTCATCCTCCCTGTCACAGATAATGCGAAGTGCAACAGACTGCACTCTTCCCGCACTAAGCCCTCTCTTAACCTTTGCCCAAAGCAGCGGACTGATTTTGTAACCTACTATACGATCCAAAACTCGTCTGGCCTGCTGTGCGTCCACAAGATCCATATCTATTTTTCTTGGATGCTTTAATGATTCCTTGACAGCATTCTTCGTAATCTCATTAAAGCTGATACGGCTGACATCCTTGCCCTCAAGTTTAAGTGCGTGAAGCAGATGCCATGAGATGGCTTCTCCCTCACGGTCGGGATCGGTTGCGAGATATATCTTATCGGCCTTCTTAGCCTCCTTGCGAAGCTTAGCGAGTATTTCACCCTTTCCGCGGATTGTGATATATTTTGGTTCAAAATCTCCGTCCACATCTATTCCAAGGCTGCTCTTTGGCAGATCCCTCACATGACCGTTTGATGCCATTACCTCATAGTTTTTTCCCAAGAATTTCTTTATAGTCTTTACTTTTGCAGGCGACTCTACGATAACCAGATATTTAGCCATTATAAACTCCTTATATAGTAATTTGGAATTGTCTCCTTAACAAATCCTTTTTGTATAAGATCTTCTAACACTTCAAATAGTTCCGATAATTCATACGGCACTTTTTGAGACAATGTCCCGATTGCGATAGGACAAAAATCGAGTAAACTATACACCAATGCTTCTTTTTTATCAAGTATATTTTTTCTGAAATCCATCTGTGTGCACTCTGTAAACCCAGTCATTGTAATGTCTGAGACAAATTCATCAATATTATAAATAATGCCTGCGCCCTGCTTTATCAGGCTGTTGCAGCCGTAGCTTAAGGTGTCGGTGATACGCCCCGGAATGACATATACGTCCTTTCCCTGCTCCATTGCAAAATCAGCCGTAATCAGTGAACCGCTTCTCTTTTTTGCCTCAACTATAACTACTATATCGGATAACCCGGAAATTATTCTGTTTCTCATCGGAAAAAACATCTTTTGCGGGTCGGTGCCCGGCATAAGCTCGCTGATTATGCCTCCGGAGAGCTTTATTTTATCATACAGAAAGCGGTTCTCTTTCGGATAACAGGTGTCTGCTCCGGAGCCAAGAACTGCATATGTATTTCCACCAGCCTCCAGACACCCCATATGGGCATCTCTGTCTATTCCTCTTGCCATGCCGCTGATTATCTGTATCCCCTGCCTTGAAAGTGCTGCTGCCAGTACCTTTGCCACCTCGCAGCCATATGCGCTTCTGCCCCGTGCTCCGACTATAGCGACACTTTTTCTTGATTTGTCGGGAAGAGCGCCTATGTAAAAAAGACTATACGGCGGATTATGTATATTTCTAAGCTTGTCCGGATAAGCCTCATCCTCCATTGTTACAAAGCCGATATCCTTCTGCTGAAATAATATCCACTCCTTCTCTACGTCATAGGAAGCTCTTGATTCAAGGATTATTTTTCTGTCATCATCTGTGAAAAACAAAATATCAAAAAGCTCATTCTTTGGCATAAAAAAACAGCTTTTCTGCCGTTATACTGCAATCATGCAGAAGCTTTTTCTTCGCATTGCTTATATCTGTAAGGCTTGTAAGCCAGTATTTGAACTTCATGATACAGCACCTCCCCAGAACTTCTCATTGATGCTTCTGTAGCATATAGCTTCGTTGAGATGCTTTGTCTTTATGCTTTCACAGCCGTCCAGATCAGCTATTGTACGCGCAACCTTAAGTATCTTGTGGTATGTGCGTGCCGTCAGTCCAAGCTTGTCAAACATATTTTCCATGTAGCTTTTCTCTCGACTGCCGAGGAAACAGTATTTTTCCAGCTTGTCAGTTGATATTTTTGAATTATACGAAAAGCTCTCACCTTTAAACCTTTCTTTTTGAAGCTCGTGGCAGTGCATAACACGCTTTCTTATGTCCGCAGATGATTCATTGGATGTAGTACTGTTTATATCCTCAAAGCTAAGCGGTGACGCCTCCACACATATGTCAATTCTGTCTATTATAGGCTGTGAGACCTTATCAAAATATCTGCGCAGAGTCGGCTCTGAGCAGCGGCACCTTTGCATATCGGGATAATAGCCGCAGCTGCATGGGTTCATCGCACCAAAAAGCAGGAAATTAGCCGGATAAGTCACGTTTCTGCCGGCTCTTGAAAGCCTGATGCAGTGCTCCTCAAGCGGAGCCCTGAGCAGGTCCAACAAGCCGCCCTTAAACTCAGCGAGCTCATCCAAAAACAAAACGCCATTGTGTGCAAGCGATATCTCGCCCGGATTAATTCTCGTTCCTCCGCCGATTAATGCGGCCTGGGTGACGGAATAGTGAGGATTTCTGAATGGTCTGTTGTCTCTTAAGGAGCTGTCATTGTCCAAAAGACCGCAGATGCTGTATATTTTTGACAGCTCAAGCCTCTCATTTTCACTAAGAGGAGGCAGAATGGACGGCATACGCTCTGCTATCATTGTCTTGCCTGCACCGGGAGGTCCGACAAGCAGTATATTGTGCATACCACCCGCAGCCACCTCACATGCTCTTTTAATAAATTTCTGTCCGTTAACATCACAAAAATCGGCGTATTTTTCATCCATTTGCAGCTCATGTGCCATGCCGGTTTTCTGACACGTAAATGCTGTCTCATCAAACTGTGCAATTACATCATTTAAATGGCTTATCCCAAATATTTTTGCACCGCAGACGAGTCTGCCTTCATTTTCATTCTGCTTTGGAATAATAAACTTTCCAATGCCTTTGTTGTACTCATCAAATACAATCGGCAGAATACCGCTGACCGGCAAAATTTCACCGTTTAGATTTAGCTCGCCTGCAAGTGTGCAGTCCTTTATGCTATCAGCGTCAATCACCCCCATAGCTGTTAAAATAGCAACAGCTATAGGCAGATCAAAGCCTGTTCCGGTCTTTTTAATATTTGCAGGCGATAGATTTACTGTGATACGCTTGGCAGGCAAAACAATGCCAACGCTGTGCAGCGCTGTTTTAACACGTTCCTTTGCTTCTCTCACCTCTGAGGTAAGATTTCCAACCATATCAAAAACAGGCATACCGGTTGAAATATCAACCTCCACCTGTACCGGAATCGCACTGATTCCATCCAAAACAGCCGTTCTGACTGTACTGTACATATATACTCCTATTCCAATTGGGGTAAATGCATAGACAAATGCACAAAAGACATGGCTCTATGATAACATATTTTTGCCTTTTGTAAACACCTATTCGAGCAGTTTCCGTAATTTTTTCAAACCGGCCTTTTCAATTCTTGAAACATATGACCTCGAAATGCTGAGCGTTTTAGCAATCTGTCTCTGTGTCAGCTCTTTTTCACCGTCTAGTCCAAAGCGTTTCGTAATAATATAATATTCTCTGTCCGATAAAACGCTTCTCATATTTTGCCTTAAAATCTTGAGCGATTCAGATACCTCTATATCCGATACCACATCAGATTGTCCATTCTCAATCACATCCACCAGATGAATCTGGTTTCCCTCCTTGTCAGTGCCTATAGGTTCAAATATGGACACATCACCCCGGCTCTTTTTACAGCTTCTAAAGTGCATCAGAATCTCATTTTCGATGCATCTGATTGCAAAGGTTGCAAAACGATTTCCGTAATCAGCCTTGAATGATGACACTGCTTTTATCAGTCCTATAGTGCCTATGGATATAAGCTCCTCCATCTCATCCTCGCATACTGCATATTTTTTTGTAACATGTGCCACAAGGCGCATATTATGTAATATAAGCTCATCCTTAGCTTCTTTATCATTTTGAGCCACTTTTTTCAGACATTCCGTCTCACGTTCTAAACTAAGAGGTGATAAAAATGTATTCACATAGCACCCTGTCATTATTTGCTTATAATATATTATGTTCAAATCTGTATTTTGTGATATAATCTTTGCCATGAATAGAAAAATAGACTACAAAATCAATGAAAATGATACAGGAAAAACAGTAGAAAGCTTTTTGAAGGAGCATGGCTACACACATCAGGTGCTTGTCAGGCTGAAGCAGACAGACCATGGCATACTAAGAAACGGTATATGGGCCTATACAAATGAAAGGCTGTGTAAGGATGATTTAATCACAGTCCAAATTGTCGAAAACGAATGCTCGGATAATATATCACCTGTAAATCTGCCTCTTGATATAGCATACGAAGACGATGATATCATCGTAATAAACAAGCCGTTTGATATGCCTGCCCATCCCTCCGCCGGAAACCATGACAACACGCTTGCAAATGCGCTCATGTACTACTATGGCAGTCAGAACAAGCCGTTTGTATACAGATGCATAAACAGGCTGGACAGAGATACCACAGGGCTTACAATTGTCGCAAAGCATGCACTTGCAGGCGGGATACTTGGCAACGCTGTCGCAAAGCGTGCCATACACCGGACATACTACGCCGTATGCAGTGGGTGTACACCTGCATACATGCGCATCAGTGCTCCGATTGCAAGAAAGGATGCTTCCACCATAGAGCGGTGTGTTGATTTCAAACGCGGTGAAAATGCAGTAACCGACTTTATCAGAATCAAATATAACCCGGATAATAATTTATCGCTTGTCAAGCTAAGACTTCTTACCGGACGCACTCACCAGATACGCGTCCATATGAAGTATATCGGTTTTCCACTGATAGGTGACTTTTTATATAATCCGGACTATACATATATATCCAGACAAGCACTGCACTCAGGGCGTCTTGTTTTCACGCACCCTGTCACAGGACAAAAAATGAACCTCATATCTGATATTCCATCAGACATGAAGTCCCTGTTCTAGTTGGTTTATTTTATCCTTTTCGTATGGGATATGCCCTTTTAAAACCTCTTTTTTTATGTAGCTGTAAGTATATTTTTCTCCCTTTACAGAGAGCATGACAAGCAGATACTCAAGCATTGCTTTTGTATCGGGATGAATCATGTAGTGATCCACGCTTTTTTCATAGTATTCCAGTGCACTTTTGTCGGTGTACTTTTCTTTCTGATAGTTTTTTGAGGCGCTTACACGGTCTATAAACATCTCGCAGACATACCTTATGGGCATTTTCATGCCCTCCATTTTTGTATGTGTTTTATCGTCCCCCGGCTTTGAAACAGCATAGTCAATCCAGTACTCCAGGTGATGCTTATTGCGTCCCTTGTGATGAAGCCACGCAGATGAATAGCCCCTGTCGGCTCTCTCCGCATTATTCGGACTCATATACCTTGTAATACCTGCAGCCGACGAGAAACTCAGTCGGTGAATATTTTGACATGTCATGAAGAAGTCCCTGTTTATAAAGCCCTATCCTAAAGCACCCCTGCATGACTAAAATCTTATGATGTGTAATTGTTATAAAATGTCTTATTGCTTTCATATGTCTATCTGCCTATGAGGATGTATACCGACTGCGGTGAGACATCTGCATACTGCTGGTTTTCACACAGCACCGGAGTGTCATAAAACGGTTCTTTGAGCGTAGAATCGCAGACTGCATACCATTTCATTCCTTTCTTTAGCTTAGGAAGAGCTAACTTCTCCCTGGATGAATAAAAATTGTAAGCTACGTATACATAGTCTTTATTCACTTCATTGTAATCCCCACAGTACATCACACCTACACATAGCTTTGTGGCATCACACTCGCCTATCCAGGCATTCTTGCAGTGATAGGACAAATCAGGATACCCAACAGCCTTGTAATCGCTGAATTTAAACGGCTTTGGACAGGAAATAACAGGATGCTCATCCCTGAATTTGATAAGTCTGGTTAAGAACCTGATGTTTTCCCTTCTGCTATGCTCATTTGACCAGTTCACCCAGCCTGTAGGGTTGTCCTGACAGTAAGCATTGTTGTTGCCATCCTGTGAATTACAGATCTCATCACCTGCCATAATCATAGGCACTCCCTGTGCCAAAAACAAAAGAAGCATGGCATCCTTCCACTTAAGTTTTCTTATCTCACGGATAAACCTCTTTCGCGAAGGACCCTCACAACCGTAATTATTGCTGAAATTCCATGAAGGACCATCAGCATTTTTCTCACCATTGGCCTCATTGTGGCGGTCATTGTACATGAATAAATCGCTCAGGGTAAAGCCGTTATTGCTTGATATATAGTTTATAAATCCGACATTCTCCCCCTGCTTTTTCTGCTGGTTTAAAAGCTCATACATATTGCAGTTGATATGGTTTAACATCATACGCGCCGCAAACTGGTACTCCTCCTTGTCAATATAGAGATTTTCATATGTCCTGTTTTGCGGTACAACCGACATATCAAAGCATCATAGAGTATCTTTGTCCGGCTAAGGAGAGCATCCTGCACAATCGCAGTAACAGGCAGCCTGTCCCCAAGCAGCTTAAAACCATCTACATGAAAGCTCATGACCCAGTATCTGAGCGCATCGAGTATCAGATTGTGGTCAGTTCCGTCCGGAAAATACATCTCTACAATACATTCCATGCCATTTTTGTGCAGCCTTTCAACGAGACGCCTAAGCTCATTGGAGGCATCTGAAGCGTCACTGGCATATGATGCTTTTACGGCAAAATAATTTCCGTAGGTATAGCCCCAGAAATTGACCTTGTCATTTTGCTTGTCGGTGTGCACACTTTGCTCATCCTTTAAGGAATACTTCGGCTTTGCATATTCCGGAATATCGTGCTTTACAGGGATTGTCATTTCTTCAAACTCGTATACAGGCATGAGAAGAATTGAAGTAAAGCCTAATTTCTTGATGTAATTTATTCTGTCAGATACAGCCTCAAAGGTGCCCTTATGCTTTTTGTTTCCTGAAACATCCATGGAAAAACCCCTAACATGACAGCTTATACAGCTTCATCCGGTCCCTGGTTATCTCAGGAAAGCTGTCATATTTCCAGTCAAAATCACTACTGTCTATCCCGCAGGCTATTTCGTAGTCATTGTCACTTCTTGTTTTATCATTCCATTTTTCTCTGCCGAAAATTCTTGTGGCATAGGGATCTATGCACCTTTTTCCATTAATTCTAAAATAATATGCATACTCATTCCCGCAAAAGCCATGAAGTCTCACAGAGTAAAGTGAGCCTGTCGAATACTCGGCAGGTATATCAATCACACAGGCAGTATTTCCCGATTTATCAAGTAAAACAATGCTGCATTCATCCTCTTTTTCTGCTGCAAAGGTGAATACTGCACTATCCCCCTCAATATAAGCACCTGTTTTTAAAAAGTTTCCCTTTGTTAGTCGAAAATTCATGCAACACCATCCAATCAATAATTCTAGTATTTATTTATTATACTAGTTTTGACTTTTTTTGTATAGAATAATTTGATATAATATAATAGTTACTTTAGATTACTATAAAGAAAGAGGTACAATATGGCAGAAAAAGCAACACCTGTTACACCTGATGAGGCAGACGATATCCGCGTAACACTTGATCTGGACAACGGAAGTGTCGAATGCAAGATTATCACCATTTTTGATGCAGATCACAAGGATTACATAGCTCTTCTACCGTTAGACAAAAATGGCAACGAGAATGAGAGTGGAGAAGTGTATCTGTATCGCTATTTCGAGGACGAGGAAGGTCTTCCGAGAATAGAAAACATCGAATCCGACGACGAGTACGAGGCTGCTGCCGACAGATTCGATGAGCTTTTGGATGACGAAATGTTTGATGATATTTAATCATCTCTACTATTATTTTGTCTAGGCTCTTTACTTTCACGGACAAACCTGGAGGCTTGGGCTGATTTATCGTTTACCGACTTGACCGAGTAAACAGACAAGCTTGTCTTGGCACGGGTCATGCCGACATAAAACAGCCTTCGCTCCTCCTCTACGTCCTTTTCAAGCACAGCCTTTTTATACGGCATTATCCCTTCATTTGCATCAATTATATACACGTTTTCAAATTCAAGCCCCTTTGAGCTGTGAAGGGTTGCAAGTGTCACGGCATTAGGGTCACTTTCTTTCGATAAAGCCATAAGCTTCATCTGCTTTGTATATTCCCTTATATGCTCATACCACTCTTCATATGTAGCAAAGCCCTTGGCTCCTGACTGGATTTCATCCAGTATATCAAACAAATCCTCTTTATTTATATTTCGATACCCGGCATATTCAGCTAAAAAGTCGTCATAGCCAATCCCTCTTCTGATATAGTTTATGCTGGCATATGGATTCATCCGGCTTATAAGCTTCATGTCATACTCAAGCTTTTCTATCCGCTCAGCTATCCACGGCTTCTCATCAAACAGCTTAATCCACTCATCAAATGCCACAGTTGCATCACACAGGCTGTCTCTTGACAGATACCGCTTAGGTCTGTTCATAATCTGCAAAAAATCAGCTCTGTCTCTGCTGCCCCCTGCAATTCTTTGGTATGTAAACAAGTCTCTGGCAATCCAGTGCTCATATATATTAGGTATATTATCCTTGGTTTTGAATGGGATATTATAGCTCATAAGCTGCTCTATAAGCTGTCTTGGCTGGGTATTTGTCCTGAAAAGCACCGCAAAGTCGCTGAATACAGCTCCCGCCTTTATCTTTTTATCTATATCGCGTATAAGAAAGATATTTTCGTCTCTTCTGTTTTCAAAATCAGCAAACGTAACAGGTGCCTTTGACTTGCTTGCCGCAATGATTTTCTTATCAAATCTCTCCCTGTTGTGCGAGATGAGATTCAGCGAGGCCTCCACTATATATCTGCCACATCTGTAATTAGTATCTAAAAGGATTCTTTTTGCATCCGGATAGTCCTTCTCAAACCCAAGCATTATCTCAGGCTTTGACCCTCTGAAGCGGTATATTGACTGGTCATCATCTCCTACAATAAACAGATTGTTCTGTGGAGCGGCAAGCATTTTTATAATCTCATACTGCAGACGGTTAATATCCTGAAACTCATCAATCAGTATGTATTTATACTTGTTCTGCCACAATGCCAGTATATCAGATCTTTCCTTAAACAGCTCATAAGTATACGAGAGCATATCATCAAAATCAATAAGCCTGTTTTCCTTAAGCCTTGTCTCATATTTTTTATATATATCCCTGAATATTTCCTCACCACACACTCCCGAGTAGAAATTTTCTATATCAATGCGGCTGTTTTTAATCAGACTGATTTCAGCAAGTAAATTGCCTATAAACTCATTCTCATCCTTGTATTCAAGGCGGTAGTAGGATAAAATTTCCCTGATAAAGCCGTATCTCACAGACTCATCTGCAATATTGGCACTTGTAAAGCGATATGCATATTTGAGTATTGTAAAAAAGACAGCATGAAAAGTACCAAAAGATACGTTCACCCTCTCGTCTTTCATCAGTGAATTAAAACGCTCCTTCATCTCATTTGCAGCAGCCTTGGTAAAGGTGATAACTAAAATCTCAGAAGGCTTCACATGATGCTTTGTTATTAAGTTTTTAGTCCTGTGTGTGATAACTGCGGTCTTACCGGAACCCGGTCCTGCTAAAACAAGCATAGCGCCATCCTTGTGTTCGATGGCGCCAAGCTGGGCTTTGTTAAAATTCATAAAATACCCTTTGTTAATAGATTAGTTATTAGAAAGCTTTTCTATGCCTTTCTTAATTCTGGCTATAGACTCCTCTTTGCCAAACACCTCCATAAGCTCTGTAGCTCCGCCCGGTGTCATCTGCTTGCCTGAAACAGCGGTACGGATTGGCCACATAACATAGCCTATCTTATAGCCCTTTTCTGTAGCATATGCCTTAAGAGTCTCAAAAAGTGCATCATTTGAGAAATCATCACAGCTTTCAAGAATAGGAACCACATCGTTTAATACCTCAAGTGATGTCTCTGGGTTTGTCTTCATCTTCTTGTGAGTATACATTGCAATATCATAATCCGGAAGCTCTTCAAAGAAATCAATATGTTCCTTGATATCAGGGAATATCTCAATACGTGTCTGAACCATTCTTGCTATCTTCTTAAGGTCATAATCCTTTGTGACAACCTCCTTAATGTATGGCAGTGCCATCTCATAGAATTTGTCAAAATCAAGCTTCTTTATATACTCTCCGTTCATCCATTTAAGCTTTGTGAAGTCAAATACAGCAGGTGATTTGCTCATATGATGATAATCAAACTTCTCAACAAGCTCAGGAAGTGACATGATCTCCTGATTGTCTGAAGGACTCCAGCCAAGAAGCGCTACAAAGTTTACAATAGCCTCTGTAAGGAATCCCTGATCCAGTAAATCTTCAAAGGATGAGTGACCGCATCTCTTTGAAAGCTTATGATGCTCCTCATCTGTGATAAGCGGACAGTGTACATATACAGGTACATCCCATCCAAATGCCTCATAAAGTCTGTTATACTTAGGGGATGATGAAAGATACTCGTTTCCTCTGACTACATGTGTGATGCCCATCAGGTGATCATCTACTACGTTTGCGAAATTGTATGTAGGATATCCGTCAGATTTGATAAGAATCATATCATCAAGCTCTGCATTATCTACTGTGATATCTCCGTAAATCTCATCCTCGAATGTGGTTGTGCCCTCTGTAGGGTTGTTCTGTCTGATAACATATGGCTTGCCGGCCGCGAGATTTGCCTCAATCTCCTCCTTTGACAGGTGCAAGCAGTGCTTATCATATATAGAGATTTCCTTTCCTGCAACAGTTGTTTTAAGACTGTCAAGACGCTCCTTGTCACAGAAGCAGTAATATGCCTCTCCCTTGTCAATAAGTTCCTTTGCATACTTCATGTAGATACCCTGTGCCACACGCTCACTCTGCACATACGGACCGCATCCGCCATCCTTGTCAGGTCCCTCATCATGGACAAGTCCTGTCTCTTCGAGTGTCCTGTTTATAATATCAACAGCACCCTCCACCTGGCGTACCTGATCTGTATCCTCTATACGGAGAATGAAATCACCGCCCTCATGCTTTGCAATCAGATAAGCATACAGTGCTGTTCTTAAATTTCCTACATGCATTCTTCCTGTCGGGCTTGGTGCAAATCTTGTTCTAATCTTACTCATTTTAAAATGTGCTCCTCTATATTAATATTTTTTAGTCATTTTTCAATTTGAAATTATATAACAATATGGAAATTTTATCAATCCTCAGATTGAACTTCCATATCAAGCTCTGCGATTTTATTTAAAATTCTGTTTACCTCGTGGATTCTGTCACCAAGCTCGCTCCTGTGTGATAAAATCTCGCGCCTTAGCCTGGTTATAGTCTCCACATTGCAGGACATCCTGCCCCTTAATTTTTGTCTCCTGACTATAAGTTCATGCTTCTGCTCAACCATCTCCTTGTGATCCACAATAGCGTTTGTGTAGTTGAGCCATACTCTGGCATCGTAGAAGTCATTTTTACTAAGCACCGAAACAAGCTTTTTGCTGTTGTATTCCAGATCCTCGTTTGTCCTTCTGAAGCGCTCCTTGTCTTTTACAGCGAGAAGATACTGCTCATAGTTGTATACAAATTCCTTTGAATTCTTCACATGATACTTCTCGTATGTGTAGTCAACAGCATTTTTTATACTTACATACTTGATCTTTACTCTGTTTTCAAGAGCTACTGCTTTATTTTTTGATGCTGCAGCGCTTTTTACTTCATCTGAATAGCTTTGATATGTCAAAAGCACAAACGAGCCTGCAACCGCTGAAAGAAGTGCCCCGATAAGCATAAAGATAGTGGTATCGGCTCCATATACAATCTGCATCAGCGTGCATACAGCTACCACTATAGCAAAAAATACCACTAAAAGCACTGCGTACACCCTAAATGCCCGCTGTCTGCTTTTGGCATATTCACCATCTATATCAAACTGCACTTTTTCTCCCTCGAGATACCTCAGGTCTTTATTTATTACATCCAGACTGCTTTCGTTTTTTTCAAGACGCTTTATTGCCCGCGGAATCTCATCCTCCAGCTGCTGCATCTGCGCATACTGGCTGTCTGATATGCGGTTTTTGGTCTTTAAAAAATCACTTCTGGTCTTTTCGAGTGTCAATATGTTTGCAGCCGCATCATTCATGGTCTTTTTATCTGTCTCTGACATATTTTCCATCCTTTCTATGTCAGTCAGATAATTTGTGACAAGTGCATACTCTGTTCTGTTATCCTCGAGTTCTCTGGCGGCATCAACCATCTGTTCACATATTTCAACTACATTGAACCCTTTAGTACTCTCATCCGGTATACTCTCAATATGTAATTGTGTATCATCGGTCTTTTTTTTGCGTTTAAATAACATGCGCCCTGTAATCCTCTTTGTATTTCAAAATTGTTTCTTTTTGTCTGCCCTCATCGCAACCATCTGAAGCTTCTGCATATACGCCCTTTAATACGTTGTCCAGATTATTTATTTCCTGCTCTGTAACACTATATTCCCTGACAATACGGCATATCCTATGTCGTTATTATCAAGCTTATAGGCATATAGACAAGACCACAGTGATTTTCTGTCCCCATTTTGCCTGAAAGCTTCAAGATATAAATCCGCTGCTATATCAAATAAAAACAGCTGCACATAGGCTGTAGCCAGATTGTGATATATGTTTCCGTACAATACACGCTCAGTATGCTTTGCATCCTCACATGACAGCAGCTTTTTGTATTCAAAAATTGCTGCAGTGTACTTTTTCTTCTCCATCAGTCTGTCTGCCCTGATTTTCAAGCACTCAAACTCGCTCTTTTCCTCGAGCTCCTTAAGTGCATCATGTGTGTTCTTAAGCTCCTCCTTAGTGCAGTAGCCGCTGTACTCAAGCAGCTCAGTCACAAAAGCAGACAGTCTGCCATTTGTGGATATAATGGTTCTAAGATGCATGGCAAGCTTTGGCAGATGTGCATGGTTTTCAATCCAGGTGCACAGCTCAAGACTCATGAAGTCATCATCCAAAAGATATGTATTGTTGATTATATAATAATTAAGCTCCTCTATCGAGTAAACATTTATAGACACACCCTCTATGTAATAGGGCATGGCTGCTATAGCTTCATTACACAGTAATAATTCTCCCATATGCCCTCCTACATAGTCATCTCATAGTGCCAGACTTTGCCCGAGCTCATAAATATTTCGCCAAAGCCTAAATCCTTAATCTCTATATCTATCCTGTCATCAGATACAGGTGTCGCCGTAATTCTGATGCGTGTAGCCCTATCCGGCCTGGGCGGCATATCCGTAAGTCTTAGTGTCTCAATCTTTGCCTCCCTGCTTTTAGGAAGCTGCTTCCAGAAATCCACCTCATAAGAGCCTGAAATTATAACCTCACACTGCCCCTTGGATTCAAACCAGTTGCTTCCGGCACTGATAAGATTATAAAACGACAGTTCTCCCTTATCATGTACCTTAAGGCTCAGATTGAACTTCATCTCATTCTCGCCCATATATACAAAAGGCCATTCTGCTTCCTTATCCCTCGTGGCTGCCGCATAGCATGCTCCCTTAGTAAAGAGGTTATTGCCCATGAACACTCGTCTACCCTTGCACAAAAGTGCAACAGACTGCTTCATCCAGCCCTCAGCAAACGTATCTCCCACGAGAAAGACCGTTGAGATAATCTGATTCTTAAAGCTCTCATTTATTATATCCAAAAAGCTTTTGTCCTTATCATTTTTATCCAGAGTATAGCTTATGCTTTCATCTATAGATACTACCTGTGGCGTTGTGCGAAGATCCCTCTTTAGGGAATAAAAAAATATACTCTCCTTTTCCTGCATAAACATCACCACATCATGAAGCCACAGTGACTTGTCCTGGTTCAGTGCAAAATAATAAAAGCTCTCCTTTCGGTCTATGACCGTAAGCTGTCTGGAATTTATGCCAAGCCTGACCGCCATGCCATAAAACATGCTCACGTTCTCCTTTGTCAGCCTGTCAACACATATAACAAGCCTGTCAAAGATGAAGGATTACCAAGCTTGGATGGCAGTTCCATAACCTTTTTAAGAAACAAGGCCAAAAGCTCCTCTGCCATAAATGAATCATCATCGATGACTATTTTTTCACTATTCAGTGCTCTCTTAAGCAGCTGGTCAATACACACCATCTCACCGCTTTTAGAGAGTCTTCTTGCCTCATCTCCATAATACCATTTGCCAATGCTCTTACGGCGTGCAAGTACAAGAGGAATCTGAAACTCCTCACTGCCCGCAACAGTGCTGACAGTCTCCGGCTCTTTCATATTCTGTTGAAAAAACTAACCATAGCATAGCTGTCATTTAAGTCTATGCCTATATAGTATGAATTGCCATTATGTCCCATTATAAATCCTCTTAAATCAGCTTAAACAGCTGCTTAGTAGCAGTCATCCAGCCTTTTATATTTCGTCTATATTGCTCTTTAAGGTTGTCTCATCAGACAGTGTATCTGAAATTATCATCTCATTAATCAGATTATAGCGGCTGTGATCATTGTCACCCGGTATATTGTTGCATGTAAGACGATTGCTCTCCTTCACCTCTATGCTGTTGTCATGCTCCTCAGTAATATAATACCTGATCAGCTCACCGAAAAATATGACAAATGTCTTTACGTATATGCCGTCGTACATCTCAACCATATCCTCTGAATTAAACTCTTCGCCATCCTCGTCTCGGCTGTAATGCAGCACAACATGAGTCCCCGGAGTACTCTCATACTGTAAAAATGCCTTGTCATAGAGGAAATATTTCTCCAGCAGTCTGTAATCAAGCCTCGCAAAAAAACCAAAATACATATTGTTATATATATAATATTTAAGCAATGTATCTTCAATCTCAAGCTCAGCCTGAGTGATATCCGTTTTCTCAGCAAAATGCTTCAATAGGCTAACTGGCAGGCATCATTTAATGTTCTGTTTCCAATAAATCGCTTTTCGATAATATCAAAAATAAAATCAGCCTTGCACCCGCCACTATGCAGATATCCATGTGCCACAAGAGATATATAAGCTAAAATCAGCTTTTCATTTCCGGCTCTTTTATAGTATTCCATAAAGATATCCGATATCTTTTCAGGCTCAATCTGCGTATAAATACCCTGTTCGAGAATACGCTCATCAAGCTTCATGGAAGATATTGAAAACTTATCAGCGGCATGCCACAGATTAATCAGCTCGTCTGTAGGCCCGGTATAGTTTTCACACAGGTATTTAAGCACCAGATCACTGTATTTGCCTGTTTTAAAGGCAGATATGGCAAGCTGCACCATAAAATCATCATCTACATGCTGCACTTTAAGCGCATTCTCACACAAAACCACCTTTGATGCGGCAGCAAGCATGTCTATTCCATACTCCATGGCCATATCATATGCCTTTTCATAGAGGCGGTTTGATACAAGCATGTCAATAAGATATTTTCTTGCATCCTTTTGCAGGGTATCAAAATTAATGCTTTGCAAAAACGGCCTGACGTAATCCTCATAATCGTGAAGCTGACAATATTTTAAAATTCTGTATCCCATAACAGCTTTGTAGGAATCAGAAAAGGATTCACTATAAAATACAGGTTTAAACAGCTTCAAATCATCCTTTGTAAAATCAGAATAATCCCTTACATGCTTAAAATGTGACACTATATACTGTGGTCTGTCAGGCGAGAGGCTTATACACCTGTCAAGGTATTTCTCGCATCCATCAGCCTCTGCAGTCTGTATGAGATGCTTTTAACATATCTATAGCCCCTTGAGTCCTCAAAAAGTATAACATAGTCGTTTGAAAACAGTTCAAAATAAGCACATTGGTCTGTAACCGGAACTATCTGAGGCTCCTTCATTTCATTCTGATATATGATAGCTCTCACTATGCGCTTATCAAATACAATAAGCTTGTGAGTATATATAATATCTGAAAAAGCTGCCGACAGCTCTTCATTGATAAATCCCAACTCAAGCATATCCTCGTATAAAACAGCCAGATTATCATCAATATGCCTAAGCTGTGCCTGGTCCATGGCAAACCTGCCCATAGCTTTCCTGTACTTGTGGTAGACCTCAGGCTCTGTTTCCTTGGCAGCAATTATATTGTTGTAAAGCACTGCAAGCTTTCGGTATGGCAGCTTATTATCAAAGCTGAAATACATCTGGATGATCTTTGGCACAGGGGAAATCTGCCTGTCATCCATCGTAATGAGATACGCCTCATACAAGCCTGTCAGACGCAGCTTATTCTCGATACCCAGCTCAAACCATTTATGAAAACAGGTATCATTTTTGTGTCCCTTAATCAGGTAGCTGCATATGATGCCGACATACTCTGCCTCCGGACATATCTCATAGGCTGCTGTAAGAAGCTCATATACTCTGTTATCGAACCCGCCTGCCAGATCAACCGCCTCAAAGATTGCTCCGGCAAGCTCCTTTGTCAGAGCCTTTTCCTTTACGGCCCAGCTTAGGATGCGAAGCTCAAATACCGACAGCTCCTTTATCAGATAAGGATCCTGTGATATAAGATAATAAGCTTCAATATACAAATACGGAGACGAACATCCTCGCAGTACCCAGTATTTTATATCTTTAAGCTTACCGGCACTGTCATCAAAATACTGATCTCTCAAAAATAAAAGTACCCAGAACAAAAGCACAGAGTCAGGATTTTCATAAAAAATCAGCTCCACTTCATGTGTCATATTGTCAACGTATGAAGGCTCTCTCTCTAACAGCGTCATCAGATACAGATAATAGCCCCAGATTGGAGCTTTCTTATCAGGATTACTGTGCTTGAAATCATCAAGAATCCACTTAGCTTCCTGCCTTTGCCTGTTGATAATAAATGCCTGAGCCTTCATCAGCTCATACATATGCTCATCCGGCACAAGTGCATGCAGGTGGTTTAATATGCTTATAGTCTCGTTTGCCCATACCCCGGTCACTATCCGCTTCAGCCTGAAACTGGTATAAAGCTCCATGATTCCGACCATGCATTCCTTTATGTCCTTTGTCACAGCTATATCACTTATGCTGCCATCATCATCTCTTACACCGGCCGTGATATCTATTGTAAAGCTCTGATATACACCATCAATATATATGCGGCCAAAATTACGTCCGGCATGCATTGCAGATGCATCGATGATATACTCATACAGATAGGTTTTACCTATAAAATCATCAAGCGTTAAAACAGGCTTAGACAGCTTTATGAATTCACAATCCGTGCGCAGGCGTATCTCGGTATATCCCCAGTTATCCTTTGTTATGGTAAAGCATCCACTCTGTGGCTCTTTAGAAGCCATAAAAATCTCCTCTGACTTGTCTACACTAATGGAAACAGGCTGTTTTTTGTTTACGCCAATCAGAAACTCCTCCATATTCTGACCGGATGGTCTGGCGCAGGCAAAGCCCTCATAGGTCAGCCTCTCATATACATTGTCATAAGGAATTGTGTTTAAGAAATTGCGATTATAAACAGAATGATAAGCCTCATCCCAATTAGATGCCGCAAGCCTTGTAAAATCGCTAAGGCTCTTTACAGCACCGATAGAGCTTTCTGCATAGAGCTTTGTGATTCTTGCACAAAAAGAAAGACTGTACTCTATCTGATTGCATACAATCACAAATTTGCCCTCGCAGGTATCGCCCTCCGTAAGGCCCTTACTGTTAAATTGATAACGAATCCTGACTTTCTCGCCCTCGAAGTGCGGATTCAGACACTCCATCCTAGGATTAGTCGAATAAACTATGCCACAGATTTTTATCTGATTCGTACTTTCTATTACAAAGCTTCCCGCTTCGCTTCTTCCCTCAATGACCGAAAGGTCTATTGTCTCCTCTGAAAACGCCAAAATCGGTTTCGTGCCATTAAATCTGCCGGCAGCTATCTGCCCTATACGTGCTCGCACAATTGTTACCCCGTTTACGTTAAATGTTGATTTTTTTATATACATATTATATAATGTAAATTATATACGATTTGCAATGCTGTTGCAATGCAAATAGAAAGGAAATTACAGCTAATGATAGAACAAAAGGAGCATTTTCACGGCAGTGACCTTGAAAAAATAGAAAAATATACGGTATAAAGAAAGAAAATATTGTGAGCTTTGCAGCAAATGTCAACCCACTCGGTGAATCTGGTAAACTAAAAACTGCACTGTCTGAGCGCATTGATGCAATCACAAAATACCCTGACAGGGAGTATACTTCTCTCAGAAAGGCTATCGGCAGCTACTGCAAGTGCGATTACAATCACATAACAGTCGGAAACGGATGCACGGAGCTCATCTCACTTTTCATTCAGATTACAGCTCCCAAAAAGACACTTCTGCTTGGTCCGACTTACTCTGAGTACGAGCGTGATTTAAGGATAAACGGCAGTGATATCTCATACTATTTTCTTAAGGAAAAGGATGATTTTAAGATTAATCCGGATGAATTTATCTCTGCAATCACAGCTGATACCGACCTTGTCATCATCTGTAATCCCAACAATCCAACCGGCAGTCTTATCGCACCGGATAAGCTCAAAACAATTTTAACCCACTGTAAAGAGACAAATACTTATGTGATGATAGACGAGACATATATAGAGTTTGTGCCGGATGTTGATGAGCTTTCAGCAATACCTCTGACTGAATTGTTTGACAATGTGATTATTTTACGCGGCACATCCAAGTTTTTTGCCACTCCGGGACTTCGTCTGGCTATGCCATCACATCAAATTCACAAATTCTTACAGACATAAACACAAACAAAAATCCGTGGATGATTAACTCTCTCGCCGTTGTTGCAGGCGAAACCATGTTTTTGGATGAAGAATATATAGATAAAACAAGAAGCTTGATACTTTCGGAGAAAACCAGATGCAGGCAATTGATTGAAGAATCACACAAATTCAAGCTTTATCCATCCTACAGCAACTTCTATCTGCTTAAGATACTTGATGAAGGCGTAGATGCACATATGCTATTTGAGCGCGCCATAAGGCAGGGCATGATGATAAGGGACTGCTCTACCTTTCCCGGGCTTGAGGAGCGCTTCATACGATTTTGTATAATGAAGCCAGAGGACAACACAAGGCTTATTAATTGCCTTACACAATGATGCTAAATGCCTTTATATAAACATAACATATAACCAAAAAGCCTCCGGAAGGATTTAATCCAGCCGGAGGCTTTTTTATAAAGTGAAACATAGAATATGCTTTAAGCTCTATATTATTTTGCAGATAAGAACTCGTCAATACCCTTTGCTGCTGCTTTTCCTGCACCCATGGCAAGAATAACCGTTGCAGCACCTGTTACGGCATCTCCACCTGCAAATACACCCTCTTTTGAGGTTGCACCTGTATCCTCAGTTGCTACAATACACTTTCTCTTATTTGTATCGAGACCTATAGTTGTAGAGGAAATAAGTGGATTTGGCGATGTACCAAGTGACATGATCACTGTATCGCACTCCATCTCATACTCAGAGCCGGCAATCTCAATAGGGCTTCTACGTCCTGATGCATCAGGCTCTCCAAGCTCCATCTTGATAAGCTTAACACCCTTAACCCAGCCATTCTCATCAACAAGAATCTCTGTAGGGTTCTCAAGGAGATCAAAGATAACTCCCTCTTCCTTAGCATGATGTACTTCCTCTTTACGTGCAGGAAGCTCTGCCTCACTACGTCTGTATACAATGTGTGTCTCAGCACCGAGACGAAGAGCTGTTCTGGCTGCGTCCATGGCTACGTTTCCACCACCGACAACTACAACCTTTTTACCTTTTGAGATAGGAGTCTCATAACCCTCTTTAAAAGCTTTCATGAGGTTATTTCTTGTAAGGAACTCATTAGCTGAGAATACACCGTTGGCCTGCTCACCAGGGATTCCCATAAATCTTGGAAGTCCAGCTCCCGAACCGATAAATACAGCCTCGAAGCCTTCTTCCTCCATAAGTTCGTCAATCTTAACTGACTTTCCGATAACTACATTTGTCTCGATTTTAACACCAAGTGCTTGACATTCTCTACTTCTGCCGCAACAACCTTGTCCTTTGGAAGACGAAACTCCGGTATTCCGTAGCTTAATACTCCGCCGGCAGCGTGAAGTGCCTCAAAAATAGTTACATCATAGCCAAGCTTTGCAAGGTCTCCGGCACATGTAAGTCCTGCAGGACTGAACCGATAACAGCAACCTTTTTGCCGTTTTTCTCTGCGGCTGTCTTTGGCTTGATGCCATTCTCTCTTGCTGTATCAGCAACAAATCTCTCAAGCTTTCCGATTGAGACAGGATCACCCTTGAAGCCTCTGATACACTTGCCCTCGCACTGGCTCTCCTGTGGGCATACACGTCCACATACAGCAGGAAGTGCTGATGACTCTGAAATAATCTCATAAGCCTTTGTGAAATCACCATTTTTAACCTGCTCAACAAATGCAGGAATATTGATAGAAACAGGGCAGCCCTTCATACACTGTGCATTTTTACAGTTTAAGCATCTGCTTGCCTCTGCCATTGCCTCTTCTTTATTGTAGCCGTAGCAAACCTCTTCAAAGTTTGTGGCACGAACCTTAGGATCCTGCTCTCTGACAGGTACTCTCTTTAATACATCGACTTCCATTATTTGTCACCTCCGCAGTTTCCGCAGCCACCGTGATGTGTTGCGCCCTCTTCATAGGCAAGCTTAGCTCTGCCTTCCTCAGTCTTATATTGCTGCTGTCTCTTCATAGCCTGATCGAAATCAACAAGATGTCCGTCGAACTCAGGTCCGTCAACACATGCGAACTTAACTTTTCCATCCACGATCAGACGGCATGCACCACACATACCTGTTCCATCAACCATGATTGGGTTCATTGAAACAATTGTAGGAATCTCAAGCTTCTTTGTGAGCAGACATGTGAATTTCATCATAATCATAGGTCCGATAGCTACACAGCAGTCATATGTATTGCCGGCATCAACAAGTGCCTGAAGCTGCTGGCTGCCGTTGCCGTGGAAGCCGTATGAGCCATCATCTGTACAAACATAGAGATTCTTTGCAACAGCTTTCATCTCATCCTCAAAGAAAAGGATATCCTTATTTCTAAAGCCCATGATGACATCAGCATCCACACCATGCTCTTTAAGCCACTTAACCTGTGGATATACAGGAGCTGTACCAAGACCTCCTGCGATAAATACGATGTGCTTTTTCTTTGTCTCCTCGAGGTTATCCTCCTGACAAAGCTCTGATGGACAGCCGAGTGGTCCGACGAAATCCTCTAATGAATCCCCCTCATTAAGAGCCATCATTCTCTCTGTTCCTGCACCGATAGTCTGTACTACGATAGTAACAGTCTCTTTTTCCCTGTCATAATCACAGATGGTAAGTGGGATTCTCTCTCCTACCTCATCTGTCTTTGCGATGATAAACTGACCAGGCAGACACTCTTTTGCAACTCGTGGTGCCTTTATATCCATAAGGATAATATTGTCAGCCAATTTTTCTTTTCGAACTATTGGATACATAGTCTTCCTCCTAGTTAAATCTTATCCCATTACATATGTAATCTGATACTCATTTATTTCATACTTTTTTAATTTTAAATGAAATGATATAATTTTTCAATATGTTTCTTTGGATATTCCATAAAAATATGTTATATGCTTATGAAATTGTGTTATCTTTTGACATTCGTCCGGTACTTTATATCAAAAACAGGAACCAATTCATGCAAAAAATGAACCGGTTCCTGTATTTATCAGCTTTTATGAGAAATATACAAGCTCATCCTGCGGCTTCTCGGCAGGCTCGATGGAAACCGGATAAAGCACCGGTCCCTTTCCCTTGTACTCTCTTGCAAACTCCACATGCACCCTTGCGGTGATGGTAATCCACGATTTGTGAGGAATACTGCTCTCATCCTCATACTTGCACTTAAAGCCTATAAAGGTCACGTCCTCTATACAGCAGGTCATCGCAAACCTGCCCGGTACCATAACACCCTTTCTAAGCTTATCAGGATTGTATACAAGAGCAAGAAATTTGACAACCTTGCCGTCGTACTTCTTGTAATTCTCCATGGCATCCATATACCAGATGGCATAATCTGCATCTGAAAGCTCAATCACATCCTGATTTATATCAAACGGCAGTTCCTCCGGACGCTCATCAATAGTACCATCCTTGCGTTCGTAGACTATCTGGGCTTTGCGGTTGATATTCTTTATGGTACGCCTTAGGTGTCCTCTGTCTGTATCATCGTCCGTCCTGTTAAATATGACAACATCACTCGCAAATACCTGTTCCTGCATCATCGCGCGCATATTGTTCATATAAAGGTCAAATGTAGTGGAATCAACTGTGGCGAGCGACTGCACGATAACCCAGCCCTTTGGCAGCTCGGCCTCTATTATTTTATCAATGCCCCATGTGCCGTTGTACTCGATAAACACCTGTTCAGGCAAATACTGCATGTTGAGCTCATTCAGCTTTGCAGCTGTGAACTCATCCTCCGAGTCGATCTCTGCAACCTGGATATTGGCAGCCTTTAGCTTATCCATATCATACTCCACATCACCATCCTCGCACATAATGATAAGCCCTTTGAGCCATTAGCAAAATCATTCTCGAAAATGGTATCCTTAATCAGTGAAGTCTTGCCACTGTCCATGAATCCGGTAAATAAATATACTGGAATCTCTTCAGCCATTTTGTTAGTTCCTTTCTGATTATTGTGTAACTATATTAAATACATTTAAGCAAGTCCGAAAAGCTCTTCAAGCTCATGCTCGTGGATATCTGTTCCGATAACAACTATACGTCCTGTATAGTCAGGCTCGCCATCACGAATCTCGTACTCGCCCGGAACCATATCAAAGTAAATCCACTTGCCGTCTGTGCCCTCTACCATGCCCTTTGAACGAAGAATCTTGTCATCTTCCACAAACTGCTTAAGGATTTCTTCGAGCTTAGCGCGCTCAAACTTGTGAGGTGTCTCCTTGCCCCAGCTTGTAAATACATCATCAGCATGATGATGTCCGTGCTCATGATCATGGTCATGACAGCCGCAAGTGCAGCCCTCGCCATGCTCGTGATGGTGCTCATGTTCGTCGTGGTCATGGTGATGTTCATGCTCATCATGGTCGTGGTGATGTTCATGCTCATCATGGTCATGATGATGCTCGTGCTCGTCATGGTCGTGGTGATGCTCATGCTCATCATGGTCATGGTGATGATGATGCTCTGCCTCATCCTGTGCATGACGCGCCTCAGCAAGCACCTTCATCTCGAGATTATCCTGACCTTCCATAGTCTTAAGAATCTGCTCTCCTTTAATAGCATCCCAATCAGTAGTGATAACTGAAGCCTTTGGATTTAAAGCCTGAATCTGCTTTACACAAAACTCAAGCTGCTCAGGTGTAGCATTCTGGCTGCGGCTTAAGATCACTGTTGTGGCATACTCTATCTGATTGTTGAAAAACTCACCGAAAGCCTTCATCTGCTTGCTTGCCTTAAGTGCATTTACCACTGTAACAAGTGCATTAAGCTTGACCGGCTGTTCTTTTTCGATATCTATAACAGATTTCATGACATCTGATAATTTACCCACGCCGGAAGGCTCGATTAAGATACGGTCAGGATGATACTTAGTAATAACCTCATTTAAGTTCTTACCAAAATCACCAACCAGTGAACAGCAGATACAGCCTGAGTTCATCTCAGTAATCTGAATGCCGGCATCCTTTAAAAAGCCACCGTCTATACCAACCTCGCCGAACTCATTCTCTATGAGAACTATCTGCTCACCCTTAAAAGCCTCATCTATCATTTTCTTGATAAATGTAGTCTTTCCAGCTCCAAGGAAACCTGAAATAATGTCAATTTTTGTCATTGTAATTCACTCCTTTTCTTTTCACTAAGTCCTATTTTACTAGCAATAATACAAATATGCAAATTAAATTTTTATTATTAAATTTATGTTGACACATAACAAAAGAACTACCGCACGCGGTAGTCCTCTCTAATACATTAATTGTATTTTCTTTTTCTAGCTGCTTCAGATTTCTTCTTACGCTTTACGCTTGGTTTCTCGTAATGCTCACGCTTACGGATCTCCTGCTGGATGCCTGCTTTTGCACAGTTTCTCTTGAATCTGCGTAATGCGCTATCTAAAGTCTCGTTTTCTTTAACTATTACACTAGACATAACCTAAAACCTAACCTCCCTCCAGTTGTGTATTGTGCATCAACTGTTAGGTATCTATACTTAATTGCACTAACATGTATTTTATCAAAATATCCGGATTTGTCAAGATAAATCCGGATATTTTTTAAAGAAATTATTATTTTAATTATATCAGGTAAAACATCACTCCAAAATGACTCTAATCAAGCTTGATAAAGATTGATGTTTCCTTTTTCAGTGAATCTGCAATCTCATAGTTTTCATCCATCTTGTGTGAGATATTGTCCATATCCTCAACAATAAGCTGTGTACTGTCAGCCGCTGAAACCACTCCGTTCACACCCTCATTTATAGCATGTGAAATGGTGTTGATTGAAGAAGAAATCTCAAGCATGGACTGCTTCAGTGAATCAGTCTTCTCCTTGAAATCAGTCATGGTACCCTCAATGAATGAAGCCTTGTCATTGTACTCCACACCGGACTCAACAAATCTCTCAAACTCCGGAAGAATCGAATCATTAATATAGCTGACAAGACCATTGGCGTTGTCAGAAAGATTGTTAACCGAATTGGTAACAACCGCATTGATACGCTGGATATTGTTGGCTGCCTCCTGGCTGGCTGCAGCAAGCTGGCTGATCTCACTGGCTACAACCGCAAAGCCTCTGCCTGCCTCTCCTGCCCTTGCTGCCTCAATAGAAGCATTTAATGCCAGCAGATTGGTCTGACTTGCAATGTTTAAAATATCATTGGTAAGTGAATTGACCTGCTTTACGCTGTTGCTATCCTCAATAGCCTTCTGCAATACCTCGAGAATCTCCGAAACCTTCCTGTCTGTTGACTCCATGTTTGTACGTGCAACAGACTCCATTGACTGTGCATGGGCCTTCATATCCTTGGTGTATCCGGTCAGTTCATCTGTCTTTTCAGCAATAAGCTCAACCTCTTTTGCCACATTATCTGTGTTGGTATTGATAACAGATGCATTTTCAGAGATATCCTGCATGGTAGCAGACAGCTCCTCTGTTAAAGCCGAAAGATCGGACACACTGCTGTTGCTTGTCTGAACACTCTGACGCACATCATCAACAACCCTCTCCATCCTGCCGAGTTGGTGACAACAGCCTTGAATATAGCCTGCAGCTTTGTCATAAAGACATTGATGCCCTTCCTAGGCGTCAACCTCAGCATTGTTGATAGGAGTAACCCTCTGCGTCAAATCGCCCTTCTTGTTATCAATATTGACTATGATGCCGTTGATTTCCTTCTGTGTACGAAGCAGAGGCTTGATAACCATGGTGACAACAGCAAAAACAACAAACAGTAATGCAATTATACTTATTGCAATAGTAAATGTACATGTGACAACAGATGCGCGATAAGTACTTTCGAGGCTCTTTCTCTCCTCCTGTGTAACAGAATTGACATGCTCACGCATTGACGAAATAGCTTTTTCAATGTTATTAGAATATTTTGCAATAGAGCCATTTGCCGTTTTATACGCTTCCTCGTTTTTACCGGCGGCAGAATAGGCCATTACATTGCCACACTCCTTGACCAGGCTTGTATAGTTTTCACAGATAATTCTATAGTTTCTCTTGGTCTCCAAGGTTACATAAGGATTATAATCATCAAGGAGCTGCTTTAGCTTTTCCTCGTGATTTCTCACTTCACTTACAATATCAATCATTGATGATAGATCCGTCGATATAATATGAGCCAGTGCCAGTGTATGAATATTCACAGTCTCCATCTCAATATCATTAAGCATCTCCGTGCCAACCATTGAGGTGTCCACAATCTGAGAAGCAGCATCATTTACCTTTGATAAATTTTTAAGAGATAAACCACTTGAAATAACACTTACAAAGCCTACAACGAAAACAGGAATAAGTATCAATTTTGTACTTAACTTTTTCTTTCCCTTGACCTTTGGTTTGTTATTAACCTTTTGAGCTTTTTTTGTGTTGAGAGTTTTTTTTACTTTTGGTGCTTTTGCAGGATTTGCTGCTTTTGCTTTCACCTTTTTTTGTTTTACTGCGCTATTTTTAACAGCTGCTTTTACTTTTTTTTGAATCTAATTTCATGTTATATACCCCTCTACTCAGCTACAGATTGTGTTATCCCCGCAACTAGATTATCCATTATCTCCTGAAGATCTGTATTATCAGGATTACCGGCCGCCATTTTTTCGCCAAACTCCGTCGCAGCATCCCAGTAAGAATTTCCAACTCTTTGGAGCTTTCCGTACTGTGCCTGATCCATAACAGCCATAATAGCAGGAACCTTTTTGACCGCATCATCTGCGGCTGCCGCTTTATTGGCAGGGCCTGCATTCTTCATCTCAAAGCGGAGCTTCTGGTTATCCTCGTTTGTAAACCACTGGGCAAGCTTATTTGCCCACTCAGGATACTTGGTATATGCATTTACAGCCATATATTTATAGCCTTTAAACGATGACATCTGAATCTGCTGTCCGGCACATGTGTATGTAGGCAGCTTTACAGCACCATAATCATCGCCCCATAATTCCTTGATTTTTGCCGCATTCCAGCATCCACTGACACCGGCAATAATACTTCCGTCCTGTACTCCTGCAATAAAATCGTCCTGTACACAGTTCTTAAAACCCGGCTTAGCCGCAATATCAAGCATAGCCTGTGCTATATCAACACCCTTGATGTCCGTGATGATTGCATTCCAGTTGCAGTGGTTTGTCACACCATCATCATTCACGCCAAAATCAAGCCCTGTATTTCCAAAAAATGAATACAGATACCAGCCTGAGCTCCAGTCCATAGTCAAGTACTTACCATTTGCCCCTGCAATGTCGAGCATGCCATCAAGCGTAGCCACATCGCTGTCTGAGAAATAATTCTTATTGTAATACATAAAATATCCATTGTCAGCGGTCAGCGGATATCCATATAATTTGCCATCGATAGTGGCAGCCTCAACCGCACTTTCATCGTTAGCCTTTTTAACGGCATCCACATCCTCTATCTCATAAAGAGCGCCTCCCGCTACCATAGAAGTTATCTGGTCATCCGCTATAGGGAATACATCCGCACCATTATGCACATTTGATAATATATTATCTCTGGCATCAGAATCCTCTGACTCCTCGATAATTATATTAAAATCAGTTCCTTTATTAGCCTCCTTGAAGCTTTCAATCATCTGTGTAGTAATATCCACATCATTCTTCGAACACCAGACGTGCATCTTTACTTCCTTATTCTTCGCTTTATCCGAAGAATTCTCCGTCGTCCCCACCTGTGTATTGTCATGTGATTTATTTGATACTCCGCATCCAGTAAGTAATGAAACCCCAATGGCAGCCACAAGTGTTGCAGCTATTAACCTCTTCATACATATTCATCCTTTCAGTTTAATCTCAATTTATAATTTAGTACAATTTTACCATACTTTCACACAAAAAAATAGGTCTAATTTGATTTTTTTAACAAATTTAGACCTATTTTTTTAAAGGATGCATTTTAAAGCACTATATAAGCATTTTTGTTACTTAATCATACCTGAAAGTGCGTCCTTTACTGAAGCAATAGCATCAGGAATACCTGCCGGGTTCTTTCCACCGGCCTGAGCCATGTTAGGGCGTCCACCGCCGCCACCGCCTACCTTTGAGGCGATTGCCTTGATTAAGTTTCCTGCATGCGCACCGCTCTTTATGGCAGCGTCTGTTGCCATGCAACAAGATTTACCTTGCCTTCATTTGAAGAAGCAAGCACGATAACTCCCTCGCCAAGCTTTTCCTTGATGGAATCGCCAAGATCACGCAGTCCGTTCATATCAACGCCGTCAACACTTGTTGCAAGAAGCTTGATGCCATTTACATCAACTACCTGATCCATAACATCGCCGAGCGCATCCTTTGCTGCCTTGCTCTTAAGAGACTCATTCTCACTCTGAAGTGCCTTCATCTCAGCCATCAGGTGCTCAAGTCTCTCTTTGAGGTTGGCAGGAGTTGATTTAACAACCTTAGCAGCTCCTCAAGCTCCTTCTCCATATTGCTGTAGTAAGCGAATACATTGTCGCCTGTGATAGCCTCGATACGTCTGACGCCAGCAGCTACACCGCTCTCCGAAAGAATCTTGAATACCTTGATATCAGATGTATTCTTTACATGTGTACCACCGCAGAACTCCTTTGAGAAATCGCCCATTGATACGACACGTACCTTTTCACCGTATTTCTCGCCGAAGAGAGCCATGGCACCTGTCTTTTTAGCCTCATCGACAGTCATGATATCTGTGTGAACTTCAATAGCTTCGTTGATTTTCTCGTTTACGATATCCTCAACCCTTTTAAGCTCCTCAGCAGTCATAGCAGAAAAATGAGAGAAATCAAAACGTGTTCTCTCAGCATCCTGATAAGAACCTGCCTGCTCTACATGTGTGCCGAGTACCTCACGCAATGCCTTCTGAAGCAGATGAGTGGCAGAGTGATTTCTGCATGTGTTTGTTCTTGTTTTTGTATCAACAGAAAGTGTAGCCTTCTCGCCTGTGCGGATCATACCCTCTGACACATAACCTACATGTGCATATCTGTTGCCGACTACCTTTACAGTATCCTCAACAACAAATGTACCGCTCTCTGTCTTTATGATACCCTTATCACCCTGCTGACCACCCATTGTGGCATAGAAAGGTGTGTTTGGCACGATTACAGAACCCTTATCACCATCTGAAAGAGCCTTCGACTACATCATCCGATGTGGTAAGGAAAGCAATCTCAGCTGTGTCAGTAAGCTTGTCATAGCCTGTGAACTCTGTAGTAATTTCAGAATCTATATCATTGTAAACATTGGCATCAGCACCCATATAGTTTGTTTCCTTGCGGGCTCCTCTTGCCTTCTGTCTCTGAGCCTCCATACAACTCTCAAAGCCAGCCTCATCATATGTGAAGCCCTTCTCCTCGAGAATTTCTGCCGTAAGGTCTACAGGGAAGCCGTATGTATCGTAAAGCTTGAATGCATCCTCTCCTGAAAGCACCTTGACCCCGTCAGCCTTCATATGCTCTTCCATATCTGCAAGGATACCAAGTCCCTGGTCGATAGTCTTCGCGAACTTCTCCTCTTCCTGAGTGAGCACTTTAAGGATGAAATCCTTTCTCTCCTCAAGCTCCGGATAACCGTCCTTGCTCTCATCGATGACAACCTGCGCGATTTTGCCAAGGAAGGCTCCCTGTATGCCAAGTGTACGTCCATGCATAGCGGCACGTCTGATGATACGGCGAAGCACATAGCCCCTGCCCTCGTTAGATGGCATAACTCCGTCAGAAATAAGGAATGTAGACGAACGGATATGGTCTGTGATAAGACGGATAGAAACATCGTCCATCTCATCGACATGATATTTCTTGCCTGAAAGCTCGCAGACCTTGTCACGGATAGCCTTCATGGTATCAATATCGAATACCGAATCAACATCCTGCATTACAACAGCAAGACGCTCAAGTCCCATACCTGTATCAATGTTCTTATGCTCAAGCTCAGTGTATCCACCGTGTCCGTCACCGTTAAACTGTGTGAATACGTTGTTCCACACCTCCATGAAACGGTCACAGTCACAGCCTACCTTACAATCAGGCTTGCCACAGCCGTACTTCTCACCGCGGTCGTAGTAAATCTCAGAGCAAGGACCACAAGGACCTGCTCCATGCTCCCAGAAGTTGTCACACTCACCGGTCTTTGGATCTCTGTAGAAACGTGTAATACGATCTCCAGGCACTCCTACTTCCTTAGTCCAGATATCAAATGCCTCATCATCCTCACCGTAGATGGAAGGATAAAGCCTGTCCTTTTCAAGACCGAGCACCTCTGTCAAAAACTCCCATGACCATGCGATTGCTTCATGCTTGAAATAATCGCCAAACGAGAAGTTTCCGAGCATCTCAAAAAATGTAAGATGACGAGCTGTCTTACCTACATTCTCGATATCACCTGTTCTGACACACTTCTGGCATGTAGTCACACGGCGTCTTGGTGGAACCTCCTGTCCTGTAAAATATGGTTTAAGCGGTGCCATACCTGCATTAATAAGAAGCAGACTGTTGTCATTGTGAGGCACCAGTGAAAAACTCTTCATTGCGAGATGTCCCTTGCTCTCAAAGAACTCAAGTACATACGACGTAATTCGTTAACGCCATAACTCTTCTTCATTACTTGAATCTCCTATTCTTTTGTCTTTGCGTCCTTCATTTTACGAAGCTTTACCCCTATTAAAGCCCCACAAAAACCTATGGCCGCCAAAACAATCATAATAATAACATATTGTGCTACGCACATGAAAAAGTCCCCCATAATTACCCTCCTAAATTTATTGAACTAATTTATTATAAATGAATTTGTGAAATAATTCAATAGTTCTCTCCAAAAGCGAACGTCTGATTTTCACGTTCAATCTCAATCACCCTGTCAGCCATGTCCTTATTGCTCAGCCTCTTTTTGTATTCAGTAATACCGCTGTAGTCCTGCCACATATGCATAGGGAAAACAAACTCTGCCGAGGTATTTTGTAAAAAGAAATCAAACCCCTTGACTGATACTCCATAAGCTTTGGATCCATCGGGAAAAAAGCCACGTTTATTGGTTTTTCCGAAAGCTTTTTATCTCATGTCTGAAGGCTCTGCGCACTCTGCCGTTTATCAGATCGCCTGCGCCATCCCACTCCCAGTCGTTTAAATCACCGGCATGAAACAGGCTCACTCCGTTAGAAGTGACGTAAAACGCCACCCCGCATCGGTGGATCTAAGTGTCATTATATCCAGATCATCCACATGATATGTATTGTCAGGTGAAACAAATGTCACCCTGTCCCTGACAGCGGGATCAATGCCATGCTTTGATAAAAAATGCGGACTGATACGGATATCCTTTGAAAAAACATAATGTATATTCGAATATTTGTCAGTCAGACGCAAAATATCCATATCATAATGATCCTTGTGGCTGTGACTTGCAAACATATAGATTTTTGTATCCGGCTCATAAGATGGCAGCTTTCCGGTAAAATGCATACCCTCCACCTTGTCTCCATCAAAATAATCAAATATAAGCACCTTGTCATCCAGTTCCACAAGAAAACAACTGTGATGTATAAAAATTATCTGCATGTAACCTACTCTCTTTCGCTTTTAAATCAGTCTTTATGTATCATTATGCTATCTTTATGCTATATAGTCAACTTATATTTCGTATAATATAGTAATTAAACTCTAATTACCAATCAATACTTATATGATTAAAGGTCAAAATACCTTTTGACCCCCATATCATTATATAATTATACAAATCATGCCACCATTTGAGTCATTCACAATCTTTTGCATGGTTTCCTGAAGCTTTATCTGGCACTCATCATCCATCTGCATTATTTTGCTTCTTATTCCGTCCTCCATAAGCTCACCGACAGACTTTCCAAAAATATTAGTCTTCCAGACTCCACTGTCACTGTTTTCACCATTTTTTATGTAATCTATCAGATCCTCTGCCTGTTCCCTGCTTCCGACTATCGGCGCTATCTCGGTCTCGATATTAGCCCTTATCATATGTATTGACGGTGAAATGGCCTTCATTTTTACACCAAACTTGTTTCCATGGGCTATAAGCACAGGCTCCTCCATTCGGATATCAGACAGCTGTGGCATCACAACACCATAACCCTTCTGCTGCACCGATGAAAAAGCATCCTTAATCTTTTCGTACTCATTCTTTTCCTCAGTGAGTGAAAGAATCAGGGAAATCAGCTCCTTTTCCCCGGATACAGTCACACCGCACAGCGCGGAAATATTCTCGTAGTAGTACTTCTCTGCAATCTCAATTTTAACCTTTACCACACCATCAGACAGCCCCATCCCGGCAAGAGATACCACTTTTAATATATCCCCATCCGATTCAGGCATATCAGTGCTCATCTGTGCGACATCCTTCAGTTTTGAAGCCCTTGCAAGAAAAGTCTTTGCATATGTAATTACGGCCTGCTTTACATAATTGTCATAAGGCAGAAGCTGCACCCATTTCGGTATATCATAGTCCACTCTCGTGACTGCAAATTCATATAAGAGCTTTTCCATGATATCTGTAATCTGTCCCATGCAAAGCTTTTCACAGTCTATAGGAATGGCAGCCGCTTTATACTCTCTGCTAAGTGACTCGCACAAAAGTCTCGTTTCTGCTGCAAAAGGCTTTGTAGTATTTACCACAATTACAAATGGCTTTCCTGAAGCCTCAAGCTGCATGACGGTTTCTCTTTCTGCCGCCTCATAGCTCTGTCTTTTTATATCGCCTATGCTGCCGTCAGTGGTTACAAGCACAGCCACTGTCGAATGCTCCTCTATTACCTTTTTTGTTCCTACAACCGCAGCCTCCTCAAAAGGTATATCCTCGTCGAACCATGGTGTTTTGACCATACGCTCGCCGTCCTCCTCGAGATAACCGACAGCATCCCCCACTGTAAAGCCCACACAGTCCACAAGGCGTACCTTCACAGCGCTGCCATCATCCAGACTGATAGTAACCGCATCCTGTGGAATAAATTTCGGTTCAGTCGTCATAATAGTCTTTCCTTTGCCTGATTGCGGCAGTTCATCGACTGCACGCTTTTTAGCATACTCATTGTCCATCTTTGGGATTACACAAAGCTCCATGAAATGCTTTATAAATGTGGACTTGCCTGTGCGCACAGGACCGACGACACCTATGTAAATCTCGCCGTTTGTGCGGCATCTGATATCTTTATATAAATCAAACTCTTTACTGTCCATAGTACTGCCCATAAAAGCTTCCTCCATACACTTTATTCTATAATCAAAGTGTATTCACCTGCTCTTTGAATTATTACACATAAAAAGGCCACAGGCTTCAAAACAGATAACCTGTGGTCTTTTGTAATAATATATAGTATTTTAAACCAAACTACTTAGCAGCCTTTTTCTCACATCCTGCTGTCTTGCTTGTAGAAGTATCAGCTGTTTCTTTAGCATCTGATTTGTCAGAAGCCTCCTCAGGCTCCTCTCTCAGACGTGCATACATCTGCATACACTTGTGGAGCTTCTTTGCAAGCTTATTGTCTATCTGCTCAGGAGTAGCTCTCCACTGCCAGTTGCCACCGGTAGTTGAAGGAATGTTGATACGGGCCTTTGAATCAAGTCCAAGCAGATCCTGCATAGGAACAATAGCCATATCGGCAACTGATGACCATGCCGCACGCATCATGCCCCAGTTGTAGCCCTCCTCCTTTGTGAGGTTTAAGTAATCCTTTGCAAACCTTACGCAATCCTTTGGAGCTGTCTTCATCCAGCCCATAACTGTGTCATTGTCATGGGTACCTGTGTATACAACACAGTGCTGCGGATAGTTATGTGGCAGATAATCGCTATCTTCTCTTGAATCGAAGGCAAACTGGATAACCTTCATGCCAGGGAAGCCTGAATCCTTTAAAAGCTTCTTTACGGAAGGTGTGAGGAAGCCGAGGTCCTCCACGATGATAGGAAGCTTACCAAGCTTCTTCTCAAGCACGTTGAATAAATCCATGCCAGGTCCATCTTTCCATACACCGTTCTTTGCTGTATCATCCTTTGCAGGAATAGCATAGAATGAATCAAAACCTCTGAAATGATCGATTCGTACTATATCATAAAGCTTTTCCATAGCACTGATACGCTTTGTCCACCAGCTGTAGCTGTCCTTCTTCATAACATCCCATCTGAAAAGAGGATTGCCCCAGAGCTGTCCGTCAGCTGAGAAGGCATCAGGAGGACATCCTGCCACCTCGATTGGATTTAAGTCTTTATCGAGATAGAACTGTGTAGGATTAGCCCATACATCTGCTGAATCCATGGCAACATAAATAGGTACATCTCCGATAATTCTTATGCCTTTTCATTAGCATATGCCTTTAAAGCAGTCCACTGCTTGAAGAAGAGATACTGGAGCATCTTGTAGAAGGCAATATCATCAGCATACTTCTCCTTTGCTTCTTCCATAGCCTCAGGTTTTCTAAACTTGAGAGCATCATCCCACTCGCTCCATGCCACTCCGCCATTGGCATCCTTTAATGCCATAAAGAGTGTGTACTCATCAAGCCACTCTGCCTCTTTACTGCAGAATGCTTCATAGTCAGCCGGTGTTTTCTTTGAAAAACGCTCATATGCCTTTCTTAAAAGAGCATATCTGTTGACATACATGATGCCATAGTCTACATACTGTGGCTTTTTGCCCCACTTATATGACTCGCACTCCTTCTTTGTCAGAAGCTTGTCCTTGCATAAAAGCTCCAGATCGATAAAATAAGGATTGCCTGCGAAGCTTGAAAATGACTGGTATGGAGAATCTCCATAGCTGGTAGGACAGATTGGAAGAATCTGCCAGTATGTCTGACCTCCCTTCTCAAGGAAATCGACAAAACGTCTCGCCTCCTTTCCCATAGTTCCAATACCATACTGTGATGGCAGTGATGAGATTGGCATTAATACACCGCTAGTTCTCATGTTATTTTTCCTCCCTTTTGTTGTATACTCATTGTTTGGCTGCGTGAGCCTGTATTTTAAAATAATATATAATATACATATGAAATCATATGATATTTTCGTTTTATTTAGTTATTATAACATCATAAAGTGCAACTTGTAAATTAAATTAGTTAATGTTAATATCAAATTAATAAAAAGTTTAAAAGAGGTGTAACAAAATGAATGAAACAACCAGGCAATTGATTGTGCATAAGGTAAAGCATAATACGAAACGCCTTATAACATCCATTAAATGGGTAATCTTTTCTATCGTTGTCGGCATAGTCGCAGGAAGCTGCGGCACCGCATTTTATTTTGCCCTGTCGGTCGTAACCGATTTCAGAATGAAATACCCTTGGCTCATTTACTTTCTGCCAATCGGCGGACTTGCCATTGTAGGACTCTATCATCTGTGTAAAGACGATAACGACACCGGAACCAATCTGGTAATATCAGCTATCCATTCAGGCGACAAGGTGCCCTTTATAATGGCCCCGCTTATATTTGTATCCACACTTATCACTCACCTGTTCGGTGGCTCTGCCGGCCGTGAGGGTGCTGCTCTGCAGATGGGAGGCAGCATCGGAAGCTCTATAGGCAGGATATTCAGATTTGATGAAAAGGACAAGCATGTCATGATTATGTGTGGCATGAGCGCTGCATTCAGTGCACTGTTTGGCACTCCGATGGCAGCCGCTATTTTCTCCATGGAGATGATAAGCGTCGGTGTCATATATTATATAGCACTCGTTCCATGTGTGATAAGCTCCCTCATCGCTCACGGTATCGCATCATACTTCAATGTTACAAATGAATTTTTTGCTATTGAAAACATACCGGACTTTACCATTTTAAACTCAGTAAAAATCTCTGCGCTTGCAATACTGTGCGCACTCGTAAGCATACTCTTTTGTGTGGCCCTTCACTCAAGTGAGGCGCTGTACAAAAAATATCTGCCTAACAAATATACAAGAGTATTCATTGGTGGCTGCTTTGTCATCATAGCAACTATGCTTGTAGGAAACCAGACATACAACGGAACCGGAATGAGTGTCATCCAAAGCAGTATAGACGGCTCTGTCAGACCTGAAGCATTTCTGCTAAAAATCATCTTCACCGCACTGACTCTTGGCGCAGGCTTTAAGGGCGGCGAGATTGTACCATCCTTTTTCATAGGCGCAACATTTGGATGCCTGTTCGGCAATCTGACAGGCTTTGAGCCATCGCTGTGTACAGCTGTCGGCATGATTTCACTGTTCTGTGGTGTCACCAATTGTCCGATTACATCGCTGCTCATCAGCTTTGAGCTGTTTGGCTACGACGGCATGCCGTACTTTCTTTTGGCAATTCCATTCAGCTATATGCTGTCAGGATACTTTGGCCTGTATCGCAGCCAGAAAATCGTATATTCAAAATACAAGACAAGCTACATAAATAAATCAACTCACTAACATTTGCTAACTGCAACCAGGCATGATACCCCAGGTATTATTGCCTGGTCTTTTATTGTGTAAAGAGCTTTATCTCCCGCAGAAGATTCATCTGCAAGAACCTCCCACAAAGCATCTGCAAGTTTAATTGTGATTTTATTTTTGCCGGCATTGTAAGCTACGAACACCTTCTCTGTATCGTTATCAATAGTATATGCTACAACGCCATCAGGCATATCATCCATGAAATGTACGGATTTCTTAATCTCATCTACTGTGTCAAGATAAAATGACTTGTGAGCCCTTCTTAGTGCTATAAGCCCCTTATAGTAGGCTTTAAGGTCCGAAAACTGCTCAGCCCTGTCATAATCTATTGCATTGACAGAGAGAGGACTGCAATAGCTGTTCTCTACAGGAGCACCATCAGCCTCACTAATCTTTGTTCTCGCAAACTCCTCTCCATGCAGGAAAAACGGAATCCCCTGCGCTGTAAAAAGGATGGCTGCTGCAAGCTTATTCATACGGATACGCATCTCTTCACTCTCATGTGAATTGGATATGATAAACCTGTCCCAGAGAGTATAGTTGTCGTGACATGACAGATAGTTAATCGACTGCATAGGCGATTTGGCCCACTTAGCGCACGTAACAGCCTGCTTTAGCTCTTCACCTCTGTCTGCAGCTCCATTGACAAAGCCCAGCTCATCCATATAGAACACATGTCCCTTTACCGCATCACGTATATCATCCGAAAACATGCCGATGCCCGGTGTCCTTGGAGCATTTATTTTCATGCCACGCTCTGATTCCGGCAGAGTGCTCTCTCCACCTGTCCAGCCCTCTCCGTACATTATTATATCAGGATTTATTTTTAAGAGAGCTTTTCTGGCTTCGTTCAATGTCTCGATATCAAGTACTCCCATCAGATCAAACCTGAAGCCATCAATGTGATACTCACTCGCCCAGTAGCACAGCGAATCAATGATATATTTTCTGACCATAGGCTTCTCTGAGGCTATTTCATTGCCACAGGCTGATGCATCAGAGTACTTTGCAGCATCCAGCATGCGGTAGAAATAATTGCCCGCAGTCTTGTAAAAGCAGCTGTCATGAACATTGAAGGTATGATTGTAAACCACATCCATGATTACACCAAGACCCGCCTCATGAATCGAGTGCACCATCTCCTTGTACTCTCTCACTCTCACGGCTCCATTAAACGGATCTGTCGAGTAAGAGCCTCCGGCACATTGTAATTGTACGGATCATACCCCCAGTTATACTGCTCCTTTAAGGAATCACTCTCGTCAATGCTGGCAAAATCATACGACGGCATAAGCTGCAGATGTGTCACTCCCATATCCTTGAAATACGAAAGAGTTTTATCCTCAGTAAATGCCTTAAACTTACCCGGATACCTGGAATGAGCAGATGCACCGGCAGACACATCCGCGACAGACACCTCAGTGATAACCATGCTCATAGGATCTGCAAGCTTTGGCCTGTCCTCATCTGCAAATCCATCAGGATCAGTCTTTGACAGGTCAATAACCATAGACCTGTGCCCATTTACACCGCAGGCTCTTGCATACGGATCATGCGAGCTGAATGTGCCATCTGAGGTGTGAACCTCATATGTATAATAAACACCATCCAGATTTCCCTCTGCCGTAGCAGAAAAAATACTGCGAAGCTCTCCCTCTCCGCGCATCATCTCAAGCCTGCCTGTCTCGGTCGAATCATTTCCCTTATCATAAAAAATAACAAAAACACTGTCCGCAACAGGCGAAAACAGTGTAAATGTTGTCTTTTCCTTTGAATAAATCGCTCCTAATTTCATAATACTATCCTTTTCGTTTATTTTCGTATACATTATAATAAAATTTACAATAACTGTAAATAGGGCAATTCAACCAATTTTCAAAAACTTTTTAGTCAATGTGCCATTTTTTCTTTTGCTGATGTGAAACAATCTTTATATACAAAGATTGTGGCAGAAATCTGCCACAGGTTGTAGCAAGCTTCATCCTGAGAGTAGGCACTATGACCGTTTTGTGCTTCATCATCCGGTCTATGGCATAATTGGCGCAGTATTCAGCGGAAATCCCCTTCAGCGCAAATCGCACATTCGCCACATCATTGAATTCTGTATCAACGGTCCCGGACACAGACATCCCACATACACATGGCTGTGGCTCTGTCGAAGCTCACATGCAACAGCCCTTGAAAGGCTCGCAACATATGCCTTAGAGGCATAATAGGCAGCCATGTACGGACCGGCAGGAATAAGACCCGCAGAGCTTGCCACATTTAATATAAAACCTCTGTCCTTTACCCTCATCTGTCTTAAAAGCTTTTTCGTCAGGAAGTGTACAGCACGCACGTTGACATCTATCATGCCCATTTCCTTAGCTATATCAGTCTCCTCAAACAGGCCGCAATCACCGTAGCCTGCGTTGTTTATAAATATTTCTATATCTTTTTCCTCGAGATAGTCCGAAAGTCTCTGACACTCATCAAGCTGCATCAGATCCGCGGTAAAAATATCACACTCAAGCTCCTTATGCATGGCTTTAAGCTTATCAGAAAGAGCTGTAAGCCTCTCCCGCCTTCTGGCAACAAGAATCAGGTCATACCCCTCCTTCGCAAGTCTCTTTGCAAACTGCTCACCTATTCCTGAGCTTGCTCCTGTAATCACTGCATACATATATCATACCCCTCTATTCTTCAATCATAAGCTCCCTGGAGCTCGCATCAAGCTCTACGCTTGTATTGTCGCTCTTATACATATCAAGCAGCAACAGCCACAGCGTGTGAATCTCGTAGGTGAGAATATTGGATGCAGGCACCGAGTATGGAAGCAGTGTGCTGATATCAAAGTATCTGATACCAAGCGGCGGTAAAAAAACAAGGTTGGTTGTCTGTCTTTTATCACCGGCAGTATGAATCATCTCATATGTAATCATCACAAAATCACTGCCCTTATAGGTACACTCATATGACACGTAGCACTCATCAACAGTCCAGGTGATGCCATCCTCTGTAACTGTCGGCTTTACTGCCTCATCATTGTACTCTGTAGTCTGACAGGAAAGCTTCCACTTAATCTGCCCCTTCTTTGTTTCCTTTACCATATCGGTAAGCTCTTTAAGTAATTCATCTTCTTTTTTTCATATTATACACCTGTTTTTCATTATCAATGCTCATCAACTCTCACACCATGTACCACAAACCTGTATGTCTCACCGCTTGTGGAGCAGGTTGAAAGTGTCACAACCTTGTCATCCTTTGTCGGGACTATGCCTGTATCCTTCATTGATGAGGCAGCCATCCTCTGTACGAATTTGCCAAATGTCTCGTCAGGCTCAAAGCCCACAGTATACTCATCACTGTCATCACTAACCGTTTCATATGAGAAAATCTGGTACCTATACTTTTTTCCATCGACAAGTATCTGGAAATACTGATGGCTGTCATAGTAATTCTCATCACGGTTATAGTACTTAAGCTTTCCAAACATGGACAGGTTTTTCATATTGTGTCCATAAATGATTGTATGGCAGTCGCTGAAATCAGTCTTGTTTGAACCCTCAAGGAAGATGGAGCCTGCAGTGGCATGCTCTCTCTTAAAGGTCTTTCTGAGGTAATAGCTATTATCCCCGATACATGACAGGGTAGCTGATATCCTCATTCTCAAAATAAATCCAGCCAACCACATCAGGTTTTCGCTTCTTAGACCGGCGAAATCAATATCTATATCATCATACCACGGAGACTGTGCTTCACTGCCTTTCGTGCTGTCATCATCCTTCTTTGAATCGTCCACTGCATACTCATCCTGAAGCTTCTCATATGTCTTATCCGAGGTATTATAGTCAGAATAAATCTTAAACAGATGATAACCCGAATAAGCCACAAGAGACAAACCGATTATCAGAACTATAAATCTAATTACTTTCTTAACCATTTGTTTTCTCCATTTTTTTATCAGTCAGTACTGTAATACCGGTAAAAATAATCAACAATACAATGAATACCAATTTACCTTGCGCGGTTCCTAAAAAAGAAGCAGGATAACCAAGCACCGGGATATCAAACACAGGCACACCGACCACATCAGACCATGCAACCGGCTGTACATCATTCACCTGATTGGCATCGCCCTTTGTAATGTAGGTCTTTTCATCTGTATTTATCTCAACTACCCTGTGAGTCACAAGCTCGCCATTTCTGTAAAAGGTAATGACATCACCTGTCTGTATCCCACCGGCACTCTCCTTTACATACAATAGGCTCCCCTTCATGTAAGAAGGCTCCATGCTTCCGCTTACAACTACCATCGGCTCGATACTAAACAGCTTGGGAGCAAATATTACAATAATAATTAAAATAAGAATTAATAAAATTATACTGGAAATAATGTTAATAAGTCTCTTCAAAAAAAGCACCTCTATATCAGAAAATATCATTTGTCACTCACAAAACTGCTGTAGCAGCTTACCGGCTCAATATCAAATTGTATCGTCATATTACTATGTGTGTCACACGTATGATTGAACCTATCGATAATACGCTTCATGACATCGGAGGCTGTATCGCATGAGCACTTCGACAAAAGCACAATGTACTGTGAATCACTGTACTTTGCTGCCACATCACCCACACGCAGGCACTTTCTAAGTGCTCTTTCAAGTGTATGCATGGAATCCTTCATCTGACTATGATTCTTATCCGGCTGACTGCTATACATTGGCACAACAGTGACAAGCACCAGACTCTCCGGAATCGTAGAACGGGCACTCTTTCTGACCTCCAGCTGATAGATTTCCTTGAACACAGGATATCCGCACATGAAAACACCATTCATGCTCTCCTCACTGATATCGTCCTTCACTTCATCTATATTGTAGCTTGAAGCACCCTTTGTGACAGATAAAAGCTCCTCATACACCTTGTTGAGCATGACAGTCTTTCTAACGCCAAGATCCTTGTCCATAATAGCCTTGGCAGTCTCATAAGTATCAAAAGCCATCTGTACCTTTTTGGTACGCATGCGTGCTACAATCAGATATGAGTATATCTGCTCATCCGAACGTTCATATACAATAGCCCTGGTGCAAAGCTGCTCAAGCTTCTCATAGCAGCCTGTATCAATATACAGCTTTGCCAGAGCCTTTACTGTATTTACGTATCTGGAATGGTAAAATGCATTGAGCGTCATAAACCAGTGTGTATCTGTCCTAAGAGGCAGGAAATCTCCATGGTAAAGGCTATGGCCTTCTCATAGCTTTCAATAGCGGTCTCCTTGCTCCTGCAAAATGCCATCTCAGCCTCATTTATATATCTGTCAAACTCTTCGACATCAATGGTTACTTCCACATCATCATTCCATTTGTACAAGCCGCCCCTTACAGAGACTATGCACTCCTCGTCAAAGGAAGCATCTCTTAGAGCCTTCCTGAGCCTGTATGCCAGATTTTTAAGGGCTCCTACCGGATTACCGGTATCCTCGTCAAGCTGCCATATAGCCTCTGAAATATCTTCTATACAGACCCCTCTGTTTCTGTTCATCGCCAGATATACAAACAGCTTTTCAAGCTTCTCAGACCTCCATGCTCCTTCCTGGACAGAGGTTATGTCATTACCCACCGTAAAGCTGCCAAAAGTTTTTAATTTAATCATATAAATCTCCCCACGTCTGACATCAAACATTATTATATAGTCATAAACATATTAAGCTACTGAAATCCCAATAAAACGCAAAAATTAATTCCAGATTAAAATTTTCGCAAATCATCACTGCCGTCGTCGACAGTATTTTCTATCTTCATTATCTTAACAAAGTATGAGTAGTCATCATTTACCTTTACCTCACACCTGTCACCCACCTTGTGCCCGAATATAGCGGCACCAAGCGGTGACTCCTTGCTTATCAGATTCTTTAAAGAATTGCCCCTTACGGTTGTGACAATCTTGTATGTCTCAGTCTCATCATCATCCTCGAAATACACATCGACCGTATTGAACATACCCACCTCATCATCCTTTGACTCATCGGATATGACAACGGCAGTCTTAATCATCTTCTCAAGGTATCTGATACGGCTCTCGTTCTGATTCTTAAACTGCTTGGCGGCCTTGTACTCGAAGTTCTCGCTCAGGTCACCCTGGCTCTTGCCACCTTTACATCATCAAGAGCCTTCTTTCTGACAACGAGCTTTCTGTACTCTATCTCGTCCTCCATTTTTTTGATATCATTTGCTGTCAATTCATCATGCATGTCTTAAACCCTCTTCCTGCAAAATTGTGTCAAAATGTATTTAAAGAAGCCCTGCGATACCACAAAGCAGCACAATCGCACCAAGAACTATACGGTACCATCCAAACACAATAAAGTTATGCTTCTTTATGTAGCCCATCAGGAATTTGATAACAATAAGTGAAACAACAAATGCCACAATCATGCCAATAATCAGAATAGCAGCCTCTTCCACTGTAAAATGAAATCCAAATTTAACAAGCTTCAGAAGACTCGCACCAAACATAACCGGAATAGCAAGGAAAAATGTATACTCAGCGGCAACAGTTCTTGAAACACCAATTAAGAGAGCTCCGACAATAGTAGCGCCTGAACGTGATGTACCCGGAAAAACAGCTGCAATAAGCTGGAAAAATCCAATCATAAGCGCTGTCGTGTAGCTGATGTCGACAAGTGAATTAATCTTAGCCGGCTTGCCATTATGTCTGGTCTCAATCACAATAAAAGCGATACCAAAGAGTATAAGCATGATAGCTACTGTCTGGAAATTGTAAAACAGTCGCTCGAATACATCATCAAAAAGTATTCCTATAACAGCTGCCGGGATGGTTGAAACAAGAATGTGGAACCACAGCACAAAGATATCAGTCTTAATCCATGCACCTATACCGGTCTTTGCAAGAGGAGCTTTGTTATCCTTCCTGCCGAATGCCAGATCTGGCTCCAGAATAAAATAACAACCGCCATAATGGCTCCAAGCTGGATAACAACCTCAAACATACTGTAAAAATCATCCGGGTTCTTTCCTATTCTAAGTGGTAAAATCTCATTCAAAAGAATCATGTGGCCGGTGCTGCTGATAGGCAGCCACTCTGTAATGCCCTCCACAATTCCAAATATAACAGACTTGATAATGTCAAAGATTTCCATAAATAAGTTCCTTCCTTTAAAATATTTTCTATAATCAGTTTATTATATTATTTTTCCAATCACAAGTCCATGGAATTTAAGAAAAATTTAAATTAAATCTTTTCATATTAGAAAATTTTTTGTAAAATACTCATAGCAATTATGAAAAAGTGAAAGGACAAAGACAAAACATGAAGAAAAAAATCAGTATCATGCTTTGCATAGTACTCTTCGCACTGACAGGCTGCACCAACTCCGGTAGCACAATACGCTTTGGAGCAGCCGATGTTGGTGGAATGTACTATTCATTTGCAAATACATTTACGGAGCTTGCCAATGAACAGGCTATGACTTCTCCTGCAAGGTCCGTACCACAGCAGGCTCTAATGCCAATATAAGGCTTTTATCCGATGACTATATAGAGATAGGCATCGCACAGGCCGACCTGATAGCCGATGCCTACAAGACAAATGAAGATTTAAGGGCTATAGCAGGGCTTTACACCGAGACCTGTCAGCTTGTGGTCCGCGCTGATTCAGACATACAGACTCTTGACGACCTGTCAGGACACACTGTAAGCATCGGAGCTAAGGAATCCGGTACCGAGCGAAACGCCACACAGATTCTTGAGTTCGCCGGTATGCCATCATCCTTGTTGCCACCAAAAACCTGGACTATATCGAGGCCACAAAAGAGCTAAAAGCCGGTGATATAGATGCCTTCTTCTGCACTGCAGGACTCACCACCACTGTCATAGATGAGCTCTCAAAGGAATGTGACATAAGGCTTATCCCGCTGACAGACACGGTGATAAGCAAGATGCTTGAAAGCAGCTCGGCCTACACAAGCGAGGTCATACCTGCCGGCACATACACAGGCCAGGCCGCAGATATAAGCACTATAGGTGTAAAATCCGTACTAATCACAAAGGCTAATGTATCCGAGGATACAATTGAGCAGCTTACCTCACTCCTGTTTGAAAAGGAAAAGGAGCTCTCCTACTCCAACTCTCTTAAGCTTGAGCTGACGTATGACTTTGCAACAGGCGATATACCTATTCCATTTCACGATGGAGCAAAAAAGTATTATAGTTCCTGTGGATATAGTGTAAATTAATTTACGAATTAATTTTTATTCTAATACATTATATTGCTCAAATAATAAAACAAATAAAAATTGAAAGGTAACACATGAAAATACAACTTGACATGTACCAGACACTGGCCGCTGCCGTGCTTGTACTACTACTGGGAAACTATTTAAAAAAGAAAATATATTTTCTTCAGAAATTCTGTATTCCGGCACCTGTTATAGGCGGACTGATTTTCGCCATCATGACATGCATATGCTATGTCACAGGAATCGCAGAATTTTCCTTTGATGACACACTGCGCGAGGTCTGCATGGTATTCTTCTTTACATCTGTAGGCTTCCAGGCAAATCTCAAGGTATTAAAAAGCGGAGGCAAATCGCTCATCGTATTTTTGGGACTTGTTATCACTCTTATCATATTGCAAAACCTAACCGCCGTGGGACTTGCAAAGCTCTTAAACTTAAATCCGCTAATCGGCATGTGCACTGGCTCTATTCCCATGGTAGGCGGACATGGCACCGCAGGAGCCTTTGGACCGGTGCTTGAGGACTTGAACATAAAAGGCGCCACAACCATCTGTACAGCCGCAGCTACCTTTGGTCTCATCTTTGGAAGCCTGATAGGCGGACCCCTTGGAAAAAGACTGATTGAAAAGCATAACCTACTGGACACTGTAGCAAACGAGGACGACAGCCTGCTGGTGGAGGATGAGAAGAAGCATGAGCGCCACACAAATATGTATGCTGATGCCGTATTCCAGCTCATCCTGGCAATAGGTGTCGGAACCATATTTACAATGCTTCTCACAAAGACAGGGCTTACCTTCCCGATATATATAGGAGCGATGCTCGCAGCAGCACTCATGCGAAACATATGTGAATACACCGGAATCGCCACCATCCATATGGGAGAGATAAATGACCTGGGAGGTATAAGCCTCTCTCTATTCCTAGGCATGGCAATGATCACACTAAGGCTCTGGGAGCTTGCATCACTCGCTCTCCCGCTTGTCATACTGCTTGCAGCACAGGTGCTTCTCATAATCATATTCACGTATGTTATCGAGTTCAACATCATGGGACGCGACTACGATGCAGCCATACTTGTATCAGGTACCTGCGGCTTCGGAACCGGAGCCACCCCAAATGCCATGGCAAATATGCAGGCTGTCTGCGACCAATATGTGCCATCCATTAAGGCATATTTGCTCATACCGCTTGTAGGAAGCCTGTTTGCCGACTTTTTGAACAGCCTTGTAATCACATTTTTTATAAACCTACTATAAAACAACCGGAGAAAAACATGTTTGAAAAACTGAGAAAAATATTTAAAAACAGAGAAGAAAAAGAAAAACATAATTACGATTTAACTTTTGACAACGTGGCAATACCAGAGGTGCACGTAAAAAGCACCGAAAGCCACGAGGACACAAATAAAGAAAATGCACCTATCAGCTATGACAATGTTGCCATACCTGAGGTGCATATCAGAAACAAAAAAAATAAAATAACTATGGAACAACCATCACTC
>ENA-OQBT01000118-OQBT01000118.1-human-gut-metagenome-genome-assembly--contig:-NODE-118-length-54791-cov-4.998317_pt1 | contig 54791 bp, 54 predicted proteins | sample MGYA00242749_ERZ504557 | MGnify/ENA primary metagenome ERZ504557 (study PRJEB26092, sample SAMD00036243) | human gut metagenome | host: Homo sapiens | study: EMG produced TPA metagenomics assembly of...
CTAACCTTGCTGATTATCGGAGTTCATCAGCATATACAAGCACAATATATGCTGGGAACTACCGGTATGATGAATATTCCTACCGCCGACAGGCAGAAGCCGGGAACAGTGATGCTGGGAGGAAATTATCTGCCCAAACAGATGATGCCTGCACGATTCAACTACAACACGGGAAATTACTTTGTGAGCATCAGTTTCTTTTCCTTTCTGGAGCTTGCCTATCGGGAAACTTTAATAAAGGGGGACTATGTATCATCCAAGCCTAAATACAATCAGCAGGATCGTTCCTACTCCATCCGGCTGTGTGTGTGGAAAGAAGGAAAGTTTCTGCCGGGAATAGCACTGGGAGCCAATGACCCGATAGCGGATAAAGGAGCCAATACTTTTCAATCTTACTATGGGGTGATAACGAAAGGATTCCATCTGGGAGGAGAGCATTATCTCTCGACTTCTTTGGGATATTATCTGGAAGGCGGGAAGAACAGTAATACCAAATGGTTCGGCAATAAATACAAAGGTGTATTCGGAGGGATAAGCTATATACCCGCTTTCTGCAAAGAGTTGAAAATGATGGCCGAATATGACTCGGACGGGGTGAATGTGGGAGCAGCTGTCAGGCTGTGGAAACATTTGTCCATGCATGCTTTTACCCACGATTTTACTTGCGTATCGGGTGGTATACGCTATGAGTGTACCCTAATACATTGACGCAATGAGCAGATATTTAATAGCAATCCTCCTTTCGGCATGGAGCATCTCCCTCCGGGCACAAGTGGCCGAGAAACTACAGCAACTGGGAATGGAGAACATACAAACGGTAACGGAGGTGAACGGCAACACAACGATTGCTTTTGAGGACAATGTATATAGAGGCACTTACCGGGGTATAGGTAAAGCCATCGAAGCTGCCATGGAAGGAATGTACGGGGGAAATCTGCAAATGGTGGTGTTGGAGCACAGTATCCCCCAGCTATGCATTACGCTGAGCGATAAGGTGATAACCGAATATAAAGAGAAACAGATTACCATAGGGGAAGTGTACCGGCAGATGGGAATCAGTTATGATACCGATGAAGCGATGGAGGTACTGAAAAAGACACACCGGACACTCAATTCATCGGCAGGGAAAGTAGACATTGTGGTCTATCCGGAAGTAAAACTGGAAAACTCCAGCTTTGACCGACTTTATACTTACTATGTCAACCTGGCTCCTGCCGTAGAGATGGCTTTATGGAAAGGGGCGGAACTGACGGCGCAAGTGGTATTCCCGGTAGCGACCAACCTAAAAGGACAGTATAAGAAGATACGTCCCGGAGTGATTGCACTGTCGCAAGAGTTTTGTTTCGGCAAAGGATTTTTGGGGCGAGTAACCGCAGGAAACTTTACCAACAACCGCATGGGGGCACAAGCGGAGATGAAATACCGCACAGCGAATGGCAGACTGGAACTGGGAGCTGTGGCAGGAGGTACCGTGCAATCAGTGCTGACCGATAACGAAGGATGGTATATTAGCCGGAAACTGCGGATGAATGCCGCACTGAAAGCATCTGTGTATGAACCTCGCTTCAATTTGCAATTTGATTTGCAAGCTGCACGTTATCTATATGGAGATTATGGAGTAAGAGGCGACTGCACCCGCCATTTCGGAGAATATGCCATCGGCGTGTATGGAATGTATACCGACGGGGAAATAAACGGAGGATTCCATTTTGCCATCCCTCTGCCGGGCAAGAAGTGGAGCCGTAACCGGGGGGTGCGTGTCAGGCAAGCGGATTATTTTGCCATGGAATACAGTATGGAATCCTGGGGCAGATATGCAGATGAAAAAATGGGGGAAACTTACCGTACCCGACCTGATGAGAACCGGAGTAACCGGTTTTTCCAACCGGAATATATACGCTATTTCCTGATAAAGGAAGCAAATAAATAGATTACTAATTTAAAAAAGAAGAAAAATGAGAACAAGCAAGTTTTTTAAAACAGGTTTGCTGCTGTTTGTAGCAAGTTTGGGATTAATAAGCTGCGGGGATGACGACAAAGAACCGGAAATTGTAGTTGACCCTGTAAGCGAAAATGTGGAATATTACATTGAAGGTAAAGTAGTAGCGGATAACGCCGCACTGGACGGAGTCAGCGTAACAGCCGGAGAGGCTACCGCAACCACAGACGAAAACGGTCAATATTCACTGACGGTAAAAGATAAGAAAACTTATACGGTGAACTTTGCCAAGGAGGGATATAAAACTGTTTCTGACGCATCAGTAGAAATAGCTAACAACGCTACCAACAGGAGTCTAGTAACACTGAACGTGACGATGAGCAAGGAAGGCGTGGCTGTGACTGTTGATCCTGAAAGTGATAAAGTGATTACAGAAAAAGGAGAAGGGGAAACAGAAGATGCCCAAACTGTCTTGACTATTCCGCTGGTGCCGTATCAACCGCTACCGACATAACTCTTACTCCGTATCTGGAGGCTGTTGCAACCGATGTGACTTCGGGCAGCAAGGAAGAAGCGATTCCCATGACTAATATTGCTATCAGTTCCAGCCAGGATGCAGCCCTAAATCAGGATGTTACCTTGTCTGTAGCCAATGTTAGTTCCAGCGATTATTATTTTGACGAAGTAGAGGTATACGAAAAGACTAACGCACGTGCTATCGGTGACTGGAAGAAATATGCCGATGCAGCTTTCGATAAAGTGACCAACAGCTACATAGCCGCTATCAAAAAGGGAAGTTCACTGAATAAGGATTATTCTATCCGTGTAAAGAGTGAAAAGAATGTCAGCGAAACCAAGAACGATGAAATATTGAAAGAAGACAGCTACAGTAACGCAGGAAACATGAGCGCTACTACTTATGATATTCCTTATACTGCCAAATTAGGATGGGAAATCTCTGCATCCGGACTGGATGAAGGCGCTCTTTCATTGGTGAAAGCTGCCATAGCCGCACAAGAAGGTGGATCGGAAGGTGTATACACCGTAAACAAAACCTTTACAGCCCATGTAAGCGGTGACTATATTCTGTATTTCTCTTGCAAAGCCAAATATGTAGAAAAAGAGTACACTTTCTCTATTGCCGGTAAAAAGGTTACTGTAAAAGTTAAACATTATCTGGGAGTGGAATTTGTTTATACCAACCAAAGTTCAAGCATGCACGGCGGTGGCTCTATAGGCTAAAACAGTCTTTTCAATTAATACAAAATATGAGTAAAAAAGTAGCATTGATTCAGGTATCACAGGTCAGGACGGTTCGTTCCTGGCCGAGTTCCTGATAGAAAAAGGATACGAAGTACATGGTATCCTGAGACGTTCTTCTTCATTCAACACCGCACGTATAGAACATCTGTATCTGGACGAATGGGTACGGGATATGAAGCAGAACCGACTGGTGAACCTGCATTGGGGGGATATGACGGACAGCAGCTCACTGATACGTATCATACAGTCCGTACAACCTGACGAGATTTATAATCTGGCCGCACAAAGCCATGTAAAAGTAAGCTTCGATGTGCCCGAATACACAGCGGAAGCGGATGCGGTAGGTACGCTGCGTATGCTGGAGGCGGTACGTATATTGGGACTGGAAAAGAAAACCAAGATTTATCAGGCATCTACTTCGGAACTTTTCGGACTGGTACAGGAAGTTCCTCAGAAAGAGACAACTCCTTTCTATCCCCGTTCTCCATACGGAGTAGCCAAGCAATATGGTTTCTGGATAACCAAGAATTACCGCGAAAGCTATGGCATGTTTGCCGTAAACGGCATTTTGTTCAATCACGAAAGTGAACGCCGGGGCGAAACTTTTGTTACCCGGAAAATTACCCTGGCGGCAGCACGCATCGCACAAGGATTCCAAGATAAACTGTACTTGGGAAATCTGAATTCCCTGCGCGACTGGGGATACGCCAAAGACTATGTGGAATGTATGTGGCTGATTCTGCAACACGATACGCCCGAAGACTTTGTTATCGCCACCGGAGAATATCACACTGTACGCGAATTTGCCACCCTTGCTTTCAAGGAAGTGGGCATCGACTTGCACTGGGAAGGTGAAGGTGTGAACGAGAAGGGTATTGACACAGCTACAGGCAAGGTGCTGGTAGAGGTGGATCCAAATATTTCCGCCCGGCAGAGGTGGAACAATTACTGGGAGATCCTACCAAAGCCAAAACGTTACTGGGATGGAATCCCCGCAAGACTTCATTTGAGGAACTGGTGGGAATCATGGTGAAACACGATATGAAATTCGTGAAGAAACTCCATCTTAAAGCAAGCTGTTAAATCATTAGTTAAAATTTCAATGGAGAAATCAGCCAAAATTTATATAGCAGGGCACCACGGACTCGTGGGCTCCGCTATTTGGCGTAACCTGCAAGAAAAAGGCTACACCAACCTGACCGGCAAAAGTCACAAGGAACTGGACTTACTGGACGGGGTTGCCGTAAAGGACTTCTTTGACCAAGAAAGACCGGACTATGTAATCCTTGCCGCCGCCCACGTGGGAGGTATCATGGCAAACAGTACATACAGGGCGGACTTTATCTATAAGAACCTGCAAATACAACAGAACGTGATAGGAGAAAGCTTCCGTCACGGAGTGAAGAAATTATTGTTTCTGGGAAGTACCTGCATTTATCCCAGAGACGCACAACAGCCTATGAAGGAGGATGCTCTCCTCACCTCCCCGCTGGAATATACGAATGAGCCATACGCCATCGCCAAAATAGCGGGTCTGAAAATGTGCGAGAGTTTCAACTTGCAATATGGTACTAACTATATCGCTGTTATGCCTACGAACCTGTATGGTCCCAATGATAATTTCAATCTGGAACGCAGCCATGTGCTGCCTGCCATGATCCGGAAAATACATCTTGCCAAATGCTTGAACGAAGATAACTGGGAGAACATACGCTATGATCTGGACATGCGTCCGGTGGAAGGTATAAACGGAGAGAGCAGAACAGAGGAGATACTGGCTATCCTGAAAAGCTACGGTATCAGCAAGGACGGGGTGGAACTGTGGGGAACAGGCACGCCACTGCGCGAATTCTTATGGAGTGAGGAAATGGCGGATGCCAGTGTATTCATCATGGAGCATGTGGACTTTAAAGATACTTACCGTCCCGGCACAAAAGAGATACGCAACTGCCACATCAACATCGGTACGGGAAAAGAAATCTCCATCGCCGGCCTGGCTCATCTGATAGTAAAGGAGACGGGATATAAAGGCAACATTACATTCAATCCGGAGAAACCGGACGGCACCATGCGCAAACTGACTGATGTGACCAAATTGCACGAATTGGGATGGCATCACAAAATAGACATAGAGGAAGGGGTGCACAAGATGTACCAATGGTATCTGGAATATAAAAAGAAATAAAGAACATACGCGTTATGGAAACTCATATCGTTATCATGGCAGGCGGCATAGGAAGCCGCTTCTGGCCCATGAGTACGCCGGAATGTCCCAAACAGTTCATTGATGTGACGGGATGTGGCAAAAGCCTGATCCAACTGACAGTGGAACGCTTTCAAGGGTTGTGCATTCCGGATAATATATGGATAGTGACTTCGGAAAAGTACAAGGAGACAGTAAGGAAACAATTGCCATCTGTGCCGCCTCATCATATACTGACGGAGCCGGTTGCACGTAACACGGCACCCTGCATCACATACGCTTGCTGGAAAATCAAAAAACACCACCCTGACGCCAATATTGTAGTGACTCCTGCGGATGCATTGGTTATCAATACGGATGAATTCCGCCGGGCGATAGCAAGGCACTGCTGATGACAGATCAAAGCAAGGCCATTGTAACCATAGGTATCAAACCTTGCCGACCGGAAACGGGATACGGATATATAGCTGCAGGAGAAGAGGTGGATCAGGATATACGGAAAGTGGATGAATTCAAAGAGAAACCGGATTTGAAAACGGCACAGCAATATGTGGACGCCGGGAATTATTTCTGGAATGCAGGGATTTTTGTATGGAATGTAAAAACCATAGAAGAGCTATACGCCGTTATGCACCGGGCATCGCCGAGGTGTTCGACAGGATTTATCCGGAGTTCTATACCGAAAGGGAAAAAGAAACCATAGAAGAGCTGTTCCCTACTTGTGAAAGTATATCCATAGATTATGCCGTAATGGAAAAAGCGGAACGGATTTATGTATTGCCGGCAGAGTTCGGATGGTCTGATCTAGGCAGTTGGGGCTCATTACATTCCTTGCTGCTCAAAGATAACCGGAACAATGCCATCGTAGGCGAAAATATCCGATTGTATGAATGTAATAACTGCATTGTACACACACCGCATTTAAAACAAGCGGTAATACAAGGACTGGACGGATATATCATAGCCGAGAAAGAGGGAACCTGCTGATATGCAAACTGGCAGAGGAGCAGCGTATTAAAGAATTTTCGAAAGCATAAGGAATGATTATAGCAGTTGATTTTGACGGCACAATAGTGGAGCATAAATATCCCGAAATAGGCAGGGAACTACCCTTTGCCATAGAAACGCTGAAAAAACTACAACAGGAACGACACCGCCTTATTCTGTGGAGTGTACGGGAAGGTAAATTATTACAGGAGGCCGTGGATTTCTGCCGGGAGCGTGGATTGGAATTTTATGCCGTAAACAGCAATTATGCGGAAGAAACCCTGGAAAGTGATCATTACTCCAGAAAACTGAAGGCGGATTTGTTTATTGATGACCGCAATCTGGGAGGACTGCCCGAATGGGGGATGATTTACAGAATGATCCATGACAAATGGGGATACGAAGATATTTATCAAAGTTCAGATAATAAAGAAGAGAATAAAAAGCGAAGCTTTTGGAAGATACTTTTTTCCAAGATGTAGAATCCCCGCTTCCGAATGTAGTGATACAGGGGGAAGCCCATAAGAAAACTAATGTTAGATCAGAGGTAAGTACTGTTATCAGCGGATAACGGAAACTTACGAAGTAGTGTTGGTGATACCCGCCTGGGAAGGTAGGTATCACCTTTTTTTGATCTATACCATTAGTATTTGAATACTTGTTCTTTTCCGGGTTCTATGGTCATGGCTTTCATTCCTTTCCGGGTTGGAATGTTCAGTATTCCCTTTCCGCCGTCGGACTTGATACGGATTACTTTCTTATCCATATAGATATGGATATTGCCGTATGGAGTAGGTACTGTTCCTTCCATCCATTTCAACCCGCCCAGACAAGGGGTGACGGAGTATTCCTCGTAACCGGGTTTGGTGGGTTTTACTCCCAGATAGTATTTGCCCAACAAATAGATGGGGCTGGCTCCCCATGCATGGCAGAGGCTCTTGCCGTATGGACGTCCGTACATGGCAAATGCTGGTACCTGTTTCTTCGGGATTGTATTTCTCCCAAAAACTGGTAGCTCCTTCTTTCAACATACCGCCCCAATAGGCTTTCATTTCTTTCATTACCGATTCTTGTTCGCCCAAGGCGCACAGCGCTTCCAGTTCATAGAAACGCATATAAGGAGTGGTGATTTTCAAAATACTGTCATTCTGCAATACGGAGTGTTTGATGGCCTGCTGTTTATCGGCATTCAGATAATTGAAGAAGACAGAGAACATATTGGCGTAACGGGTAACGGACTCACTCTGCTTTCCCTGAATACGGTTGTGTACCATCGCTTGTTTCTGCTCATTCCAGAAAGCGGGTTCCAGCTTGGAACGTAAAGCGGAAGCCAGTTTCTCATACTTGGTTTTGTCTGCCGTATTGCCGGCCAGACTGGCACAAAGCGCCATGGTTTCCAAACTTTTGCAGAACAAGACTTGCTCAAAGGAGAGTTCGCCCTTCTTGTCCAGATAACCGTCTGCCCAGTCTACGAATACCCAGTCACCGGTCATACCTTCCACCATACCGTTGGCATTGGTACGTCCCAACACATAGTCCATCATGCTTTGCATACGCGGATAGAGTTGGGTTACAAAATCTTTGTCACCGGAATACATATAATAATCGTAAATACTGAGAAACCAATAGAAGGTGTAGTCCATAATGGTATTGCTGTGGCTGGTCACAGGGTCTTTTCCACGAAGCAGCCAAATGGTACGTTTCACGGTTTCATTATCGAAGAACAGATAGTAGTTCATCAGATAACTCTGGATGGCATCGCCACTCCATACCCAACGATCGCGCTTGATGCCGTCGATAAAGAATTCACGGGTAGTAAGGTGCATGGTGTACGCTCCTACTTCCCAAATGCGGTTCAGCTCTTCGTCATTACATTTGAATGAGCCCGTGACTCTTCGGTCGAGGTATTCGTATTGCATGGAAACGTCCTGCATCGTTACTCCCGGATCGCAAGTGACATAGACATAACGGAAAGCCTTGCTATTGTCTAAAGTATATTCATCGTATAGTTTCCGTGTATTCCGGATGGCCAGATCGGTTATTTGCCCCGGCTCTGCCAGCAATTTGTCCAATGTTTCGCAATATTCCGTATCCAAGGCTTCTTCAGGACTTTCACCGTAATAGATATGGATCGTTCCTTTTCCCTTTACATCTTTCAGAGTGATATAACCAAAGGTTTCTTTTCCGAAGTCGTACAATACCCCCTCTTTCCGGGGAGTGGAGGAAACTGCTTTCATCGGTTTTCTAACCAATGAAAACTTGGAAGGCAGTTGGGTGGCTCCGTCAAAGTTCCAACACCCTGCATCCATATAAACGGTAGCAGAAGTATCACTGGCTTTTCCGCTTTCGTCTATCCATTCTTTATCCTCGTAGGTTACTTTCCAAGTTTTGTCCGTATTTACGGTTTTTCCTTTCACATAAATAGTGGGGGGAGTGGACTGATTCCACACTTTGATGTTCAGACTGTGTTTTCCTGCGGGGAGTTTCAAGGTGGAGGGCATACCGAATTGCAGTTTGCCATCCAATTTCACATTGTATTTTCCTTCGGCGGCAATGAAGATCTCTTCAGGTTCCGCCAGGTCCAATTTCTTGCTGAATTCCACTACCACATAATGGCTGTCTGTTTTCCAGAAGGGAGGGAAAAAAGCACCGCGTTCCGTACGGCGGTTGTTCATCTGGTTGCCCAGCCATATTTCATAATCACCCGGATACCAGATCCAGGTCTGGGCGGAGGCGGCAGCACTCAATGCAAGTGCTCCGACTAAAGTGGCAAGTCTGTTTTTCATAATGGTATCACGTTTTATTTTTCCTTCAAATAGCTATATTCCTTTGTCAGTCCGGCATTTGCCTTGATACTGTCGTTCACCATCGGACCATTGTTTTCCCATGTATTACCCGGACCATTGGCGTTCTTCAGAAACTTCTCTCCTTCCGTCCAGTTGTCCTTGACGGTGATAAATGAAGATCCTTCGTCGGTGTAAAGATAGAACCAATGATTGGGATCGTGTGCATAGCCGGGTGAAAAAATGTTAGAAACGCAATTTTCCGTAATCCAGCTATGAGGTTGTGAACCTAATGTATAAATACCGGCTACATCATACATGTGCTTGGCATAGTGATGAATCAGATTGGCGTGCACGCGGTTATTGCGCATACAGTTTACTGTACGTGTCCATCCCCATCCCAAACTGATGCCCGAATAGGATACATCACTGATTTCATTGTGTTCGATATTGATATCACTTACATAACCGGCGCAAATGCAAGGTACCCCAGTCTTCATTGGTCACATCATTGATATAATTGTTGGAAATGGTCAGTCCGGTACAGACCTCACGACGGTCGGCAGGATCGTATGGAAGATGTGTTTCGTGAGCGGCAGGACTGAAACTACCCGCCACAATACCGTTTCCGGCAATATCACGGAAAAGACAACCGTTTATACGTCCTCCACCGGTGGCCCATTCATAATCAATACCTGTAGAGCCCAAATGCTGGAAACGGCACTTCTCGAAATCAATATCCTGGGCAGCCTTGACTACGACTGCCGATGCCGGACGTCCTAACCAACCTTGATTATCCAGCTTATGATTGTTCTTACGAATCATAGAAGGACGGATTTTATACCCGTCTGTCATGTACATACCTGCCTGAAGAGGAACATGACCTTGCAAAGAGGGACGCATCCAGGTGGTATATTGGAAAGTAACATTGTCAAAACGAATGTGCTTTACCGGACGGTCTATAGTTCCTTCCACCCATACTAAAGTTTCGATGCCGGGAACTACGGCTTTGCTTATCTTCTCTCCTTTCCGAGGATAATAATATATTTTACGGCTTTCAATGTCATGATACCACTCGCCGGGTTCATCCAGCAATTCCATGGCATTGGTCAGATAGAAAGCCGAGTTGTGACCATCCTTAGTCACCATAGGACGCGGCCACGGATGTTCAAACTGGATGCGGCTTTCAGGATTATGGAAACGCACGGCGGCACTGTCTCCCTGTATTTCGACCGACTTGATACGGAGATTTGCCACACACCACATTTCATGAAGGACCATTTCGGCATATCGGGCTTCTGTATTTTCTTTACAGCAGCGGCAGGTACCCACAGTATTTCGTTTTGGGGATCGTTGTTGATGATGCGATACATCTTTTCAAAGTCTGCCACATCCCTTGCACGAACAGCCTTTTGTCCATTGATCCACAGTTGCCGGAAATCCAGCGGACGTCCGTTAAACATAGGGACATCGGCTACCCACAACTTTCCTTGCTTCTTCCAGTTTCTGATTTCCACCCCACCATTCAGAATGGCATTTCCATCCGAAGTGATGACTGTAGGTGAAGCTTCCGTCCCGCTGTCCTCGGGACGAATAAAGACGGGTTCGTACAGATGGTAATCACCTGCCTCCATATGAATGGTGATGCCACCTTTTAGACTCTCATCATTAAGACGACGAAGTTCCCTTGCCTGACGCAATGCGGCTGTAAGGGTGGCCTTCGGAGAGTCTTTGGTACCCGGATTCCGGTCATTACCTTTCGGAGATACGAACAAATCGGCTGCTGATAGTGTACAAGCTATCAGCAGCGCAGTAGTGGTTATGAATATTTTTTTCATTTGTAAATCATTAGGAGTAAGTGGTTAGTGATTAGTCCGCGCCAAAGGCATCCATACCGTCATTTCAGCCTTTCCGCGATTTCCCCATGCATAATAAGGAATCAGACGGATATTGACCGGTTTGTCGGCCTTTCCTACCTCGCGGTACAATGTATCTTTCCACGATACCTCATCAACCAGACGGGCAGTACCATCCAACGCGACAATCGGACTGCTTCAATGATTATTTTTTTCGGGGTCAACCGGATATCGGCAGGTATCAGCACATTATCTATCTTATGTCCGCCTTCTATATCCATACTTTCCAAACAATATACCAACGGGCCACGTTTTACCACTACCTGGTTACGGATTTCTTCGGCCAACGGATTTGCTTCCAGCAATTTTACAGGCATATCCATCACCCATTCCACACAGTCCCCTTTCTTCCAGATGCGGTTTACCTCGGCGTATGTATTCGCTTTCCAAGTTCCTTGCACCGGTTCACCATTTACCTTCAAAGTTGCTTTCTCGCACCAGTCCGGAACACGGAGGAACAAAGAGAATGCTTTCTTTTTTGATGGTTTCGGAGCTTCGGTAACAGTCAGCTTCACAGCACCTTCCCACGGATACTCCGTTTCTTGCATCAGCCCGATCTTTCCCGTTTCCTTCAAAGTTGTAGCCAGTGTATTCGCTCCATACAAATTGCAATATACCGCATTCGGAGTCACCGTATAAGCATAGTTCTGGCTTGACAAACGGTGCGCAGCGTATTAGGCGGACAACAGAAGCAGCTGATATACTCGGTACGTTCTTTAGGCCAGCGAAGTGTGTATGGCAAATCCGCACTGATGCGCAACGGGTTGGTATAGAAATATTTCTTTCCATCCAGACTGACACCACTCAACACACTGTTATAGAGGCAGTTTCCACAATATCCGCATATTTGGCATCGCCCGTCACTTCCAGCATACGCCAGTTGAAAAGCATATTGCCGATATTGGCGCAGGTCTCGTTATGCGCCGTACTATTAGGCAACTGATAAGGACGGCCATAGCTTTGGTGTACTTTCTGAATACTGTCCGGCTCATAGCAGGTACCATCCGGCGAAGTACCGTCATACAGCGCACCGCACGCTCCTGTAACATACATCTTGCGGGTCACAATGTCTTTCCAGATGCTGGTCAGGTTTTTCATCAGTTGGTCTTCTCCTGTTTCGGCATACACATCGGTCACACCGGCATACAGGTAATTGGAACGCACGGCATGTCCCATCGCATTGTATTGCTGACGGAACGGAATACGGTCCTGATTATCATCGGTGCCATTTTCCACCATTCCACGGATATCAATCAGATTCTTGGAAAGTTCCAGATAACGGGGATTCCCTGTAGCACGGTACATTTCCACCACGCCCATATAATGGGAGGGACAAATAGCATTTCTTGCCAGTTCCGCAGAAGCGGTTTCATAAAAATGACAGAGGAAGTCCGTCGCTTTTACGGCAGCATCGAATAAAGTAGTCTTTCCGGTGGCACGGCGATGAATAATACCTGCCATCATCAGATGTCCCAAATTGTAGGTTTCAAAATTCAGACGATTGGCAAATGCACCTTTCTCGTCCTCACCGCCTACTTTGGTACCAATTACCGTCTGTTGCTGTTTTTCCGAATGAGTGTCAATCCCCTTATTCTTTTCCTCAATGATGACAGGGGTATGGATGTAACCGTCCGCACGCTGGGCTTTCACCACATGTTCAATGAAGTGGTCCATCAGTTTATCCAATTCGGGATCTTTCGTGACGGCATACACGGAAGCCACTCCCTCCATCCATTTATACATATCACCATCATGAAAGGGAGGTCCCCAATGTTCGCCTTCGCAAACACCGGCAGCTATTTCAAAGTTACGGAAACCATGCGAAACATCGGGATTGTTCCATGTATCCCACATATTTTGCAAGGAGGTATGGCTATATACATTGAAACGGTCGCCCCAAAAGCCATCTGTCCAATGCACAGCACCTAATTCCGTATTGGCCATCTTGGCAAAACGACTTTGGCTCATATCCGTCAGCCCGCCCGATTGGGCAAATGCTCCCGTAGTTACTCCGGAAGCCAGTAAAAGTAGTAGTCTAATGCTCTTCATAATAATCTGTCACTTATTCTTTTCTTTATAAAGAGAGGACGATAATAAGAAACGTTTGTACTCTATTTATAATTATTTCATATTCTGTATCTTTAGAAAGAGCTTTCATTGGCAGATAATGAAAGTCTGTTTTCAAAAAACGGGTTTCTGATTTTTATTTCAGACACCCGTTTTTTTCAAGTTCTCCAATACTTTCTATCAAAGAACTCCTTTATCCACAATCGTATTATTTCAGTTTGCTCAAATCCAACTCTTTATAAGCCACACGCTGACGGCGCCAGGTATATACGGCATGGAGTTTGCCATCCTTGCCTGAATGATGGACGGATAAGAATATTGGCTGATAGGGCTGTCTTCCAATGTCATTACATTCTTCCAGTGAATACCATCATCCGAAACCGCCACACACAACGGTGTACGCGGCCCTTTCGGAGTGCCCGGCAATGTACTGAAATCATTATAAATCAATACGTGACGACCATCTTTCATTGTTACGGCATCCGTACCCGAATTATTATTGGGAACATCAAGCAAGGTAACTTTACTCCATGTTTCACCGTTGTCACTGCTCCATGAAGTAGCAATCTGTGCGTTACGTGTACGGCAAAGCACCTGCAAACGCCCATCCTTATGACGCAAAATGCTGGGCTGGATAGCATAAATAGCTTCTCGCCTTCTCCTTTTATGCTTCACCGCCTTCCTGATCGTCTACATTGGCTGCATTTGCCTTACGCAAAGCAGTAGGCACACTCATTTCCGCCTCTACAGGACCTACCATCTTCCAAGTCTTTCCTTTATCATCCGAAATTTCAAAATGGATACGCCATCCTCCATCACCTTCTGTACTGGAAGGACAAATAATACGGCCATCCACATACTCCGGCTTATTTTTAATAGGACCTAAGAAACCTTTTGGCAACGGTTCACGTTGGCTCCAAGTTTTTCCACCATCTTTAGAACGTACCAGCCAACCACTCCAATCGGCTACTTTCAATCCTATTTTATAGAACAGGATTAAATCTCCGCCGGGTATTTGGAAAAGCACAGGATTCCAACAAGCCTTGCGGCGTGCCCGGGACTTATCCCCTTTAAACGTAGAAGCCACGGGGCCGGCATCCGCCGGAGTGGATTCTGCTGTAATGCCCGCCAAAACAGCTTGCGGATCATCCAGACTAAACACCCCGTCGGCAGCCAGATAAGGTGCGCTCCATTCCGTCGCACCCTTCGGCTTGCGACATACCCAGATACAACAATCCGGATTACGCTCTTTAGTACCTCCAAAGAAAGAAGCTACCAGGTCTCCGTTCTTCAATTCCACAATAGTAGCGCCATGACATTCGGGAAAAGAAGCTTGCTCGTATAAAAACTGATCTTCCACGATACCTGCACGGTTTTTACCTAAAGATGGATCCATACTAACCGAAAAATGATAGTTTCCCGAAGGAACACTCCATACGGTAGAGTTGCCTTCCCGACGTACAAAGGTAACGTCCTTATCCTTTACCGCCTTCTCGTCCAAGGTAGGAAGATAAACCAATGCAGTAGTATTACAAGGAATCGTGATATCCCATTCCAGATGCGTAAGAGTTTTCTTCCAATTACTAATCATCTTACCATATAAAGTGTTATGCGAAGCTTTGACATAACTCAACTCTTGGATGGAAAAATCCGGTTTAAAGATGATTTGTTTGTAAGCGGGCTGTGCCGGATTAAATCCGGCTAAATCACGGAAATACCAAGTCAATAGATCACCCAATATCATCACATGGTTACAACTGTTCATCCAACGATTGGCGGTATCACCGTTCCACAATTCCCAAATGGCAGTAGCTCCCTTTTCTATCATATAGCCATAACTGGGATAAGTTTTGTTGCTTGCCAACAAGAAAGCAACATCGCCACGCCCCATACGGGTAAGCTCACGCATCATCCAGTTCATACCTATCACCCCACTGCTGATGTGACCTTTATTCCGGGTAATAATGCCTGTTATTACATTTTTTTCCACTTCTTCCCTATAGGCCTCAGGCACCATATCGAAAGCCAGTGGCAGGATATTAGCCGTCACTGTATTGTTACCATAGAATATGCTGTCGGGATAAAGAACATGGGGCATTTGTACCGGAGAAGTTCCCTTCTTAACTGTAAGGAAACGGGCATTGAAGCAGTCTTTAATTTTTGCTGCATCCTTCTCGAATTCCTTCGCCTCATCTTCCAAACCTTGCAAACGGGCGAACTTGGCCAGCATTTGCGATACCTTATAATAGTAGGCTGTAGCAATCAGCGTTCCATCCGTCTTGCGGGCAGGGTCCTGACTGTGAATCAATTCCGGTGATTCGGGAGGCATACACCAGTCACCGTATTTATCGGCGTTAATCACTCCATCCTCTGTAGTGAACTCACTGCGTATATGGTGCATCCATTTCTTGATAGCGGCATAATTTTTACGAATAGGTTCGATATTGCCGAACTGTTCATAAACCATATCACAGATTACCGGAAATGTGGATGACCACGTCATTTCCGATGTATAATAATTGTAATAAGCCGGACAAATATCAGGAATACAACCGTCTTCACGCTGCGCTTCACGGATGTCATCCGCCCATTTGGCATAGGTGTTTCCATTATTGAACATGAAACTTTCCCCCCACGTTCCCATAGCATGGTCGCCAAGCCAGGCTGGCGCTCGTCACGCTGGGGACAATCCAAAGGCACTCCTTTATAATTACTGGAAATCCCCCACCAGGCATTCCGATAAACCCGATTCATGATATCATTGGAACATTCGAAAGTACCGTTATCTTCCAAGTCATCATATACTACTTCAGCAACCAAATCTTCCGCTTTCAGATTTTTATAACCTGTCACTTCTACATATTGGAATCCATGATAAGAAAAACGAGAACTCCAGGAAGTGTTGTTTTCTTTACCGTTGCAGATATAATAATCCGTACTCTGGCTATGGCGGAGATTTTCCACATCCAGTTCCGTACCGTCATTCTTTACCCGTTCGGCATAACGTATGCAAATCGTATCTCCCGCAGCGGCTTTCGCTATGTTAATACGCACCCATCCTGCCATATTCTGACCGAAATCAATCATATAACGGTTACCATATTGCTTGAAGACAGCCGGCTTCAGCGTTTTCATCACTTTCATGTTGGGAGCGGTATTGCCACGAAGTGTACCGTACGGCAATGAAACACGTTGCGCTTTCAGCCATTTGGAATCATCATAACCGGGCTGTGTCCAGTTTCCCAATTCCATACGGGCATCGTAAATTTCACCATCGTATTCATTATTGCTACGTATAGGCCCTTGAGCCGTCAAACGCCATTTCTCATCACTGTTGATGCGCTGTATACTGCCGTCGGTATATTCTATAATCAGATTCAAACGTAACTTGGGGTAACCAAAAGTAGGAATCTTATAAGGTTTGTAATTTTGACGCATAGTGTAGAAACGTCCGTTGCCCAGGGTCACTCCGATGGCATTGTCGGCATTTCCTCCGGCAACCTGTTTAGTGACATCAAAAGAATTGTAAAGCACAGTACGACGATAATCACTTGGAGCCGGCGCCAATACCTGATCACCTATCCGCTGACCGTTAATGAACAGTTCGTACATTCCCAAACCACACAAATGAAGGGTAGCATACTTTATCTCCTTGGCTTGCGTTTTAAATTCCGTGCGTAAATAACGAGAGCTCAAACGGCTGTGTGAATCTTCCCGATCCCATGCAAACACAGCGTCCCAACCTATCCATCGTCCTCCCCAATGAATCTCACCTAAAGGTCCCATCCCCCATCGGCAGGCTCGCTCCATTCTGTCTCACCTCGATTGGTATAGCTTCTCACTTTCCAGTAAACACGCTGATTGCTTTTCAAACGCTTCCCTTGATAAGGAATCCATACGGACGCATCGGATTCCACTTTTCCGGAATCCCACAAATCCCCTTTATCCTGTGCTAAAAGTTCAGGAGAAGAGGCAACCAAAATCCGGTAGGCGGTCTGCATCACATTTCTTTGAGAAGATTCCAGCCGCCAGCTCATACGAGGGACAGCAGTATCCAGCCCCATGGGATCTACCATCTGCTCGGTACGCAGGCCGGTAACCGAAACATCCGCTGCTTTCAACCACAACGGAAGTGCCAAAAGAATGATTAATAATACTTGTTTTTTCATGATATGCATATTTCTTACTTATTCCATTTCTGTATGGCATCCGGCAAGGCTGTCCAAGCTTTCTGCACATAATCCTTTGCAGAATCCACAACAATCAGAACCTGATCATTACCGCTCAGATAACCGCTATCATGCTGGAAAGAAGTGACTTTACTGTCAAACTCACCGATATATTCCAACTTACCGTCCTTTGCGCTATACCACCATGCATTCTTTTTCGCACCGCTGATTTTGCTCAAATCGATCTGCATAGGACGTCCTGAGTAATTGTAAACCAACAAATAGTCATTTCCACGGGTAGCGATGGCACGGTCATAGCGTTCGCCGTTAGTTCCCGCAATAACACTCTGATCGGGCACACGTTCAAAGAAAGGAAAAGTCAACATCAAGTTCTTCAGATATTTCATCTGATTGAAGCCGGGATCTTCCAAAGCATCCCACCATGCTTTCTTGCGTCCGTCGGCACCAAAAGAGGCTCCATATCCCGGACGGATAAATTGCATGATATCATTATGACCGTATGAGTGCCCGAATGATCCGGCGAATACCGACCAATAGGCATAACGACGCACATCGTGCTGATTCCAACGGGTTTCATTGGGATCATGCAGTCCCTGTGGAATGTCTTCATAAATAGGTTCATCATCAATTACCGGTTTCAACGGAGTCTTTGCCTGACTGGCTTCCACAAAACGCCAGTTATCTTCTTCCGTATTCTCTTCGATAGGATAGTCACCATCACCATTACGCTGCCCGTAACGACGGTGTCCGCTTTGGAACATATTGAAATCCAGCCATTCGCGGTCATTAAACCAAGTAGCCGACGTGGTACGTCCACGCGGATGGAAAGTCATCAGATGACCTTTGTCTATGCTACGGATACTGTTTGCCAACGCATCCCATACCTCCGTCTTATTATCACCACGGATATCCCCTCCTATCATCCAAATAATATTCGGCTCATCCTTGTAACGTTCCGCAAGAAATTTACCGTATGCCACGGCTTCTTTTTCATTCATCAACCCTTGTTCCACGGGAGTTCCCCAAATACATACCATCCCTATATAGATGCCCCGTGAAGCAGCACTTTTAATAATATAGTCCATGTGGTCCCAATATCCATAAATCCCTTTGCGTTGATATCCTTGAAATTAAAACCGTCTATCATGGAATACTGACCGTAAATATTCATGGAAGGCACACCGTTCAATACCTGCACCTGCACCATGTTATATCCGGCATCCTTGCACTTATTCAGATAGTAAGAAACCTCGTCACGATTCAAGCGTTGCGGCATCAGCCATCCAGTTTCACCCAACCAGAAGAAAGGTACTCCATTTTCATGCTTCAGGTAGCGTCCCTCCTCGGACACCACCAGTTTGCCATTCTTCCAGGGAATATACGTTTTCGCTTTCTGCGCCGGCAAGGAAGTAGAGTAACATAGCAATAAAGCCAATAAGGAAAGTAATGCGTGTCTGTTCATCATTGTATTTTCAAATTCGTTTATTAATTAATTAACAATCTCTAAACAAGAGCTTTTATCAAAACAACAAGGTGTTAAAAAAAGGTCCTTATGTTTTTTAAAAAAGGCGGTTATCTTTTTTAAAAAGCTCTTGATCTTATGAGAAAAGATGAAGACTTTTTTGACAAATGTCCTCATCTTTCTCAGATTATTCCTACTACTTCATTTTCTCATATTCAATAGCCGCCAAAATAAAGGAACCTACTGACTTCGGATCATTCTCTATTACCGGCTCACCTATATAATAAGCAAAACTTCCATCCCGGTTTCCTTTACCGCCTAATCCGGCAACAGCACAACAGTTGGTAATAGTGTACGAACCATCAGGTTCTTCTTTAATGAATTGTTTGATCAGGCCATTAAAACCACGTTCTGCAGCCATCTTATATTCCGAAGAAATATATCCTTTATTCACTGCTTTACACAAGAAATACACAAAAAGCGATGAAGCAGAAGATTCCAAATAGTTTCCTTTACGGTTATTTTGGTCAGTCACCTGCCACCATACCCCTGTTTCAGGATCTTGATATTTTACAATACCTTCGGCCAACATATTTATGATCGTCATTATACTGTCACGTCCTTCGAACTGCGCCGGCATATAATCCAATACATCCACCACGGCAGCGGCATACCAGCTATACTGCGGCTCCAGAAATTGGGTGAGCATCCGGTTTCCTTATTTGCCAATTTTGTGTCTTGCTCTCATCCCAACCATGATAAAACAAACCGGTTTTAGGATCATACGTTTTACGGGCAATCAGCTTTATTTGATTCACAATATCGGCATTGACCGTAGTATCCTTGAATACGTTACCATATTGAGCCAAATAAGGAGAAGCCATGAATATACCATCCAGCCACATTTGATGCGGATATATCAGTTTGTGCCAGAAGCCACCTTCACTGGTACGGGGCTGTTCGGTCAGTTGTTTACGAAGAGTATCCATCGCCACCTTATAACGCCCGTCTCCCGTCTTTTCATAAAAATCGAATAAAATCTTTCCGGCATTGATATTATCAATATTAAAAGAAAGATATTTCATGGTCTTTATCTTACCGTCAGTGTCTATCAGACTGTCTGCATATATTTTTGCATAATTATAATAGGCTGTGTCACCGGTGTGTTTCCATTCCTCCAACATGGATTTCACCACCAGTCCGTGCGTATAGCCCCAACGAGGCTTTTTCGCTTTTTCTATCATCCAAGGCTCAGGGAAACGTTGCATTTCCGACTGAGCCATACGTTCGCTCCATTTGATTTCTTCGGTCTGTTTAGGAGTGGCAGTACATGCACACATTCCACCTACCAGCAACAATGAGCAAATAATGTTTAATCCTGTTCTTTTCATATTTCTTCTTTTTACTATTTTTCATCCTTACAATCAGTGCAAGAATCATCACTTACCTAAGAATATATATTCTTCACCTGCTTTGGTTTCCAGATCATAAAGATAAGTTTTTTTCAACTCAACTTTATTCAATTTCGCTTCTTTATTTATAATCGGTTGCAAGATTTCGGGTATGGCATACAATTTATTCGGATTCTCCCTTTTGCCGTTCTCAGCCTTTGCCTTGCCAGCCGGAGTTTAAAGAAACGCAAACCGACAGTTCCCCCCATTACGGGATTTCACCACCAACCGGCTCACTTTACCATTCTTCCAACTCAAATCCAATTCAAAACCTCCACGAGCTATAATCCCGTTCACGCTTCCTTCTTTCCATTGCGCCGGCAATGCGGGAAGTAAATAAATAAAACCATCGTGGCTCTGCATCAGCATTTCTACGATACCCGCTGTACAACCAAAATTACCGTCAATCTGAAAAGGTGGATGGGCATCAAACAAATTAGGATAAGTTCCTCCTTTTTTCTTCTCGTTACGTACGAGAGTCAACTGATCGGTTATCAGTTTATAAGCATGATCACCATCCAACAGACGAGCCCACAAACATACCTTCCATCCCATACTCCATCCGGTAGACGGATCGCCACGATGGATCAGCGAAGTACGTGCCGCATCAAACAATTCGGGAGTACGGTAAGGAGAAATCTGATTACTGGGGAACAAACCATAAAGGTGTGACACATGACGTGCACATCCTGCGGATTGTCCCAATCTGTCATCCATTCCTGCAATTGCCCCCAACGTCCTATCTGCATGGGTGCCATTTCCTTTAAACGCTGTTCCAAATGGGTGGCAAATTCAGCATCCGTACCCAATAATCGGGCGGTAGTGATTATCTGATTCCATAAATCGAATATCAGTTGGTTATCCAAAGTACACCCGGCAGCCGTAGTCGCTTTTCCATTACTGCCCGCATGAGTATTCTCCGGAGAATTGCTCGGGCATACCACCAACCAGTTATGTAACGGTTCCTTCACCATTATTTCATCAAAAAACTTACCGGCTTCTTTCATGATAGGGTAAGCCGAACGGAGAAACTCCATATCGCCTGTATAAAGATAACGTTCCCACAAATGACGGCACAGCCAAGCTCCACCCGTAGGCCATAATCCCGACGGAGCCTTGTCTATAGCTCCGGTAACACGCCATATATCCGTATTGTGATGCAATACCCAACCATCCGCCCCATACATAATCTTTGCTGACTCACGCCCTGTTTCACTCACTTCACGAATCAGCTGTATCAAAGGCTCGTGCAATTCGCTAAGATTCGTCACTTCGGCCGGCCAATAGTTCATTTCAACATTGATATTACAAGTATATTTACTATCCCAGGAAGGAAATAATTTATCATTCCAAATGCCTTGCAAATTAGCAGGCTGCCCACCCGGCTGTGAAGAACAAATCAACAGATAGCGGCCGAAACGGAAATAAGTAGCTACCAGAAAATCATCCTTCGTTTCCTTGAAATTCTGCACACGCATATCAGTGGTTACCCCTGCATATTTGTCTATACCTAAATCCAAAGAGACACGGTCCATATATTGCTTGAAAAAATCAACATGTGCCTTACGTGATGTCACATAATCCTTACTTACAGCCCGGCGCAGATAGTTCTTCGCACGCTCCACTTGGTTACCTGTTATATCCTTATAATTAGTAAAGTTGGTAGCAATGGAAATATAAATCACAGCCTCATCCGCCCCTTCTATACTCAAGACTCCGTCACGACAAGCCTGGGTCCCTCCTTGACTACGTGCAGTCATACGTCCCTGAAATTCGACTTTCCCTTTTAGCCCCTCATGCCAAGAAGATACGCCCGAAAGGGTAACCTCCTCCCCTTCCGTCGAGACCATCACATCCTGATGCGGAGTAGTAAGATTGGCATTACAAGTAATCTTTCCGGGTTGGCTGGCAGTAAGACGCACCATAACTACCTGATCAGCAAACGAAGTCAGTGTTTCACGCTGATAAGTCACCCCGTCCACCTTATAACGTACAATGGTACGAGCTGAGTCCAGGCTCAGTTCCCTATAGTAATCGGAATAACGTGTATGCCCCGGAAAAGAAATATGCAGATCGCCAAACGATTGATAGGGCATACCACTATTGGTTTTCGCCATTATTTTCTCAGTAGCCAATGTTTGTGCTTCAAGATATTTTCCTTCGAACACCAACTGGCGCACTTTGGGAATATATTCAACGCATTGGGATTAGCATTATTATTGGGACGTCCTGCCCAAATAGTTTCTTCATTCAACTGGATATGCTCCACACCGGGATTGCCGAATACCATCGCTCCCAACCGCCCGTTACCCAGCGGAAGTGCTTCAGTCCAAACTTGAGCGGTTCATCATACCACAGTTTATATTCTTGTGCGGCAGCCTGCAAGTAAGAACTTGCCCATAACAGCCCCCCCACTATCCATTTTATTTTCATATTGATCTCTAGCTTTTATTAAAGGGAGACGAAAAATAAAGACGGATGTACTCTGTGGAAAGAAATAAAAAAGTAAATATCATGAAAAAACTTTCCCTAGTACCTCAACAAATCCGGCTTCTCTATTGTTATTAAAATAAAACCATCTTATAAAATTAGAACTATATGAAAATAGCAGAGATTAAAGGAAGAGAGATTTTGGACTCACGTGGTAATCCCACTGTGGAAGTGGATGTTATATTGGAATCAGGGATTATGGGCCGTGCCTCTGTCCCATCGGGTGCGTCAACCGGTGAACATGAGGCTTTGGAATTACGTGATGGCGACAAGACCCGTTACGGAGGCAAAGGCGTATTAAAAGCTGTAGAAAATATAAATACTCTTATCGCTCCGGCATTGAAAGGAATGGACTCTATGGACCAACGTGGTATTGACAAAGCCATGCTTGATCTGGATGGAACTCCAACTAAATCAAAACTGGGCGCAAATGCTATTTTGGGTGTATCCCTAGCCGTGGCAAAAGCTGCAGCCAATTATTTGGATATTCCTCTTTACAGATATATTGGCGGAACAAACACCTATATCATGCCTGTTCCAATGATGAATATCATTAATGGAGGCTCACACAGCGATGCCCCTATCGCTTTTCAAGAATTTATGATTCGTCCTGTCGGTGCTAAAACATTCCGTGAGGCCTTGCGGATGGGCGCAGAAGTATTCCATGCTTTAAAAGAGGTATTGAAAAAACGCGGACTAAGTACAGCCGTAGGAGACGAAGGTGGTTTTGCCCCTGCATTGGATGGCACCGAAGATGCTTTGAATTGTATCCTTGCCGCTATCGAAGCTGCCGGATATGAACCGTTTAAACATATCACCATCGGCTTGGATTGTGCTTCTTCCGAATTCTATCATGACGGCATCTATGACTATACCAAGTTTGAAGGCCCAAAAGGGGAAAAGCGCAGTGCCGCCGAACAGGTTGCTTATCTGGAAAAATTGAGTTGGGACTACCCCATTGATTCGATAGAGGATGGTATGGCAGAAAACGACTGGGAAGGATGGCGCATGCTAACCGAGCGTCTGGGCAATCGCTGCCAGCTGGTAGGTGATGACCTGTTCGTTACCAATGTGAAGTTCCTGGAAAAAGGAATCAGTGAAGGTTGTGCAAACTCTATCCTAGTAAAAGTAAATCAGATCGGTTCGCTGACCGAAACTCTGGATGCTATTGAGATGGCTCAACGTAACGGCTATACCACTGTGACCAGCCACCGTTCCGGTGAAACGGAAGATGCTACCATTGCGGATATCGCCGTAGCCACCAATAGCGGACAGATTAAAACCGGTTCACTGAGCCGTAGCGACCGTATGGCGAAATACAACCAGTTGCTCCGCATTGAAGAAGAATTGGGCAACCGTGCCGTATATGGATATAAAAAAATAGCACGCAATTTTAAAGCGTAAGCGGTTTGTATCCCAAATTCCATAAACGAAGAATGCCTCAAGACGGATCGTGATGATTCCGGCTTGAGGCATATTTTGCACTATTATTTAATCACAACAGGGTTACAATGTTTTTCCTCCCATTCCTCCACCGTCATGGTTTCCGATGAAAAACTGATACCAATTCCCGTAACTTTGCACGTATCTGTCAGATAAGGCTTAGCATATCCTTTGTCCTCTATCTGCTGTAAAGCTTCAGCAGCCGTACTATCCAGTTTAAGCTCAAATATATATACATAATCCTTTGTTTCCAATATACAGTCCACTCTTCCTCTTGCCCGAGTTTTTTCCACATGCAATTGACAATATAGCTTTCTGCCGCCTCAGCTGTCTTTATCGAGCCGTGAAAATCATACGGTATTTCAGACCTTACACAGCCGGCATTCCACAACACAAGAATATTTTTCTTTCAATCCCTCCAAACTCATCCCCGTAAAATAATCCTCTATAAATTCCCATCGCTGCTCGTCACTTAACTTCGTATTGCCAAAGAACAGCCGGAACAACTCTATCTGTTCCTGGAATATTTTCTCATTATTCTCTAGCACACGATTCTGATAGCTCCCCGAGGTAGCTTCCTTTTTCAATATCTCCGCATCATGGACACGCACTCCAACGGAAGGAACCCCTCCCTCTACGGTAAAGTCCACCACATTGAGCATAGACAGCAAGTTGAGCAGCATATTGAGATCGGAGAACGGAGTGACATAGAACAACAGCCGGCCTCCTTTCTTCCCTGTAATACGCTGGGTGCACAACTTCTGGTAACGGGAAAGCAACAAATCAAAACCACGGGTAACGGTAAACATCAGTTTGTCTTCATCTTTCTTCTTGGCACTAGTGATGTAACTCACACTTCTGCCCTCCTCTACCCTGGACTCCAGTAAAGAAGTGATAAAACGCTTGGCAGAAGGAACATCCATATCGTACGCCGCAAAAATGCTACGCAAATCGTCCTCCTCGAACTTTCCTTTATTACCATACAGACTCACCGTCAGTAAGTCTTTCAAACTCTTCAAGAGACTTGCCAGCTTAAAGCAGATATCCGCTGCACTCTCTTTTAACAAGACATCATGCTTACCCACAGCAGCCGCACGAACTCCCTCAAAGAGATTTCCATTGTATAAATCGCGCTTAAACTCACGATACCCCATCTCCGAGAAACAATTTTCCCACAAAGATTCAAAAGCCACCTTATAGACTCCTTCAACCCCTTCCACGGGAACCATATACTGCTTGTATTTTTTACGGAAAGCGGCATCACCCGTCTTTTCCTGTACATAGCCATCGGCAAACAGAGTCTGTGAATTGATTTCAACAGGAGAACCGCCATGCCGGAAACTCAGATCCTCTTCTATCCATAACAAAGCCGTCTTGATGACTTGCTCCAAATCCGATTCATATTCCAGCTTGTTCTTTTTACGAGGCAGCCTCACTGCAAATTCAAAATCGGATAAAGACATCTGCATTTCATCACTACAGCCTTTCATCAGATATATTTCCCATACTTTCTTCAGAATCATCCCCAACTGTTCCTGGGAGATGGCACCTGCAGAATGCAGGCGTTTCATATAATAAAAGTCGCGTTCATTAAAGTCCGTCGCTGCCACACCAGAAATGTTCTTATCACGGGCTGCACGGCCAATCTCCTGAATATAATCGACAAAGGTACCGGATGGAGCCACATGATACACACGGTCAATATCGCTGATATCCACCCCCATGCCAAAAGCTTTCGTAGCAACGATTATTTTTTTCTCACCCTCCTTAAAAGCTTGTATAATTTCGGCTTTTTGCTCTTTATCCTTTTTACCATAATAAGATGCCACCCAATGCCAGTTAGCCGGATACACCCAAGTCTTCAGTTTCATATCTATACCTCCGGCAAAAGGATAATAAATAATAGTCTTATGCCCGTCCAGAAAATCCTCCACCCGGGCGGCAACAGTACGTTGCTTGGCCTTATCGTAGGTCTCTCCCTCTTCTATGGTCATGGCGGTAATGTCAAAGCAATATTTTCACGCTTCACCGTGCCCACATACAAGGCACACGGAGCAAGATGCAACGACCGGATGGTATCAAAAATCATATCGTTCCCACCTTTGGGATTCCACACAGCAGTGGCTGTCAATGCAAAAACAGGGAATACATATCCCAACGCATTCTTTAAAGCTTCCAGATGACGCCCTAGAAACCAATAATCCACCCGGAACTCTTTACCCCAAGTAGTCACGGTATGAGCCTCGTCAACTACTACCAATCCAATGCGGCGTTCACCTACGAAATAACTAATATCATACGCCAACAATAATTCAGGGGAAAGATAAAAAAGATCAACCTCCCCGTCACGGACACGACGATATACTTCGTTCTTTTGTTCAGGTGAAAGATCGGACGAAGCATACGCCACACGTTCATATCCTAACTCCTGCAACGCCTCAACCTGGTCCACTATCAATGCTTTCAGCGGAGAAACCACAAGAGTAAGAAGCTTATATTCATTACCCAGATAAATGGCAGGGAGCTGAAACAACAATGATTTTCCAGCCCCGGTCGGAGCAGTCAGGAGCAAATTATGAACAGACGAATCACCCTTGATCCCTTTTTCAGCTTCCATGATGACTTCCTCAATTAATTGCCCTTGAGACAATTGCAATTTTTCCTTACCTTTGAACAAGTCATCATAAACTTCTAAATTACGGAAATCTTCATATCCGTACACTTCCTGCAAAAGAACCTTTACCGCTTCACGGCATTTAGACGGCAATACTCTTGCCGCAATCTGTGACTCTATCATACAAAAGAACTCTTAAATAACGGTTGTACCAACCTTAAAACTAATATCAGCGCAAATATAATAAAAAAGCGAGAAGAATGAAGATTTCTTCGTCCTTCTCGCTTTTCTGAGCCTCTTGTCGGATTCGAACCAACGACCCCGAGATTACAAATCACGTGCTCTGGCCAACTGAGCTAAAGAGGCGGGTGGGTAAGCTTACTATATCGCGCCGCTACAACCAACTACCTTTGCTGCGATCAAGCCCTGGAGGATTCATCAGGAGCTGGCCGTATAGGACTTACCCATTTTTGTTTTGCGAGTGCAAAGGTAGACATTATTTTCAAAACTACAATACTTTCGAATACTTTTTTTTTGATTTTAGCAGAAAAAATACATTTTTCACCCATAACTATAGGACGGATTCCCGTAAAAGAAGTACTTTTGTGCACTTATTAATAAAGAATGACGAATTATAAACCGACTTTGCAGGAATGCGCCATGCGCTATGGTACGGGCATGGGTCTTTTATGGGCCTTCAAATTCATGCTCTTCCCACTAGGATTGAGAATACCTTTCCTACAATTACTTTTTATAGTCTTAACTATAGGAGTACCCTTTTTAGGATACATATTTGCCAAAAAGTTCAGAGAACGGCATTGTGGCGGAAGCATCACTTTTTCACGTGCGTTTCTATTCACTACCTTTATGTATATGTTCGCCTCTCTATTTGTAGCGGTAGTGCATTACATCTACTTCCGCTATATAGATGGCGGGTTCGTATTCGAGGCATACCGCTCCATCTTAAATCAGTTCAAAGAAACTGCCGGACCCGAACTGACAACCTCACTAAACCAATTTGAAGAAGCGATAGATTTACTGTCGGGACTTACCCCGCTGGAAATGACATTTCAACTGATATCACAAAATATGTTTTACGGGATGCTAATGGCTATCCTACGGCATTGATCGTGATGCGTAAAAAGAAAAATGAATAAAAGATGGATATATCTGTAGTTATTCCTTTGTATAACGAAGAAGAATCTTTGCCGGAACTATTCGCATGGATTCAACGTGTAATGGATGCCAACCACTTCAACTATGAAGTTATTTTTGTCAATGACGGCAGCACCGACCACTCCTGGCAAGTGATTGAGAAACTACGCTCGGAATCGGACAACGTAAAAGGTATTAAATTCCGCCGGAACTACGGCAAGTCCCCTGCTTTGTATTGTGGTTTTGAAAAGGCGCAAGGTGATGTGGTGATTACAATGGATGCCGACTTGCAGGACAGCCCGGACGAAATACCGGAATTATACAGAATGATTACAGAAGACGGCTACGACTTAGTATCAGGATACAAGCAAAAACGCTATGACCCGTTATCAAAAACCATTCCGACCAAACTATTCAACGCCACAGCACGTGCCGTCTCAGGCATCAAGAATCTGCATGACTTTAACTGCGGACTAAAAGCTTATCGTCGTGATGTTGTAAAGAACATCGAAGTATACGGTGAAATGCACCGCTATATCCCCTATCTGGCAAAGAATGCAGGTTTTCCTAAGATAGCCGAGAAGGTAGTACACCATCAGGCACGGAAATTCGGTAAAACAAAATTTGGCGGATTAAACCGTTTCTTCAATGGTTATCTAGACCTCATCACTCTGTGGTTTTTATCCAAATTCGGTATCAAGCCGATGCACTTCTTCGGGTTTATGGGATCATTGATGTTTATTCTTGGTTTCATTTCCGTCATTATCATCGGAGCAAACAAGCTATATGCCTTGTCACATGGTTTACCTTATATATTAATTACTGATTCTCCTTACTTCTATCTGGCCCTAACTTTGATGATTTTGGGAACCAACTGTTTCTGGCAGGATTCATAGGAGAACTGATAGCCCGGAATGCTCCTGAACGCAATAATTATAAAATAGAGAAAGAGTTTTAAAATGAAGAGACTACCAGCCATTATCTTATTGCTCCTGATTACCGTAAGCACCTTGATGCAAAGCTGTGGGGAAAGCGATTGTCCGCTTACCACCAATTCCTTTGCCCATTTCGACTTTCTGGATGCAGAAACACACCAAGCTGTGAAATTCAGTCCAGCTTTTGACGTCACTGGATTTATCACTACCGATGTGATTGTACGTGACACACTGGAAGATGGAACTATTAAGGAAACTGTAGTAAAAGACTCATTGATGAATGACACGATATTCAATAAAGCGGAAAGCAGTATGAGCCTGCCTTTGAGTTATACATCAAAAACTACCTACGTATTGCATTATACGGAAAAGATGCGTGACACCATCATACTCATTCACCAGAATATCCCCTACTTGCAGAATATAGAATGTGGCACCATGATGTTTTATAAAGTGGAAGACATTAAATACACCACTTATAACTTAAAATCTATCGAGACTGTAAATCCGGACATCAATAATGAAGAAAAAAAGAATTTCAACATATATTACGTTGTTAACGCTACTGAGTAGTATGCTATTGTACAGCCCCACACTGGCGGCACAAGAAAAAAAAACAACCATAGAGGAAGAAAAGGTACCCTTCTATCAGGGAACTACTATCGGTATAGATATATTTGGCCTGGGAAGCAAAATTTTTGGAGGTGACATTACAAGTACAGAAATCAGCGTAGAGGTCAATTTGAAAAACCGTTATGTCCCCGTAGCTGAAATTGGATATGGAACCACCGACACTACTGATGACGGTACCAATATACATTATAAAGCCTCAGCTCCCTATTTCCGTATAGGTATGAACTACAACTTCTTTTTCAAGAAGCCCTATCTGCCTGGTTTTCTGTATGGAGGCATACGTTACGGATTCACCTCTTTTTCATACGATGTAGATGCTCCGACAATGAAAGACCCTACATGGGGATTTCCGGAAATCCCCTTCAGTTATGAGGGAGTTAAAACCACAGTAACCTGGGCCGAACTGCTGGCAGGAATAAAGGTAAATGTATACAAGAATTTCTATATGGGCTGGTCACTGCGCTACCGCATACGCATGAACATGAAAAAGACGGAACACACCGAGCCTTGGTATATTCCCGGTTTCGGAAAGAACAACTCGACTAACTTAGGAGTAACATACAGTTTAATATACAAATTACCATTTTAACTAATGACAACTTTAGAAATATGGCTCCTTGCCATCAGCCTTGCTATGGACTGTTTCACTGTTTCCATAACAAGCGGAATTATCATGCGTCGCATTTGCTGGCGCACTTTTTTTATTATGGCATTCTTCTTCGGTCTTTTCCAGGCCGTCATGCCGCTTATCGGTTGGTTTGCCGCCAGCCGCTTCAGCCACCTGATAGAGGATTACGACCATTGGATCGCTTTTGGGTTATTGGCATTCCTGGGAGGGCGTATGATTAAAGAGAGTTTCAGCAATGAAGACAAATGCTGCTTCGACCCCACTAAATTAAAAGTGGTTGTTACGCTGGCTATAGCAACCAGCATTGATGCGTTGGCCATCGGTATATCATTTGCTTTTGTAGGAATGAACTCTTTCACTTCCATTCTTTCTCCCATTGGCATCATCGGCTTTACCTCTTTTGTTATCTCAACATTAGGAAGTCTGATAGGTGTATTTTGCGGCAAGCGTTTCAACCTGCGCATGGAATTATGGGGAGGTTTGGTTCTGATTATTATCGGTGTTAAAATCTTAATAGAACATTTATTTCTTTCTTAACTAAAATACAGGTATGAATAAAAAAAAATTAGCATGGCAATTGCCGTTTCTAGCAATTCTGATAATAGGAACAATTATTATTCTAAAAAAGCAAGCACCTTTCCGTACGGATGAAGGCTTTGTATTCGGTACTGTATACAAAATCACCTACCAGTCTGAAGATAATCTGAAAGAAGAAATAGAAACCGAACTGAAGAAAGTGGACTACTCCCTCTCTCCTTTCAATCCGAATTCTGTAATCACCCGCGTAAACCACAATGAAAAGACAGAAGTTGACAGTTTTTTCGTACATGTATTCCATCTCGCAAAAAAAATATCCGATGAAACCCATGGAGCCTTTGATATCACTGTCGCACCTTTGGTAAATGCATGGGGATTTGGATTCAAAAAATCTACAGGAGTGGATTCACTGATAGTGGACAGCTTACGCCCAATGATAGGATATCAAAAAATAGACTTACAGAACAACCGGATAATAAAAAAAGACCCTCGTATAATGCTGGATTGCAGCGCTATCGCCAAGGGATTCGGAGTAGATGCAGTAGCAAGGCTATTAGAACGTAAAGGGATAAAAAACTACATGGTAGACATCGGTGGTGAAGTAGTGGTAAGAGGCAAAAATTCCAAAATGAACGCTTGGCGTATCGGCATAAACAAACCTGTAGATGACTCCTTGTCAGTAAACCAGGAGTTACAGACTGTACTTGCCATTAGTGACGTAGGTATGGCAACATCAGGAAATTATCGTAATTTCTATTACAAAGGTGGAAAGAAATATGCACATACCATAGACCCACGCACCGGATACCCAGTACAACATAGCATCCTGTCATCCACTGTCATTGCAAAAGATTGCGCCAGTGCCGATGCATACGCTACTGCTTTCATGGTGATGGGACTGGACTCAGCCAAAGCTTTTTGTGAAGCACATCCTGAACTGGATGCCTATTTTATCTGCTCGGGCGAAGGGGATAAATATGAAACTTATTTTACAGATGGGATGAAGAAATTTATCGCCAGCGAGAAATAGACATCAAAGAGGCGCATCAAAACATCGAACAACTATCATTCAAATGGAATGATACCGGAACTCACCACAGATTAATATCAATTTAACACAAAGCAGTTGGTTTCCAATAAAATATCTATGGTGAGTTCCGACATTATTATCTGCAAAGAAACAGCATATCACTGAGCTTTCTGAAACTGTTCTATCAACAAAGTCAGATTAGCCGTAAATAAACGCGCTGATATTGCTAACAAAATGATTCCGAAAAACTTACGAATAACATAAATTCCACCTTTACCCAAGAAACGTTCGATACGATCTGTCAACTTCAACACCACATAAACCCAAACCATATTCAATATCAAGGCTACAACAATGTTTACAGGAGCATACTCCGAACGAAGGGAAAGTAACGTAGTAAATGCTCCCGCACCTGCCAATAACGGAAAGACCAAGGGGACTAAAGTCGCTTCCTTGATAGGACCTTGATTCTTGAATATTTCGATATCCAAAATCATTTCCAAAGACATGAGAAAAATAACAAAAGCACCCGCCACGGCAAACGAAGCGATATCTACCTGAAATAACTTCAGCATCATATCTCCTGCATAAAAGAAACCTATCAATAAAGCAAAAGAAATGCCGGTAGCTTTATTAGCATTGACATTTCTCCCTTTCTGCTTAAGGTTCAATATAATAGGAATAGATCCGATAATATCAATGACAGCAAAAAGTACGATAAACGCACTTAAAAATTCTTGAAAATCAAATGATCCAAACATAAACTCCTCCTTTTTTGAATGCAAATATATTTATTTTTTATACAGCCCGCAAGTATTCTGCTTTTAAACATTTAGGAGACGGTAAGAAACAATAAAAAAATAAAAGTTCTCCCACCTATAAATAATAAATCTCGTTTTATCGTTACCTTTGTGTGTTAAACTATAACTTAACGAACATTAGAACTTATGGAAATAACAATGTATGATACACTTTTACAACTTCCTCTCTTCCAAGGATTATGTAAAAATGACTTCACCAATATCATAGGTAAGGTAAAGCTACATTTTCGTAAATACAACGCCGATGATATCATTGTGGAACAAGGAGCACCTTGCACTCAATTAATCTTTCTCTTAAATGGGGAGATAACCTCCCAAGCAACCGATAACCAACATTCATACTCCTTATTTGAAACTTTTGGAAGTCCTTTCGTTATAGAGCCCTATTCATTATTCGGCATGCAGACCAACTATACAGCGACTTACAAAGCACGTACAAATATTAACATAGTTACCATAGATAAGTTATTTGTATTAAATGAACTGAACAACTACGAAATCTTCCGCCTTAATTATTTAAATATTCTGAGTAATAGGGCACAAGTGGCATACGAAAAATTATGGAACAGCCACATAGGTAATACAGAAGAAAAAATACTGAATTTTTTAGTACTGCGTTCCATGAAGCCCGAAGGGAAAAAAATTCTTAAAATCAAAATGGAAGATTTGGCGAGTTTGATTGATGAGACACGAATCAATGTGTCAAAAGTACTGAATGATTTACAGGAACAGGGATTGGTACAACTTAGCAGAAAAGCAATCTCCATTCCGGCATTGGAAAAACTGACCGAAAAGAATAAATAATCAGGTAAAACCTCATAAAGATGAAAAGCACAGGCATTTCTGCTTGTGCTTTTTTATTTTTAACCTAACTATTTAATATACTTTGTTAAATAAGTAAATAGAATGAGGATAGTGATACTTTTTTTTAGCAAATTTGTAAGTCAAATAAAATAGTGCCATGACTGAAAATAAAAATCCATTTTTAAAACCCTATAACACTCCTCATGACACGGCTCCGTTCCATCTTATCAAGATAGAACATTATGAACCTGCCTTGTTGGAAGGAATGAAAGAACAAAATGAGGAAATTGATGCAATTGTCAATAATCCCGAAGCACCGACTTTCCAAAACACCATTGTTGCTCTGGAAAATTCGGGTGCGTTGCTAGACCGCGTAACTACTGTTTTCGGCAATTTGATGAGTGCCGAGACTAGTGACGAGATGCAGGAATTGGCAGAAAAAATGATGCCCTTACTGTCTGAACACAGCAACAACATCAGTTTGAATGAAAAACTGTTTGCCCGCATAAAAACTGTATACGAGCAGAAAGACCAGTTGCAACTGAAAGGTGAAGACGCCCAACTGCTGCAAAAAACATACGACAGTTTTGTAAGAAGCGGTGCCAATCTGACCGGTGAGGCAAAAGAAAAGTTCCGCCAACTGAATACTGAATTAAGCATATTAACCTTACGTTTTTCTCAGAATCTGTTGAAAGAAACGAATAACTACGAATTGGCATTGACGAAAAAACAATTGGAAGGATTACCCGAAAGTTCATTGGAAAGTTATGCTCAAACAGCAAAGGACAAGGGAAAAGAAGGCAGCATCATTACATTGGATGCTCCCAGTTTTGTTCCTTTCATGAAATATTGTGACGACCGTTCACTGCGCAGAGAAGTCTATATGGCTTATAATACCCAATGTACACACAATAACGACTACAACAATGTGGACATCATCAAGCAATTGGTAAACATTCGCATGGAATTGGCTCATTTACTAGGCTTCTCCACTTTTGCCGAGTATAAACTGAAAAAGCGCATGGCCGAAACAAGTGATGCCGTATACAAATTGCTCAACCAATTATTGGAAGCCTACACCCCTGCCGCCCTAAAGGAAGTAGCAGAAGTAGAAGCATTGGCACGCGAAATGGAAGGCAATGATTTCCAGCTGATGCCATGGGATTGGGCCTATTATTCAGAAAAACTGAAAAATAAGAAATTCAATCTGAATGAAGAAGAGTTGCGCCCTTATTTTGAGCTTAGCCAAGTAGAGAAAGGCGTATTCGGTCTGGCTACCCGTCTGTATGGCATCACATTTAAAGAAAATAAAGAAATTCCGGTCTATCATCCCGATGTAAAAGCTTATGAAGTATTCGACAAAGACGGAAGTTTCCTGGCTGTACTTTATACAGATTTCCACCCCCGTGCCGGAAAACGTTCAGGTGCATGGATGACCAGCTATAAGGAACAGTGGATAGAAAACGGAGTCAACAGCCGCCCCCACGTATCCGTTACCATGAACTTCACCAAGCCATCAGCTGGAAAACCGGCATTGTTGACTTTCTCGGAAGTAAATACTTTTTTACACGAATTCGGACACGCCTTGCACGGAATGTTTGCCAATACCACTTATTCAACCATGAGTGGTACCAGCGTATACTGGGATTTTGTGGAGCTTCCATCACAAATTATGGAAAATTTCGCCACTGAAAAAGAATTTCTCAATACATTCGCCAGACATTATCAGACGGGAGAACCCATTCCTGCCGAACTGATTCAAAAATTGTAGATGCATCCAATTTTAATGTGGCCTACGCCTGCCTACGTCAAATAAGTTTCGGCTTACTGGATATGGCATGGTACACCCGCCAGGAAACATTTGACGGAGATGTCCGCGCTTATGAAAAAGAAGCATGGAAAAAAGCGCAAATACTGCCCGGAGTAGAAGATACCTGCATGTCCGTACAGTTCTCACATATCATGCGGGGGGATATTCTGCCGGATACTACAGTTATAAATGGGCGGAAGTACTGGATGCGGATGCCTTCTCCTTATTCAAGGAAAAAGGAATCTTCAACCAGGAAGTCGCTGCTTCTTTCCGGGAGAATATTCTCTCGAAAGGAGGAACGGAACATCCGATGGCCCTTTACAAACGCTTCCGTGGACAAGAACCCAGTATCCATGCCTTGCTGAAAAGAAATGGAATAATCAACTAAAAAACTAAACAATATGAAACTAAAGTCTATTCTTTATATACTGATGCTACTCCCCTTCTTATGGAGTTGCAACAATGAAGACGATGTAGAGGAAATCTTTGCAAGCGGCACATGGCATGTAGTGGATTTCTATGGTAAAGCCAATTGGGACAAACGGAACGGAGAGCCCAAATACAATGCAATGGCACACAACCCGGATAAGACTATCGCAGCCGAAGGAAGAAAAGCCTTGAATATCATTCATGGTTTCAACATTACTTTCAAAGCGGATGGCACTTTTACAGGAAGCATACAAAACGGAACCATTGAAGGCACATGGCAAGCGGATGGAAAAGACCGGACAGTAAACATAAATTTTACCAAGACTCCATCTTCAACAAGCTATAATAACGAGTTCATAGAAGCATTGAATAATGCAATATTTTATCAAGGTGACAGCAATGTTTTATTGCTAGCTCCCGAAGGGAAAAAAACTTATATTCAATTTGCACATAATAAGCAAGACTGAAATAATGGAAACGAAAGAAGAAAAACAACTCAAACTCGACAAACGATACATCCGCATGGCTAGTATTTGGGCGGAAAATTCATACTGTGAACGCCGTCAGGTAGGAGCATTAATCGTAAAAGACAAGATGATCATCTCCGACGGATATAATGGAACTCCTGCAGGATTCGAAAATGTATGCGAAGATGACAACGGAGTCACCAAGCCTTACGTGCTACACGCCGAAGCGAATGCTATCACCAAAATAGCACGAAGCAACAACAGCAGTGACGGAGCAACCATGTACGTCACCGCATCTCCTTGCATAGAATGTGCCAAACTCATCATCCAAGCAGGAATCAAACGTGTAGTTTACTCAGAAAAATACCGTTTGGAAGACGGGCTTGATTTATTGAAACGCGCAAATATTGAAGTAATCTATATCAATCCCAATGAATAATAGCAAATAAAGATATGAGCAAAAATCGAACATCCCGTTTTATGCCGGTAATCGTTGCGGTAAGCATCGTAGCCGGAATATTGATTGGAACTTTTTACGCCAACCACTTTTCAGGAAACAAATTAGGTATCATTAATACTTCATCCAACAAACTGAATGCATTATTGCGTATCATTGACGACCAATATGTAGATACAGTAAACATGGGTGAACTGGTGGAAGATGCTATGCCGCAAATTCTAGGCGAGCTGGACCCTCACTCTTCTTATATTCCGGCAAAAGACCTGGAAGCTGTAAATTCTGATTTAAAAGGGAGCTTCAGCGGAATTGGTATCCAGTTTACCATCCAGCAAGATACCATCCATGTAAACAGTGTCATCCAAGGCGGACCATCAGAAAAAGTGGGCCTAATGGCAGGAGACCGCATTATAGAAGTTGATGACAGTGCCTTTGTAGGAAAAATTGTCACCAACTATGAATCCATGAAAAGACTGAAAGGTCCCAAAGGCAGTGAGGTAAAACTTGGCGTTTTTCGTCCGGGAGAAAAAGAAACTTTACACTTCACCATTGTTCGTGGTGACATACCGGTAAAGAGTGTAGATGCCGCCTATATGTTGAATGACAAATTCGGTTACATAAAAGTAAACAAGTTTGGTGAAACAACTTATCCCGAATTATTGATTTCATTAGCCAAGCTAAATCAGGCAAACTGCGAAGGAGTGGTAATCGACTTACGCGGTAATACCGGCGGATATATGGGTGCAGCAATCCAGATGGTAAACGAATTCTTACCCAAAAACAGACTCATCGTTTATACACAGGGACGTAAGTCTCCACGTGAGAACTATACATCCAACGGAACCGGAAGTAGCCAGAAAATGCCTATTGTCGTATTGATGGACGAAGGATCGGCTTCTGCCAGCGAAATTTTTGCCGGAGCTATCCAGGACAATGACCGAGGGACAATCATCGGGCGCCGCTCTTTCGGAAAAGGGCTAGTACAACAGCCTATCGACTTCAGCGATGGTTCAGCCATCCGTCTGACAATTGCCCGTTACTATACTCCGTCAGGACGCTGTATACAAAAACCGTATGTAAAAGGTAATGACGCAAATTATGAAATGGATATCCTGACCCGTTACGAACACGGAGAATTTTTCTCACAGGACAGTATCAAACAGGATCAAAGCCAAATCTTTGAAACTTCTTTAGGCCGTCCTGTATATGGAGGTGGAGGTATTATGCCCGATATCTTTGTACCGCAGGATACTACCGGTGTGACTTCCTATTATCGTATGTCCGTTAACCGCGGACTAACCATCCAGTTTGCTTTCCAGTATACGGACAACCACCGTGCCGAAATGCAAAAATATGAAACAGAAGAAAGCCTGTTACAATATTTGAAACATCAGAACATTTTGGAACAATTCGCCCGTTTCGCTGAAAGCAAAGGGTTAAAACGTCGCAACATATTGATGTACAAATCACAGAAACTATTTGAAACAAATTTATATGGAAACATCATTTATAATATGCTGGGCATGGAAGCTTATATAGAATACTTAAACAAGAGCGACAAAACTGTCCTCAAAGCATTGGAAGTATTGGATAAAGGTGAATCATTTCCCAAAGCTCCCGAACAACCCATAGAACCGAAAGTAAGCGATGAAGGAACTAAAAAAACAACTGCGCAAGCAGATAGCGCAAGAAAAACGCCGTCACGACATCACCGAATTAATGACAAAGTCCGCTGCTTTGCTTGAGAAACTGGAACAGCATCCCAAATTTGCATCGGCCCGTACCGTTTTGCTCTATTATTCATTGGGTGATGAAGTACAGACACATGACTTCGTTGAGAAATGGCACCGGCAGAAAACAATTTTGCTGCCGGTAGTCAAAGGAGACGAATTGGAACTCCGTATTTATGCAGGTAGACAAAACCTGAAAAACGGCGAGGCTTATCACATAGAGGAACCGACGGGAGAAGCATTTACAGCGTATGAGAAGATAGACCTCGCCATTATACCGGGTGTTTCTTTTGATGCCCAAGGCAACCGATTGGGAAGAGGAAAAGGATATTATGACAAATTACTGCCTCTTCTTCATTCCTATAATATAGGTATATGTTATAACTTCCAAGTAAGCGAAAAGCTGCCTGTCGAACCTTTCGACCGGAGAATGGATGAAGTCTGGACTGAGAATGGAATACTGAAATAGAATCTATCGTGATAAGAACTGCCCCATAAGCCACTCTTACATCACACTTCTTTCAAGTCAAGTGTGGACTTTACGAAAAAGATGAAGGAAAATCCGTAAAAATCCGCACCTGGCAGGAAGTTTTACAGGAACCTTCGGAGATAACCAAAAGAACATACAGAAGACCGCCTAGTTAACGAAAAATAATATTGACTATCACTTGTGCCCCTACCTGCTTATTCAGATTCTTCACCAATAAATCACGTCCCATCATCAACTCCTGACGGAGCACGGACGAAGTGATATGCACATAAAGTATTTGATTCTTGATATAAAGATTACTAGTATATTTGGTAATGGCAGACCCCACAACATCTTTCCATGCTTGTATCAGACGATACTCATTCAGTGGTGCCTCCAAAGCATTCTGCCGGAAGAATTTCCGAATCATCTCCTATTTGTTCCGCATCATTACGTCTCATTCAGCACTTCCTTTCTTTCAGTCACACAGCCATCTTCTACAGAAAAGACTCTGTATTCCCTTTCAATCTTTTTCAATATTTTATCCAGATGATCCCTATTGGTATCCGTAATGAAAATCTGTCCGAAACTATCCCCGGCCACTAGTTTCACAATCTGTTCCACACGGGAAGCATCCAACTTATCAAAAATATCATCCAGCAACAACAAAGGAGTGCTATTGCTCCCCGTTTTCTTCAAAAAATCAAACTGAGCCAGTTTCAAAGCGATCAGATAAGTTTTATTCTGCCCTTGTGAACCTTCCCTCTTTATAGGGAAATCACCCAACTGCATCACCAAGTCATCTTTATGAATTCCTCTCAGCGAATACCCCATTATACGGTCACGTTTGCGGCTCTCTTTTATTATATCCAGCAAATTCCCATTCATAGCATGAGATTCATACGCCAGATTCACTTTCTCCTTATCTTGCGAAATATAAGAGTAGAAAGATTGAAAAGTAGGAATAAATTCGGCTATAAACTCACTACGTTTTCTAAAAACAACCTCGCCTGCAAATGCCATCATCTCCTCCCATACCAACATCAATTCCTCATCAGGTTCCTGCTCCGACTTCAATAAGGCGTTACGCTGTGTCAGCGCTTTATTATAACGTATCAGTGCATCCAAGTATTCCTTATCATATTGAGATATCACCACATCCATAAAACGGCGGCGCTCGTCACTACCTCCCGCAATCAGTTCCGCATCAGCAGGAGAAACCATTACGAGAGGAATAAAACCGATATGATCTGATAAACGGCTGTATTCCTTTTTATTCCGCTTAAACTGTTTTTTCTGACGACGCTTCAAGCCGCAATATACCTCTTCAGGATCTCCTTGATTCGTTTCATAGAAACCCTGAATCACAAAAAAATCGCCCTCGTGACGGATATTCTGCGAGTCTATGGGATTAGTGGCACTTTTACAGAATGAAAGATAATAAACCGCATCCAGCAGGTTCGTCTTCCCCATGCCGTTCTGTCCGATAAAACAATTCATCTTTGGCGAGAATTCCAGTTCTGCCTGCTCCAGGTTTTTATAATTCAATATCGAGATGCGTTTCAGTATCATAGAACTTCTGTTTAATTGAGGATACAAAATTAGAGATAAAAACGGGAAAAACTAAAAAAATATGCCCGTAAATTTCATTAATACATAGAAATGAACTACTTTTGCTGACCGAAAAAGTAGATTCGCAAAATAATAAAAAAGTAAATATAAAAATGGCAGAACAAAAACACACTCAGGACCCATTGGATATGGAAGAAGCACTGAGTACTTCAGAAGCATTCCTTATCAAGTACAAAGGAAAAATCCTTGGAACTATTGCAGCAGTTGTGATTATCATTGCAGGTTTCATGGGATATAAGCATTTTATTTCTGAACCCAATGAAATGAAAGCATCAGAAGCTTTGTTCAAAGGAGAACAATATTTCGGAGCCGATAACTTTGAAACAGCATTGAACGGCGACAGCATTGGTTACAAAGGTTTCTTGAAAGTAGCAGATGAATTCAGCGGAACAGCTGCCGGTAATTTAGCAAATGCTTATGCAGGTATCTGCTACGCACAGTTAGGCAAATATGAAGACGCAGTGAAGTATTTAGATAAATTCAGCGCTAAAGATCAGTTGGTAAGCCCCGCTATTTTGGGAACTATCGGTAACTGCTACGCTGAGATGGGACAATTGGACAAAGCTGCCGGAACTTTGCTGAAAGCAGCAGACAAAGCAGACAGTCAGGCATTAAGCCCTATCTATTTGATTCAGGCAGGTCAGTTGTTCGAGAAACTGGGTAAGAACAGTGAAGCTGTTAAAGCTTATACATTGGTGAAAGAAAAATACTTCAATTCTTATCAGTCAATGGACATCGACAAATATATCGAGCGTGCCTCTATCAAATAAGAAAAGAAATATATACCTTAAATTATATAAAGAGGTTGTCTGCACCCACGTACAGATAACCTTTTTCTTTTATTAATCCCACTAAAAAACAAAAAATAATGGCAACAGCGTATCATAACTTATCTGATTATGACTTTAACTCGGTTCCCAATGCAGAAAACATGCGTTTCGGTATCGTAGTATCCGAATGGAACAGTAACATCACCGGTCCCTTATTGGAAGGCGCCGTAACCACCTTGAAAAAACATGGTGCAAAAGATGAAAATATTTTGGTACAAACTGTACCCGGAAGTTTTGAACTGACTTTTGGTTCCGCACAAATGATAAAAAGCGGAAAAGTAGACGCAGTGATTGCAATAGGATGTGTAGTTCGTGGTGACACTCCACACTTTGACTATGTATGTGCCGGTACTACCCAAGGCATCGCCCAACTGAATGCCGAAGGAGATATTCCTGTAATTTATGGTTTGATTACCACCAATACCATGCAACAAGCAGAAGACCGTGCCGGTGGAAAATTAGGTAATAAAGGAGATGAATGTGCAATAACTGCCATCAAAATGCTCGATTTCAAGCAAAAAGTGCAGGGAAAGCAGATTTTTTGAAAAAAAGTTCTTGTAGAATTTGCATATTCAAAAAAAGACGTACCTTTGCATCGCAATTGAGAAACAAGCCTACTCAATAAGAGAATTGAGATAGAATCTTAAGAGCGAATGGGCAAATACCAGAGTGGCCAAATGGGGCAGACTGTAAATCTGCTGTCTTTCGACTTCGGTGGTTCGAATCCATCTTTGCCCACAAAAATTGCGGAAGTAGCTCAGTTGATAGAGCATTAGCCTTCCAAGCTGAGGGTCGCGGGTTTGAGCCCCGTCTTCCGCTCTTCTGAAAATCAGATAGTTATCGCAAGATTCTATCTGATTTTTGTTTTTAGAGAATGCTGATTCTGCACGAAACTATGCGGTTGGAGTCAACCAAGAAGTCAACCGAAAATTTTATGAGTGCAGCAATCAACGTAGTATGCTACAAGTGGAAGACTTTAGCAAATGGAGAATCCCCCTTAATGGTAAGAGTAGCCAAAGGTGGCAAACGGACTATGCAAAGTTTAGGCATATCCATTAATCCTAAATATTGGGACTTCACACGAAACAAACCTAAACCGAACTGTCCTAACAAAGAATATATCCAAAAGATTATCTTGGATAAACAGCAAGAATTACAGCGGCGAATGTTAGAGTTGAATGTGGAACAAAAGGAATATACCACCACTACCCTACTCAATAATGAGAATACCAAGTTTGAATTAAAAACTGTTAGTGAGTTCTATCACGAATTGATAGAGCAATACACACGTGAAGACAAATGTGGAAACCGTCTCATCTACAAAAGTTCTTTCAACTCGCTTAAAGCGTTTACGAAAGGCAAGTTAGATATACCTTTCAGCGATATAGATACTTCTTGGCTTAACAAATATGAGAAATGGCTACGCTCCAAAGACAATAAAGAAACCACCATAAGCCTTATGTTTCGTACATTACGCAGTACATATAATAAAGCCATCAAAGCAAAGTGTGCCCGAAAATCCGATTATCCGTTTGATGATTATAAGATTAATAAATTCGATACCACAACTCAAAAGAGAGCTATTGCCAAAACAGACGTACTGAAATTCACAACCGAAGTACAGCCCATTGGGAAGCAGCAATACATGGAGTTAAGCAAAGACATATTCGTGTTCAGCTATCTATGCGGTGGAATCAACTTCACAGACATAGCTAATCTGACAAAAGAGAATATTCAAAACGGCAGATTACACTATATTCGTCAAAAAACAAAGAAACTGATTAAAATAGGAATACCACAGGAAGCCATGCTAATAATTGAAAAATACTCAAAAGAGAGTAAAGGCTATCTTTTTCCTATTTTGGATAGCAAGATACACAAGACCGCCCTACAAAGGCAGAACAGAATACATAAGATATTAGGAAAGGTCAATAAGAACTTAAAACTACTTGCCGCACAGCTTGGAGTTGAAGCCAACTTGACAACCTATGTCGCCCGGCACTCATTCGCAAGCGTCCTAAAGAAATCGGGAGTAAACATTGCATTGATAAGTGAAGCATTGGGACATTCTGACTTAGCCACCACTCAAATATACTTGGATAGTTTCGATAATGAGCAGGTGGATGAAGCTATGAAAAACCTGCTATAATAGTAAAAACTCCTCTTGATATAATGGCAGGAGGAGTTTTCTTTCGTACCTTTGGGGAGATAAAAAAGAAGATTGTATGCTTGAATATTCTTATAGCACTAAAGACATAAGGCTTATACTTCCGCTTTTGAAAGAACATTTTGCATTTGACTATGTGGAGATTTCGCATGAATTGGCAAGTGTTGTAAATACACACATGAGAGAAAAGAGACTGAATCAAGAATTACTCGCAGAATATAGTGATGACATTGCACTATACGGACTTCATTCAGATGAGACTATTGCTATTCCCGTTCCGGATGACTTTGAAGCCAAATTGGAAAAATTAAAATCTGTATGCGCAATGTTTTGTGAGAATAAGGATGTTGAAGATACTTACAGGGTGTTGAGCTTCATAAGTGCAATTTTCGATAAGGAAAAGAACAGACTAAGTAAAGAAGCGTTTTCCGGTTTTGAGGATGAAGCAACGGATGCCAAGATAAAGAATAAGATACAATTAGACCTGTACCGATTATATATCGCATTACACAATAAACCGGAACTCAAAAACAACTCTCCCATAAAAATATGCTTCAAAAGTGATTCCCCACATGAAATCACAAACTTCGATGGCTGGATGTTCCGCTTGTTGGACGAACATATTACTAAAGAGGTTGGCACCATTACCTTGGAAGAAGCCAAAGAGAAACTCGCACAAGTCAAAGAATCAAAAGGCAGGAAGAGTAAAGCCCCTACTTAAACTATATCATTAATGGTATCTATAACTTCATATCTCCGCTTATACCAAACGAAAAGAAATCAGTCACGGTCGAACAATGCAAGTTTGTCCGCAAATACCTACTGGCGATGGGCTTTATTTCCAGCCATGACAAACTGTATGATATAAACCATCTTCAATCCACAATAAAGAGCTTAATCAGCAGTAAAAGCACACCTGTTCAGCGGCACGGGCAATCTATATAACTCACCTATTCCCCCCTTTTAATTTATTCAAAGGAAATGCCATTTTGCCGTGACATTTCCTTTTTGTCATTTAATCACTTTGCCTCTTTTTAATGTTTCCCCTCATTCTCAGTTCAAAAGAAATGACACGTAAATAGTTATATTCCTTTGAATTGGATGGTATCTCGTTTGCACTCAGGTAGGCGTATGCGGCTGTCAAAGCAATGTCGCCGAGACTTATCCCCGCATCTTATTTATTATGGCACAAGAAAGCCTAAAAGTAAAAGAAAATGTGAGTGTAAACGCTGCCAATGCAGCAAGTGTAGAACCTGCTAATGTGAACGGAATGAAACAAGAAACGATGTCCGAGAATGTTACCTATTTCACAAGTGACGAGCTTGGACGATTAGGAAAAGACTTGGGAATCAAACCTACTGCCGTTAAAGCCCGTGTTGATGGTGAAGAGGTGAGGATTGTCGTAGCCATACAGAATATGGAATGAGGCATGACAAGAAGATGGATAAAATGCTGGAAACGGCAAGCAAGGAGAAACTCCTTACCCCAAGATACCACTTCTATAAACCGGATATGTTTTGGAAAGAGGGATATAACCTCTTTGACAACAACGGGGAACTGATAGAACGAGACACAGAAAACATCCTTGTATCTGCGATACCCCCGAAACATCGGAAAGAATCTATATTGATGATTTTCTGGAAGATGTGGAGATACACGATTTTGAATCCGTTGCCGACTATACACAGCATATAGGTGAAACGGTCTTAATCAGCCGTATGCCGTCTAAAGTGGAAGAAATGGGCATCGCTGCCTTGGCGACAGGGGATGAAGCCATGAGAACCGTCTATGAGTTTGCCATAGACCACCACATCCCCTACACTACCGCACTCGGTTTCTTGGATGCTGAAATGAAGCCGATAATACTTAAAACCATGATGCGGGGGATTATGCCCAAATCCGTTTTCGCCCTCGGACGCTCTGCGGAAGAAGCGGAACAGATATTTAAAGCCGCAAGTGCCACATTCGATACGGACTACAAAAAACGGTATGTCCCACGTGCATTGAACTGCCTGCTTAAAAAGCATAACCAACCTTTGGACGTGGTGATTAATGCCTTGAATACCATACCGGCAAGCGAAGTGACGATGGCTAAACTTACAGAGTGCGGAGAAAAGGAGAGCTGCATCGTTGGCAGAATGCTCATGTGGATTTTGGAAAATAACCGCAAAAACGAGAATAAACAGGCTGCATAGCGAGCCGGAAAGGAAGCCTGCGTGAGAGGCGGGCTTCTGTTGAATCAAGTTCAATGCGGTAGATTTTTCAAACCCGGGCATATAAGATGAAAATTTTCTGAAAGCCTACCGCATTGGATAAATCAGCAACAGGATATAATATTGTAAATAAAAAAAATATGAAGATAATTAAAACTATTTTACATAAAGGAGAATGGTTGCTTGACGCATTAAAACGTGTGGGCTGCAATATGATACCCACCAATACCATTTTGAACAAGACCTTAACGGGACTTGGAGCTACCCATAGCGAGATACATTCAAAACGCAACTCTATAATCATAGAACCGAATGTACGTGATACTTGGCAAGCTGAATGAGAACGAGAATTTGGAAGCGGTCTATGAAAAGTGTACTCCTTACAAGATTGAGAAGTACCTCAAAATGGATATTCCATACAAAAAGATTATAACCACTCCCGAAAGTTTCCCGAAGATAAGGAAGGCTGCACGGAAGCTGAACATCAACATCTATAAGGAATATTTCTGCTTGTTTGACGAGTGCGAGAAACTGACACAAGACGTGGACTATCGGAGAAAAATCTCACAGCCGATATACGACTTCTTCCAATTTGAGCAAAAAGCATTTGTTTCCGCTACACCTTTGGAGATGTCGCATCCCGAATTTGAACGACAAGATTTCCAACTGATACGGGTTGTGCCGGACTACGACTACAAGAAAGATTTGGAGTTGATTGTCACCAACAGCTATTATAAGCGGTTACGGATTGTCTTGGACAACCTAAAGAACAGCAAGCATATCTGCATATTCTTCAATGTGACGGATGGAATAGCTGATTTGATTGGCAACTTGGGCATTACGGATTATAAAGTGTTCTGCTCCCAACAGAGTGTGAACAAGTTGAAGAAAAGAGGGCTGGTAAATGCGTACTCACAGATTGACTACCCTTTGGCTAAGTACAACTTCTTTACTTGCCGTTTCTATTCCGCCTTGGATATTCGCATTGGCAGATATAAACCGGACATACTTATGCTGACAGACTTGCGTACCGCACAATGGACAATGATAGACCCGTTCACGGAAGCTATTCAGATACAAGGTCGATTCCGCAGAAAAGGGAATGATGATGTCACCTATAACTCACTTACCCACATCACAACGGTAAATCCGAATATCCATATCCGTAGCAATGAGGAAATAAGGAACAGGGTAGAGCAGTTCATTACCAATTACAACCTGCTGAAAGGACAGCAGGAAACGGATGAATTTAAAAGAGGTGCCATACTTGAAGATATAGAAAACATGAAATATCAAGACTTGATAGACGAAAGAGGCGAGATTAATCCGTTCTCCATAGACAACCTTTATAATGAGGAACGGGTAAGGGGCTATTACCAGTCCGCAGATAAGTTGTACCAAGCATACCTTGGCACGGGCTTCTTCAACGTCACCTACAACAATGTGACTGAATGCGTGGGGGACGATGATATGGAAAAGCTGAACAACACCAAGATTGCCACCGAACAAAGGAAGCAGTTGCTACACCTGATTGTGCGGTTGGAAGAATGGTTAAAGAACGGCAGGATTACTTTGGAGGAAAAAGAGATGCTTCTGAACCAACTAAGACAACAGCCGGAATGTGACTATATTCTGACTGCCTACAACAAGATAGGCAAGGATGCGATAGTGAGTGCCGGATATAAGAAGCAGTTTATTGAGAAAAAGGTCAAAGAGTATGACAAGGCACAAGCCAAAAAGCTAAGATTCTCTCCTAAAGTCCTTAACGAGATAAAAGCGGAGTTCCCATTAGGGATATACCTGCCTAAAGAAGAGATAAAGCAGAGATTGGAGGTTATATATTGCGAGAATGGCATAAATTTCAAAGTGACACAGGAAACAATAAAAGAATATTATGATTGCAATTTATCCGGCTCAAAAGAGAAGCCATCATTCAAACTTAATTTCTTCAAGTTTTAGGCGGTATGTTTTTCGGGTGTGGGCATATAGGAGCGTTTTTTGTCAAAGACCTACCGCTAAGCTGATAGACTATATGTTAGATAAATACTTATTATTAACCTTTTAAACATAACTAATTATGGGACTAAATTTAAGTAATGGAAATATGTACAAGTTTGTTGGTTACACTTGGAATCCCATCAAAGGCAAATGCCTGCACGATTGCAGCTATTGCTATATGAAGCAGATAAATCCAAATGCCAATCCGCCAAGATTGGCAGAATATGAACTTAATACAGACCTTGGCTGTGGCAGGTCTATTTTTATTGGCAGTTCCACGGATATGTTCGCAGAAGACATACCATCCGAATGGATTGCCAGAGTGTTGGATTACTGCTATCAGAACAGAAACATGTTACTGCCCAACGCTTACCTGTTGCAGTCCAAGAACCCCAAGAGATTTTTGGAGTTCATCAACCATCCGATTATGGAACGTGTGGTATTCTGCACGACCATTGAAACCAACCGTTTCTATCCGGAGATAATGAACAAAGCTCCAAGAATTGAGGAACGGGTGGAAGCTATGGAAGAGATAGCAAGGCTTGGACGCCCCACAATGGTAACGGCAGAACCTTTGATGCAGTTTGACCATGAAGAAATGGTGTCTTTTATCAGAAGATGCAGCCCCAAGTTGGTGAACATAGGAAGAAACTCTTGCAGGAGAATTGTACTGCCAGAGCCTACCCAAGAAGAAGTCCAGCAACTCATTGCGGAACTGGAATCGTTTGCCAATGTGAACGTGAAAGACAACGCTTTGATATGGCGCAAGTAACGGCAGAGAAAGAAAGTTGGAGGAAACCTGCAATATGGCGGAATCCAACTTTCGCTTTTTATTAGAGTTATATAGCTATACTTTATAATATGCCACATACAGCCAATGACATTAAAAAGGCTACCTAACTAATAAATCACCTATATTCAGTTTAGCTAAAAATCAAGAGAATAAGCATTGATACCCCTTACTCAAAATTTATAGGGTGTCTGTCTTTACGGTGTACCTGTTCAAACTCCCCCTCCCCTTGTTACGGATAAAAATCGTTTTTATAAATATCCGTATATAATCCCAAACATATTTATAGTAAACAAAAAGGTATCATTCAAAATTTTTAGTAATATGAGAAATTTAGTTATTATGCCAGCTATGGCACAGAACCGTGAGAGAATGAATTTGGGTGAATATGCAGAGGAAGCAACCATTATCCAAGACAAGCCAACCGCAAAACCAAGTGTGAAATTCTTGGAAGCCAATACGGATGCAATCACTATGGATGAACTTGCAAACAAATGTGTCGTTCCAACTTGGGCTAACCAAGAACTGACCATCGCACACCAAGACTTTGTTTCTTGTGTGCATGATACAGCTTGTTCGTTTTATGCAGGTGAGAGAGTAAACACTCCCGAAATCAGAGTTTCGCACATTGTACGGGGTAGAATACCGTCCGCATTGGGTAAGAAAGCAAGCGAACTGTTGGAATGTGAAAAGACACAATTCTATCAGAGGCTTGCATTTGCTTTCACCATTCCAACCATTATCGAAACGGTAAGGGGGCAAAGGCTTGAACTGTGCATCGGTGGGGTGAGAAATTACAGTGACCTCAACCTTTATCGTGCATCCAAAGGCTTGGAGAAGTTTTCTGTTTTCGTGGGCTGGAGGGTGAAAATTTGCTCTAATCAGATTCTTACTGGTGAGGGTGTGAGGTTCAATATGGAAGTAACCAACATCGGCGAACTTTACAGAAACGTGCTTGAATTGTTCCACAGCTTCAACCCTGCAAAGGAAATCCATCTGATGCAGGCACTTTCCAACACTACATTGCCAGAGACACAATTGCGCAAATCGTTGGACGGATGAGAATGTTCCAAGCATTGCCACCTGCAAGGCAGAAAGCCGTTCCAAGACTTCTGATTACGGACAGTCAGATAAATAGCGTATGCAGGGATTACTACCATAATGAAGTGTTCGGGGCAAAGGACAACGCCATATCAATGTTTGATTTTCACAACCTTTTGACACAGGCGAACAAAGGCAGCTATATTGATAGTTATTTGTTACGAGCCGTAAACGCTACGGAAGTTAGTGTTGGCATTAACAACGTCTTGCAAGGACTTGATAACAAATACGCTTGGTTCTTGGGATAAATGAACTTATTGGCAGAAAGGGCAGCTATTCAGTTAGTTGTCCTTTCTTTATTTCTACCAATCTATTAAAATTTAGAGTTATGGATAAACAGATAGACAGACTTATAGAGCATATCAGAGAATTGGAAGCCCGTTTGGGAGAGGTGGATAACAACCTTAGATATATAAAGGTAGTACAGGCATTGAAACATTCTTTAGAAAAGTTGGATAATATGCTGAAAGATAATACCGCATTACAAAGAGAATATCAAGCAATATATCTAAGCTACTTCTATACAGGTTGCGGATTCTCCTTTTATGAAAGGCTGTGCAACTCTATTTTGGACTATAAATATGGGAACAGACCGTTTTAAGGAATACCATATATATAATAAGGTGTGGAATGTCTTAGTAAGGTGTTCCCACCTAAATATATTCACTTTGTTAATTAGTGAATGTTTGTTTGATTATCAATGCTTTAATTATTGACGGTCTAAATAAACATTCACTTTTATTCATTTACTTACAAAACAGAACATTATGTCACTTAAATATTCAAGTACAACCGCAGACTATCTAATTTGGTCTGATGCAATGAACCTTATCCGCAAATTGGCAAAGGATGAGAATTATAAAATCTCGCTTCTTATAGCTTTGGGATGCTTCACAGGATTAAGAATATCTGATATTCTATCTCTAAGGTGGAAGCAGATATTAGGTACAGATGAGTTTACTGTAATTGAGAAAAAGACAAGTAAGGTAAGGACTATCAGACTGAATCCACAATTGCAGGAACACATTAAAGAATGCTACGAGCATATAAATCCAATTGGAATCAATACACCTATCTTAGTAAGTCAGAAAGGCACTATCTTCACAGTCCAGAGAATCAATATCATTCTTAAAGAGGTGAAGAAGAAGTACAGGTTAAAGATTAAGAACTTTAGCTGCCATTCTCTTAGAAAGACATTTGGCAGGCAGGTCTATAACATGAACAGCGATAACGCAGAGTTGGCATTAGTTAAGCTGATGGAACTGTTCAACCATAGTTCAGTTGCCATTACCAAGAGATATTTGGGATTAAGGCAGGAGGAACTATTAAATACTTACGATAGTTTGACTTTCTAAACATCTTGAATGGATTAGTGACAAAGTTTGAAATTTCTGTTATTACTATGCCCCTTGCAGAAAATGAGAATTTTGTCACTACCACAACATATTATAGAAACCGTTATAAAAAAATAGCCGTATAAACAGGAAAGGTTCAGCAACGACTGGCTACAAATTCCGAAAAACAAGCATAATCTTTATAACTGACAACAGGTATGAACTTAAAAAATTATCGTCTTATATACCACTTCAAATTTTCATACCGCCATGAAGTTATGAATAAAAGGAGCTGATATTATCTAAATTCCTATCACGGATATGTTTTAAAGCAGTTGAAATTACATTTATCAGCGTTTTATCTTTAGACATTCAAAACCTTTCGCTAATTTTGCAGCAATTTCAGAGGTCTTAGTACTCTGCAAGGACATATTTAACGAAAAGGTGTTATTGAGATTATCTTCTGAAATCAAATCTCGCAAATTTGAAAAGTTGTGAAGATGATAGCAATAGCACCCCACCATTTGATATATACCTACCTTATATCCTATAAGGCTTTTAGATATTGTCAAAACTGGTGTGGGTTGCTATTGTTTTATCCACAACTTAGGCAATGCGAGAGCCGGATTTCAGGATAAAGCAGATATAGTTCCCACACCTTATTTTATTTGCTTTCTTCGGGGAATTGGATAGCGCAACTATTATTTTCATGTTTACAATTATTTGGATTATAGCTTGGGCTTTGATATTTGGAATATTTGATGACCCCTCAACATCACAAGTCGTTTGGTTCATTATAGTAGGAGTAGTCACACCCATTGTCGTATGGCTTAAAAGACAAGGCATTTTATAATGATTTCATACGAAACATTACCATACATCTATTTCAATGAAAACGTAAAAATAATAGTAAATATCTCAAAATGCAAACATTCCTATTTGATATATTCAATAGATACAAAAGGTTCAGTGAAAACCTTGACGTAAAAACAGTCTTGTGCAACAAGACATGGTTTGTCTTTAATAATTCGGGAGAAAGGGAAATTTATATATTCCAAGAGAATGGAAAACTGAAAATCTCCCTCAACGGTAAAGTAACTCATGCTACTTGGGAATATATTCCTGCAAATAAATCTCTCATAATTAGCGGAAATGAACAATCTTATATGGTACATGCCGCTTATGTGGATAATATACTTTTTGCCTTGCAATAGATGCGACAAAGGAATATGCTTTCTTGATTGACGAGAATAACAAACAGGATTTTCTGCCTCAATCCTATAATGACATTAAGCGATATTTTCAAATTAAGGAAGAAAAGCAAATTCAAAAGGAGGAAGCAGAACGAAAGGAAAAGGAACTCAAACAATTAGAATATGTCCGTTTGGCTGAACAGAAAAGGAAAGAAGAACAGGCGGAAAGAAGACAGGAGAAAGAAAATAGAATAATACAAGATTTACAGTCCAAAGCTACTGAAATAAAATATCCATCTGGCTATATTGTACTTATTGGGATTGTTTCTTTCTTTTTGGGAGATTTTATTTCCGTATTTCTTACCCCCAGTCGTCCTTCTTTTGGAAGCTATATCATCGACCTTTTATGCTGTATTATAATATTGTTCTGTTTATTCTTTATTCTCGGAATTTACTTTTTAAAGAAAATAAGAACCATGAAATGGAAGAAAAAACATCCGAATGACCCTGTCAACCAATATTTATAAAATCTTATGAAAGGTAATGAGAAGATTGCTATTTGTCATTATTGGATTATTTAGTTTAGCAGCTTGCAAAACAGACAAAACATCTGTTCCGCAGAATTTTGAATGTTTCAATCAGCCGCATATCTACATAAAGTACAAACAGCCTATAAACGGATATACAGTAAAAGTAATGTGGCTGCAAAATGGTGAAGTAGGTAATGCTCTATTCTGTTTAGAGAAACAAGAAGTACAATATTACTACTTTGCGGAAAAATGGACTGATAAGATTCTGTATGATAAGGGTAACATATATCCGAACAACACAGTTATAGAGTTAGACTATACGGCTAAATTAGAGAGTGAAGAATACCTTTCGGATGATTCTCCTTTCTTCTTTTCTGATGTTGATTTTGACGGAGAAGAGGAGTTCATTATCAACCGCTATAAAAGTGGTTCAAGGGATTCCAATACTTATGATGTGTACGATGTCAGCCCATACGGTTACTTTATACAGAAAACAGAAGCACCATTTACAGAGTTGGAAAACGGACAATGTAAGTTTGATTCAGAGAACAAGACCATTACTATTTACGGTTCTAATGGATGGAACAACGCTATTAGGCATATCTACCAACTAAAAGGCAGAGAATTTGAATTAATACAATCAGAATAAATATCAAAAAAATCAAACAGAAATGAAAACATTTAGATTAATCGGAATGGCTTTATTAGCCTTGTGTGTGACCTTTGCTTCTTGCAGTAGTGACGATGAAGAAACTACCAAGAATGAAGATGGCATTGTTACCAACCAAAAGCGACTTGTTGAACTAAGAATGACAGAAGAAAATGAAGTATCCATTACTCAATATTCTTACGATAGTCAAGGCAGGTTAGTGTCTGCCACGAATACAGTGCAATACGGTAGCAGGGAATACACCAGCACTTATACTGTCACCTGGGGAGCAAACAAAATCATTGAAAGCAGGGATGGGGAAGCCGCTGTTACCTATACATTAGAAAATGGATTGATAACACATACTTCTGATAGTAACGGAGGAGATTTGGATAATACAGACTTTACTTATAATGCAAACAATCAGTTAGTAAAATTGCAATATAATGAAGAGGAGTATCTATCATATACATGGCAAGGTGAGAAGTTAACTAAAATGGCATGGAACTATGACGATGAAGACACTTCCGAATTGTCTTATAGCGGAAAATCTTGCAAAGGCTATCTTCCGATAATGGTATGGAGCGTAGATGATTTGCGCCCGTTATTGGAAGCACATCCCGAATTGGTAGGAATGAGATGCAATCAGCTGCCAGATAGAATATATAGCAAAGGTGAGTACAGCGAATCGACAGACCAATATACCTATACATTTGATAAAGACGGATATGTGGAAAGCTGTACTGATGAATATACTTACAAACGCTTAGGCACAAACGAAACAAGTACAGAAACCATCATCTATACCTTCACATGGGAATAGTCACTTGAAACCATAACTAACGCAAAAAGCCAGCCTATCCAATTACGGATAAGTTGGCTTTTTTCAGTTCTAAACAAACATCTTATTAACTACAAAACTATGTGTTTCACAAGCATATTTATAGATGCAGAGAACACAAAACAATAAAAGTAGATTTTTCAGCAGGTAGATTTTTGAGAGGATATAGCTTTATATACCTATTACCGATTTCTATACCTATATGATATTATGCAATGGAAGTGCAATATATGAATACTTTTTCAATAGAGAGAAAGCTACACTATACCATTATATACCATATCATTAGATAGGTAAAAGACTGATAGTCCAAAGCAAAACTATAAGAAAGAATCATTGCATAACAACATGATATTTACTAACTTTGTGGTGCAGTTGCAATACTGCAAAGAGATTATTAACTTATTTATTATGAACCATTCTTGGTACTTGACCTTAAAAGTCAACCAAGACATCAACCAATAGTTTCTAAATAGAATCAGATTCTAAAGATAGCTATCATAAACGGAAGTAGCTCAGTTGGTTGCCTTTAATCCGCAGGATTAAAGGACATTAGCCTTCCAAGCTGAGGGTCGCGGGTTTGAGCCCCGTCTTCCGCTCTACAGAAGAGATGATTAAATCATCTCTTCTTTTATTTTATATCCTACCCTTCCTTCACTTACCCGATAATTATGGGTCAACGTAAAAACCTGAGGGATTCATAGATTAAGCATAAATTTTAGTCAGTCTGAATAGAAAGAAAGTCCTGTCCTTTACTCCTCTGAACTGTGTTCTGAAGTCCTTGATTTTGGCATTGAACG
>ENA-OQBT01000119-OQBT01000119.1-human-gut-metagenome-genome-assembly--contig:-NODE-119-length-54729-cov-7.505146_pt1 | contig 54729 bp, 54 predicted proteins | sample MGYA00242749_ERZ504557 | MGnify/ENA primary metagenome ERZ504557 (study PRJEB26092, sample SAMD00036243) | human gut metagenome | host: Homo sapiens | study: EMG produced TPA metagenomics assembly of...
AAGAAAAAGTCTTGTAAAAGAGGCGATTGCTTTTGTAGGGCTGGAGGACTACCAAAAGACAAGACCAAAGAAGCTCTCCGGCGGACTCCTAAGAAGGCTGAATATTGCCTGTGGCATTGCGCACAAGCCCAGATTGATTATTCTGGATGAACCTACAGTGGCTGTGGATCCGCAGAGCAGAAACCGGATTCTGGAAGGAATTCAGGAGCTGAACAGACAGGGAGCAACCATTGTTTATACCTCTCATTATATGGAAGAGGTGGAGCAGATCTGCAGCAGGATCGCAATCATGGATCATGGAAGGAGTATTGCTGTTGGCACCAAAGAACAGCTTACCGGGATGATCAAAACAGGGGAAAAGGTGACGATCGAGCGGTTGTACTAAGTGAGGAGCAGCTTGCAGGAATCAGAGAGCTGCCGCATGTATTCGCTGTTGATTATCAAAATGACATTCTCACTGTACAGTGTACAAAAGCCAGACATAACCTTGTGCGGATCCTTCACTGCCTTGAGGAGCAGGGAGTTGCTTTTGGAAGAGTCTACTCAGAGCTACCGACTCTGAATGATGTATTTCTTGAGATTACAGGAAAGCAGCTTCGCGATTAGAGGAGGGGAGAGAGATGTTTCATTTGATAAAATACAGTGTGATCAGAAAAGTAAAGAATTTCAATATTTTATTTTGGCCCTGCATTTTTCCGCTGATTCTCGGAACGCTGTTTTATTTTGCATTCGGGAACATTTCAGAGTCAGATTTTGAGACTGTTCAGGCTGCTTTTGTGGAAGAGAATCCGGGAGATTTAGTATTTCCGTCATTCCTGGAAGAAGTCAGCAAAGAAGGAATTTTGATCCATGTGGAAACAATGACAGAAAAAGAAGCGCTACAGAAGCTTGAGGATCAGAAAATCTCCGGAATTTTTTATGGAACAGAAATGCCTTATCTGAAGGTGGGAAAAAACGGACTTGCTCAGAGTATTATGCAAAGTCTTCTGGAGAGCTATCTAAATGGAAAGGATACCCTGGAAACAGTGCAGATGTACATCCTGAAAATATGAAAAAGGCGGTTGCTCGATGTCGGACTATCAGAAACTGGTAGAGAATGTTTCCGCAGGCGGCAGAACGACCAACGGGAACATGGGATTCTTTTATGCGCTGGCTGCGATGGCGTGCATGTACGGCTGTTTTATCGGTCTTGGTTCTGCGATGTGGCTGCAGGCAAACTTGAGTGCTTTGGCTGCGAGACAATGTGTATCTCCGGTACACAGACTGAAGATGATACTTACGGAGCTGATCTCTTCCTTTATACTTCATTTTTTGAATGTGGTGATTTTAATTGTTTATTGCAAATATGTACTTCAGATGGAATTTCAGGGAAGTATGGGAAAAATGCTGCTGATTGTGGCGGCGGGCTGTGTAATCGGAGTGAGTATGGGAATTCTGGTGTGCAGTATCGGTAAGTTCAGCGAGGGGATCAAGGTTGGAATCATGCTTGGGATTTCTATGACAACCAGTGTGCTGGCAGGTCTTGTGAATGTACAGATAAAACATGCCGTTGACCGTGCATTGCCCCTTGTAAATAAACTGAATCCGGCGGCAGTAATCTCAGATGCTTTTTACTGTATTAATGTGTATGACGATCCGGTACGGTTTGGAAATGACATTCTTACACTATTTATCATGTGCGCAGTAATTCTTGCAGTTTCATTTGTGGTTGTCAGGAGGGAACGTTATGACAGTATTTAAAGGATACATGAAGATTATCGGTCAGAACAGAATGTTGATACTGCTATATGTTGCTATTTTTTTCGGATGTACGCTTCTGTTTCAGTCCACAGCGGGAAAGTCAGAAACAAGTTATCAGACGGAAAAGCTGAATATTGGAATTGTCGATGAGGATGGAGGAAGTCTTGCAGAGTCTCTGACAGAGTATCTTGGAAATCTGCATCATCTGATTCCTGTAGAAAATGACGTTTCTGAGATACAGGAAAAGCTGTATTACAGAGAAGTGGATTATGTGGTCAGAATTCCGGAGAATTTTTATGAGAAATGTATCAAGGGAGACGAAAAACTTTCTGTGACAAAAATTCCGGATACATATTCGGGAAGTTATGTGGATCAGCAGATTAACAGTTTTCTGAATAATGCCAGAACGTATCAGGCAGCAGGATTTACGGAGGCGGAAGCAGCGAGTGCTCTTGAGAGGACACAAAGCGTGAAGGTAACCTTTTTAAAGGATGGGAAAAACACAGAAGATGCTCCGTATGTATATTATTTTCGGTATATGCCGTATCTGTTTCTGGCATTATCTGGATTTGTGATGGGTAATATTCTGATTGTTTTTCATAATCCAGATCTGAAAAAAAGGATGGCGGCATCTCCTGTTTCCGGAAGAAGACAAAGTCTGGAGGGAATTTTGTGCATGAGCCTGGCAGGGATTGCGCTGTGGATTTTTGTAATTGTAATTGCGATTGTATTTTTTGGAAAAGATTTTTATACATCAGGAAATTTTGCATATTACCTGTTGAATTCGGTATTCATGCTTTTCGTAGCGATTGCGCTGGCATATCTGATGGGAACAATTGCCCAGAACAAAGATGCGTTGACCGGAATTGCGAATATCATTTCTCTGGGAATGTGCTTTCTGGGAGGTGCGTTTGTGCCTCTTGAGTTCATGGGAAATGATGTAAAAGCTGTGAGTCAGTTCCTTCCGGTATACTGGTATGAGAAAGCAAATGATATTCTTGCTGATTTCGGACATCTGACGGCTTCTGCAAAAGGACAGTTCTTGCAGGCGATTATGATACAGCTTGTTTTCGCAGCAGCATTTGTCTGCCTGGTACTGGTGGTGGAAAAATATAAAAGAGTGGATTCATAGCAGAATGCGGACTGTGACGGTGGTGGAGCGACTGCGGGAAGTGGAGAATTAGAAAAAAACCAACTTGACAAACAGGAATTGTCAGTGTAAAATGCAAAACATATCAGACAAAGGCGTCTTTTACGTATATTTTTACGTGAAGGGGGCCTTTTTTTGTTGTGATAAGAGAATCTGATTACAGGAGGGGCTTGATTATGTGTTCAATTATAGGATATTGCGGTATTTGCGATGATCTGGATGAGTTTCAGAAAGGATTTGATAAAACGATTTCCAGAGGACCGGATGACAGCAGGATTGTAGATACCGGAAATGGTCTGCTTGGATTCCACAGACTTGCGATTATGGGGCTTACGGCATCCGGGATGCAGCCGTTTTCACTGGGTGGCAGTTATGTGGTATGCAATGGAGAGATTTTCGGATTTGAGCGGTTGAGAGAAAGCCTTTCCGACAGATATACGTTTCAGAGTGATTCGGACTGCGAAGTACTTCTGCCGCTCTATGAGACATATGGCACAGAAATGTTTCGTATGCTGGATGCGGAGTTTGCCTGCATCATCTATGACGGAAAAACACAGGAATATATTGCGGCAAGAGATCCGATCGGTATCCGCCCGCTCTATTATGGATATGATAAAAAGGGAACCATCGTATTTGCAAGTGAAGCAAAAAATCTGATTGGGCTGTGTGAAAAAATCCGTCCGTTTCCGCCGGGGCATTATTATAAAGACGGAGAATTTGTCTGCTATTGCGATATTACAAAGGTGGATGAGATCTGTCAGGATGATCTGGAGCAGGTGTGTGCAAATATTCGGGAGAAACTGGTGACAGGGATCGAAAAGAGGCTGGTGGCAGATGCGAAAGTCGGATTTCTTCTTTCCGGAGGGCTGGATTCGTCGCTTGTGTGCGCAGTGGCAGCGAGAAAGAGTAAAACTCCGATCCGTACATTTGCAATTGGGATGCAAAAAGATGCCATTGATTTGAAATACGCAAAAGAGGTGGCAGATTACATCGGAAGTGAGCATACAGAAGTAATCATTACAAAAGAGGATGTGATCTCGCACTGGAGGATGTGATCGGACTTTTGGGAACGTTCGATATTACAACGATCCGTGCCAGCATAGGGATGTATCTTGTCTGCAAAGCCATTCATGAGCAGACGGATATCCGGGTTCTTCTGACCGGAGAAATTTCAGATGAACTGTTTGGATACAAATATACGGATTTTGCGCCGTCTGCGCAGGCGTTTCAGGAAGAATCAGAAAAGCGGGTCAGAGAGCTGCATATGTACGATGTCCTTCGGGCAGACCGGTGTATTTCCGTAAATTCTCTGGAAGCCAGAGTACCGTTTGGAGATCTGGATTTTGTCCGGTATGTGATGGCAATCGATCCGGAGAAAAAGCAGAATGTGTATCGGAAAGGAAAATATTTGCTCCGCCATGCGTTTGAGAAAGGGGACTATCTGCCGGAACATATTCTCTGGAGAGAAAAGGCAGCATTTTCGGATGCGGTGGGACATTCTATGGTAGATGACCTGAAAGAGTACGCTGATACCTGCTACACAGAGGAAGCGTTTGAAAAGGAACGTCAAAAATATACTTATGCACAGCCGTTTACAAAAGAGTCTCTCTTATATCGGGAGATTTTTGAAAAATATTATCCGGGACAGGCAGAAATGATCGCAGGCTTCTGGATGCCGAATCAGGAGTGGGAGGGCTGTGATGTGACAGATCCTTCTGCACGCGTACTGGCGAACTATGGAGCAGCGGAGAGTAAAAGGTGTGAATAGAAAAATAAACAGAGAGGAACAGGATAGAATGAAAAATTACATGGAACAAGAGACAAAAAGTCTGTATCGGGAACAATTTGAGCATGATAACTGTGGAATCGGCGCGGTAGTAAACAGTAAAGGAATCAAAAGCCACAGAACTGTGGAAAACGCGCTGAAGATTGTAGAAAATCTGGAACACAGAGCGGGAAAGGATGCCGAAGGAAAAACCGGAGACGGTGTTGGAATCCTGCTGCAGATCTCTCATAAGTTTTTTCAGAAAGTCTGTAAAGAGCTGGGGATCAGTCTGGGAGAGGAAAGAGAGTACGGAATCGCACAGTTTTTCTTCCCGCAGGAAGAATTACAGCGCAATCAGGCAAAGAAGATGTTTGAGATCATTGTAGAAAAAGAAGGGCTGGAACTGCTTGGATTTCGTGAGGTTCCGGTGCATCCGGAGGTGCTTGGAGAAAAGGCAAGAAGCTGTATGCCGCACATTGTGCAGGCATTCATCAAAAAGCCGGAGCATGTGGAGAAAGGACTGGAGTTCGAACGGAAGCTTTATATTGCCCGCCGGGTGTTTGAGCAGAGTAATGACAACACCTATGTGGTATCCATGTCCAGCAGAACGATCGTATACAAAGGAATGTTTTTAGTGGGACAGCTTCGGACATTTTTTGCGGATCTTCAGGATCCGGATTATGAGTCTGCAATCGCACTGGTACATTCCCGTTTCAGTACGAATACAAATCCAAGCTGGGAGAGAGCGCATCCGAACCGTTTTATGGTACACAATGGGGAAATCAATACGATCCGCGGAAATGCAGACAAGATGCTGGCAAGAGAGGAAACGATGGATCCGGTGCCTTGAAAGAAGAGCTTCATAAGATTCTTCCGGTTGTAGACACCAGGGGATCTGACTCTTCCATGCTGGATAACACGCTGGAATTTCTGGTGATGAGCGGAATGGAGCTTCCGCTGGCGATGATGATCGCAATTCCGGAGCCATGGAGCAAAAATGCCACACTTTCTCAGGATGTCCGGGATTTTTATCAGTATTATGCGACTATGATGGAGCCATGGGACGGTCCTGCTTCCATCGTGTTCTCAGACGGAGATATCATGGGAGCGGTTCTGGATCGAAACGGTCTGCGTCCGTCTCGTTATTATGTGATGAAAAACGGAGATTTGATCCTGGCTTCCGAAGTCGGAGTTCTGGAAGTTCCGGAAGAAGAGATTGTATTAAAAGAACGTCTCCATCCGGGGAAAATGCTGTTGGTCGATACCGTAAAGGGCAAGATCTGTCAGGACGAAGAGCTGAAGGAGATGTATACAACAAAACAGCCTTACGGAGAATGGCTGGACAGCAATCTGGTGGAACTCAAAGACTTGAAAATCCCGAATATGCGTGTGGAAGAGTACGATCCGGTAAAGAGAAAACAACTTCAGAAAGCATTTGGATACACATACGAAGAATACCGCAATTCCATCCGGAACATGGCATTAAACGGAGGCGAATCCATTGCGGCAATGGGTGTGGACACGCCGCTTGCAGTGCTTTCCGATAAGAAACGTCCGCTGTTTGATTATTTTAAACAGCTTTTTGCGCAGGTGACCAATCCGCCGATCGATGCGATCCGTGAGGAAATCGTGACCTGTACAACGGTCTATGCAGGAAAACAGGGAAATCTTCTGGAAGAAAAAGAAGAAAACTGCCGGGTATTAAAGATCAACAATCCGATCCTGACAAATACAGATATGTTGAAGATCAAAAAAATGAAGAAAGAAGGATTCCGGGTTGCGGTTGTTCCGATCACTTATTATAAAAGTACGAAGCTGGAGAGAGCTCTGGAGCGCCTGTTCGTGGAAGTTGACAAGGCATATAAAGACGGAGCAGACATTCTGGTACTGTCTGACCGGGATGTGGATGAAAACCATATGGCGATTCCATCTCTTCTGGCAGTTTCCGCAGTGCATCAGCATCTGGTGGCGACGAAGAAACAGACTCACTCTCTCTGATCCTGGAATCTGGAGAACCAAGGGAGGTTCATCACTTTGCGACACTGCTCGGATATGGAGCGTGCGCAGTGAATCCGTATCTTGCATTGGATACGATCCATGAGCTGATTGAAGAGGAGATGCTGGACAAGGACTACTATGCGTCAGTGGAGGATTATACACTGGCGATCCTGCACGGAATCGTGAAGATTTCATCCAAGATGGGAATTTCCACGATCCAGTCTTATCAGGGAGCGAAGATCTTTGAAGCGATCGGAATTTCAAAAGAAGTGACAGACAAATATTTCGCAGGTACAGTCAGCCGTGTGGGCGGTATCACCATGGAGGATATCGAGAAGCAAGTAGATGAATACCATACAAAAGCATTTGATCCGCTGGGACTGACAACGAATCTGGCGCTGGAGAGTATGGGAAAACACAAGAGACGTGCAGATGGGGAAGAACACCGCTATAATCCGGAGACGATCCATTTGCTGCAGCAGGCGACCTGGACCGGGAATTATGAATTATTTAAAGAGTATACGAAAAAGATCGATGCAGAGGAGACGGGATATCTGCGAAGCCTCATGGATTTTGCCTATGCAGAAAAAGAGATTCCGCTGGATGAAGTGGAGAGCGTGGAAGATATTGTGAAGCGATTTAAGACAGGAGCCATGTCCTACGGATCCATTTCACAGGAAGCGCATGAGACACTGGCGATCGCGATGAATCATCTGCATGGAAAATCCAACTCCGGAGAAGGCGGAGAGAGTGACGAGCGTCTGGATTCCGCAAATACAGAAACAGACAGATGTTCTGCCATCAAACAGGTTGCATCCGGAAGATTTGGTGTGACAAGCCGTTATCTGGTCAGCGCAAAGGAAATCCAGATTAAACTGGCACAGGGAGCGAAACCGGGTGAAGGAGGTCATCTTCCGGGGAAAAAGGTGTATCCGTGGGTGGCAAAGACAAGACATTCCACACCGGGAGTGAGTCTGATTTCTCCGCCGCCGCATCACGACATTTATTCGATCGAAGATCTGGCACAGTTGATCTATGATTTGAAAAATGCAAATAAATACTCCAGAATCTCTGTCAAACTGGTATCAGAAGCAGGCGTCGGAACCGTAGCAGCAGGTGTGGCAAAAGCAGGAGCGCAGGTAATCCTGATCTCCGGTTACGATGGAGGTACCGGTGCTGCTCCGGAAAGTTCCATCCACAATGCGGGACTTCCGTGGGAGCTTGGTCTGGCTGAGACACATCAGACACTGATCCGGAACGGACTTCGTGAACGTGTGAAGATCGAAACAGACGGAAACTGATGAGTGGAAGAGATGTGGCAATCGCGGCACTTCTGGGAGCCGAAGAATTCGGGTTTGCGACAGCTCCGCTTGTAACGCTTGGCTGTGTGATGATGCGCGTATGTAATCTGGATACCTGTCCGGTGGGAATTGCCACACAGAATCCGGAACTTCGCAAACGCTTCCAGGGAAAACCGGAGTATGTAGAGAACTTCATGCGGTTTGTTGCCCAGGAGCTCAGAGAATATATGGCGAAATTAGGAGTTCGTACGGTAGATGAGATGGTAGGAAGAACAGACCTCTTAAAGAGAAATGAAACGAAGCATTCCCGGATGGCAGACAAGATGGATCTGGGTGAGATCCTGTATCATCCGGCAAAAGAAAATGTGACATTTAAAGAAGGAAAAGCCTATGACTTCCAGCTGGAAAAAACACTGGATGAGAGAGTTCTGTTAAAGAAACTGAAAACTGCGGTAGAAAAAGGAAACAAAGCAGTTCTGGAAACAGAGGTGAAAAATATCGACCGTTCTGCAGGTACGATCCTCGGTGCGGAGATTACCCGTTTCCACAAAGAAGGACTGCCGGAAGATACCATTGTTGTAAATTGCAAGGGAGTCGGCGGACAGAGCTTCGGAGCATTTATTCCGAAGGGACTGACCATGACACTCTGCGGAGATACCAACGACTATTATGGAAAAGGACTTTCCGGTGGAAAACTGGTTGTATATCCGCCGAAGAACAGAGGATATAAAGCAGAGGAAAATATCATTGTCGGAAACGTGGCGCTTTACGGTGCAACGGCAGGAAAAGTGTTCATCAACGGTGTTGCAGGGGAGCGTTTTGCAGTCCGCAATTCCGGAGCGTATGCCGTTGTAGAAGGTGTAGGTGAGCACGGATGTGAATATATGACCGGCGGACGTGTGGCAGTGCTTGGAAAAACAGGAAAGAACTTTGCTGCGGGAATGAGCGGAGGAATCGCCTATGTTCTGGATGAAAACAGTCATCTTTATCGCAATCTGAACAAGGCCATGATCGCGATTGAAAAAGTGGAGAACAAGTATGACATTCAGGAGCTTCGCGCAATGATCGAGGAGCATGTGGAAAATACAGGTTCTGCGCGCGGAAAAGAGATTCTTGCCGATTTTGATGCGTATCTGCCGAAATTTAAAAAGATTATTCCTCATGATTATAAGAAGATGATCGCACTGGCTTCCAAGTGGGAAGAACGGGGAATGAGCAGCGAACAGGCACAGATGGAAGCCTTTAATGAGAGTTTTCAGATGAAAGAAAGTGAGGTATAGAAACAATGGGAAAACCAACAGGATTTTTAGATTACGAAAGAAAAAATACAAAAGCAGAAACACCACTTCAGAGAATCCGTCATTTTCATGAGTTTAAAACTTCACTGCCTGCAAAAGAACAGCAGAAACAGGGCGGACGCTGCATGGACTGCGGCGTGCCGTTCTGCCAGAACGGCAGCTGCTCGCAGGCATGACGTCCGGATGTCCGCTTCACAATCTGGTGCCGGAGACCAATGATCTGATCTATCGCGGGAACTGGAAACAGGCATATGAGCGTCTCGAAAAGACACATTGTTTTCCGGAATTTACCGGAAGAGTCTGCCCGGCGCTCTGTGAGGCGGCATGTACCTGTGCCTTGAACGGAGATCCGGTGGCAATTAAGGACAACGAGAAAATGATCATTGAACATGCATTCCAGAACGGATGGGTGACAGCACAGCCGCCGAAGGTGCGTACCGGAAAGACGGTGGCAGTGATCGGAAGCGGACCGGCAGGTCTTGCGGCGGCATTACTGCTCAACCGAAGAGGGCATCAGGTGACTGTATTTGAGCGAAGCGACAGAATCGGAGGACTTCTGTGCTATGGAATTCCGAATATGAAACTGGAAAAAGACATTGTAGAGAGAAGAGTCCGGCTGATGAAAGAAGAAGGCGTTCTTTTTAAAACCGGAGTGAATGTAGGAAAAGATGTGACTGCAGCAGAGCTTCAAAAACAGTTCGACCGGGTGATCTTAGCTTGCGGAGCATCGAATCCGAGAGATATCGAGGTGCCGGGAAGAGACAGTAAAAATATTTATTTTGCTGTGGATTTCCTGTCTTCGGTAACAAAGAGTCTCCTGGATCAGGATCTGAAAGAGGGCACTTTTATCCCGGCAAAAGGGAAACATGTGCTGGTGATCGGAGGCGGTGATACAGGAAATGACTGCGTGGGAACCGCAATCCGACTGGGAGCCAAATCGGTGACACAGCTGGAGATGATGCCAAGGCCTTCCAAAGAGAGAACAAAGTCCAATCCATGGCCGCAGTGGCCGCGCACGGAGAAGACAGACTATGGTCAGGAAGAGGCCATTGCAGTCTTTGGAAAAGATCCGAGAATGTATCAGACAACGGTAAAGGAATTCCAGAAGGACAAAAACGGAAATGTCAAAAAAGCAGTTCTGGTCAGCCTGGAGACTCAAAAAGATAAAAAGACAGGCAGAATGCAGATGGTTCCCGTTCCGGGCAGTGAAAAAGTGGTGGATGCCAATCTGGTACTGATCGCCGCAGGGTTTACGGGCAGTCAGAAATATGTAACAGATGCATTTGGGGTAACTGTAGATGCAAGAACAAATGTAGCGACAAAAGAAGAAACGTATGAGACCAATGTACCGGGGGTATTTGCAGCAGGAGATGTGCGCAGAGGTCAGTCGCTGGTCGTATGGGCGATCCAGGAAGGAAAACAGGCTGCAAAAGCAGTGGATTATTCTCTGATGGGGTATACAAATCTGTAAGAGAGAAATATAATAGGATCATAGTGTAAGACAAGGAGAGGATGTTATGGAGAAGTATAGAAAAACAGAAATTCTGCAGATCGTGGAGGAAGAAGGCGTTGAGTTTATCCGTCTGCAGTTTACAGATATGTTCGGAACCTTGAAAAATGTCGCAGTTCCGGTCAGCTGCCTGGAAAAAGCAATGGATGACCGCTGCACGATCGACCTGGCTTCTTTGAACGGATTTGCAAAAGAAGAGGAGACAGAGTTGTATCTCAAGCCGGATTTTTCTACGTTTACCATACTGCCATGGCGTCCTCAGAATGGAAAAGTTGCCCGTTTTCTGTGCGATGTATGCACAGAGGATGGCAGCGAATACGAACTGAGTCCGCGTCTGATCCTGAAACGGGCGCTGGAAAAAGCAGAGAAACAGGGCTATACACTGGAAGTGAATCCGGAGTGTGAATTTTTCCTGTTCCATACAGATGACGATGGAATTCCGACTACTGTTTCGCACGAAAGAGCAGGATATCTGGATACGTCGCCGATCGATCTGGGTGAGAATACAAGAAGGGAGATTATTCTGACGCTGGAGGAGATGGGATATCAGATTACATCTTCTCATCATGAGATCGCACCGGCGCAGCATGAGATTGACTTTGCATTTGAAGATGCGCTTTCCACTGCAGATAAGGTGATGACATTTAAAATGGCAGTCCGTACGATTGCAAAGCGTTACGGTCTTCATGCCACATTTATGCCGAAACCACGGCAGGATGTAAATGGTTCCGGTCTGCATCTGCACATGCGGCTTCTTAAGAACGGCAGAAATGTGTTTACCAGTGAAAACGGTGAATTGAGCACAGACGGCGAGGCATTTCTGGCGGGAATTCTGGGACATGTTGTGGGAATGACAGCAGTGTTTAATCCGCTGGTCAATTCTTATAAGCGTCTGGTTCCGGGCTTTGAGGCACCTTCCGATGTGACCTGGTCCAGAACACAGAGAAATGCGCTGCTCCATGTCAGAAAACGCAGAGGAGAAGGCGTGGATCTGGAGCTGAGAAGTCCGGATTGTGCGGCAAATCCATATCTGCTGCTGGCACTTTGTCTGGAAGCAGGACTGGATGGAATCAGGAAGCAGCAGAAAGCGCCAAAGGAACTGACAGAAGATATCCGCAGACTGTCCGGTGAGGAGAAAAAGCAGCGAAAAATTCAGAGCCTTCCGGAAAATCTGGGAGTGGCACTGGATGCAATGGGACAGGATCTGTTGGTGCGGGAAGTGCTTGGAGAATCCTATGTTGCGGAATATCAGAAAATGAAACGCCGGGAATGGAAAAACTATCTGGAACAGGTAACAAAGTGGGAACTGGAACAGTATCTGTATCTGGTTTAAAAAAATCAATGGAGGCCGCAGATGGGAGTCATCGTTGTCGTATTACCAAAGCTTGAGAATGCGAAAAAAGTGAAGAAAATACTGCTTGAACACGGATTTCAGACGGTGTTTGCGTGTTCTTCTGCCTCTGCGGCTCTTCAGATGGTTGGTGAATATTCGTATGGTCTTGTCATCAGCGGGTACCGGATGCCGGATATGTATTATCTGGATCTGGTAGATTGCCTGCCGCGGAATTTTGAATCCATTCTGTTAGGATCCGAGGAGACGGTGGCACAAGTCGGTGCAGGGATTTTATCCCTGACCATGCCGATCAAAGCCTATGATCTGGTCAATACCGCAGATATGGTGCTTCGTCAGCTGGAGCGGCGGATCAAAAAGAAAACCCGGACACCCAAAAAACGGAGTGAGAAGGAACAGAATTATATCCGTAATGCAAAATTTCTGTTGATGGAGAGAAACTATCTGACAGAGGAGGAAGCTCACAAATATCTGCAGAAATGCAGTATGGATAACGGAACCAATATGGTGGAGACAGCACAGATGATCCTGACGCTGCTGTTTGATGAGACATAACTGGAAAATAGTGAGGAAAATAGAATGCCGAATTTAAATGAAAATTATTTGAAACTGCAGGAAAATTATCTTTTTTCGGAGATCGCACACCGTGTTGCTGCGTATACGAAGCAGAATCCGGAAAAAAATGTGATACGCCTGGGAATCGGAGATGTCACACGTCCTCTGTGTCAGTGTGCCGGAGAGGCACTTCTTGAAGGGGCAAAAGAGATGATGTCTGCGGATACGTTTAAAGGATATGGCCCGGAGCAAGGGTATGAAGATACCAGAAAAGCCATTGTGGACTATTACAAAAGAAGTGGTGTAGAGATCGATGCGTCTGCCGTATTTGTGTCAGACGGGGCAAAGAGTGATACAGGGAATATCACGGATCTGTTTGCACACGATAATGTGATCCTGATCCCGACACCGGTTTATCCTGTCTATGTGGACTCCAATGTTATGTGCGGAAATAAAGTGGAATATATTGAGGGAAATGCAGACAATGACTTCCTTCCGATGCCGGACTGGAATCAGCATGCGGATATCATTTATATCTGTTCGCCAAACAATCCGACCGGCGCATGCTATAACAAAGGCCAGTTAAAAGAGTGGGTGGATTATGCGCTGAAGAATCAGGCAGTGATCCTTTTTGATGCGGCTTATGAGGCGTTTGTGTCTGATTCGGAACTTCCGAGAAGTATCTATGCTGTAGAAGGGGCAAAACAGTGCGCGATTGAGTTCTGTTCACTTTCCAAAACAGCGGGATTTACCGGAACCAGATGTGGATATACGATCGTTCCCAAGGAACTGGTATTTACAGCGTCCACAGGAGAAGAGATGTCGCTCAATGCTATGTGGAACAGACGTCAGTGCACAAAATACAATGGTACTTCCTATATTGTACAGAAAGCGGCAGCGGCAGTGTTCAGTGAGGAAGGCATCCGTCAGTGCCGGGAGAATCTGGAATACTATCGGGAGAATGCGCGAGTCATTACGGATACACTTTCAGACCTTGGTATCCGGTTTTATGGAGGGGTACATTCCCCGTATGTCTGGTTTGAATGCCCGAAGGACATGGATTCCTGGACGTTTTTTGACTATCTGCTGCAGGAGATCCAGGTAGTCGGAACGCCCGGAGCCGGATTTGGAGAGAATGGAAAACACTATTTCCGTCTGACCTCATTTGGTACTTATGAGAATACAGCAGAGGCAATGAAACGCTTCCGGAATCTTCTGGAAACAAAATAAAAAACGGAAGTTCGTGTTCTCTGACTGGAAAAGTTTTCTTTCTTAAAAAAGCATGAAGTTTATGACAGTAAGAGCCAAATATGGTATACTGATAGAGACTAAGTGAGAAGGGAGATTTTCCAAGTTGAGAGGAGAACACCAGATGGAAGACGCGATCAAGAATTATGAAGACGTGGACAGTTGGAAGACCGTCATTTTCTTATATAATGCAGCAATGAAAGAGGTAGGAACGAAGCTGGAGATTCTCAATGATGAGTTTCAGCATGTACATAAATATAACCCGATCGAGCACATCAAGACAAGGATCAAGACGCCGGAGAGTATTGTAAAAAAGCTCAAGCGATATGGCTATGAGACCTCGATCGAGAATATGCTTCGTTATATCAATGACATTGCAGGCGTGCGGCTGATCTGTTCATTTACTTCCGATATTTACCGCCTGGCGGAGATGATCGGAAATCAAAGTGACTTGAAAGTGCTGGCAATCAAGGATTACATCAAAAACCCGAAAGAGAGTGGATATAAGAGTTACCATATGCTGGTTTCCGTGCCGATCTTTCTGTCGGACAGTGTGGTAGATACCAAGGTAGAGATTCAGATCCGCACTATTGCGATGGATTTCTGGGCAAGTCTTGAGCACAAGATCTATTATAAGTTTGAAGGGGACGCACCGGATTATATCAGTCGTGAGCTTCAGGAGTGCGCACAGATGGTGTCTGAGTTGGATGATAAGATGCTCTCTCTGAATGAAGCGATACAGGCGTGTCTGGAAGTGGAGAATATGCCGGTACCTGTTGAGCCGGTAAAGGAGAATCAGGAACAGGAGAAGAAGCAGGAAGATATCGTAGAGCATATTTGGGGAAAAGAATCGTGAGAGAAAAACAGCCGTGGCTGCCATGAAAAGTGGCAGCTGCGGCTGTTATTTTTGAGTCTGCTTTAACATTTTTTCGTGCATTACGAACATAAGAATCAGGATCAAAAGCAGTTCTAAAAAGACAGTTACTTCTCCAATCGGTAATAGCAACAATATGATGCCTGATAATATCACGTCTTGTCCCAGCAGTATGATTACTTTTGGCAGGAACAGTTGGATTTTTTAGATATTCAAACGGTTTTATAAGTGTACGCCGAGAGAGTATCGGAAAAAAGAAAATGATTAGTAAACATAAAAAATAGTTTACTAAAATTGAAAATGTATTTTGGTAAACTGAGATGAATAGTAAACTATATATAATATTTACGAAGCGGGTTTGCAGACCTGTTTTTGTATGCATAATATACAAAAAAAAAGATCTGCAATTCGTTAATAAATTACAAAAACAAGAAAAGTGTACAAGAAACATTTGACTTTAGGTAAAACTGATTTATAATCAAGTTATAGTTAACCGGTTACTAAAAGCGAGATGAGTAAGACAGAAGAAAAAGGAAGGAAAAGGAGAAAGGCAAATGATAGGAATTATCGTTGCGGGACATGGAAATTTTCCGACAGGGATCATGAGCGCAGTAAGCCTCATTGCAGGAAATCCTGAGCATATAAAGGCGGTAGATTTTGTGAAGGGAATGTCCTCACAGGAATTAAAACAGAAGTTAGAAGAGCAGATGGAGGCGCTGGGGACTTCTGAGATCCTGGTCATGACAGATCTGTTGGGAGGAACCCCGTTTAATGTGGCATCCGGCATCAAAACAGAGAGTGAAAAAAGTATCAAAGTGCTGGCAGGAACGAACCTGGCTATGGCAGTGGAAGCAATCTTTTCCAGAGAGATGATGGGACTGGAAGAACTGGCAGAAACTATCAGGCAGAGCGCAAAAGATGGTGTGGAGGACTTTGACAGTCTTGGAAATGATGATGAGATGATATTTGAAGACGGTGTCTGATCGCAAAGAGGGAAATCATGATTAAGAAGATAAATATTGAAGAGATTAAAAAACGAGAAGAGTTTTTGTACGGTAAACTGTTAACACGCAAAGAGGTAGAATATGCGCTGGAAGAGGCAAAGGCTTCTGTAAAAAGAAACATGGAGTATCTGGATGGAAAGTTTCCGTTTTCAGCAGCCTATAATTCTGAGCCGTTTCCATCAGAACGGGACGGAATGTACCCGATTACAGAAAATGTAGAGTGGACGACGGGATTCTGGACAGGACTAATCTGGCTGATGTATGACTGGAGCAGGGAGGAATGTTTTAAAGAACTCGGAATGGCAGATGTAAGATCGTTTAAAGAACGTGTAGACAAACGGATCGATCTGAACCATCATGATCTTGGATTTCTGTACTCTCCATCCTGTGTGGCAGCATATCAGCTCTGCCAGTCCGAGGAAGGAAAGGAGGCAGCGCTTCAGGCAGCGGATATTCTGATGGAGCGTTACCGGGAAAACGGACATTTCATTCAGGCATGGGGAAATGTAGGAGATCCGAAGGACTACCGTCTGATCATTGACTGTATGCTGAACATTCCACTGTTATACTGGAAGAGCAGAGTGACAGGGGATGAGCGGTATGAAAAGGCGGCAAGAGAACATTTTATTACCTCCTGTAACAATGTAGTGAGGATGATGCATCCGCTTATCACACATTTTATTTTGATCCGGAGACAGGCGAACCTGTTAAAGGAGTCACACGTCAGGGATATTCTGATGATTCGGCATGGGCAAGAGGTCAGGCGTGGGGAATCTACGGAATCGCATTGAACTACAGAAATTCTGGTATTGGGGAAGCGTTTGATCTGTTCAAGGGAATGACAAATTATTTCCTCAACCGACTTCCACAGGATAATGTATGCTACTGGGATTTGATTTTCGGAGACGGTTCCGGACAGTCCAGGGATTCTTCGGCAGCGGCAGTCGCAGTATGCGGAATGCAGGAGATGTGCAAATATCTGCCGGAGACAGACGAGGATAAGGAAGTTTATAAGTATGCGATGCATACGATCCTGCGTTCACTGATTGAAAATTATGCCAACCATTCTCATAAACCGGGAGAGGCGCTTCTTTTACATGGAGTCTATTCCTGGCATTCCGGCAAAGGGATCGATGTAGGAAATATCTGGGGAGACTATTATTATGTAGAAGCTCTGGTACGGTTTTTGAAAGACTGGCAGGTATGGTGGTAAAATACCTATTTTTATTTATGGGAGGAAAGAAAGATGACAGACAAACCAAATATCGCAGCGCTGCGTATTGATGAGCGTCTTGTCCACGGACAGGGACAGCTCTGGATCAAAACATTAGGAGTCAACACTGTGATCGTTGCGAATGACGAGGCGGCAAATGATCCGATTCAGCAGACATTGATGAAAACAGTGATTCCGAAAACGATTGCAATGAGATTTTTCACAGTTCAGCATACCTGTGATGTGATTTATAAGGCTTCTCCGAAACAGGTCATGTTCATCATCTGTAAGTCGGCAGAAGATGCACTGAAGCTGGTAGAGGGAGGTGTTCCGGTGACAGAGATCAATGTGGGAAATATCCACAGAGCGCCGGGAAAACAGGAGATCAGCATATATTGCACTTGGGGAAGAAGACAGGGCTGCGCTTCGGACTCTGAAAGAGAAATACAACGTTACATTCAATACAAAATCAACACCAACGGGTGCGGATACAGCATCCAATGTTGATATTACAAAATATTTATAGGAACGAATATCTATAAGGAGGAAGAGAAATGGAAATTACAATTGTACAGGCCGTTTTGATCGGACTTTGGACAGGTGTCTGCCTCAGTGGTATGCTTCTGGGAATTTACACGAACCGTTGTCTGATCATGGCTACCGGAGTAGGTTTGATTTTAGGAGATCTGCCGACAGGACTGGCAATGGGGGCAGTTGGAGAGCTGGCATTTATGGGATTCGGAGTATCTCAGGGAGGAAGTGTACCGCCGAACCCGATGGGGCCTGGAATCATAGGAAGTATTATGGCGATCACAATGAAAGGCGCAGGAGTAGATGTTGCGACAGCTCTTGCATTATCGTTCCCGTTTGCGGTTGCATTCCAGTTTGTGATCACACTTGTTTACACAGCAATGGCAGGTGTCAGCGCCACAGCGACAAAAGCGCTGGACAATAAACAGTTTAAAAAATTCAGACTCTGCTGCAATCTCACCGTTTGGGTTTTCCTCGTGCTTGGCTTTGTGATCGGATTTGCAGGTGCAATGAGTGCAGAAGGTCTGGAGAAAGTGATCAGTCTGATTCCAACATGGCTGAATACAGGACTCAGTGTGGCAGGAGCAATGCTTCCAGCGATCGGATTTGCTATGATCTTAAACGTAATGGCAAAGAAAGAGCTGATCCCATTTGTACTGCTTGGATATTGTGCGATCGCATACTTTAAGCTGCCGATCATCGGTGTTGCGATCCTTGGAACAACAGTTGCACTTTTGGTTCATTTCTATACAGGAAAAGGAAACAAATCAGGTACAGAAACAGAAGAAGTGGAGGTTGAATTTGAAGATGGCATCTAATAAATTACAGAAAAAAGATTATACAAGAGCATCGCTGAGAGCATACTTCCTTCAGAATGGTATGAACTACAGCAACTATCAGGGACTTGGATATGCCAATATGCTGTATCCGGGACTGCGCAAGATCTATGACGATGATGATCAGTTAAGAGATGCACTGAAAGAAAATGTGGAATTTTTTAATACAAACCCGAGTATGGTGCCGTTTATCGGAAACCTTCATCTGGCAATGCTGGACGGCGGTGCGAACGCCAAAGAAGTAAAATCCATCAAAATGGCATTGATGGGACCAATGGCAGGTATTGGAGATTCGTTATCTCAGTTCTGTCTGGCGCCGCTGTTTGCAACAATCGGTGCGTCTCTTGCACAGGACGGACTGATCCTGGGACCTGCAATCTTCTTTCTGGGAATGAACATCACTCTGTTGATCATCAAATTATTGATGGGTAACTGGGGACATAAGCTTGGGGCAAGTATCATTGAAAAGCTGAGCAGCTATATGGAACAGATTTCCACAATTGCAGGAATGATCGGTGTTACGGTGATCTCCGGTCTGGCAGTGAATTTTGTGAAGATTTCTACGAAGCTGCAGTATGTGGCACAGGTTTCGGAGACAGAAGAGAAGATCATTTCTCTGCAGGAGATGTTGGATGCTATGCTTCCTAATATGCTTGCTGTATTGTATACCGGTTTGATGTTCTATCTGATCAAAAAGAAAAAATGGAGTACATACAAACTGGTTATCTTTACGATCATCGTGGGAATCCTTCTTTCTGTGATCGGTATACTTGGATAAAATAGAAAATGTATTGAGGATGTGGGATGTTTAGCGGAAATAAACATCCCATAACTGGTTTTGTGAAACGGGAGATATAGATATGGGTTTACAGATAGAACAATTAAAAAATAGAGCGAAGGAATATGCAAAAGCATATCATGAAAAAGAAGTAAAGCGGAGTGTACACAAAGGAGAAATGGAAGAAATCCTGCGTCAGGCAGAATGGCTGATGGAACAAAAATTTTGCTTTTGTGACCGTTGGGATATGGAGCCATGCAGTACGGTATATGAAGTTTCACCGTTTTCCTGGGATACCTGCCCGAACGGAGATCCGGAATGGTCTATATGCTCAACAGGCAGGAGTATCTGAAAAAAATGCTGATGGCATACTGGTACACCGGACAGGAGAGGTATGTGGAAGGAATGAAGCAGTATATTCTGGACTGGGTCAGACAAAATCCAAAGGAAACATTCGGCTCGCTGATGACAAGGACGATCGACACCGGAATCCGGTGCGCATCCTGGACACCATTGCTTCTGCATCTTCTTGCCATGGAGCGCATTAAAGAAGAGGAGCTGTTTGAAATTTTAGAAAGTATGGAACAGCAGTTTTTATATCTGTACCAAAGCTATGTGCCGAAATACCGGCAGAGCAACTGGGGTGTTTTACAGACGACTTCCATTCTGCAGAATGCGGCATGGTTTGGAGAATGTTTCTGTCTGGAAGAGATGAAACAGATCGCAGAGTGGGCAAAGGATGAGCTGCTTGATCAGCTGGAATCTCAGATTTATGGGGACGGCTCTCATTGGGAGCAGTCCATGATGTACCACATTGAAGTGCTTAATTCCGTAACGATAATGCTGGTGTTCAGAAAAAGAGCGGGTGTGGTCACTCCAAAAAGAGCTGAAGAAATCCTGTATGGAATGTATGATTATGTCATGCATGCAGCGGGCCCGGATCATCTTCAGATCGCGCAGGGAGACAGTGATGTGACAGACATCCGGGATGTGATGACAAGAGGAGCCATGCTGTTTGAAGAGAGCGCATTTAAATATGCGGGATATGAGGAGCCGGATCTGGAGAGCATCTGGTGTTTTGGAATGGAGCAGAAAGAGCAGTATCTGAAACTGAAATCAAAACAGCCGGAAATATTGAACGGTCTTTATACAGAAAGCGGAAATTTTTATTACAGAAGCGGTTGGGAGATAGACAGCAACTATACGTATCTTCATAATGGGCCGCTTGGAAGTTCCCATGGACATTCGGAATTGACAAATATATGTAATTATTACAAAGGAAAAGCGTTTCTGACAGACAGCGGACGATATTCTTATATAGAAGGAGAACTGAGAAACCGTTTGAAATCTCCGGAGGCACATAATGTTTCTGTGATTAAAGGCTGTCCGATGGGAGTGCCGGACGGTTCCTGGAGTTACGCATATTTTGCAGACAGTCTGAACAATTACTGCAAAACGATTGAGGGAATCCACTATGCAGAGATGCCGTATGTGATGCAAAATAAACAAAAAGAGCCTGCATACTGCTGCAGAAGAGTTATGATTTTTCCAGAGGGAATCTGGCTGATCAGCGATGATCTGCGTATGGCAGGAAAACAGGAAAGTACGATGTATTTCCATCTGGCACCGGAGGTGATTGTAAAGGAACAAAAAGAGCGGGAAGTTCTTCTTGAAAATGAAGATGTCAGGCTGATCCTTGGAGCAGAGTATCCTTTGGAGCAAAGGAAGGAGATTTTGTCCAGAATTTATAACGAAAATGAGGTGCATACAGTTTTTCAGGCAAAAACCAACTGGGAAAATGAAGGAGTATGTACAGCATGGATGCACCCGGAGAATGCGGAATTAAAAGATACGGTAATCATACAGGCAGAAGGAAAACAGGTGGATGCATCTGTGGTGGCAAAGGAAGTGTGGATTTCAGGTAAACTGTCCTATGTGGTTATCATGCGTACACATGAAAATTACCGTGGACGTAAAGTTTTCCTATACCAGAATTGCGGCTTTTATGGTAAAGTAGTAATATTGAAGAAAACAGACGAAGGGTTTAAAGTACTTCGCTTCCGGGCGTAGCACAAAAATAGGGTGGAAAATAAGATGAAAAAACTGACCATCAATGAAATCGCAGAAATGGTAGGTGTTTCCAAAACAACAATTTCTTTTTACTTAAACGGGAAAACAAATAAAATGTCAGACGAGACACAGAAAAAGATCCAACAGGTGATTGAAGAGACCGGATATACGCCAAGTGCGGCAACCAGAACGGTAAAGGCAAGTGATGATTGTATTGGAGTTATTCTGGGGGATGTGTCCAAACCGTTTGCAGCAAAGGCGCTAAAGGGGATTGAAGAAGAAGCTCATGAGGCAGGATATCAGGTGATCGTGGGAAATAATGAGATGTCGTTTGCCAAAGAGAAAGAATATGTGGAGCATATGCTGAAAATGGGTGTATCTGGATTTATTATACAGGCAACTTACAGATTTGGGATTCTGGCGATGGAACTGGAAAAGAAAAATAAAAAGATCATATATCTGGATATTCCACCTTATGATTCACAGGGAGTAAGAGTTTTGGGAGACAATTATCAATGCGTATATGATGCAATCAGTCAGTGCATTGAGAGAGGATATGATCAGCTTCTGGTTGTTTCGGATGCCAATGAATCGGAGTATACCGGAATGGATAACCTGCGAGGCTTCAAGGATGCGGCAAACGATGCCGGAGTTTCATTTAAGACCTGTTTTATAGAAGCGGAGACAACAAGAGAAGAGATTCATGATTATCTGGAACAGTATATCAGCGAGTATAAGAAAACACTGGTGTATGCTTCAGATGTGGAGGCGCTTCGAAAAGTGTATCTTGGGATTAAGTTATTTCCGGATTTTCAGTCATTGTTTCCAGAGCGTCTGGGGCTGATCGGATTTGATGTGACCGGATGGACAAAGATCGCAGTACCGGAAATCTCAGCAATCATGATCCCTGCTTATCAGGAAGGTCAGATTGCCTCCCGAAAACTGATTGAAATGATCGAGAGTAAAAACAGTATTTCGAATAAAAAAGTAATTATAAAAAATGCAGTGCGCTGGAGAGACAGTACGCTGTAGCAGGAGGATATTATAGAATGATACAGATCAAAGTATTAGATGCAGAAAAAAATATTGTTGCAGAAAATGGTGGGCAGGAGGAAGTGAACCTGACGCTGAGAAGAGAGTATCAGGAGGGCGACACCATTATATTTGAAATTGGTGGAGAGACAGGACATTACTGGATGCAGGTGGATGATGTGCTTGGAAAATCACTGGTGTATCTGACAGGCGATCAGACTTATGAGATTCCGTTTGAAGAAAAGAAGTTCAATCTTTCACCAAAGGCATTTACAGGAGAGAAACAGTTGATTTCTCTGCGCAAAGCAAGGCCATATGAAGTGAATATTTACCGGAATCTGGCGGAAAATGTCAATGACCAGCACGGAGATGTGAACTGCTATCCACATGCATCTGCAAATGTAGAGACAAGGGGAGAAGCCGTGTTCGCAGCAAAGAATGCAATTGACGGAGTGACGGCAAATCACAGTCATGGAAATGGCCATTTGCATCCTGGGGAATCAATCAGAGAGACGATGCCCAGATGAAGCTGGAGTTTGGACGTGAGATAAAGACAGACAGAATCATACTGCATACAAGAGCGGATTTCCCACATGACAACTGGTGGGTAAAAGCAACGGTTGAATTTTCAGATGGAAGCAGCATGGTTCTGGATCTGGAAAAGACAGATGTATCACAGGATTTTTCATTTGAAGAGAAAACGATCAGCTGGCTTGTGCTGAAAGAACTGATCAAGCAGACGATCCGTCTCCATTCCCGCGCTGACTCAGATCGAAGTATTCGGAACAGAGTGTTAGGGAGCGCCATGGAGATTTGCAGGATCCAACACCATAAAAAAGACTACCTGGAACTGTTGCTTCTAGGAGATGAACAGGAAAGTATGATCGATCGTTATCTGGAAAGAGGCGATATGTACGTTTTATACGACAGCGGTGCGGCAAAAGCAGTCTGTGTTGTGACAGAAGAATGATCGAATTTCTTTGCGATCAATACAAAGGAAAGAAAAGAATTTTACAGGCAGGAACCGGGGACAGCCCGGCTACCCTGCCTTTTTATGAAGCGTGCGGATTCACGCAATCGCATCGAATCCCCGGCTTTTTTGTGGATAACTATGATCATCCGATCATAGAGTGTGGAAAACAGCTGGTGGACATGGTGTATTTGAGGAAAAAATTATAAGCTCTTTTTTCCCTCTCTGTTCAGGATGGAAGTGGACTCCCTCCATGCTTTTGGGGTTACTCCGCTGATTTTCTTAAACAGGCGTGTAAAGTAATGAATGTCTCCGATTCCGCAGCGAAGAGCAATGTCTTTGATCGGTACATCTGTATTGGCAAGCAGCGTCTGTGCATGCTCAATTCGATAGTGATTGACATAGTCTGTCAGGGACGTTCCCATTTCTTTTGAAAATAAAGTAGACAGATAGCTTGCATTGACCCCGAGATGGCTTGCCAGATTGTTCAGTGTCAGATCCGCAGACAGATCGGTCTCAAGGTAAGCAACGACCTTTCGGATTAGTGGAGAGTGGATCTGATGCTGATGTTCCTTGATAATCCGGCAGTATCCAAGTGCGATTGTCTGTTGTGCACGCAGACACTGCTGAGGGGAAGTCAGGCTTTCCAGCATGACAACATTGCAGTTGGAGTAGGCATCAATGTGGATGGGATGCACGCCAGTCTGTTCTGCTGCTTTTCGAAGCAGTGTATTTAATGTGATCGTATAATTTTTCATATCTCTTAAATTATTGGTTGTTCTTTGTGGAAGCAGCCAGGTCTCAAATTTAGAAATCAATTCCAGCGTTTGGCTTTCTCTGCCGGAAGCAACGGCATTGATCAGCATATTTTCTGATTCGTATCTTTTTTCAATCACATCAATATTCGAAAAGGGATGCTCCTGATCTCGTAGACAATGCTTATAAGCATTATTCCAATGATCAAAAAAGTCAGTATTGGAATAAACGATTTCGCAGGAGTTCCCGTAAAGTTTTTTCCCGAGTTCTAAAAACAAACTTTCAAACAGTGCATAGGACCCTAAAAATGGAAGCCTTTGATAATAGGTTTGGATTGCATCGTGATAAGTCTTTTTTAAAGGCAGACTGGAAAATAATTCTTCAAAGCGTTCCCCCTGCATCTTTTCAAAGACAACAGGACCGCAGTAGAAGACGGTTTTTTCATCCGGAAGCAGCAGGAAGGCAAACGTACATTGAAACAGATCTGTGTTAAAATACACTTTCCCTGGTTTTAGCTTCTCGAACAGATCCTGAAAAAACTGGGAAGTGTTCTTTACGCCGAGAATGTGATAACGAAGTCCCTGATCCAGATGCTCCAGATTTTCGCAGGGCAGTGTAAACTTATAAACTGGAAGATAATTTGTCTCCAGTATTTTTTGCGTGAAATCAATCAATTCTTCGTGTTTCATAGAGTCTCCTTCTTTTATCTGAAAATTGTGCAAAAAACTACAAAAATCATCACTGTTATTTTTTGAAAAATTTACATACAATAATCATACAACAAATGTGTGAAAAAGCCACGAAAATTTGAAAAAATCATAAAAACAAAGGAGAATGGGTATGCGCAATGTAATCAATTTAAACAAGGACTGGGCATTTATTCAGCAAAATGCAGGCTTGCCAAAGGAGATGCCATCAGACTGGGAACATGTAGATCTTCCTCATACATGGAATGCGGTGGACGGACATGATGGGAATGGCAGCTACGACAGAGGAACTTACTGGTATGCAAAGACGTTTGAGACGCCAAAGCAGCCACTTGGAAATGGAAAAGTCTATGTAGAAATTCTGGCAGCAGGCCAGCAGGCAACAGTGTACGTAAATGGAAAAGAGATGACATATCATGAAGGCGGATATTCAACATTCCGTGTAGATATCACAGATGTGTGCAACGAAGAAGGGGACAATCTTCTGGTCATTGCATGCAGTAATGAGTTGAAGGACAGTGTATATCCTCAGTCTGCAGATTTTACATTTTATGGCGGACTTTACAGAGGTGTGAATCTGATCAGTGTTCCGGATGTGCATTTTGATCTGGAGTATTACGGAGGTCCGGGAATCCAGGTGACTCCGCGCCCATGTGAGTGTGGAGGAGCAGAATTTGAGATTGTTTCATACGTAAAAGGCGCAGACGAAAACTTTACTGTTCTGTATTCTGTTTGCGATGCAGAAGGAAACGAAGTGGCAAGTGCCTGCCGTCCGGCAGATGAGACAGCTGTAAAAGTATATGTTCCGGATGCGACACTTTGGGAGATTGACGCTCCATACCTGTATACAGTGACAGCAAGACTGCAGAGAAGAAATGAGTCTTATGATGAGATCTCGGCACGTGTTGGAGTGCGCAGCTTTTCCTGTGATCCGAACAAAGGGTTCATCCTCAATGGTACAGAGACTCCGCTGCGTGGAGTGAGCCGTCATCAGGACATGCTGTATAAAGGAAACGCACTGACAAAAGAAGATCATTATGAAGACGCAAGAATGATCAAAGAACTGGGAGCAAATACGATTCGACTGGCACATTATCAGCATTCTCAGGACTTCTATGATGCCTGTGACGAAATGGGATTTGTCGTATGGGCAGAGATCCCGTTTATCAGTGTGATGAATCAGGATCCGGATGCACACCAGAACTGCATCAGTCAGCTGAAAGAGCTGATCATTCAGAATTACAATCATCCATCTATCTGCTTCTGGGGAATTTCCAATGAAATCCTGATCGGAGGAATTTCAGAGAAACTGGTAGAAAATCATAAAGAACTCAATGCGCTTGCAAAAGAACTGGATCCAAGCCGTCTGACAACGATCGCGCATGTATCGATGACTCCGATTGAGGGACCGATGCATGGAATCACAGATGTAGAAAGTTACAACCATTATTTTGGATGGTACGGAGGCAAGATGGAAGACAATGGACCATGGATGGACAACTTCCATAAAGTACATCCGGAAATCTGTCTGGGACTTTCTGAATATGGATGTGAAGGGATCATTACTTATCACGGCCCGAATCCGGCATGCAAGGATTACAGCGAGGAGTATCAGGCACTGTATCATGAACATATGGCAAAGATGCTTGAGGAGCGTCCATGGATCTGGTCCAGTCATGTATGGAATATGTTTGACTTCGGTTGTGCAGCCAGAGACGAAGGCGGCGTAGCAGGAAGAAACAACAAGGGACTGATGACTCTTGATCGGAAAGTGAAAAAAGACAGTTATTACATCTACCAGGCATACTGGAATAAAAAACCAATGGTACACCTCTGTGGAAAACGATATGCACAGCGTGCAGGTGAAACAACAGAAATCCGTGTATATTCAAACCAGCCATCGGTTACACTGTTTTTAAATGGAGAGAAAGTAGAAGAACTTTCAGCAGAGAAGGTATTTGTATTTACTGTAGCATTGAAAGACGGATTCAACATTCTGACAGCCCAGGCAGGAGATATCAAAGATACCATGACTCTGGAAAAGGTAGAAAAAGAACCGGAGATTTATGTATTGCCGGAAGTCAACGAACGTGCAGAAGGCGTTGCAAACTGGTTCAGTACAGTTGGAGACATGGATCTGAAAGCTCCGATGGAGTTCCCGGAAGGAATGTACAGTATCAAAGACAGCTGGAGGAATTGGCAAAATGCCCGGAAGCAATTGAAATCGCAGCCAAAGCGGTGAAACTTACAATGAATATGGTAGTTTCTCCGGGAGAAGGTATGTGGGATATGATGAAAGGTATGTCTTTGGAAAGACTTGGAGAAATGGCAGGTTCTCTGGCACCGGAAGGATTTATCGAAAGTCTGAATGGAAAACTGATCCAGATCAAAAAGGTATGATTGAAATCTGGTGATTCATAAGACAAACAAGGAGGAAATGAAAATGGGGAAAACAAATAATTCCACTGTCCCGGCATTTGGATGAAGGATAGACTGGGATATATGTTTGGTGATTTCGGAAACGATTTCACCTTCATATTGTCCTCAATGTTCATGATGAAATTTTATACAGATGTTATGGGATTATCTGCAGGTGTTGTCGGTATGCTCATGATGGCAGCACGTTTTGTGGATGCGTTTACAGATGTCACGATGGGACAGATCGTAGACCGTTCAAAACCAACTAAAGACGGAAAATTCCGTCCGTGGATCAAACGAATGTGCGGGCCTGTGGCAATTGCGAGTTTTCTGATCTATCAGTCAGGACTTGCAGATATGCCTTATGGAGTGAAAGTAGTATATATGGTTGTAACCTATTTGTTATGGGGATCTATTTTCTATACATCCATTAACATTCCATATGGTTCCATGGCTTCTGCAATTTCACCGGATCCGACAGACAGAGCTTCCTTATCAACATGGCGTTCTGTAGGAGCTTCCCTGGCCAGTCTTGTGATCGGTACAGGAACTCCATTGGTTGCATATGTTACGGTAGATGGCAATCCAGTACTTTCCGGAAGCCGTATGACGATCATTGCAGGTGTATTTTCTGTACTGGCAGTCATCTGTTATCTGCTTTGCTACAACCTGGTACGTGAACGTGTACCGGTGCCGGCAAACAATCAGAAACTGGATATTGTTGCTCTTGGAAAGAGTCTGATCACAAACCGTGCTCTTCTCGGAATTATTGCGGCAGCACTGCTTCTGCTTCTGGCAATGCTGGGTATGCAGGGAATGTCAGCATATGTATTCCCAAATGTGTATCGAAGTACACAGGCACAGTCGGTTGTAGCATTGTTGAGTAACGTAGCGATTATCGCGATCTGTGCTCCGCTTGCAAGTAAGCTGGCATCAAAATTCGGAAAAAAAGAGTTGGCTACAGTTTCCTGTCTCTTTGGTGCAGCAAGTTATGTGGTTTGTTTGATCCTGCATCCGGAAAATGTATGGGTATATGTTATCTTTTATGTAATGTCTTTCGTTGGACTCGGATTTTTCAATACGATCATCTGGGCAATGATTACAGATGTCATTGATGACGCAGAGGTGAAAAACGGAATTCGAGAAGATGGTACCATTTATGCGGTGTATTCTTTCGCAAGAAAACTTGGTCAGGCATTCTCTTCCGGTATGGTAGGAGGACTGCTGTCACTGGCAGGTTATACGGCAGCGACTGCTTTTGAGCCGGCTGTTACAGAGAGCATCTTTAGAATCTCCTGTATCGTACCGATCGTAGGTTTGACAGCGGTTGCACTTGCTTTGATCTTCATTTATCCACTGAGCAAAAAACGTGTGGAAGAAAATTGTGCAGAATTGGCAAGACGCAGAGAAGAAAAATAAGAAGAAATAAAAATAGAAGCGCTGCAGTTTTTATGATGAAAAAATCATAAAAGCTGCGGCGCTTTTTTCGGGAAGGAGTTCTAAAAATATAAGAAAAATTTAAGAATTGCATTGCGTTTTTTTTAAGCCGTTCCTATTATAGTTTACATAGAGTAAAGGAATACAGGAGGGCAGCATGAACGGTGAAACGATACTTGTAGTGGACGACAATAAGGAAATTGTCTACTCGATCAGTGAATTACTGAAATATGAAGGATATCAGATTGTAAAGGCTTATGATGGGATGGAAGCGCTGAACGCTATGGAGACAAACCAGATCGATCTGATCCTGCTGGATGTGATGATGCCGAAACTGAACGGATTATCTGCACTGATGAAATTAAGGGAAAACTACCGTATTCCGGTTATTATTCTGTCAGCGAAGACGGAAGAGAGTGACAAGGTGTCAGGTCTTGTTCTGGGAGCAGATGACTACGTGGAAAAGCCGTATAATCCGGTGGAACTCATTGCCCGTGTGAAAGCACATCTCAGGCGTTATCACGCGTGGGGAGGCGCAGCGCCGAAAACAGACAGCGACACGCTTGTAAACGGCGGTCTTGTACTTGATAAAAAGCAGCGTCTGATCCTTGTGGAAGGAGAAGAAGTCAGGCTGACGGCTACAGAATATAAGATACTGGAATTGCTGATGGGACATCTTGGGCAGGTGTTTTCAGCAGAACAGATTTATGAAAATGTATGGAAAGAATCGGCAAATTATACGGTGGAAAATACAGTGATGGTACATATTCGGCATATCCGGGAAAAGATTGAGATTGATACAAAGAAACCAAGATATGTAAAGGTGGTGTGGGGCATTGGCTACAAAATGGAAAAATATCATTGAGACAGGAAAACGTTTCTTAAAGCAACAGTGGCAGGTATTAGTAAGTGTCATGTTGGCAGGATGTGGAATTTTTGTCTTTTATATCCTGATCGCTTATCGAACCTATTATCCGACAGAAAAAATCCTGTATTTTGGGATACTCGGGAATATTCTGTTAGGAAGCGGGACTGCATATCTGTTAGAAAAGGGACTGAACCGAAAATATCAGAACTGGATCCCAAAAGGAGATGCTTATTATCAGGAATGGAGAGCAGAAATGAAAAAAATGGAGCATCTTCTTCAAGTGATCGGTATTCTGGCATTTGCAGCAGCAGGTATCTTCTTTGTGCTGCAGAGCAAATTTCGAGAGTACTGGAGCTGGTATTACAATTATGCTGCCGGTTATGTGATGCTCTTTACAGCATTGATTCAGTATATGGTGTGGCAGTTTGTGCGCCGACGGTTTGATGAGAAGAGACGAGAAGTGCTGATGGGCAAACTGGAGGAAATCAATCAAAAACGGATTGCAGAAGCGCTGGAGAGCGAAAAAAAGAGCCTTGCAAAAGTTTCACGCAGTGACCAGCTTCGAATTGATCTGATCACTAATGTGTCGCATGATCTGAAAACGCCGCTGACTTCTATGGTGGGCTATATTGAACTCATCAAAAAGGAAGAATTGAGCGACCTTGTCAGAGATTATGTGGATGTGCTGTCTGAAAGAGCAGAAAAATTAAAAGAAATGATAAACAGCTTGTTTTCTCTTGCAAAAGCAAGCAGCGGCAATATCGAACTGCATCCGGAAAAGTTTGAACTGAATCGTCTGGTAGAACAGATTTTTGCAGATATGGATGATCATGTGAAAGAGAGTGAGCTGCAGTTTGTAAAACAGTTTACAGAGGAAAATACAGAAATCATTTCTGATAATATGTATTTTTACAGGATCTGCCAGAATCTGATTGAGAATGCGCTGAAGTATTCGGCAAAACATACGAGAGTATTCGTGAAAACTTATCAAAAAGAGTCTTCAAATCATCTGTGTCTGGAGATCACGAACACCGCAGGATATCCAATGGATTTTACAAAGGAAGAGATTATCGAGCGGTTTTTTCGTGGGGATAAGCAGAGGTCCAGTGAGGGAAATGGACTGGGACTTGCGATCGTAAGTACGTATGTGAAAGCGCTTGGCGGAGAGTTTGATATTAAAATCGACTGTGATCAGTTTAAGGCCTGTGTGGAGATGCCGCTTTCGGCAATCACGATTACATAAAAATCAAAGAATTACGAAATAAGCACACGGGGAATTTTCCCCATGTGTTTATTTATCTGTATTCTCCTTAAATTTTTCTTTAGACACAAGAATTTCTTCGATAGCATGTTTTACAGCCATTTTAATTGTGAAATATAAGATAGGGATCAATACTAATAAAAGCAGTATAAGGTCTAAAATAATAACATCCAATAGAACCACCCCCTACATTGTCTGAAATCATTGCCAAATCTACTAAAATAATTATAAGACACACTCTATAAAATAGCAATAAAAGTTAAATGATATCTGCCTTTTTCAATAGAAGAGGTAGGTCATAAACGGGAGTTTGACAGTCGAATAATAGAAAAATACCTTGACAAATCCCTTACATTGTGATTATATGAACATATGAACAGTTATTCATATGTTATATATGGAGGGAAAGGATATGGCAAAAGAAGTATTGACAGAAAAAAGACATAAAAATGATCATCACCACCATGAAGAATCATGTGGATGTGGTCACGATCACCATCACGAGGATGCATGCGGCTGCGGACACAATCACCATCACGAGGATGCATGCGGCTGCGGACACGATCACCATCACGAAGATGCATGCGGCTGTGGACACGAGCATCATCATGAGGAGCACAAAGAGGCAGATCATACTTTTGATCATGCAGAGAAGCAGGTGTATATTCTGGAAAACCTGGGATGTGCACATTGCGCGTCTAAGATGGAAGAAAAGATTCAGGCACTGCCGCAGGTAGAGTTTGCTGCAATTACCTTCGCGACAAAACAACTGCAGGTTGTGACGAATACGGATGCGGAGCTGTTAGAGGAGTTTCAGAAAATCTGTGCATCCATTGAGAGTGAAGTGGTTGTGCGAAAAAGAGACGGAGGATCAACCGGAAAAAGGGAGTCTGCAAAAGGCAGATTTTCAGAAAATAAAAAGGATCTGTGGGAGATCGGAATCGGAGCTGTTCTGTTTGTTCTGGGTCTGTCTACACAGGAGATGAATGGATGGATTTCCTTTTTCGCATTGATCATAGGATATCTGATCCTTGGAAAGGATGTTCTTATCACTGCGGCAAAGAATATCGGAAAGGGTCGTGTATTTGATGAGAATTTCCTGATGGGAGTTGCTACAATTGCAGCGATCGTAATCGGAGATTACAAAGAAGCAGTGGGTGTAATGCTCTTCTATCGTGTAGGGGAGTTATTTGAAGATATCGCAGTTGCAAGAAGCAGAAGTCAGATTATGGAGGCAGTTGATCTGCGTCCTGAGGTTGTGAATCTTGTAGAGCAGGATGGAACGATACGGGAGATTCCGGCAGAGAAGGCAAAAGTTGGAGATGTGCTTCTCGTCCGTGCAGGAGACCGGATTCCACTGGAAGGTGTTGTACTGGAGGGGGAGAGCCGTCTGGATACTTCACCAGTAACAGGGGAACCGGTTCCGGTTGCCGTTGTACCGGGCAGCAGTGTGACTTCCGGATGTGTGAATCTTTCCGGTGTGCTGAAAATGCGTGCAGAGAAGGTTCTGGAAGATTCTATGGTTACAAGGATTTTGAATTCGGTAGAAAATGCAGCAGCCAGCAAGCCAAAGATCGACCGCTTTATTACAAGGTTTTCAAAAGTATACACACCGGTCGTGGTAGCACTGGCAGTGGCAACAGCAATTATCCCGTCGATCCTGACCGGGGACTGGAACTACTGGATTTACACAGCCATTACCTTCCTGGTAATCAGCTGTCCATGTGCGCTTGTGTTGAGTGTTCCACTGGCATTTTTCTCAGGAATCGGAGCGGGTTCTAAAAAAGGAATCTTGTTTAAGGGCGGAGTTGCGATCGAGGCGCTTCAGAATGTAAAAGCAGTTGTAATGGATAAGACGGGAACGATCACAAAAGGAAATTTTGTCGTACAGGAGATTGTTCCGGCAGGATCATACAGTCAGGATGAGCTCCTAAAGGCAGCAGCATCCTGTGAAGAAGCATCTTCTCATCCGATCGCAGTCAGTATTATGGCAGCGGCAAACGAGAGAAGACTTTCTGTTGAGCATGCAAAACAGATAAAAGAAATTTCCGGAAATGGAATTTTAGCAGAACTCTCAGAAGGAACTGTACTTTGTGGAAACAGAAGGCTTTTGGAGCAGAATCAGGTAGATCTGTCTGCATATCAGCCGAAAGCGTATGGAACAGAAGTATTACTGGCAGTAGACGGTGTCTATGCAGGATATCTTGTGATTTCAGACACTGTCAAAGAGGATGCATCGCAGGCAGTGGCAGCCATGAAGCAACAGAATATCCGGACAGTCATGCTGACCGGAGATGCAAAAGAGAATGCGCAGGCAGTGGCAGAGAAGATTGGAATTGATGAAGTGCATGCAAAGCTTCTGCCTCAGGATAAGGTAACAGAATTACAGAAGATCCGACAGAAACAGGGAAGTGTGATGTTTGTCGGAGACGGAATCAATGATGCGCCGGTTCTGGCAGGCGCAGATGTGGGAGCTGCGATGGGAAGCGGAGCGGATGCAGCGATTGAAGCTGCAGACGTGGTATTTATGACCTCTTCTATGGAAGCAATCCCGCAGTCTTTGAAGATTGCAAGAGCAACGGGAAGAATTGCAAAACAAAATGTTGCATTTGCTCTGGTGATCAAAGCACTGGTCATGGTATTTGGTCTGCTTGGTCTGGCCAATATGTGGATGGCTGTGTTTGCGGATACCGGTGTGGCGGTGATCTGTATTCTGAATGCAATCCGCATTCTGTATAAGAAACTCTAAATCCAAAATCAATGATATTACCGCAGGGCGGCACAGTCGAAAGGCTCTGCCGCTCTGTTTTCTTATAGGAACAGATAAGACGTTGACCCGCACCTGTTTTTTTCGTATAATAAAAGTCAATCGGTGTCTCAAAAACAAGAGCGGGATTACAGGTTTTTGGGGAACCGGAAGGGAGAAAGAATATGAGAAAATTAGAAGCGGAACATTGTGATCTGATACATTCTCATAGTGATACAGTCAGACAGATACAGGAAAAGATTCCGGAAGAGCAGGAGATCAGAGGGCTGGCAGATTTTTTTAAGGTATTTGCGGATGCCACCAGGATCCGGATTCTGTGTGTGCTGTCCTGTTCCGAGATGTGCGTGTGTGATCTGGCGCAGACACTGGATATGACACAGTCGGCGATTTCTCATCAGCTCCGACTGTTGAAACAGATGAAACTGGTAGTCAATCGAAGAGAGGGGAAGACGGTGTTTTATTCACTGGCGGACAGTCATATTAAGACGATCATGAATCAGGGGATGGAACATATCAGGGAATAGATATGAAGAAAGAAGTAAAGCGAAGAGCCATAGAATGTGCGGCAGCTGCCGTTTTGTATATTGTTGCGATCGTGGGAAGCTCGTATGCGGAGCTGGAAAGAGAGATGCGTCTGCTGATTTTTCTGCTTCCGTATCTGATCATGGTTTTTGCGACGGTCAGGCTGCTCTGGAACAATCTGAAGAAAAGAAAGTTGTTTGACGAGAATCTGCTGATTTTGCTTGCCACAGCAGGTGCATTTGCAGTTCATCGCTATTCGGAGGCAGTGGGAGCGATGCTGTTTTTCCAGATTGGAAAGCTGCTGGAACTTATTTCCATGAGCAGGACGAGAAAATCTATTGAGAAATTTATGGATATCCGTCCGCAGTATGCCAATTTAAAGATCAGCGGCGGGGAGATGCAGGTACCGCCGGAAGATCTGAATCCGCGGCAGGTTATTATTATCAAGCCGGGGGAGAGGATCCCCGTGGATGCGATCGTGACACAGGGGAGCAGTACGTTAGATACCAAGGCGCTGACAGGAGAATCGGAGCCGAGGCATGTGAAGATCGGCAGTCATATTTACAGCGGAAGTATCAACTTAAGTGGTGTGCTGGAAGCACGGGTATTGAAGGCGTCTGCAGATTCGACAGCATCCAGAATCATTGATATGATATCCAATGCGGACAACAGACGGGCGCAGACAGAGAATTTTGCAGAAAAATTTACCCGGTATTATACACCGCTTGTAACGCTTTTCGGAATCCTGGTGATGATCCTTCCGCCGATGATGTTTGAAGGGGCACAGCAGGGGGCGTGGATCTATCGGGGGCTGATCGTGCTGGTGGCAGCGTGTCCGTGCGGACTTCTGGTATCCGTGCCGCTGGCATTCTTAGGCGGGATCGGAGCAGCTTCCAGACAGGGTGTCCTCATCAAGGGAAGCAATTTTCTGGAAGCATTGTCAAAGGCAGAGACTTTTGTATTTGATAAGACCGGTACTCTGACAGAGGGAGTATTCCGGGTAAAAGAAGTGTGTCCGAAGTCGATGACTCCGGAGGAACTTCTGGAACTGACAGCATATGGGGAAGCATACTCCAGTCATCCGATCTCCGGATCTTTAAGGGAGGCTTACGGCAGGCCGATCGACAAAGCAAGGATCGGGGCAGTCAGAGAATTTCCGGGATTTGGTCTTGAGGCTGTTGTGGACGGAAAACAACTGGAGATTGGAAATTCCAAGTTTATGAACCAGCAGGGGTATTTTTATCAACGGGTGGCTGATATCGGAACAGCAGTTCACGTAGCTGTGGACGGAGAGTATGCGGGCTATATCCTGATCACGGATGTGGTAAGAAAAGAGGCCGGCAGACTTCTGAAATGGCTGAAAAAACAACAGATCGAAGCGGTGATGATCACCGGAGATAATGAACGGGTGGCAGAAGATGTGGCCCGGCAGTTAAAGCTGGATTATGTATATGCAGCCTGATGCCGGAGGAAAAGGTAGAGCAGGTCAGAGAATTTATGGAAAGCCATATGGAGGATGAGAAGCTGGCGTTTGTAGGGGATGGAATCAATGACGCGCCGGTTCTTGCACATGCGGATATCGGGATTGCCATGGGGGGGGGCCTGGGCTCGGATGCAGCTCTGGAGGCAGCGGATATCATTTTGATGGAGGATGATCTTTCCAGGATCGTGAATGCGATCCGGATTTCCAGAGGAACGATTCGTGCGGTGAAGCAGAATCTGATCTTTGCCATTGGGATGAAAGTTCTTCTTCTGGTGCTGGCATCCTTTGGCTATGTAACAATGAAAAACGCAATTTTAGCGGATATGGCAGTGATGATGATCAACTTATTGAATTCATTCTGGGTGCTGAAATATCCGGAATAAGGGGTGTACAACATGAAAAGAGCAACATTGCTTGCATTGGCAGTATCTGCCTGTCTTTTGACAGGATGTACCAATGCACTCAAAGACGGAACAGGGTATCTGGAAGACGGAAATTATAAAGAAGCAGTGACCGCATTTCAGAAAGCGGTGGACGAAGGCAAGAAGACGGCGCAGGCATACCGCGGTCTGGGAATGGCATATTATGAGCAGGAGGACTATGAATCTGCAAAAGATGCATTTGAGAAAGCAATTTCAGCAGGCGGAGAAAAGAATCAGGTCATTTATAATTTACTCGGAATCTGCGGGATGAAGCTGAATGATTACAATTATGCACTGGAGCAGTTTAATCAGGGAATCAGCCTGTCTCAGAACAGCGGTACGTCCATGGAAGATGCAGAAAGTTTCAGCGAAGTGCTTCAGGAGATGCGGTTCAATCAGATCGTATGTTATGAAAAGCTGGGTGACTGGGAGAATGCAAAAACCAAGATCGCAGAGTATATTCAGGTCTATCCGGACGATGCAGATGCCCAGAGAGAAGCAAAATTTCTGGAGACCAGATAAAGAATACAAGGGAAGAAGAGGATACGCTGACTGAGGAGAAGATTCTGCGGTCAGCGTCCTTTATTCCCGGGGAGGAGAAAGGAGAGCGTATGCCGGGATATCAGATTACCGAGTATTGTCATCGGATGATAAGGGAGCATATCAAAGAAGGAGACTGCTGTGTGGACGCAACGGCCGGCAATGGAAATGATACAGAATTTCTCTGTCGTCTGACAGGGGCAGACGGAAAGGTCTACGCATTCGATATTCAAAAAGCAGCAGTAGAACACACCAGAAAGCGTCTGGAAGAGGCGGGACTTACAGAGCGTGCCGAGGTCATTCTGGATGGACATGAGCATATGGAGAATTATGTCCGGGAAAACGTATCAGCGATCACCTTTAATTTCGGGTATCTGCCGGGCGGTGATCATCAGATCGCGACACAGGCTGATACAAGCATTCAGGCAATTGAGGCAGGCTTCGCCTGCTGAAAAAAGGCGGGATCATGAGCCTTTGTATCTATAGTGGAGGAGACAGTGGATTCGCAGAGAAAGAGGCACTGTTGTCTTATCTTGAGACACTGGATCCCAGAACATTTTTAGTAATTGTAAGTACTTATTATAACCGGGAAAATCATCCGCCGATTCCGGCGTTTGTGATCCGGATCAAAGAAGAAAGGGGAGAATAAATGGGATTTTCAATGGATGTGGGAGTTCCTGTAGTGACCGTGTTTTTACAGGGGCTTTTAAGTTTTTTTTCACCGTGTGTCCTTCCGCTTGTGCCGCTTTATCTGGGATATCTCTCAGGAGGCGCAGGGCAGGGAGAACTGTACGGAAAACGGGGGCGGCTGTTTGTCAATACGATTTGTTTTGTGATAGGAATCAGCTCCGCATTTTTTATGATGGGACTTGGTGTGTCGGCAGCCGGAAGTTTTCTCAATAAGAATCAGGCAATGGTATCGAGGATCGGCGGGATTCTGGTGATTTTATTCGGTTTGTACCAGCTTGGGATTTTTGGAAAATCAAAGCTTCTGGGTACAGAGCACCGTTTCTGGTTAAAGCTCGACAAGTTGAAGATGTCACCGGTCGTGGCGCTTGTGTTCGGATTTACCTTTAGCTTTGCCTGGACGCCGTGCGTGGGACCGGCTCTTGCGAGTGTGCTTTTGATGGCGGGAAGTGCAGGAACAAAGCTGACAGGATTCCTTTTGATCGGTGTGTATACACTTGGATTTATCCTGCCGTTTCTTGCAGTGGGATTGTTCACGGCAAAAGTGCTCGGGTTTTTCAAAAAGTACAATCATGTTGTCAAGTATACGGTGAAGATCGGAGGAATCCTGATGATCTTTATGGGACTTTTGATGTTTACAGGCAAGATGAACGCGATCACCGGATATTTATCGGGAACAGCAGGAACACAGACTTCCTCAAAAGAGACAACGAAAAAGGAAATAAAAGAAGAAAAGCAGGATACGTACCCGGCCACAGATTTTGTGCTGCAGGATCAGTATGGAAAGGAGCACAGTCTGGCAGACTATAAGGGAAAGACGATCTTTTTGAATTTCTGGGCAACCTGGTGTGGTCCGTGCAGAAATGAGATGCCGGAGATTCAGAAGATTTATGAAGAAACACAGCAGGAAGAAGACAGTGATCTGGTGATCCTGGGAATTGCCGCGCCGGGATTCGGACAGGAAGGAAGCCAGGAGGAGATCGAAGCATTTCTTGAGGAAAACGGATACACCTATCCGGTGCTGATGGATACGACAGGAGAGGTATTTATGGAGTATGGGATCAGCGCTTACCCGACAACTTTTATGGTAGACAAAGATGGCAATCTGTTCGGATATGTGCAGGGGCAGTTAAACGAAGATATGATGCGCAGTATTATCCGACAGACGATGGAAGGCAAGAGAGAGTAGGAGAAAAGCAATGGCGTTATATGAAATGGAAGATGCGAAAGAACGCGTCATTTTAGTAGGCGTTCAGGAAAATGATGCGGAGCCGGAGGAAGAATCCTTAGACGAGCTGGCAGAGCTGGCACGCACGGCTGGTGCAGAGGTGGCCGGCCGTCTGATCCAGAAACGAGAGGCAATACATCCGGTGACGTATATCGGGAAAGGAAAGATCCTGGAGCTGAAGGAACTTTTGTGGGAGACGGACGCTACGGGAATCATCTGTGACGATGAACTGACTTCCGTGCAGCTGAATCATCTGGAGGAAGAGCTGGAATGTAAGATCGTGGATCGGACACTTCTGATCCTGGATATTTTTGCGGGAAGAGCTGTCAGCAGAGAAGGAAAGATCCAGGTAGAGCTGGCGCAGTTGAAGTATCGTGCGGCAAGGCTGATAGGACTTCGAAATTCTCTGTCCCGCCTGGGAGGCGGCATCGGAACAAGAGGGCCGGGAGAGAAAAAACTGGAGATGGACCGCCGTTTGATCAGGGAGCGGATCAGCCGTCTGAAAAAAGAACTTCGGGAAGTGGAAGAGCACAGAGAGAGGCTTCGTACTCAGAGAAAACGCTCCAATCTGAAGGTGGCGGCGCTGGTGGGATATACGTCAGCAGGAAAGAGCAGCCTGGAAAATGCGCTCACAGGAGCAGATGTTTTAGAGGATGCAATGTTGTTTTCCACGCTGGATACGACGACACGCTCTCTGAGGCTGGCAGATACACAGGAAATCCTGCTCAGTGATACGGTCGGATTTATCCGGAAACTTCCGCATCATCTGGTAGAGCATTTAAGAGCACACTGGAAGAAGCGAAATACGCGGATATCATCATCCATGTGGTCGATGCTTCCAATCCGCATCAGGATACCCAGATGTTTGTTGTCTATGAGACACTGCGTCAGCTCGGTGCGGAGGGAAAACCGGTCATTACCGTATTCAACAAACAGGATAAACTGGAAACACCGGGATATTTCCGGGATTTTCATGCAGAGTACTCAATCCCGGTTTCCGCAAAGACAGGGCAGGGGCTGGAAGAATTAAAAGAAGCGCTGCTTGAGATTCTGCGAAGAGATCAGGTATATATCGAGAGGCTGTATTCCTTCGCAGAAGCGGGAAAGATCCAGCTGATCCGCACCCAGGGACAGCTGCTGTCAGAGGAATATGTACCGGATGGCATTGAAGTGAAGGCATATGTGCCGAAAGAAATCTGGGGAAAAGTGTAAAACTTTTCCCTATCCCCACACTTCCTGGGCAATCTCTTTCACCAGTGCAAGCTTCGCCCACTGTTCTTCTTCCGTCAGTTTATTTCCAATCTCACAGGATGCGAATCCACACTGCGGACTTAAGTAAAGCCGGTTCAGAGGAATGTATTTTGCAGCTTTTGCAATTCTTTTCTTTATCACTTCTTTTTCTTCTAAAATCGGTGACTTGCTGGTCACAAGACCAAGTACAACTTTTTTATCATCGGAAATAAAGCGGAGTGGTTCAAATCCTCCGGAGCGTTCATCATCAAATTCCAGATAATAGGCAGATACATTCTCATTGGCAAAAAGGAACGGTGCAATCGGTTCATATCCGCCGGAGGATGCCCAGGTGGAATGATAATTTCCGCGGCATACATGGGTTGTGATCACAAGATCTTCAGGTGCATTTTCCAGAGCGAGGTTATTCAGCCGCAGATATTTTTCAGCTTCTTCTTCCAGACTGACGGAATCTTCTTGTCTTGCCTCCCAGTAATTTTTGTCGCAGAACATTCCCCATGTACAGTCATCAAACTGGATATTTCTGCATCCTGCATCGTAGAGATCCCGGATGACAGTCCGGTATGCCTGTGCAATGTCCTGAATCAGTTCTTCCAGATCTGGATATACGGCCAGAGTCTGTGTTCCATTGTCTTCCCGGAAGAGTTCTGCAAGAAGCTGGGCAGGTGCGGGAATGGTCTGTCTTGCAATGGTGTGCTCATCCTCAAACTGTTTGACAAATTTGAAATGTTCCACAAAAGGATGCTGTTCTCCGCTGATTTTTCCTGTCACGCGGACAGAGCCGTGAGTGGTTTCTTCCCCGTGGAAGAAATAGCCGTGATCCAGTTCAATGTGTTCGATTCCCTCAAGTCCCCACATAAAATCCAGATGCCAGTAGCTTCTGCGGAATTCTCCGTCTGTGATGACAGGGTATCCGGCAGCCTTCTGCTTTTTGATCAGATCTGTAATTGCTTCATTTTCAATGGATTCTAGCTCAGCCTTTGTGATCTGTCCGGCTTCAAAATCAGCTCTTGCCTGTTTTAAGTGTGCAGGTCTTAAAAAACTTCCAACATAATCAAAACGAAACGGTGCGTTAAAATTTCCCATAGTAATTCTCCTGTTCTGTAAATTCGTGATTCTATGGGATTTATTGTAGAAGAGGAGAGGTGTTTTGTAAAATACTGAAAATAAATAGCTTGCTATAGAAGCAAACTATAGCAAGCCCGTTGCATTTTATGAAAATAGTGTTTTATAAATAAGGGGTTCCGGGAACTTCCGGGTAGCTTCCCATAGAGATCAGAAGCTGAAGTCCTACTTCTCTTGCGGTAAGGACTGCATTTTTTACGGCGCTTGCATCGCCGGTTACGGCGGCAATGATCTCATTGGAATGACTGGTTCCCCGGTTTGGAGTCATGTATTTGATGATCTCTACCGGAGAGGATTTCAATGCAAGGTCCGCCATGACAAGACCGATCGCCGCAGGAGAACCGCAGAAGAATCCAAATGGTTTTCCAATCGGGGCATCAAACGCCATGTTCAGCGCCTGGGAAGCGCTGGCGGAATAGGTAAATTCCAGATGCCCGGCATCACTGATATAGAGTTCTCCGGCATATTTTTCGGTGTATTCCAGTGCGATCTCTACGGCGCGGCGCACATCAGAGACACTGTAGCCGCCGATGATGATAAAGTTTCCGTGACCGCCCCATCCTTTGGTATCCCTCGGAAGTTCGATGGAAATGATCTCGGTGTTGGTAGATTTTACGGCTTCATCAGCTGCATTGATCTGTCCGGCTGCACCGGTACGGGAGCTTAACAGTCCCAGACTTTTGTAAGGCTTGTCAATCTGCATCTGCTGAAGCAGTGCGTCATTGACGCCCGGGATTACAAGTCCGATAGTATCCAGTACGGTTGTCCCGACAAATTCTGTCATGGAACAGTCCATGGATATTTTTTGAATTTCGTTGATATCTAACATAATGAAAACTCCTTTATGACATACTTCCAAATTAAATATAACCGCCGTCCAGGCCGATGATCTGTCCGGTCAGGTAAGAATGACCGGATGCAAGGGTGAGCGCCAGCGCAGCCACTTCCTCGCTGTCGGCAAAGCGTCCGGCGGGGATTTCTTCTCTTAAAGCTTCGCGTTCTTCTTCCGAAAACTGTGCTTCATAGCAGTGTCGATCACTCCGCACGCAATGGCATTGACTTGTACATTACTTGGTGCCAGTTCTTTCGCAAGAGCCTTTGTCAGTCCGTTCATACCGGACTTAGTCGCAGAATAAGCAGCCTCGCAGGAGGCACCGACGGTTCCCCACATGGAGGAAATGTTGATGATCTTTCCGCTTTTCTGAGAGACCATGTGACCGATGGCGCTGCGGCAGCAGTAAAATACAGAAGAAAGATTGGTATTTAAAATCTCGGACCACTGGGCATCACTCATATCCTGCAAAAGGCCGACAAAGGAAATCCCGGCGTTGTTGACCAGCACATCCAGCCCCGGGCAGATAGATTCGATGATGGCAAACATCTTTCTCACATCATCGGGATTACCTGCATTTCCTGGGAGCAGTGTGCAGGAACCGTGTTCGTCAAGGATTTCTTTTTCTACCTGCTGCAGGGCATCCAGAGAATGCCGGCAGTTGAGAAATACATGAAAATGATTTCTGGCAAATGCAAGTGCGCAGGCTCTGCCGATCCCGCGGGATGCACCGGTGATCAGTACATATTTCTGGTTCATAACATACTCCATTTCCAGAAGGAGAACAGCTGTAAAATGCTGCTCCTTCAGCTCTCAATTCTGTAGTTATTATACAGGAAGCAGAAACGTTTGTATACCATATTTCCAGAAAATCCGAATGGGGAAAGCGGGTTGCGGTTGTGATTCACAGGCCCTTGTGCTATTATTTTGATAGAGAACCGGTGTGTGCACATAGTAGGAGGAACGGATATGTAGAGGAAGCCCGAAGCTTTGCAGAAAAAGCACATGAGGGACAGTTTCGAAAGGGAACGAAGCGCCCGTATATTGTACATCCGCTGGAGGTGGCGAAGATTGTGTCAACGATGACGGATGATGAGGAGATGATCAGTGCAGCCTTGCTTCACGATACACTTGAAGACTGCAGGCAGGTGACAAAAGAGCAGATCAAAGAGGCGTTCGGCGAGCGTGTGCTTGAGATGGTCAGGCAGGAGAGTGAGGACAAGTCCAAAACCTGGGTGGAGAGAAAAAGTACGACAATCCGACATTTGAAAACAGCGCAGAGAGAGGTGCAGATGATCGCTCTTGCGGACAAGCTGTCCAATATCCGGGATATTGACCGGGAGTATCCGGTGGTTGGGGAAGAATTCTGGAACCGCTTTCGAATGAAGAGCAAAGCTGCAATTGGCTGGTATTATATTGGGGTAAAAGATGCGTTGCAAAAAGATTTTGCGGGAATTCCTGCATATGAGGAGTACAGGGCACTGGTAGAAAAAATTTTCGGCAGTAAATCAGACTGGCAAAGGAGAGAACACAATGAAGAAGACAAAGACCATATGTTTTGCGAATAATAAAGGAGGAAGCGGAAAGTCCACGACTTGTTCCAATGTCGGATACGGACTGCGGGAGCTGGGATATAAGGTACTTCTGATTGATGGAGACATGCAGCTGAACCTGTCGCTTTCCTTGTTTGATGAGGATCAGGTGCTTGCGTTTGCGCAGAGTGAAAAGAACTTGTATGAGGGATTGAAGCGCCAGGATGATCTGTCGGATTACATTGTACATTCCGCTTATGAAGGGCTGGATCTGATTCCGTCTTCCACATTAATGAGTTCGATAGAGTATGAATTGTTTACGAAATGGCAGAGGGAGTTTATTCTCCGAAAATGTCTGAAACAGGTAAAGGAATCCGGAGCGTATGATTACATTCTGATCGATGCGCCTCCGACTTTGGGCGGCTGGGTTATGAACATCTTGTGTGCATCCGATGAGATCATCATTCCGGTGGAGTCTACGCCGTGGGGATTGTTCGGTCTGGGAAATATGTTTGAATTTCTGGAGGAAGTCCGTCAGATCACGCCGGATCTGAAGCTGGGCGGGATCGTGATCACGAAAGTAGATACCAGAAAGAGTTATTTCAAACAGACTCTGGAGACTTTAAAGAGTCTGGAGGATGTTCCTGTATTTGATACCTATATCCGGGTGGACAGTGGGATCGAGTGGTCGCAGGATAACAATGCGCCGATCATGGCATACAAAAAAAGCAGCCGCAGTGCCACAGAGTATATGGAACTGACAAAAGAAATTGCCAAAATGGAGTAGGTGAGTCATGCACAGGGAATTGTTGGATGCCTTGTCTGTCATTACAGAGGAAGAGCAGCGGATACTGGATGAACAAAGAGGGATCGACCCACAGCTTTATACAGAGAAAAAGGAACTGATCGTAGACAGCGAAAAATTGTTGAAAAAAGGGAAGCTGATACAGGTACGTCCCCATACGAGATTTGTTAATTTTCCGAAGCATAAACACAATTATGTAGAAGTGATCTACATGTGTCAGGGAACAACCACTCACATTCTGAATGGAAGTAAGGTCATTCTGGAGGCGGGGGATCTTCTGTTTTTGAATCAGAATGCAGAACAGGAGATCCTGCCGGCCGGCGAGCAGGATATTGCCGTCAATTTTATTGTGCTGCCGGAATTTTTTGATACGGCTTTTTCCATGATGGATATGGAGGAAGAAAATGCGTTGAAAGAATTTCTGGTAGGAGCTTTGTGTGGAAAGAATGATCAGACATCATATTTGTATTTTCATGTGGCAGAGATCCTTCCGATCCAGAATCTGGTGGAAAATATGGTATGGACGATCTTCTATGACCAGCCGAACAAAAGGAGATGTAATCAGATCACCATGGGGCTTTTGCTTCTTCAGCTTTTGAATCATATGGACCGGATGGAGACCGGAACAGCTGCTTTTGACCGGGAACTGACCGGAGCGGTGTTGAATTATATTGAAGAGCACTATAAAAACGGAAGTCTGTCCGAGCTGGCAGAGATTATGGGATATGACGTGTACTGGTTAAGCCGGGAGATCAAAAAACGGACGGGAAAGACGTATAAAGAGCTGCTTCAGTCGAGAAGAATGCGTCAGGCGGCATATTTGCTGAAGAACAGCAGGCTGTCGGTGGCGGATATCATAGAGTCGGTGGGGTATGACAATACCAGTTATTTTTTTCGGAAATTTAAGGAGTGTTATGGAGTCAGCCCGAAGGGGTATCGGGATATGTGAGAAAGTGAAAGAAAAGCAAGCCTGAATACAGGAAGAGCAGAGAAGCAATTTCTGGATTCAGGCTTTTTGTGTTTCGAGACATTAAACCTCAGAAAAATCAATTTTCAGATCTTCATAAATATTACATGTTACAAAATCTGTTATCGCTGCCGATAAAGCACATGCAGCTGCATCTGTAGAACGAGACTTTGAAAAGGAACATAAAGATGAGATGCAGAGATTATGTGATAAAATCGAGGCTCTACAAGAGGAATGATTTGAGCTGAAAGATAAATTAAAAGAGTTAAAAAAGGGAATACTTGATTTTAGCTGTCGCATATGCTATACTAGCGGTAGCTAAAAAGGATATAAGTGTCAAGCAGCACACAAAGTGAAAGCCCCGGAGGTCGCAACTCCGGGGCTTTCTTTTAGGCTAGTTGTCACTGTCGTTTCTGTCTAACCATTTGCAGACGTAGTAGCTGCTACGCTTGCCATAACGGAAACCAAAAAAGATATAAGTAAATCAGTCAAACAGCACACCCCCTTTCTGTTGCCAGATTGGGTGCGACAACGGTAAAATTATAGCATCAAATAGGTAAAAGCACTAGAATAATATTTTTTACTTGTTCGTTTTCACTACCTATCAGTGTCCCCTCTTATAATTGTCTTTATTGTAGCATTGCCGGTTACTACGAATTAAACTGCGCATATTTCTTCGGAGAAATCCCGACTGCCTTGGTGAATGCCTTCAGATAATTGCTGTAGTCATTAAATCCGCACGCTTCACAAGCTTCATTGACAGAATATCCCTGACTTAACAGCGACTTCGAGATGGTGATTCGCTTTGCGGTGATGTATTTGTTGATGGTCGTTCCTGTCGTGGCTTTGAAAATCCGGCACAGATAAGAACTGCTCAGGAAAAAATGTGCAGAGAGTTCTTCCAGGGTCAGGTTTTCACTGATATGGGTATTGATATAGGAGAGAATCTCATCCACCTGGGCGTGGTAGCCGGGCGCTTTGCTCTCTTCTTCGGCAGAAGCGCGGCAGCGTTTGTCAAACGCATGGTTTAAAAACACCATCAGTTCCAGAAATGTGGCATGATCTAAGATATCCTCGCCAAACCCGGAATTGGAGCGCAGTTTATGGATAAAATAGATAAACCGCGTCTGCTCCTCCTGAGAAAGGTGAAGCTGATGAGGCATATCCGTTCCGCGAAACTGAAAACAATGATTTAAATTGGTCGTTTCCGTAGAAATTTGTTTTAAGTATTCCGGATCGATCGAAAGAATGATGCGCTCATGTTTTTGCTGGTCGATCTGTGTCAGATAGTGACTTTCAAACTGGTTGATCAGAAAAATGTCCCCATTGCTGATGTCATAAAAATAATTGTCGATCAGAAACTGCTTTCCCCCGGAGATCGAATAATAAATCTCATAGCAGTCATGGATGTGCATATCCATGGCTTTTTCATCATTATATAAATGTGCAAAGGCGAACGTATGAGTATCCATACACTGGCGCATGGCTTCTTTGCAGGAAATACATCCTTTCATGAAAATCGTCTCCTTTCATCAGGTTGTTCAAAATCGTCCTGTTTTTCCCATATTATAGTTCAGAAGTTCAAAATTTTCAAGATTTACAGCAAGAAAACACAAGAAATAGGGGAATAATGAATGCTATACTAAGTGCAAGAAATGACACAGATTAGTCAGTCAAAATAAGGGAAATCAAAAAACAGGAGGATTATCATGGAAGTAAGAACAGCAGCATCACCAAAAGATGTAAAACACTACACAACAGACAGATTAAGAGAGGAATTTTTGATCCAGGATTTATTCCAGGCAGACAAGATCAATCTGGTATACAGCCACATTGACCGTATCATTACAGGAGCAGCAGTTCCGGTCAATGAGAAACTGGTTCTCACAGCAGGGGATGAGCTTCGTGCAGAGTACTTCCTTCAGAGAAGAGAACTTGGAATCATCAATATCGGTGGAGATGGAATCATCACAATCGATGGACGTGTTTATGAAGTAAATGCAAGAGACGGAATGTATGTTGGAAGAGGAGCAAAAGACATTTCATTTGAAAGCAAAGATGCTTCCTGCCCGGCAAAATTCTATATGAACAGTGCACCGGCACACGTATCTTACCCGACAGTACATATCAAACTTGAGGGAGAAGCAGAAGAAGGCGTTGTAATCGTAAAAGACGAGAACAAGGTAGAACTTGGAACACTGGAAGATTCCAACCACAGAATCATCAATAAATATATCGTAACAGGACAGGTAGAGAGCTGTCAGCTGGCAATGGGACTGACAAAACTTCTTCCGGGAAGCGTATGGAATACAATGCCATCTCATACACATGACAGACGTATGGAAGTATATCTGTACTTTGACATGGATGACGACTCTTTCGTAATGCACTACATGGGAGAGCCACAGGAGACAAGACACATCATCATGCACAATGAAGAAGCAGTGATTTCTCCAAGCTGGTCTATCCACTCAGGATGTGGATCCAAAGCATATACATTCATCTGGGGAATGTGCGGAGAAAACCAGGATTACGGTGATATGGACACAATTGCAAACAAAGATCTCAGATAATTGATTTTACAATTTAGAAGAAAAGGAGACACAGTTATGGTAAATTTTTCACTGGAAGGTAAAATTGCACTGGTAACAGGTGCATCTTACGGAATCGGATTTGGAATTGCTTCTGCATACGCAGAGGCAGGCGCAACAATCTGCTTTAACGATATTACACAGGAAAAAGTAGATTTAGGACTTGCAGCATACAAAGAAGCAGGAATCGAAGCACACGGATATGTATGTGACGTAACAGACGAAGCACAGGTAAAAGCAATGGTTGCTAAGATCAACGAAGAAGTTGGAATCATTGATATCCTGGTAAACAATGCAGGAATCATCATGAGAAAACCAATGCTGGAGATGGAAGCTGATGAGTTCAGAAAAGTCATCGACGTAGACCTGAACGCACCATTCATCGTTTCCAAAGCAGTGATTCCGGGAATGAAAGAAAAAGGACACGGAAAGATCATCAACATCTGCTCTATGATGAGTGAACTTGGACGTGAGACAGTATCTGCATACGCAGCAGCAAAAGGCGGACTGAAAATGCTCACAAAGAACATCTGCTCTGAGTACGGTGAGTACAACATCCAGTGTAACGGTATCGGACCTGGATACATTGCAACACCACAGACAGCGCCGCTGCGTGAAGTGCAGGCAGACGGAAGCAGACATCCGTTCGATCAGTTTATCATTTCCAAAACACCTGCTGCAAGATGGGGAACACCGGAAGACCTTCAGGGACCGGCAGTATTCCTTGCATCCGATGCATCTGATTTTGTAAATGGACACATTCTGTATGTAGACGGAGGAATCCTGCATACATCGGAAAACAGCCATAAGAAATTGAAAATAATAAAGAGGAGATCAATATGTTAGTAGCAGCGAGAACGCATGACTATGGAAAACAGCCGGTGGATCATCTGGCAAAACTATTGAGATCCGAAAGCATTGAGGCAGCACAGCTTGTGCTGCCAAAAGCATTTTCGGAGATCAATTCTTATGAGGAAGTAACACCGCAGCTGGTGGAGAGGATCCGCAGAAATTTTGAAGAAGAGAAGATCAAGATCCAGATTTTAGGATGCTACATGGATCTTGGAAACCCGGATGATGAAGTGCGGAAAAATGCCGTGGATACGTTCAAAAAATGCCTGAAGTTCAATCAGATCCTGGGAGCGTCCATCGTCGGAACAGAGACGGCATACCCGCGTCTGAGCCGGGAAGAAAAGCAGATCTGGCATCCATATATGATGGACAGTATTGCACGTCTGGTGGAAGAAGCAGAACGTCTGGATGTGGATATGGCCATCGAACCGGTCTACTGGCATCCGCTGGAGGATCTGGAGACAACGGTGAACGTCTTTGAAAAGATGAACAGCGACCATTTGAAAATGATCTTTGATCCGGCAAATGTGCTGGAATTTCCAAAGATCGATCAGGATGCTTACTGGAAAGAATGGCTGCAGGCATTGGGAGATAAGATCGAAGCGATCCATATGAAAGATTTTGTGGAAGGGCCGAACAAAGAGTATTGTCCGGTCTGTCTTGGAGACGGTGTGATCCGGTATGGTGAGATTGTGAAGTGGATGAAGCAGCATAAACCGGAGATCGTGGTTGTAAGGGAAGAATTAGAGCCAAAGACGGCGCAGAAGGATATTGCGTATATGAGAAAGTTGTGGGTGGAGAGTGTTTGAAAGAGAATATCTAAATATAAGAAGAAAAAAGATGGTTGATGTCAGCCATCTTTTTTTGATGGAATCAGAAAAATTGAAAAAATATTGCGGTTCAATATGTTTTGTTTCATAAAAAACAAAGAAAAATGCAGAAAAACAATCAGCATAACGTCAAAATAGCATTCGGCAATATGCATAAAAATAGAGCGGTAAATTTGTATATAATAAACAAAAGGATTGGGAATGATAAAAATAATATGGAAAATTGATAAAATGAGCAGATTTGCTGTTTGAATAAAAATGAAATTGGTAAAATTGATAAAAAACAACAAGATAATTTGAAAAAATGAGTTTGCGGACAAGATAGTATGAGAATCAGCTCCCTTCATGTGATACTATTTTCACATAAAAATAAGGGCCCGAAAAAATAAAAACTGAATCTATGAACAGGAGAGGAAACATGAAGGGAATGAAAAAAACAATAGGGATTGTACTCGTGATCGCATTGATCGCAGTAGGAATTTATACCTTTGTGGCAGTAAAAAGTGAGACAAGCAGTGAAAAGGTGCAGCTTAGAATGGCACATGGACAGGCGGCAGATTCTGAGATCGGAGAGACGATCGAGTATTTATCAGATCTGGCAGCAGAAGACAGTTCCAAGAATCTGGAAGTGGATATTTATCCGAGTGGTGTGCTTGGAGCAGAGCCTTCCACGGTAGAGATGGTACAGGCAGGTGTACTGGATATGGCGAAAGTAAGCGCCAATACACTGGGACAGTTTGATGAGAGATATTCTATTTTCTCACTGCCATATCTGTTCCGCAATCAGGAACACTATTACAATGCAATGGCAAACAGTGAAGGGATTCAGGAACTGTTTGAATCTACAAGGGACAAAGGATACATTGCAATTGGTTATTATGCAAATGGTGCAAGAAATTATTATCTCAAAGAAGATAAGGCAGTGACAGATCCTTCTGTTCTGAAAGGAAAGAAAATACGTGCCATGGTCAGCAGTACTTCCATGGAGATGATCGAACTGATGGGCGGCTCACCGGTACCGATGGCATCCAGTGAAACGTACACGTCTCTTCAGCAGGGCATCGTAGATGGTGCAGAAAATACAGAGCTGGCACTGACAGTTGACAAACATGAAGAGATTGTAAAATCTTATACATACACAGAGCATCAGTATTCACCGGATATTTACATCATCAGTACGAAAGTCTGGGACAGCTTAAGCAAAGAACAGCAGGAATATTTAAAAGAGTGTCTTGTGAAATTGAATGAGAATTTTGTTTCAAAATATCAGCAGATGATGGATGATGCCATTGAAGAAGCGCAGGAGAATGCTGTGACTGTTTACAGAGATATTGATAAGAGTAAATTTATCGAGCAGTTCAGCCAATGCATGAGCGTTTGAAAGCAAAGGGGACGCTTACAAGAGTCTCTACGAGGATATTCAGAAATATGCCGTTGCAGAAGAGGAGGAGAAGTAATGAAGATCATAAATAAAATTCTGGGAACAGTGATCTCCGTACTTGTTGCGGTCATGGTTCTTGCCTGTTGCTGGCAGGTTATCACACGATTTCTGTTAAATGATCCAAGTCAGTGGACGGAGGAATTTTTGAGATACGCACTGATCTGGATGACGATGCTTGGGGCACCGTACGCTTATGGAAAAGATCAGCATTTGTCGATCCGTGTGCTGGTGGATAAATTTCAGTCAAAGAATCAGATCCGAACAAAGATCGCAGTCGAGATCATCGTATTGATCTTAAGTATTGCAGTATTTATTGTAGGTGGAATCATGGTAACTGCAAACTCAGCAGGACAGATTTCAGCGGCACTGAAACTTCCGATGCAGGTTTACTATGTATGTATTCCAATCAGTGGATGTCTGATGGTGCTGTATTGTCTGGAGCGTTTGAAAAGATGGTTCACAGAATTAAAGGAGGGAAAATAAATGGAAATTCAGGCAGCAATCTTACTTGTAATTGTATTTTTCCTGATGCTGGCGTTTAGTGTGCCGGTGTCATATAGCATCATTGTTTCCGCATTGGTAACGATCGTTGCATTTTTGACACCTGGATTTGGTGTGTTTGTTTCTGCGCAGAAGATGGTCAGTGGAATTGACAGCTTTTCTCTGATTGCAGTACCATTTTTTATTCTGGCAGGTCTTTTGATGAACAGTGGTGGTATTGCCAAGAGATTGATCAATCTCGCACTGTTGGTTCTTGGAAAAGTACCGGGATCTTTGGCACTGACAAACATTGCGGGAAATGCGATGTTCGGTTCAATTTCTGGTTCCGGTATTGCAGCGGCAACTGCAATCGGCGGAGTTATGCTTCCGCTGGAAAAAGAGCAAAAGTATGATGAGGGATTTGCGGCAGCAGTCAATATCGCAACGGCGCCGGTTGGACAGCTGATTCCTCCGACAACAGCGTTTATCGTATTCTCGGCAGCAGGCGGTGGTGCTTCGGTAGCGGCGCTGTTTATGGGTGGATGGATTCCGGGACTTCTGTGGGCTGCATGTTGCATGGTAGTTGCATTCTTCTATGCAAGAAAGCAGGGATATGTAATTAAAAGAGACAAACTGACTGCAAAAATCGTAGGGAAGACAATATGGGATGCAATCCCGAGTTTATTTCTGGTCGTGATTATCATCGGTGGTATTTTATCTGGAAAATTTACACCGACAGAGGCATCCGGTGTTGCGGTTGCATACGCCTTTATCCTCTCTGTGTTTATTTACAGAACGATCAAACTGAGTGAAATTCCGAAGCTGCTGGTGGATGCAGCAGTTATGACAACAATCGTTATGTTGATCATCGGAGCATCTTCTGTATTGTCATTTGTAATGTCCTTTACAGGGCTGCCGGCAGCAATCAGTAAACTGGTTCTTGGAATTTCAAGTAATAAATATGTGATCCTGCTGATCCTCAATATTTTCCTTCTGATCGTGGGAACATTTATGGATATGGCGCCGGCACTTTTGATTTTCACACCGATCTTCCTTCCGATCGTACAGAGCTTTGGAATGAGTCCGATCCACTTTGGTGTTATGATGGTTATGAATCTTTCCGTAGGAACGATCACACCACCGGTTGGAAACGTACTGTTTGTGGGATGCAGTGTGGCAAAACTGCGGGTAGAGCAGGTTATGAAACATCTGATCCCGCTCTTTGTGGCAATCTTTGCAGCATTGATGATGGTAACTTACATTCCGGCACTCAGCGAATGGCTCCCTACTGTTTTGGGGCTTCTGGAGTAATCGTGTTTTTGTAAGTAATTCCATTTAGGGTTTTGCGATACTTTAACGGTGAAATACTCATGTAGGTTTTGAATACTTTTTCAAAATAAGTAATACTTTCATAGCCGACCGTACCGGCAATCTCGGAGACGCTAAGAGTGGTCTCCTCAAGGAGCTGTTTGGCTCTCTTTGTACGCAGGATATTGACATATTCATTGACGCCGTAGCCGGTGACTTCTTTAAATGAGCGGCTTAAATAAAACTTGCTCAGATAGAAGATTCCGGCGAGGCCGTCTAAAGAGATGGATTCTGCGTAGTGATCAGAAATGTAGTCGGCAATGTTATAGATTGTCTGATACTTGCTGCTCTTATGAATGGCAGTTTCATCTTTGATCGGAGTCAGCTCCGGGTTGTCTCTGATAAAGTCAATAAAATAGTGGATGATTTCCATCTCGATCAGGGCTTTGTAGCTGCGGCTGCGGTTGGAAAATTCAGTCTTTAGTACTTCATACATATGTAAAAATTTTTCCTGCTGCTTCTGCGTCAGATTATAAACTCCATAGTGTTCGCGAAAAAAAGGAACAAGATTGAGGTGCGGAAATTTTTCATCAAACTGCTGCATTTTGGATTTATCAATATACAGAATGATTCGCGTGTATCCGGTTGTGTCATCCTCCGGAGCATGTGTCATATGGATCAGATTTGTATCCACCAGGATCAGGCTGCCTTTTTTCACCTGATAGGCACGGTTGTTGAAGAAAAAGAGGCGCTCTCCTTCTGTGAGAAAGTAAATCTCGTATTCATTATGAAAATGATTGGAACGCATATCATAACCACTGGAACGTTTTAAATGTTCCAGAGAAATTCCTTCCATTTCTGAATAATAAATGATAGTATCCATACAGTATCTCCTTTGTTGTGAGCAGCGTGTGCTTTGTTAAAACTATTATAAGATAGAAACCGTAAAAAAGCTATATGAAAGGATTGGCATAAAATGCCGGAAAAGAAAATGAAGAATATAAAAAGAGAATTGATCGAACAAAAACTGAATCTGGTCGTAGAAAAACTAATGAACCTCGGCGGTCCGGAAAATGAAGATGAATTAAAAGACGGCGGAGAGGCAATCGGCTTTTTTAAGCGTGACTTTGGGATTGCAGAGTGGGACTGGCCTCAGGGAGTGGGGCTGTACGGACTTCTCAAAATGATGAAAATACAGGGAAATGATGATTATAAAACATTTCTGCATCAGTGGTTCAAAGGAAATATCGCAGATGGACTTCCGTCCAGAAACATCAATACAACAACCCCTCTTTTGACACTGGCAGAGTTAAATGAACAATATCAGGATAAAGAATTTGAAAATCTGTGTCTGGACTGGGCTAAGTGGCTGATGAACTGCATTCCGAGAACAAAAGAGGGCGGATTTCAGCATGTCACAAGTGCAAACGGTGACAGACAGGGTGTACGTTTAAATGAAAGCGAGATGTGGATCGATACTCTGTTCATGACCGTATTATTTTTGAATAAAATGGGGCAGAAATATCAGAAACAGGAGTGGATCGACGAGTCCATCCATCAGGTGCTGATGCATATCAAATATCTGTATGATACACATACCGGATTATTCTATCACGGATGGTCCTTTAACCGTATGGACAACTTCGGCGGTATTTTCTGGTGCAGAGGAAACAGCTGGTTCACACTGGGAATTCTGGACTATGTGGATATGTTCAAAGGAACACTCAATGCAGGTGTGAAAACCATCATTGTGGATACATACAAAGCACAGGTGAGAAAGCTGAAGGAACTGCAGAGTAAGAGCGGATTGTGGCATACAGTACTGACAGACCCGGACAGCTACGAAGAAGTTTCTGGTTCTGCGGCCATCGTGGCAGGAATTCTCAAAGGAATCAAAATGGGAATCCTGGATGATTCTTATCTGGAGTGTGCATGGAAAGGTGTACAGGCGATTCTGAAAAATATCGATAAAGACGGAACGGTATTAAACGTATCCGGTGGAACCGGTATGGGATATGATGCAGATCATTACAAAAACATTCTGATCGCACCGATGGCGTATGGTCAGTCTTTGACAATTCTGGCGTTGGTAGAAGCACTGCAGTTGGCGGAGTAGAGTGCAAATAAGGACGCTGTTTTATATAAATGGCGTCCTTTTTTTACACTTTTTTATTTCATATAATAGAGTTAAATAGTGTCTGCTGATTAAGCAGCTATCTGTAACTTCCAACTCTTACATCTGTTCCGGTCATGCCAGAATCGGAACAAATGCAAAAGAGCACAAAGTATTCGCCTCTGAATCCTGAACAGATTCGTCACGAATACAGATAATGCGATAGATGTCAACTGCGTTTCTTCCAGTTTTGTGGTAATGCAGCTCATACCATAACAGCGT
>ENA-OQBT01000121-OQBT01000121.1-human-gut-metagenome-genome-assembly--contig:-NODE-121-length-54154-cov-5.617543_pt1 | contig 54154 bp, 61 predicted proteins | sample MGYA00242749_ERZ504557 | MGnify/ENA primary metagenome ERZ504557 (study PRJEB26092, sample SAMD00036243) | human gut metagenome | host: Homo sapiens | study: EMG produced TPA metagenomics assembly of...
ACAGTACAAGCCGGTTGCCTGCCTGATCTACATCGATCACTTGAACTTCCACATCTTTGAGCAGGTAAGTCTCCAGATCTTCAATGTAAGAAAGGGAGAGTTTGGATGCCGGAATAAATCCGCGCAGTCCTTCTACCATGCAATGGCACCGCCATTTACGATTCCTTCGATCTTAACAGGGAGGATCGTTTTCTTTTCCATATATTCCAAAACCCTGTTCCATGGATTGGCATCGTCAAAATGATCTTCGTAATCAGCCATTGTCTCTGTGTGTCCTTCGTTTGTCAGTAATTCTTCTGTTCTTAATTCTTCGCTCATCGCTGCACCTCGACTTTCTAAAACTTTAAAACAAAAATCTCTTAAAACAGAAGATTTTTGCTTTGCATTAAAGACAGTATAGCATATGTTTTATCAAAAAGACACGGAATCTTGAAATTTGGGTTGACGAAATCTGGAAAAAATGGCAAGCTACATATAGGTTACTGTTCACACCAATAACCACTATAGAAGAAAATAAGCAAAGGAAGTTTGGATTGATATGAATAACGGAGTGAGTAATAATAAAGTGTATGTAGTAGGGCATAAAAATCCAGATACAGATTCGATTTGTTCTGCGATCGCCTATGCTGATTTGAAATCTAAGATCACGGGAGAAGATTATAGTCCAAGGCGAGCGGGACAGCTCAATGAAGAGACGCAGTATGTGCTGGATCATTTTCAGGTTGAGGCACCGAAGCTGTTGTCGGACTTAAGAGTGCAGGTCAAAGATGTAGAACTGCGTAACATTGAAGGAATCAAGGGAAGTGTTTCCATCAAGAGTGCGTGGAAATCTATGAAAGAGCTGAATATCAAGACGCTTCCTGTGACAAGGGACAGCAAACTGGAAGGTCTGATTACCATTGGAGATATCGCGACTTCTTACATGGATGTGTATGACAGCGGGATTCTCTCCAAGGCAAGGACGCAGTACCGGAATATTGCATCGACCATTGATGGAACCATCATTGCAGGAAATCCACACAGCTATGTGTTGAACGGAAAAGTCGGGATTCTTGCATCAAGCCGAAAGCTGATGTCGGAATTTGTGGAAGAAAATGATCTGGTGATCTTAGGAGACCGCCAGGAGGCACAGCAGCATGCCGTCGATTTGAATGTGAGCTGTATGGTGGTGTGTAACGGAGCACGTGTAGGAGAAGAGATTTTAAAACAGGCAGAAGAAAAAGAAATCGTGATCATTTCTTCTCCGCATGATGCATTCACGGTCGCACGTTTGATCAACCAGAGTATTCCGGTGAAGCAGTTTATGACAAGAGAGGGGATCGTTTCTTTCCAGATGGATGACTATGTGGATGATGTCAAAGATGTGATGGCACGCAGGAGATTCCGTGACTTCCCAATCCTGGATGAGGCAGGCAATTTCCTGGGATTTATTTCCAGAAGAAGATTGCTCAACAGCCGCAGAAAACAGGTGATCCTGGTGGATCACAATGAAAAAAATCAGGCAGTGGACGGTGTGGAAGAAGCAGAGGTTCTGGAAATCATCGATCACCACCGTCTGAGCAGTATTGAAACGATGGGTCCGGTATTTTTCCGAAATCAGCCGGTTGGATGTACCGCTACGATCGTTTATCAGATGTATCAGGAAGAGGGAGTAGAAGTAGAGCCGGTGATCGCATCACTCCTTTGCTCGGCGATCATTTCCGATACCCTGATGTTTCGGTCTCCGACTTGTACACCGTTGGATGAAAGATCTGCGAGGAAACTGGCAGAGATCGCAGGGATTGATATTGAGAAGCTGGCACTGGAGATGTTTAATGCAGGAAGTAATCTGAAAGGAAAAACAGCAGAAGAAATCTGTTTCCTGGATTTCAAACAGTTTACAGTCAACGATATCAACTTTGGAGTTGGTCAGATCAGCTCTATGAGCGCAGAAGAGCTGCGTGAGATCAAAACAGAAGTATCCGCTTATCTGGAACAGGCAAGAAAGACACAGGGGCTGGATATGATCTTCTTTATGCTGACCAATATTGTCGCAGAATCTTCAGAACTTTTATGCGCCGGAAACGGAGCAAGAGAAAAGATGATCTCTGCGTTTGATCTGAAAGGAAATCCGGAGATGATCGAGCTAAAGGGTGTGGTGTCCAGAAAGAAACAGCTTGTACCGACACTGGTTTCGGCACTGCAGCAGTAGAAGGAGCAAAAAATGGGAAAACAAGTATGGAAAGCCGGGAATATGGTATATCCACTCCCGGCAGTGATGGTGAGTACGGCGGACAAGTCCGGAAAGAGCAATATTCTGACGATCGCATGGACGGGCACGATTTGCACTAATCCGGCGATGGTTTATATTTCTGTCCGTCCGGAGCGATATTCGTATCATATGTTAAAAGAGAGTGGAGAATTTGTTATCAATCTGACAACGGAGCAGCTTGCAAAAGCAACCGATTATTGCGGAGTACGTTCCGGAAAGGATGTGGACAAATGGAAAGAGGCACATCTGACACCGGCAAAAGCAGAAAAGCTTCAGTATGCACCGGTGATCGAAGAGTGTCCGGTCAATATCGAATGTAAAGTTACAGAAGTGAAAAAACTGGGAAGCCACCATATGTTTCTGGCGGAAGTTCTGGCAGTACAGATTGATGAGCAGTATTTGAATGAAAAGAATAAGTTTGAGCTGAATAAGACAGGACTGATGGCATATTCGCATGGAGAGTATCTGTCTCTCGGGAAGAAGATCGGGACATTTGGGTACAGTGTGAAAAAGAAAAAGACGAAACATAAGAAAAAGAAAAAATAAGAAAAAGAACATCCCCGTGGAAGCAAAGTATGAAAACTTTTGAGTTCTGCGGAGATGTTCTTTTTAGTCACTGTTTCCCGAAATCTATTTTATAAAGTCTCAACAAATCTGTCAAATGCAGCGAGTCCTTCGTCTGTGCATTTGTAAACACCGGCATCTTCCAGGACCTGACAGAAGACCTTTCCGACTTCCTGTTCCAGAATATGCGTGACATTTTCTGCGTTGATCTCCGGATAGGACGGTAGGAAACTTTCGGTCCAGTCCGCGTGCTTTGCAATGGTCTCATTGCTTCTGATGTCTTTTTTCTCAAGAATATAAGTCTTTAACAGCTCCAGCTCATCTTTGAGACGTGCAGGGAGTACAGCAAGCCCCATGACTTCGATCAGACCGATATTTTCTTTTTTGATATGATGCAGTTCTTTGTGAGGATGGTATACTCCGAGCGGATGTTCCTCTGTGGTAATGTTGTTTCTCAAAGTCAGATCCAGCTCATATTTTCCATCCCGCATTCTGGCGATCGGCGTGATCGTATTGTGAGGCTGTCCGTCTGTTTCAGCAAAAATGAAAGCAGCTTCATCTGTATATCCTCGCCATGCCTGCAGAATGTGGTCTGCAAGGTCGATCACTCTGGTCACATCCTCAGACTGCAGACGGATCACAGAGAGCGGCCATTTTACGATGCCTGCTGTGACATCTTCAAAGCCCTTGACAGTAAACTCCTGGATGACAGGCGCTTTTTCCATGGCAAAGGTATAATGTCCGCCCTGGAAGTGGTCATGGCTTAAAATAGAACCGCCTACGATCGGAAGATCTGCATTGGATCCGAGGAAATAGTGCGGGAACTGTTTGATAAAATCAAACAGCTTGACAAAGGTCTGGCGCTCGATCTTCATCGGAGTATGTTCTCCGTTGAACACGATACAGTGCTCATTGTAGTAGACATAAGGAGAATACTGGAATCCCCACTTGCTGTCATTGACCGTGATCGGAATGATGCGGTGATTCTCTCTGGCCGGGTGATCGAGGCGCCCTGCATACCCCTCGTTCTCCATACAGAGCTGACATTTCGGGTAAGCCGAAACAGAAGCATTGCGCGCAGCGGCAATGGCTTTCGGATCTTTTTCCGGTTTGGACAGATTGATGGTAATATCCAGTGTTCCGTAGTCTGTGTCTACATTCCATCTGCGGTCCTTTTTGATCCGGTACCGGCGGATGTAATCGCTGTCCTGACTGAACTTGTAATAAAACTGAGTGGCGGATTCCGGAGATTCCTGATAATGTCTCCAGAAGTCGTTCTGAACCTGAGCCGGACGCGGCAGCAGGCAGTTCATCAGTCTGGTGTCGAACAGATCACGATAGCCGATGCTGTCTTCAATGATGCCGCGTGTAACAGCCTCCTTAAGGAGATCGGCAAGGATGTCTTTCAGCACAAGATCTGTCAGATCACAGGAGACATCTTCCCAGTTGTCTTCATGGAATACATCCAAAAGTAAGTTTGTAGTGTAAATACGTTCACATTCCGGAGTCAGTCCGGTATCAATGCCGTACTGTACCAGTTTTTTGATAGATTCATATAACATGGATAAATTCCTTCTTTCTTAGAGAGTCTCCAGTTTCTGTGCACCGCTTCCGATATCAACGGTGTAGAATTCGGCTTCGTGTCCGACCTTTTCTTTATATGCAGGTCCGATAGTATTGATGAAAGTATCGACAGCGTCATTTTTTACGATACTTACGGTACATCCCCCGAATCCGCCGCCTGTGATACGGGAACCTACAACACCCGGAATCTGCCATGCAAGATCGACCAGGATATCGATCTCTTCACAGGATACTGCGTAATCATCTCTTAAAGAGATGTGGGACTGATTCATCAGTTCGCCGAAACGCTCGATGTTGCCTGCTTTTAATGCAGATACCGCTTCGATGGTACGCTGGTTTTCATAAACTGCGTGTTTCGCACGTTTCTGCTCTACAGGATCTGTGATCACTTCTTTGAATTTTTCAAAGGTATCGATGTCCAGATCACCAAGAGCGTTGATATCCAGTTCTTCCTGAAGAAGAGAGAGCGCATGGCTGCATTCCTGACGTCTCTGGTTGTACTGAGAGTCAACAAGACTGTGTTTTACTTTACTGTTTGTGATGATGATCTTGGCGTCTTCCAGTTCTACCGGTGCATACTCATAGGAGAGTGTGCCGGTATCCAAAAAGATCGCGCAGTCTTTTTTGCCCATGGCAACTGCAAACTGATCCATGATTCCGCAGTTGCATCCGTTGAAGTTGTTCTCAGAGTACTGTCCGATCAGTGCGATGTCGGTCATGCTTAAGGCATCAAATCCGCAGAGATCTTTTGCGATTACTCCGGTCAGAACTTCCAGGGATGCGGAAGAGGACAAACCGGAACCGTTCGGAATATTTCCGTAGATCACAAGATCCATTCCACAGTCTACAGAGTATCCTTTTTCTTTTAATGCCCAGAGAACTCCAAGCGGATAGTTTGCCCAGTTGTATTCCGGCTTGTTGGTCAGATCGTCAAGAGTGGCAGTGATCACACCGAGATGATCCAGATTCATAGAATAGAGACGCAAGATACGGTCACTGCGCTTTTTGGCGATTCCGTATGTACCAAGTGTCAGCGCACATGGAAATACGTGTCCTCCATTGTAATCTGTGTGTTCTCCGATCAGATTCACGCGTCCCGGAGAGAAATAAAAACCGGCACCTTCTGTGCTGCCGAAAAGTTCTTCAAATTTTTTCATCAAACGTTCTTTCATGATGTTGATTCCTCACTTTCCATAGAGACTGAGTATTTTTACAAGTTTATTATAAAAATCAGACTGAAAAAAGTCTATAAAAAATACGTGCATATATATGGAATTATGTTGTATAATAGAGGCGAAGAACAGATTTGGGGAAAGGAAAGAAGAGCGTGGAACAGACATACAAATACTCCTATAAAGTAGGAGATAATCTTCTGAGTTCTCTTTCCGTTTATAATGTGGGATATCAGCAGTGCGGACCGGAGCAGCAGTGGGGACCGGGAATCCGGGATCATTATTGTATCCACCATATTATTTCGGGAAAGGGGACCTATGTGGCAGATAAAAAAGTATATCATCTGGGAGAGGGAGACAGTTTTATTCTGTATCCGGATACAGAGGTCAAGTATTATGCAGATCCGGATGATCCGTGGGAGTACGCATGGGCAGGATTTATGGGAACCGATGCGGCTGTGATGGTACGGGCAACTGATTTTGCGAGAAAACGGCCGGTGATCGGAAGGGATAAGATTCCGGGAGATTTGATCTGGCGGCAGCTGGAGCAGATCTATCAGGTGAGAGGAACGACATATGAAGCGGCAGCAGCTATGACAGGAGCTCTTTATACCATGCTGTCCGTGTTTATTCACTATGCGGAAAAAGAAGAGAAAAAAGACGACCTCCGGCAGGTTTATGTGGAGCGGGCAAAGGATTATATTGCATCCAGTTACTCCTATCCGATCACGGTGGAGGATGTAGCGGATTATACGGGGATCAGCAGAAGTTATCTCTTTCGTGCATTTCAAGCATATCAGAAGCAGTCCCCAAAAGAATATCTGACGGAATATCGAATCCGTCAGGCATGCCATCTTCTCAGGGAGACCGGGCTTTCCGTTGCATCCATTGCGTATTCGGTAGGATTTGAAGATAATCTGTATTTTTCCAAGGCATTCAAAAAGAAGATGCAGATGAGTCCGTCCCAGTACCGGAAGAATCACATGCCATAAATTCAGGAAAAGCCGCATATACTGGCAATAACGAGAAAAAAGGATTGTGAGTCAATTGCGTTGGAAATGGATGGGGAGAGTGCTGACAGTTACCTATGTTTTTTTGTTGCTGGGGATTCAGCCGTTTGTGGATATTCCGGCAGAGAGGGAAGTACAGTCTGTGAGTGCGGATGTGGAGCAGACAGAAGAAATCAGACCAAAGATCGCACTGACTTTTGATGACGGACCGAGTGCAGCGTATACAGAGAAACTTCTGGACGGGCTGAGAGAGCGGGATGTGCATGCTACGTTTTTCCTGATCGGAGAGAATATTGAAAAAGGCGACAATGCTCTGCTGGTGAGGCAGATGGCAAGAGACGGACATCTGATTGGAAATCACACGTATCATCATGTTCAGCTGACGAAGATCAAAGAAGAGGAAGCGCTCAAAGAGCTGGAGGAGACGAACCGTCTGATCGAGAAGATCACGGGAAATCCGGTAGAATATGTAAGACCTCCTTTTGGAGAATTTCCAAAGGGACTTTCCGCAAAAATTTCCATGATCCCGGTTATGTGGACAGTGGATCCGCTGGACTGGTCTGTAAAAGATACAGAGAAAATTGTCAGCAAAGTAGTGACGCAGGCAAAAGAAAATGATATGATTCTGTTACATGACTGTTACGGAACCTCTGTGGAGGCGGCCTTGCAGATCATAGACAGACTGAAAGAAAAAGGATTTGAATTTGTGACGGCAGACAGATTGCTTCTGCCTTAGAAATAGAGGAGATATATAAGATGAATGAATATTCCAGAACAGAACTTTTGATCGGAGAAGAAGGGCTGGGGAGACTTAAGCAGGCGACTGTCATGGTATTTGGTGTCGGCGGCGTAGGCTCTCACTGTATCGAAGCACTTGCAAGAAGCGGTGCGGGCAGGCTGATCCTGATCGATAATGACAAGGTTTCTCTGACGAACATCAACCGGCAGTCGATCGCATATCACAGTACCATCGGACGGATGAAGACGGAAGTGATGCGGGAGCGGATCCGGGATATCAATCCGGAGATTGTTGTAAAGACCTATGAGACCTTTGTACTGCCGGATAATGTGGAAGAATTGTTTGAAGAAACTCCGGATTATATCATTGATGCCATCGATACGGTAACGGCAAAGCTGGCGATCGCGGAACTGGCGCAGAGAAGGGAGATCCCACTGATCAGCAGTATGGGAACCGGCAACAAGCTGCATCCGGAACTGTTTGAAATCACAGACCTGTCAAAGACCAGTATGTGTCCGCTCTGCAAAGTGATGCGGCGGGAACTGAAAGCAAGAGGGATCCGGCATCTGAAAGTATTGTATTCACCGGAAAAACCAGTCGATACGTCCGGACGTGAGACCGGAGAGGACAAAGGAGCCCGCCGTATACTTCCGGGCAGCATTTCCTTTGTACCGCCGGTGGCAGGGCTTTTGATTGCAGGAGAGGTCATCCGCGAGATCAGCGGTGTCTGAAATATACAGAAGCCGGCAGGAGGAAGAGTATGGATTTATTTGATTATATGAGAGAAAAAACACAGGAACAGGAATCTCCCCTGGCATCCAGAATGCGTCCGCAGACGCTGGAAGAAGTGGTAGGACAGCAGCATATCATAGGGAAAGACAAGCTTTTGTATCGTGCGATCAAGGCGGATAAGCTGGGATCGATCATTTTTTACGGACCTCCGGGAACGGGAAAGACGACTCTTGCAAAGGTGATTGCACATACGACCAGTGCGGAGTTCAAGCAGATCAATGCCACAGTAGCGGGAAAAAAAGATATGGAGCAGGTGGTAAATGAAGCGAAAGAACTGCTCGGAATGTATCGCAAAAAAACGATCCTGTTTATTGACGAGATCCACAGATTTAACAAGGGACAGCAGGACTATCTGCTTCCATTCGTGGAGGACGGTACCATTACCTTGATCGGAGCAACAACGGAAAATCCGTATTTTGAAGTCAATGGTGCGTTGATTTCCCGATCCAGTGTATTTGAATTAAAATCTCTGGAGAAAGAAGATATTCGCACTCTGTTGAAACGTGCGGTTTATGATGAGAATAAGGGAATGGGAAGTTTTCATGCAGAAATCGACGAGGATGCGCTGGAGTTTCTGGCAGATGTATCCGGCGGAGATGCAAGAAGTGCGCTCAATGCCATTGAGCTTGGTGTTTTGACGACAGAGCGCAGTGAGGACGGCAAGATTCATATTACGCTGGATGTGGCGTCAGAATGTATTCAAAAGCGGGTTGTGCGCTATGATAAGGGCGGAGACAATCATTATGATACGATTTCCGCATTTATCAAAAGTATGCGGGGATCTGATCCCGATGCTGCAGTGTATTATCTGGCAAAAATGCTGTATGCAGGAGAAGATATCAAATTTATTGCCCGCAGGATCATGATCTGTGCAGCAGAGGATGTGGGAAATGCAGATCCTGTGGCACTCACGGTGGCTGTCTCCGCAGCACAGGCAGTGGAGCGGATCGGGATGCCGGAGGCACAGATTATTTTATCGCAGGCAGTACTGTATGTGGCGACTGCGCCAAAAAGTAATTCGGCGGTCAATGCGATTTTTGCGGCAAATGAAAATGTACGGCAATATAAGACCACGGTTCCGTCACATCTGCAGGATGCACATTACAAGGGTTCTAAAAATCTGGGACATGGGATCGGATATAAATATGCACATGACTATCCGAATCATTATGTAGAACAGCAGTATCTTCCGGATGAAATCAAAAACGCCAGGTTCTACGAACCCGGCGATCTTGGCTATGAAAAACAGATCAAAGAGCATTTACAAAAGCTTCGTGAGCAGTAGGGTATAGATATCCTGGCTCTGGGAAGCCCAGTTTCCGGCAATGGCTTCAGCTTCTGATTCGGTAGGAACCGTGAGTTTCAGATCGATCAGGCTGAAGCCGTTTTCTACAATCTGACAGCAGACCTCATATTCATGGTTGGTGTTCAGATAGTAGTCGGACTTGACAGAAACCTCTTCTTTCAGATCATACTTCTTTTCTTTGAGAAATTCATCAATATCCCGCTGAATGGCAGGGGAAATCTTGTTTTTAAAGTATTGGATGGTGTCCAGACCGTTGTCTGTCAGATGATACAGAGTACGGTTGTGTGTCGTTTCCACGCGGAGCAGTCCGGAATGTTCCATTTCAGCGAGTGTTTCCTGAAGCTTAAAATAAGTTGTGTATTCTTTTTCCAGAATAAATTCGGAAATCTGTGAAGTTGTCAATGGAAAATCCACTTTATCCAGCATGTACAATACGATCAGTTTATACAGTGTATAAGTTTCAGACATAGTACTCCTTTCCCTGCCAGATATCCTGTTCTTTCAGGTGGCTGTGAAGCTGATTTAATACGGTTCTTTTATTGCTTGTCCAAAGAGGGGCGATCAAAAGGTCTTTCGGTCCGTCTCCGGTCAGGCGATGAATCACGATCTCTGGATTCAAATGTGCGATACAGGTGCCGAGAAACTGAATATAATCCTGCATATCGGGAATATAAAAGGGGTGTTTTTCATAGTCGGCTGCAAGGTCTGTGTGGGTTAAGACATGGAGCAGCTGCAGTTTGATCCCCTGAATATCCATATGATTGAGATAGTGGATCGTATCCAGCATATCGTCTTTCGTCTCACCCGGCAGATACAGAATCGTATGAACAATTACCGTGATGCCGATGGCGCGAAGTTCTTTTACTGCCTGTTCAAATACTGAAAGCTCATATCCGCGCCGGATGTAGGCGCTGGTTTCGGGATGGATGGTCTGCAATCCCAGCTCCACCCAGACAGGTTTGATCTGGTTGATCTCATCGAGCAGTGCGAGGACATCTGCTCCCAGACAATCCGGTCTGGTGGCAATGGAGAGAATCTTCACCTCCGGATCAGCAATGGCTTCCATATAAAGGGCACGAAGAGTTTCCACCGGCGCATAAGTGTTCGTAAATGCCTGAAAATAGGCAATATAAGAGTGCACCGGGACGTTTGGAAGAAATATCTGCTTTTCCCTGTCTTATCTGTTCGGCGATGGAAAGTCTGGCAGAGCCGGCAAAATCGCCGGAACCCTGGGAACTGCAGAAGATGCAGCCCCCTGTTCCGACATGACCGTCACGGTTTGGACAGGTCATGCCGCCGTTTAAGGCGATTTTGTAAACTTTTTCTTTGAACATCTGTTTTAATTCATAATCCAGAGAGTGGTATCTTTTTTCACCCCAGCGCATGATCAGATCAGTTCCTTTACCGCTTTGCTGACTACGTCGGCAACACGGGAATCAAATGCTTCCGGAAGAATATTGTTTTCATTGAGTTCTTCATCAGAAACAAGACTTGCAATGGCATTGGCTGTAGCAAGTTTCATCTCTTCCGTGATCTGTGTGGCGCGCCCTTCCAGCGCTCCTTTGAAAATTCCCGGGAAAGCGACAACGTTATTGACCTGATTTGGAAAATCAGAGCGTCCGGTTCCAACAACGCGTGCACCCGCTTCTTTTGCAAGATCCGGCATGATCTCCGGCACCGGATTTGCCATGGCAAAGAGTATGGCGTCGGAATTCATGGATGCGACCATCTCTTTTGTGACGATACCAGGAGCAGAGACACCGACGAAAATGTCAGCTCCACACATGGCATCTGCCAGAGAACCGGTTTTGTTTTCCAGGTTTGTCACTTCTGTCATCTTTTTCTGCATCCAGTTCAGGTTCGGTGATGCGCTGCTGATGATTCCGTTGATATCACACATTGTAATATGTTCAAATCCGTAGGTCAGAAGCAGTTTTGTGATGGCAACTCCGGCAGAACCTGCACCGTTTACGACAACGCGGCAGTCTTCTTTCTTCTTTCCGGTTACTTTGAGAGCATTGATGATACCGGCAAGGACAACAATGGCAGTTCCGTGCTGGTCATCATGAAAGACAGGGATGTCCAGAAGCTCTTTTAAGCGTTCTTCGATCTCAAAACAACGCGGTGCAGAAATATCTTCCAGATTGATTCCGCCAAATGCAGGTGCAATGTTGACAACGGTTTTGATAATCTCTTCTGTATCCTGCGTGTCAAGGCAGACCGGAACGGCATTGACACCGCCGAATTCTTTGAAAAGAACTGCTTTTCCTTCCATAACAGGCATGGCTGCCAGTGCTCCGATATTGCCAAGTCCCAGAACCGCACTTCCGTCAGAAACTACGGCTACGGTGTTGGATTTGATTGTATATTTGTAAGCAGCTTCGGGATCTTTTGCGATCACCTTACAAGGTTCGGCTACACCCGGTGTGTAAGCAATTGCCAGATCTTCTCTGGAATTGACATGTGCTTTGGCTGCAGTTTCCAGTTTTCCGTTCCACTGTTCGTGCATCTGTAATGCTTTTTCGCTGTTTGTCATAGTTTTTACCTCGCTGATTCTTAGATTTTCTGTGCAGAACACATTCTTCCATAATCATAACACTGTTAAGGAAACGGTGCAAGATTTCAAAAAAAACTTTCTTTTTTGGAAAAGATGCGCTATAATAAAAAAACAAACTTTACAAAATTGTTCAAGTTAAGTCAGTTCAGACAAAGATCCCCAAGAGATTGAAAGTAAAATGAATAAATGAAAAGTGAATTTTGAGAAAGGCAGGTAATTATGACAAGAGAAAAATATGAATCGTTACCGCTCGCTACATTGCGGGAATTGGCAAAGGCAAGAAAGATGAAAGGAATTTCCACTTTAAAAAAAGGAGATCTGATCGAAGCAATGCTGGCGCAGGATGATAAAGAGAAACAGGAAGAGGCCAACGCACAGGCAAAAGAAGAAGTGAAAGAGAAAAAAGAGGGAACGGATATCGAACAGCTTGACAGCGGGCGTACTGCAAACGGAATTTTAGAGGTGCTTCCGGACGGGTATGGATTTATCCGGTGTGAAAACTATCTTCCGGGTGAAAATGATGTATATGTGTCACCATCCCAGATCCGGCGCTTCAATCTGAAGACGGGAGATATCATCACAGGAAATACGAGGATTAAAACACAGTCTGAAAAATTCAGTGCACTTTTGTACGTGTCGACCATCAATGGGCTGCGTCCGGCAGAAGCAGTAAAGCGCCATAATTTTGAGGATCTGACTCCGATCTTCCCGAATCAGAGGATTTCGCTGGAAACACCGGGAGCAACGACTGCAATGCGGATCGTAGATCTGCTCTCTCCGATTGGAAAAGGACAGAGAGGAATGATCGTATCACCTCCGAAAGCCGGTAAGACAACCCTTCTCAAAGAAGTGGCACTCTCTGTTCAGAAAAGAGAGCCGGACATGCATCTTCTGATCCTTCTGATCGATGAACGTCCGGAGGAGGTAACCGATATCAGGGAAGCAATCGCGGGACCAAATGTGGAAGTAATCTACTCTACATTTGACGAGCTGCCGGAACATCATAAGAGAGTATCCGAGATGGTGATCGAGCGTGCGAAGCGTCTGGTAGAGCATGGAAAAGATGTTATGATCCTGTTAGACAGTATCACCCGTCTGGCAAGAGCGTACAACCTGACTGTGCCGCCGTCAGGAAGAACCTTGTCCGGCGGTCTTGATCCGGCTGCACTGCATATGCCGAAGCGGTTTTTCGGTGCGGCAAGAAATATGCGTGAGGGCGGAAGCCTTACGATCCTGGCAACAGCACTTGTGGAAACGGGAAGCAAGATGGACGATGTTGTTTATGAAGAATTTAAGGGAACCGGTAACATGGAGCTGGTGCTGGATCGAAAACTTCAGGAGAAGAGAGTGTTCCCGGCGATCGATATTCCGAAATCCGGAACCAGAAGAGAAGATCTGCTGCTTAATAAAGAAGAGCAGGATGCAGTTTATATCATCCGAAAGGCAATGAATGGCATGAAAGCAGATGAAGCAGTGGACAATCTGCTGAATATGTTCTCGCGGACAAGAACGAATGCCGAGCTGGTGCAGACAGTAATTCGTCAAAAATTTATCTAAAATCACTCTTGTACGAAAGAAAATACTTGATTCTGACTCACAAAACAGATATTATATTCTGGTTGGTGTCCTGCAAAATGTGACAAAATGCGGGATGTTCAAGAATACTTGAATGATGAGAAACTGAGGAGGAAATCAAGATGTTTCGTGAAGAAATTGACATGGCAGGAAATGCAGCCAAAAAGAAAATCCAGTTCCTGCGGCAGCAGACAGGGTCATACTTCATCTCAGCGATGCTGGCGGGAATGTTTGTTGGATTTGGCGTTCTTCTGGCATTTACAGCAGGTGGAATGTTAAAAGAAGGCGGCGTGCCGGGTGTGAAGTTTATTATGGGAGGCTGCTTTGGCGTTGCCTCAGTCTGGTTTTGATGGCAGGAGCAGAGCTCTTTACAGGAAGTAATTTTGTGATGGCTGTTGGGATGTTTCAGAAGAAAGTGACATTTCAGGATTCTGTGACAGTGTGGGTGACCTGCTGGCTCGGGAATCTGGCAGGCTCTGTTCTGGTAGCAGGAATGTACTCTCTGACAGGACTCTGTACAGGAAGCGTACAGGCGATCATGGCAGATACTACAGCGATGAAGATGTCTGTAGAACCGCTGCCGCTGTTTATGCGGGCAATACTCTGTAATATCTTAGTATGTCTGGCAGTGTGGTGCGGAATTAAAATGAAAACAGAAACAGGAAAGCTGATTATGACGTTCTGGTGTCTGATCACATTTTTTACAGCAGGATTTGAACATAGTGTGGCAAATATGTCTCTGATGATGATCGGTCTTTTGAATCCGGCACAGTACTATATCAGCATCGGCGGATATGCCTATAATCTGGCCGTTGTAACCATTGGAAATATGGTGGGCGGTATTTTGTTCCTGGCAGTTCCGTATTTCCTGATTGGAAAAGAAAAAGCAGCAAAAAATTAAAAATTGAAAAAAGATAAAGTTTTCTATATAAAAACTTGCAAAACAGAAAAAACTATGCTATTATGATGTAGCTGTTTAGAGATTAGAATAATATTTTAAAATAGAGAGGTGAAAATCATGAGAGAAGGAATCCATCCAGAGTACCATCAGGCAACAGTAACTTGTAACTGTGGAAACACATTTGTAACAGGATCTACAAACGAGAGCATCCACGTAGAAATCTGCTCCAAATGCCATCCATTCTATACAGGTCAGCAGAAAGCTGCTCAGGCTCGCGGACGTGTTGACAAGTTCAACAAGAAATATGGTATTAAATAGGAAAAGACTATGGCAGGCTGAGGTGAATGTATCTCAGCCTGTTTTTCGTATATAGAAAAACAGGAGGGCAGTATGAAGTCATCAAATATAGGCGGGCAGGCAGTGTTGGAAGGCATTATGATGAAAAATAAGACACGGTATGCAGTGGCTGTCAGAAAACCGGATCAGCAGATCGAGGTTTGCGTCAAAGAATACAAAGGCATCATCCCTGGCAGGGTGTATATAAAGTGCCGTTCATCCGGGGGATCTTTAATTTTATCGATTCGCTCGTGCTGGGAATGAAAACGCTGACCTATTCGGCCAGCTTTTTCGAGGAAGAAGAGGGGGAAGTTCTTACTGAACAAGAGGCGCAAAAGCAGGAAAAACAAGAAAAAATCATGATGGGCTTTACGGTGGCATTTTCTATCGTGGCAGCGGTCGGGATTTTTATGGTCCTCCCGTATTTCCTGAGTGATCTTTTGAAGAATTATATTTCGTCCAGAGGGGTACTTACTGCGCTGGAAGGTGTGATCCGAATGGTAGTCTTTCTTTTGTATATTGGTTTGATCTCCAGAATGAAGGATATTCAGAGGACGTTTATGTATCATGGGGCAGAGCACAAGTGTATCAACTGTATTGAACACGGAATGCCGCTTACGGTTGAAAATGTAAGAAAAAGCTCCAGACAGCACAAGCGCTGCGGGACAAGTTTTCTCTTTTTTGTTATGATCGTCAGTATTATTTTCTGTTTTTTTATCACAGCAGAATCGCAGGTCTTAAAAGTAGGAATCCGGATTGCGCTGATGCCGGTGATCGCGGGAGTTTCTTATGAGATCATCCGTCTGGCGGGAAGCAGTGAAAATCCTGTGGTCAATGTTTTGAGCAAACCGGGAATGTGGGTGCAGATGATGACGACAAAAGAACCGGATGACAGTATGATCGAAGTGGCAATCCGGGCAGTGGAAGAGGTATTCGACTGGAAGGCGTATCTGGAAGAAAATTTTTCTAAGACAGAGGAATCTTTTGGGGAAAACAAGTGTACACAGGAGGAATGTGCCTTATGACCTGGAAGGAAGCCTGGAAAAGAGGAGCGCAGAGCTTACAAAAAGCCGGCGTGGAAGAGTATGATCTGGACGCCTGGTATTTATTGGAACATGTGACCGGAATTACAAAGGCTTCTTATTATATGGAGCCGGAGCACCCGATGCACGATCAGGAGGAGCGAGAATATCTGGAGCTGATCAGAAAGAGAAGTACACGGATTCCGCTTCAGCATCTGACAGGTGTTCAGGAGTTTATGGGACTGGAATTTCTGGTCAACGAACACGTGCTGATCCCGAGACAGGATACAGAAGTACTGGTGGAAACAGCGTTGGATGTGTGCAAACAGGAACAGATGGGAGAAATCCGACTCCTGGATATGTGCACCGGTTCCGGATGTATCCTTCTGAGTCTCCTGCATGAATTAAAGCCCCGAACAGTGACAGGTGTTGGCGTGGATCTTTCAAAAGAAGCGATGTGTGTGGCAGAGAAAAATGCTGAGAAGCTGAAGATCGATGCAGAGTTTCTGGAGAGTGACCTGTTTGAAAATGTAAAGGGAACTTATGATGTGGTTGTATCCAATCCGCCGTATATCAGAACTTCTGTGATAGAAACACTGCAGGAGGAAGTAAAAGACCATGATCCGTATCTTGCGCTGGACGGAAAAGAAGATGGACTGTATTTTTACCGGAGGATCATTGAACAGGCACCTGCATACCTGAAAAAGAAGGGATGGCTTTTGTTTGAAATCGGTTCTGATCAGGGTGAGGATGTCAAAAATCTGATGGAACAGGCAGGATATACTGGCGTAAGCGTGAAAAAGGATTTGGCAGGTCTTGACCGGGTGGTCTTTGGCGTGTATGATAGGTAGGATGAGTAATAGAAAGGACGAGGAAAAAGATGTTTGATAAATTGGAGGATTTATTGATCCGCTATGAGGAAGTCATGGGCGAGCTTCAGGAGCCCGGTGTTGCAAATGATCCGGAGCGTTTCCGCAAGCTGATGAAAGAACAAAGTGATCTTGCTCCGATCGTAGAGGCATATAATGAGTATAAACAGTGTAAGCAGAATATAGAAGACAGCCTGATGATGCTGGAAGAAGAATCTGATGAAGAGATGCGCGAGCTGGCAAAGGAAGAGCTGAATGAGTCCAAAGCCAGAGTGGAAGAGCTGGAGCAGGAATTAAAGATCCTGTTGCTTCCAAAGGACCCGAATGATGATAAAAACGTAATCGTGGAGATCCGTGCCGGTGCCGGTGGTGACGAGGCTGCACTTTTTGCTGCGGAAGTATACAGGATGTATCTACATTATGCAGAGAGCCGCAGATGGAGAACAGAGATGATCTCCCTCAATGAAAATGGAATCGGCGGATTCAAAGAGTGTGTATTTATGATCACAGGGCAGGGAGCATACTCCCGTATGAAATACGAGAGTGGTGTACACCGTGTACAGCGTGTGCCGGAAACAGAGAGCGGCGGACGGATCCATACCTCTACGATCACAGTGGCAGTGATGCCGGAGGCAGAGGATGTGGACGTTGTGATCGATGAAAAAGATATCCGTATAGACGTCATGAGGGCATCCGGAAACGGAGGACAATGTGTAAACACAACAGACTCTGCAGTGCGTCTGACCCACTATCCGACAGGAATTGTGATCTACAGTCAGACAGAAAAATCACAGTTGCAGAATAAAGAAAAAGCATTCCGTCTGCTCCGTTCCAAACTGTATGAACTGGAACTGGAAAAACAGCAGTCCGCAGAAGCTGAGGCGAGAAGAAGCCAGATTGGAACAGGAGATCGTTCTGAGAAGATCAGAACTTACAACTTCCCGCAGGGACGTGTGACAGATCACAGGATCAAGCTGACACTTCATAAACTGGATACGATTTTGAATGGAGACCTGGATGAAGTAATTGACAGTCTGATCGCAGCGGATCAAAGCGCAAAATTGGCCAATATGAATGAATAGAATATAAAAAAGAAATAGAAATCGGTATACAGAATGAAAATGTAGCCGATTTCTGTTTTTTTCTCTACGGTAATACTATTTTTGGCGGACTTATCGTCCATTGTGTCAACTGTAATTTTTTTCAATAACAGTTTCCACTACATCATCAAAAACCAATCTGTTAAAAAGAAACTGGAGAACAATGAAACTTTGTCAGAGAAGGAACTTATGCTGCTTATCATTCTTCCACTTGCAAAGAAAGGCAAAGAAGTGAAGCAGAAAGTGATTGAGCAAGTAGTAGATTTGGCGAAACAGATTGAAGATGAAAACACACAGGTATTTGTTATCACTGGTATTTTGGTGAGCAGTGATAAATTTATAGACAGAGACTATGCGAAGTCAGTAAGGAGGTATTTGAGCATGACGAAAGTATTCCAGAGTTTAGAAGAAGAGAAATTAGAGCTGTAAATATTGCCAAACGAAATGAACGGCATGATACTAATGTGGAGATTGCTAAGAGCCTGCTTCGTGACGGAATAGATACAGTAGTCATTATGAGAGCAACAGGCTTTTCAAAAGAACAGATTGAAGAAATCCGTAACAATATGTTGACAACAAAATAGGGTATCAGAACAGGCTGTCATTTACCGAGAGGTATCTGGCAGTCTTTTTGTATACTTAGCTTTTGGAAGGTGTATTGGGGTGGCTCTGTGTTTGTCCAGACCTTGATATTGTATTCGTGGTGTATGATTGGTATCCAAGTAAGAATGAAAAGTTATTATATCAAACAGCTTTTCATGTGAAGAATGGTGCAGTTAAGTGGTAGGTGCTTCTGAAGCTGAGAAGCTGTACAAAGAGTATCACGAAAAGTATCCGTATGACATGGAAGAAGTTGAACGTTGGCTACGAGACTTGTATGAAAACTAATACTTTGATAGGGGATATCCGAGGCAGGACTTGTTCCTGCCGATATTTTTATGATTCGCTCAGACCGTCAAGATATGCTTGAAGGCGTTCCTGCTTATTCTTGGTTAAAGCCCTGTATTTGTTAATCAGTTCATCCTCTTCTGGTGTCAGATTTTCATTTTGCAGTGGATATAATTCAAAGTCAAAAAAATCTGATAATGTGATATTTAATCCTTTGCAAAGTTTTTCAAGAGTTGCGATTGTAGGGCAGGTACGTCTGTGAATGATGTTGTTCAAACTGGAGTAGGGGATATCCGCTTCTTTCGCCAGACGGTACATAGAAAAATGCTTTGTTTTACGGATATAGCCAATACGCTCAAATACTTTATCTTCAATCATGTTATTACTCACTTTCGTTAGGATATTATCAGTATAATAAAAAAGAGTAATAAAAATCAGATATTAAAATGAGTTATATATTGACTAATATATCAGAAGTGAGCTATACTCTTTAGAGAAACATGACCAGATGCTGAAAAAAAGAAAAAGACATAGCGTATTATCAGCAATGCCTTTTTTAACAAGAAGTTTGATTATTGGTTTTATTCTGGTTCCATGTTGTCCAATGCGCATTCGATGCATTGAATAACTACTTTGTTAAAAGAAAGATTGTTTTTATTAGCGAGTGCTTGAACTTTGTCTATGAGATCCTTTGGTAATCGAAGTGACTTGTTTTCGTACTCAGTAGCTTCTTTTTTTAATTTAAACATACAATACCACCTTTCATAGTATCTATTGTATTTTAGAAGTCAATGTGTTAATATATTTAAGATATAATATATTTTTATATTATAAAAAAATAAAGAAAAAAACATGAGAAGGAAAAGTTTATGGAAAAACCTGATGCTTGCAACAGCACTGACAGTTGTATTGGGGACTGCACCAGTGACGGCGTTTGCAGCAGATGTAGATTCAACAGTGACAGAGGCAGAGCAGACAACACCGCAGGCAGACACAACTGTCAAGGAAGAAGTTGCTGAACCAGAAGTAAAGGCTATTACGGTAGACGTAACAACAAGTTCTACGACATTCGATGGTACTCAGGATATCGTAATCACATACACAGTAAATGGTGTGCAGGATGGTTTTGAACCATATCAGGATATTCCGTGGTTTGATGGGCATCCACAGGATGTTATCGAGGAGAATGTTTCAGATACGGTATACAAATTTACAATTACAAAGGCTGCACAGCAGGCTTGTATAGAGAGAAATAATGCAACTGATGGACAGATATTTGTATTCGATTCTAAGTATTCTACAGGTTCAGTAGATTTCCCAACAGTCACACTGACATACACAACAGCAAAACCAACAACAACTTCTCCAAAGACAGGAGATGCAACAGCTACACTTCCAGTAGCAGGAACAGGTCTTGCTTCACTTGGAGTTGCTCTGGCTACTGTATTGAGAAAGCGTAAATAATTTCAATAAAATCTTAACGAAGACCTTTACTACAAACATGTGGTGAAGGTTTTCTTCATTTTCTTCAGATTCTGTAATTCCTCAAGATTAGAAATTTCCTTCAGATTCAATTTCGTTTTATTGATATGATTTTAAACTATTATAAATAAAAAGTGGAAAGAAGGTGTTACATGATGTGAAAGACAGGAGACGTAGCCAAGCAGTTGAGAATATCAGAGAATACAGTGAGAGACTATGTCGATCGAGGCTGGCTCGCCTGCACGATTACTCCTACAGGCAGACGTCTTTTCGATGAAGAGGACATTGAAGTATTCAAGAAGAACTATTACAGAAAGAAGACAGGAGAAAATGAGCAATGAGATATAAAAGAGTCATCCTTTTTTGCGTTTCCCAAAAGAATATGCTATACTAACAAGATATCAGCGACATACTATGGAATAAACAAATTTAGAAAGAGGATATTATGGAAGAAATTATTTTTAGAAGACCGGCACTGGAAGATCAGGAGCTGATCCGTTCTTATTTTGACAAGGCACCAAGTAGAAGCTGTGAGAGGACATTTGTAGATGTGTTTTTGTGGGCTCGCCACTATGATGTGACATTTGCGGTCATAGAGGATACACTGGTGTTCCGTGACGGAGGGGCAGATCCGGGCTTTGCTTATCCCGCAGGGAAGAGGTTTGTGTGAAAAGAGCGCTGGAATTTTTGATGAAGTATAGTGAAGAACAGGGGTATCCGTTTAAACTGTACAACGTGACAGCGGAGAATTTTGCACAGATAGAAGCGTGGTTTCCGGGTGAGTTTGAATTAGAATATGACAGAGATCAGGCAGATTATGTGTATGAGTCTGAAAAACTGGCGACTCTGGCAGGAAAGAAGCTGCACGGAAAGCGAAATCATATTAACAAATTTCAGAAGCTTTATCCAAACTGGAGCTATGAACCATTGAATGATGAAAATATGGAAGAGTGCTTTCAGATGGCGTTGAAGTGGAGAAACCAGAACGGATGTGAGGAAGATCCGGGCAAAAATGCGGAGATGTGTGTTGCATTAAATGCACTGAGACTTTATAAAGAACTGGATCAGCGAGGCGGAGTGCTTCGTGTGGATGGACAGGTTGTTGCATTTACGATTGGAGAAGAGCTCTGCGAAGATACATTTGTCGTGCATATTGAAAAGGCGTTTGCTGATATTGACGGAGCATATCCGATGATCAATCAGCAGTTCGTACAGCATGAATGTACCGGGTATCAGTATGTGAACCGGGAGGATGATGCCGGTTCAGAAGGCTTGAGAAAAGCAAAATTATCATATCGTCCGGCATTTCTGGTAGAAAAAGGAATCCTGACGAGAAAGAATGCGTAGGTCAGTAAAAGAAAACGGGGTGGTATCATGATTTCAAAGAAAATGGAGCAAATGGTGGCGAACAGTTCAGCAATCCGGGCAATGTTCGAAGAAGGAAACAAAATGGCAGAAAAATACGGGGCGGAGAATGTCTATGATTTCAGCCTCGGAAATCCTAATGTGCCGGCGCCGAAGGCAGTGAAAGAAGCAATCGTTTCCATTCTGGAGTCAGAGGATCCTGTACGTCTGCACGGCTACACAAACAGCAATGCCGGGTATGCGGATGTAAGACAGGCAGTTGCGGATTCGCTTAACGCGCGTTTGGCACGGGATTTTCAGAACACAATATTACGATGACTGTGGGAGCTGCAGGTGGATTGAATGTCATTTTAAAAGCGCTGTTGAATCCGGGAGATGAGGTGATTACATTTGCTCCGTATTTCGGAGAGTACAGAAGCTACGTCAGTAATTTTGACGGAGTACTGGTAGAGATTTCCCCGGATACAGAGACATTTCAGCCAAGACTGAAAGAATTTGAGGAAAAAATCACGGAAAAGACAAAAGCTGTGATTGTGAATACACCGAACAATCCGACCGGAGTGATCTATTCTGAAGAGACCATACAAAGGATGGCAGCGATTCTGAATGCAAAACAGCAGGAATTTGGAACGGATATCTATCTGATCTCAGATGAGCCGTATCGTGAACTTGCCTATGACAAAACAGAAGTACCGTATCTGACAAAATATTACGACAATACGGTGGTCGGTTATTCATTCAGTAAATCATTGTCTCTTCCGGGAGAGCGGATCGGATATCTGGTAATTCCGGATGAGGCGGCGGACAGTGAAATGCTGATACGGGCAGCGAACGTGGCGACCCGGATCCTCGGATTCGTAAATGCACCGACACTGCAGCAGAAGCTTGTAAAATACTGCCTGGAAGAAAAAACGGACATTTCGTATTATGACAGGAATCGAGAGGTATTGTATCAGGGGCTTCGCAATCTGGGATTTTCGTGTATCAAGCCGGAAGGAGCGTTTTATCTGTTCATGAAGTCTCCGGTTGCAGATGAAAAGCAGTTCTGTGAAGCAGCGAAGAAGTATCATATTCTGATTGTTCCGGGAAGCTCATTTGCCTGCCCGGGATATGTCAGACTGGCATATTGTGTATCTTATGAGACGATCATAAATTCTCTGCCGGAATTTGCAAAGCTGGCAGCAGAGTACAAGGAGGGTAAGGATGAATCAGGCAATTTTAGATAAGATTCGAAAAGTAGAGCCGTATGTGCCCGGAGAACAGCCGAAAGAGCGTGTGATCAAGCTCAATACCAATGAGAATCCGTATCCGCCGGCGCCGGGAGTTGCGAAGGTATTAAAAGAGATGGATGCGGACAGTCTTCGCCTGTATCCGGATCCGGCAGCAGATATCCTGGTGGAAGAACTGTCCAGGTTTTATCGTGTCGGGAAGGAGCAGATTTTTGTAGGCGTTGGCTCAGATGATGTGCTTTCGATGTGCTTTCTGACCTTTTTTAACTCGGACAAACCGATTCTGTTTCCGGATATTACTTATTCTTTTTATAAAGTATGGGCGCAGTTATACAGAATCCCGTATCGCTGCCCGAAGCTGGATGAGCAGTTTTGTCTGGTAAAAGAAGATTACTATGCAGAGAACGGAGGGATTATTTTCCCGAATCCGAATGCACCGACAGCGATTTATGAGGATCTGGATTTCATCGAGGATATTTTGCGTCACAATCCGGACTCTGTAGTGATCGTGGACGAGGCTTACATTGATTTTGCAGGAAAATCTGCGCTGGAGCTGATTGACCGCTATGAGAATCTTTTGGTTGTGCAGACGTTTTCAAAGTCAGATCCATGGCAGGGATGCGGATCGGATTTGCAATCGGAAATCCGGAGCTGATCGGATATCTAAACGATGCCAAATATTCATTCAACTCCTACACAATGAATCAGGCGGCTCTGCTCTGCGGAGCGCAGAGTGTGAAGGAGGAAACGTATTTTTACGAATGTGTAGACCGGATCGTAGAGACAAGAGAATGGGCAAAACAAGAGCTTGCAGAGCTTGGATTTACATATACAGATTCCAGAGCGAACTTTCTGTTTGTCACACATCCGGAATTTGAGGCATCTGAACTGTTTGAGGCCCTAAAACGGGAGAAAATCTATGTGAGATACTGGAACAGCGAGAGAATCCGTCAGTATTTGAGAATTACAGTAGGCACCAGACAAGAAATGGAGAGTCTGCTGGAATTTTTGAAAAAATATAGTAAGGAAAGAGGAAAAGGTAAAAAAGAATGTTAAAACAGATTTTACAGGGAATGGTAGTTGGAATTGCAAATATCATTCCGGGTGTCAGTGGTGGAACAATGATGGTGGCAATGGGATTATATGATCATCTGATCCATGCAATCACACATTTAAAAAGTGAATTCAAAAAAAAGTATGAAACTTCTGATTCCGATCTTTTTAGGAGCCGGAATCGCCATTGTTGTGTTGTCCCGTCTTTTTGAATATTTACTGGAGGTGTATCCGATTCCGACCAATTTTGCGTTTTGCGGTTTGATCGCCGGAAGCCTTCCGTTTATTTTTAAGAAAGTCAAAGGACATTCTGTGACAGTCGGAAAGATCATTCCGTTTTTGATCTTCTTTGGAATCGTGATCACAATGGCACTTTTAGGAGAGACAAATGGTGCTGCCGCGGATGTGAGCTTTGGGGTTGTCAATGTGATCAAATTATTCCTGGTAGGTGTTGTTGCGGCTGCGACAATGGTAGTGCCGGGGGTGAGCGGATCGATGATGCTGATGCTGCTCGGATATTATGATACGATTTTGAAAACGATCAATCAGTTTATCGATGCACTGATCGCATTTGATGTCCAGAAGATCCTGGTGCAGTGTGGAATTCTGATTCCGTTTGGAATCGGCGTTGTGATCGGAATCTTTCTGATTGCAAAGCTGATCGAGTTTATCTTTATGAAAGCGGAAATCCATGCATATTATGCGATCATCGGTCTGATTCTGGCATCTCCGATCGCAATTTTGTTAAAAGTAGACTGGAGCGGACTCTCTGTATTGACGATAGTAGTCGGAATCGTGACATTTTGTCTCGGATGGTTTACAGCAAGTAAGCTTGGCGGAGAATAAAAAATTAAAAAAGAAAGGGAAGAATGCGCAATTTATTTTGGCATCCTTCCCTTTTTTTGTATCCTGATCTTGTAGAAATTCGGTGTATTCGAAAAGCTGTTGTCTGGAATCCGAAGACAGATTCAGATACGCACAGAGCAGACGGTATTCGGAAGAATCCGGCGGAACAGAAATACCGTTGGTTTCAGAGCCTGTGAGCAGATAATCAACCGATACGTGAAAATAGTCTGCAATCTGAAGCAAACGTTCGTAGTCCGGCTGCTTTCCTTTTGTCTCATATCCCGCGATTGTGGAGCGGGTAAGTTTTAAGTGAGAAGCCAGCTGGTTCTGGGTGACATGATTTTGTTCTCTTAATTCTTTTAATGTAGATGAAAACTTCATATGTACCTCCTGAATAATGTGTATTTTAACAGTTTGCTTCCATTTATTGACAAAAAGTGACAAATATCAACAAAATGAATAAAAAAGTGACGAAAAGACACTACTTGACAGAACGGGGAAACACATTGACACCTCCATGGAAAATCCGTATAATGAAATTGAAGAAAAGAAAGGATGACAGAAAGTATGTTTGCAAAAAATGATGAAGAAAAAAGAAATCGTCTTTGGAAGACTGCGATATCAGTATCCACACTGGTTATTATTCTGATCGCAGTATTCTTTGTGATAAAATTATTTACATCGAATCCTCTGGAAGGAACGTGGGTACGGGAGGACAGTGATCTGATGCTGACGATCTCGGGAGAGGATCAGGCGGTTGTGCAGTGGCCGGAGGAGTTTGAATCAGCAGATGTAAAAGTTTCGGTAGAGTGCAGCGTAGATACAGATATGAAAGTGATCACTCTGCATACAGATGCTGCCGAATTGCAGAAAGCAGCAGAGGAGTCCGGTGTAGATACAGCCAAACTGGATACTGCACTGCAGAAGCTGGACGGTACGTATGAATATAATCTGGAGCAGAAAGAACTGACATTGACTGAACGGGAATATGGCAGCCAGATGACATTTACAAAAAAATAAGGAACAGACAAAGACGGTGGATGCGGGGATTTTTAAAAAATTTCTCATCCGCCGTAAATTTAACATTATTTTTGGGAGAACAGGAGGAAAAAATGGAGATGTTGAGAAATCGAACAAAAGAAATACGGATTGGAAATGTATGGATCGGAGGAAGTCATCCGGTAGCGATCCAGTCTATGACAAATACAAAGACAGAGGATGTGGCGGCGACAGTGGAGCAGATTCTCGCTCTGGAGGAAGCGGGATGTGAGATTATCCGCTGCGCAGTGCCTACGATGGAGCTGCGCTTGCGTTGAAAGAGATCAAAAAGCAGATTCATATTCCACTCGTTGCAGATATTCATTTTGATTACCGGCTTGCCATTGCTGCCATTGAAAACGGGGCGGATAAGATCCGTATCAATCCGGGCAACATCGGTTCCAAAGAGCGTGTGCAGGCAGTAGTCGAGAAGGCGAAAGAGTACAATGTGCCGATCCGAGTGGGCGTCAACAGTGGTTCTCTGGAGAAAAATCTGCTGGAAAAATACGGTGGTGTGACGGCTGAGGGAATCGTGGAGAGTGCGTTGGATAAAGTACGCATGATCGAGGAAATGGGGTATGACAATCTGGTGGTGAGCATCAAATCTTCAGATGTTCTGATGTGCGTCAGAGCTCATGAACTGATTGCAGAAAAATGCCAGTATCCTTTGCATGTTGGAATTACAGAGTCCGGAACGGTTTACTCTGGAAATATCAAGTCTTCCGTAGGACTTGGGATCATTCTGCATGAGGGGATCGGAAATACCATCCGGGTCTCTCTGACCGGAGATCCGACAGAAGAAATCCGTACCGCAAAGCTGATCTTAAAAACACTGGGAATGCGAAAAGGCGGGATCGAAGTAGTTTCCTGCCCGACCTGCGGACGTACCAGGATCGATCTGATCGCTCTTGCAAATCAGGTAGAAAAGATGGTGCAGGACATTGATCTGGATATCAAAGTGGCAGTGATGGGATGTGTGGTCAATGGCCCCGGAGAAGCAAAAGAAGCGGATATCGGAATTGCAGGCGGTATCGGAGAAGGGCTTCTCATCAAAAAAGGTGAGATCGTAAGAAAAGTAAAAGAAGAGGAATTGTTAGAAACACTGCGTCAGGAGTTATTAAATTGGAACAGGTAAAGAACGAAAAGACATTTTTTGAGGTTTTCCCGACCTTGCGGGCAGATGGAGAATTGAAAATGTTGTTTCAGGATGTGGAAGTGAAAAAGATCACGACCAATTCTACACGAGAATTTTTGCATATTCATATGGTCAGTCATCATCTGATCCCGAAAAAGGTGATCTGGAAAATGGAGCAGAGTATCAAGGAGCAGCTGTTTGGAACGGCATCGGTGGCAATCCAGATCGAAGAGTTTTATGTGTTATCGGAGCTGTATACACTGGAGACGCTGCTTGCAGAATACAAGGAGAGTCTTGTTCTGGAACTGGAAAAGAAAAGTGTACTGGCAGCCAGTATGTTTGAACAGGCAGAGCTGCATTTCGAAGGGGAAAAAATCGTATGTGTAGAGCTTTTAGACAGCATTGTTTCGGAAGGAAGAAAGAATATATCGTGACGCTTCTGGAAGAGGTACTGAGCCGCAGATTTGGGATGCAGGCGGAAATCCGTGTACTTTACCGGGAGCAGGAGGAAAATCAGAGCCGGGAATATGATGAGCAGCGCATCCAGCAGGAAATCAATGCGATCTTTGAGAGAAGAGCAAGACAAAAGGGAGAGATTTTGCAGAAGCCGATTTCAGAGAGGCAGACGGACTCTGCAAAAGAGAAGAAAACAGCAGATTCCGGCAAGAAGGAGAGTGCAAAATCCGGATTCAAAAAAGGAGAATTCAGAAAGAAAGAGTTCCAGCGTCCGCTTAAGCAGGGGATGATCCGTCTCTTGTTTATGGTAAGAATTTTGAAGATGAACCTCTGACTCTGGATCAGGTTGTCACAGAGATGGGTGAGATCACTATTCATGGTAAGATCATCAGCTTTGATACAAGGGAGATCCGCAACGAGAAAACGATTCTGATGTTTTCTGTGACAGATTTTACAGACACGATTACAGTTAAGATGTTTGTAAGGAACGATCAGCTGGCGGAGCTTTTGGGAGATATTAAAAAAGGGGTCTTTGTGAAGATCAAAGGGGTGACGACCATTGACAAATTCGATGGGGAGCTGACCATAGGTTCTGTTACCGGAATTAAGAAGATTGGAGACTTTACTGTTTCGAGAGAAGATTTAAGCCCGGTCAAACGGGTGGAGCTTCATTGTCATACAAAAATGAGTGATATGGACGGTGTGTCCGAGGTGAAGAGCATCGTAAAAAGAGCTCATGACTGGGGGCATCCGGCAATCGCGATTACCGATCACGGAGTTGCCCAGTCGTTCCCGGATGCCAATCATTATATCGAGACGCTTGATAAGGATGATCCGTTTAAAGTAATCTACGGAGTGGAAGGATATGTGGTTGATGATCTGACAGAGATTGCGGTCAATGCCGGGGAGCAGACACTGGATGACACATATATTGTGTTCGATATCGAGACGACAGGTTTTTCTGCAATCAAGGATAAGATTATAGAGATCGGGGCAGTGAAGGTAAAAGATGGTGCTATCGTAGAAAAATTCAGTACATTTGTCAATCCAAAACGTCCGATTCCGTTTGAAATTACACAGCTGACCAGTATCACGGATGAGATGGTCTTAGATGCACCGGATATTGAGAGCGTACTGCCTGAGTTTCTGGAATTTGTGGGAGATGGTGTTCTTGTGGCGCACAATGCCGGGTTTGATGTGGGCTTTATCGAGCAGAATTGCAGATATCAGGAGATCGAACCGGATTTTGTCTCAGTAGATACGGTGGCGCTTGCGAGAGTGCTGCTGCCGACCTTATCAAAATACAAGCTGAATATCGTGGCAAAGGCACTGGGAATCTCTCTGGAAAATCATCACCGTGCGGTGGATGATGCAGGAGCAACGGCGGAAATTTTCGTGAAGTTGTAGAGATGCTCAAAGACAGGAATATCACAACGCTCAAAGAGATGAACCGGTTTGGGGATATGAATGTGAATGCCATCCGGAAGCTGCCAACACACCATATCATCATTCTGGTAAAAAACGATATCGGAAGATTCAATCTGTACCAGCTGATCTCAGCTTCGCATCTGACATATTTTGCGAGAAGACCGAGGATTCCGAAAAGTCTTTTGAATCAGCACAGAGAGGGTCTGATCATAGGAAGTGCCTGTGAGGCCGGTGAGTTGTATCAGGCGATCCTGAACCAGAAATCTCCGCAGGCTGTTGCAAGGCTGGCAGAATTTTATGATTATTATGAAATCCAACCTCTTGGAAACAACCAGTTTATGATCGACAGTGACCGGTATGGAGATATCAATTCCAAAGAGGATTTGCAAAATATCAACCGGGAGATCGTCAGTCTTGGGGAAAAATTCAAAAAGCCTGTCGTGGCGACCTGTGATGTACATTTTCTGGATCCGGAGGACGAAGTGTACCGGAGGATCATCATGGCAGGAAAAGGATTCGGAGATGCGGACACCCAGCCTCCTTTATATCTTCGGACAACGGATGAGATGCTGGAAGAGTTCTCTTATCTTGGTTCCGCGAAAGCCAGGGAGATCGTCATCGACAATCCGAACAGGATCTGCGATATGGTGGAAAAGATCTCTCCGGTCAATCCGAACAAATGCCCTCCGGTCATTGAAAATTCTGAGCAGAATCTAAGAGATATCTGTTACAACAAAGCGCATGAGATTTATGGAGAAAATCTGCCCGAACCGGTGCAGACCAGGCTGGAGAGAGAACTGACATCCATCATTTCCAATGGATATTCGGTGATGTATATCATTGCGCAGAAGCTGGTGTGGAAATCCAATGATGACGGTTATCTGGTAGGTTCCCGAGGTTCTGTAGGATCCTCCTTTGTTGCGACTATGGCGGGAATCACAGAGGTAAATCCTTTGAGTCCGCACTATTATTGCAGTGAGTGTCATTACAGTGACTTTGATTCCGAAGAAGTCCGCGCATTTGCGGGTGGATGCGGGTTTGACATGCCGGATAAAAACTGTCCGAACTGTGGGGCCAAACTGGTAAAAGCCGGATTTGACATTCCATTTGAGACCTTCCTTGGATTTAAAGGAGACAAGGAGCCGGATATCGACCTGAACTTTTCCGGAGACTACCAGGCAAAAGCGCACCGGTATACAGAGGTCATCTTCGGAGAAGGGCATACGTTCAAAGCCGGAACCATTGGTACACTGGCAGATAAGACGGCATTTGGATATGTGAAGAATTATTATGAGGAGCGCGGACATCGGAAGCGGAAATGTGAGATTGACCGGATTTTACAGGGATGTACGGGGATCAGAAGGAGTACGGGACAGCATCCGGGAGGAATCGTGGTATTGCCTCACGGGCATGACATCAATGAGTTTACACCGGTACAGCACCCGGCAAATGATATGACTACGGATATTATTACGACTCATTTTGATTACCATTCCATTGACCACAACCTTTTGAAACTTGACATTCTGGGGCATGATGATCCGACCATGATCCGTACTCTGGAGGAGTATATTACATCTGATGCGCTGGAGAATGAGTACAATGACGAGAATCCGTTTGATGCGACAAAGATTCCGCTGGATGATAAAAAAGTACTTTCTCTGTTTCACGATACCAGTGCATTGGGAATCAAACCTGAGGATATTGACGGCTGTAATCTGGGATGTCTTGGAATCCCGGAATTCGGTACGGATTTCGTAATCCAGATGGTACAGGATGCCAATCCGCAGTCTCTTTCTGATCTGATCCGTATTTCCGGTCTGTCCCACGGAACGAATGTGTGGCTTGGAAATGCACAGGTTCTGATCGAATCGGGAAAGGCAACGATTTCCACTGCAATCTGTACCCGAGACGATATCATGATCTATCTGATCAATCAGGGTGTGGACAGCGCGCTGTCATTTACGATCATGGAGAGTGTGCGAAAAGGAAAAGGACTAAAGCCGGAATGGGAAGAAACCATGAAGGAAAAGGACGTGCCGGACTGGTATATCTGGTCCTGTAAGCAGATCAGCTATATGTTCCCGAAGGCACATGCGGCGGCATATGTTATGATGGCATATCGAATCGCTTATTGTAAGATCAATTATCCGCTGGCTTATTACGGTGCGTATTTTGGGATTCGTGCCAATGCATTTTCGTATGAACTGATGTGTCAGGGAAAGGATAAACTGAATTACTACATGAAAGATTATAAGCGCCGGTCAGATTCTCTGAGCAACAAGGAACAGGATGTACTGAAGGATATGAAGATTGTACAGGAAATGTACGCAAGAGGTTATGAGTTCCTGCCTTTGGATATTTACAAGGCGAAGGCAACAAAATTCCAGATCATTGACGGAAAACTGATGCCTCCCCTCTCCAGTATCGAAGGGATGGGAGAAAAGGCGGCAGAGGCTGTGGAGGAGGCTGCAAAAGACGGACCGTATCTGTCTTTGGATGATTTCAGACAGCGAACAAAGGTGAGCAAGACCGTGATCGAATTTATGTCAGACCTGGGGTTGTTTGGAAATCTTCCGCAGAGCAATCAGCTTTCCTTGTTTGACTTTTAGGCAGGATATGGTATAATAGGGCAACTGTTACTTTGCTGCGTCACATGAATAAAGTGGCGTAGCAAAGGGAGAGAATGGAGGAAGATGCGATGTATGATTTTGAAGAAATAAGAAAAGAAGATCCGGAAATTGCAGAAGCGATTCAGGCAGAGATGGCAAGACAGAATTCCCATATTGAGCTGATCGCCTCAGAAAACTGGGTGAGCAAAGCAGTGATGGCAGCGATGGGAAGTCCGCTCACGAACAAATATGCGGAAGGGTATCCGGGAAAACGTTATTATGGCGGATGCCAGTGTGTAGATGTGGCAGAGAATCTGGCGATTGAGCGTGCGAAAAAGCTGTTTGGCTGTGAATATGTCAATGTACAGCCGCACTCCGGGGCACAGGCGAATATGGCAGTGCAGTTTGCGATGCTCACTCCGGGAGATAAAGTGATGGGAATGAACCTGGATCATGGTGGTCACCTGACGCATGGATCTCCGGTCAATATGTCCGGAAAATATTTTGAGATCACACCGTATGGTGTCAATGAAGAAGGCGTGATCGATTATGAGGAAGTTCGAAGGATTGCGAAAGAGTGCCGGCCGAAGCTGATCATTGCGGGAGCAAGTGCCTATGCCAGAATCATAGATTTTAAGAAATTCCGTGAGATTGCAGATGAGGTGGGAGCTTATCTGATGGTAGATATGGCTCATATTGCAGGTCTGGTCGCAGCAGGACTTCATCCGAGCCCGATCCCGTATGCACATGTGACGACAACCACCACGCATAAGACACTGCGCGGACCACGAGGCGGCATGATCTTAAGCAGCAATGAGATGAATGAAAAGTTCAATTTTAACAAAGCAATCTTTCCTGGAATTCAGGGAGGTCCGCTGATGCATGTGATTGCAGCAAAAGCAGTGTGCTTCAAAGAAGCCCTAAGTCCGGATTTCGTTGCATATCAGGAGCAGATCCTGAAAAATGCGAAAGCATTGTGCAATGGATTATTAGAGCGAGGTGTGAAGATTGTATCCGGTGGAACGGACAACCATTTGATGCTGGTGGATCTGACTGGAACCAATGTCAGCGGAAAAGAACTGGAAAAGCGTCTGGATCAGGCTCATATCACCTGCAATAAAAATACAATCCCGAATGATCCGCGCTCTCCGTTTGTGACAAGTGGTGTGCGTCTGGGGACTCCGGCAGTTACAAGCAGAGGAATGAAAGAGCAGGAGATGGACCAGATTGCGGAGATGATTGCAATGGTGATCCGGGATGAGAAAAATGTAGAACAGGTAAAAGAAATGGTGCAGAAGCTGACAGAAAAATATCCTCTGTGCTAAAGAAGACGATAAAAAGAATCTGCCTCCGTATCGGGAAGCAGATTCTTTTTATAATCTCGTTTTGTTGTATAACTTTTAAATATTAAATTGGAATTATATAATTAAAAGGTACATCTAAAATCTGATTAAAGCTTTACTACGTTTGTTGCCTGAGGTCCTTTAGCGCCTTCTGTTACTTCGAATTCAACAGCCTGGCCTTCTTCTAAGGATTTGAATCCATCCATTACGAGTCCTGAGTAGTGTACAAATACATCATTTCCTTCGGAATCAGAGATGAATCCATAACCTTTTTGGTTGTTAAACCATTTTACTGTACCTGTCATTGTGTTACCTCCATAAATTTGAAAATAAATAATAAAGTATATCGTATTGCTTATCCAATCAAAAACAATACTTCGTCATTTTAGCATATTTAACAATGAGTGTCAAATGATTTCTTTTGGTATTTGTAAAAGTATACAAAAAATGTCGAAATGTGTAGAAATAAAAGCATTTTCTATAAATCTTGTGCAAAAGAAACTGAAAATGAGAGATTGTATTTACACAGGATTTCTATTAAAATAGAGGAAGCAAAAAGTGATAAAGGAGAAGCCGGAATATGAAAATGTCTACAAGAGGGCAGTATGCACTGGAAATTGCAGTGGATCTTGCGCTGCATCTGATGCCGGATCGTCTGGAAAGTCTGAATGATATCGCAAAGAGGCGAAATCTTTCAGAAAAATATCTGGAGAGGATTATGAAGCTTTTAAAAGAGGCGGGTCTTGTAAAAAGTGTGCGCGGTGCATATGGAGGATATTGCCTGACGAAGGAGCCGGGAGAAATTTCTGTATTGGAAGTGCTTCGTGCTGTGGAAGGTCAGCTGGCACCGGTATCCTGTCTTGTTGAAAATACCGAGTGTGGAATGGAATGCGAAATCTGCTCTACGAAAAGTACCTGGGGTGAGATGTGGGAGCAGATACTGGATACGGCTGCAGAGGTTACAGTTGCAGATATTGCAGAGATCGTAAAGAAAAAAGAGACCTGTTAGAAAGAGTGCCGGAGGCGGTTTTACTGCCTGACGGTACTCTTTTTGTTTTATGGTTTAAAGCTGTTTTTGGAGTTGCTGTGTTCATCTTTTGGATAAAATAATTTCAAGAAAATATATTAAACATATTGACATGGTAGGAAAAAAGAGGTATAACAATAAAAACATTACTAAATCGATAGGAATTAAAGGAGGAGTGCCATGAAAGTATCGACAAGAGGAAGATATGGACTGCGCGCCCTGGTTGATATGACCATTCATTCGAATAATGCTCCGGTTTCGCTTGTTCAGGTCGCAAACAGACAGAAGATTTCTCTGAATTATCTGGAACAGGTTTTCGGAACATTGAGAAAAGCAGGCATTGTGGTCAGTGTAAAAGGAGCCGGAGGCGGATATAAACTGGCGAGAGATGCAGAGTCCATTACGGTCAAAGAAGTGCTGGAGGCACTGGAAGGAACCTTTTCGATCATAGACCGGATTCCGGGAGAAGAGCAGGATGCAGTTCAGGAGGCGATCGAGAAGCTTGTATGGAGCAGGATTGATGAAACAGTCAATACATTTCTGGAACAGAAAACGTTAAAGATGCTGGCGGATGAATACCGGGAAAAACTGGAACAGAACGCGGGCATGTACTACATTTAAAAACGATGCAATGAATATAGGAGGACAGACATATGGCAGGAATTTATCAGAGTGTAACAGAATTAATCGGAAGAACTCCACTTCTGGAAGTAAAGAATCTGGAGAAAGAACTGAATCTCCAGGCAAGAGTGCTGGTGAAGCTGGAATACTTTAATCCGGCAGGCAGCGTAAAGGATCGGGCAGCGCTTCAGATGATCACAGAGGCAGAGGAAAACGGTACATTAAAACAGGGATCTGCTATCATTGAGCCTACAAGTGGAAATACCGGAATCGGGCTTGCATCGATTGCAGCGTCAAGAGGATACAGAGCAATCTTTGTAATGCCGGAAACGATGAGTATCGAGCGAAGAAAACTTCTGAAGGGATATGGCGCAGAAATTGTGCTCACAGAAGGAGCAAAGGGGATGAAAGGAGCCATTGCAAAAGCAAAAGAGCTGGAGCAGGAGATTGAAAATGCAGTGATCCTGGGGCAGTTCGTAAATACCGCGAATCCAAGAGCACACGAAAAAACAACAGGGCCGGAGATCTGGGAAGATACACAAGGACAGGTGGATCTGTTTGTAGCAGGTGTCGGTACCGGCGGAACGATCACAGGAACCGGTGCTTATTTGAAATCAGTCAATCCGTCCATTGAGATTGTGGCAGTGGAGCCGGCGTCTTCCGCAGTGCTGTCGGGAGAAAATCCGGGACCGCACGGACTGCAGGGAATTGGCGCAGGATTTGTGCCGGATGTACTCAATACTTCTGTTTATGATCGCATCAGTAAAGTGAAAGAGCAGGAGGCGTACAAAGCTTCCCGTCTTCTGGCAGAAAAGGAAGGAGTTCTGGTTGGTATTTCTTCCGGAGCAGCACTGTCAGTTGCACTTTTGGAGGCCGGAAAAGAGGAAAACCGTGGAAAGACAATTGTAGCATTGCTTCCGGATACAGGAGAACGATATCTTTCCACACCGCTTTTTGACTGAAAAATTAGATCAAAATGTTAAAAAAACGTTGGTCAGACAAAGCATATTTATTGCAGAACACAGGTTGAAAAAAAGCGAAAGATAGTATATACTACAAAGAAAAAAGGCAAAAGGAGTTTTAGTGCTATGAAAGAATTTAAATATGTAGTGACAGACGCAGAAGGAATCCACGCAAGACCAGCAGGACTGCTTGTGAAAAAAGCAGGAGAATTTACATCTTCCGTAACAATTGCAAAAGGTGACAAATCTGCAGATGCAAAAAGAATCTTCGGTGTGATGGGACTTGGAGTAAAGACAGGAGAAGAAGTGACAATTACTGCTGATGGTGCAGATGAAGATGCAGCAATCGCAGAACTGGAAGCATTCTTTAAAGAAAACTTATAATTCCCATAAAGTCTGAGGAAAATATTATGATTACAATAACAGGAAAAAGTGTATTTGGTGGAGTGTCCATCGGAAAACTTTCTTTTTATAAAAGAAATCAGAAAGTGATCAAAAGAGAACACGTAGAAAATGTAGAATCAGAGTGTGTAAGATTTCAGGAAGCAAAAGCTGAGGGAATCCGTCAGTTAAAAGAATTGTACGAAAAATCGATTGCCGATGTCGGAGAAGCCAACGCTATGATTTTTGAGATTCATCAGATGATGCTGGAAGACCTGGATTATATTGAGTCTATCGAAAATATCATCCGTTCTCAGAAAGTCAATGCAGAGTTTGCAGTAGCAACGACAGCTGACAATTTTGCGCAGATGTTTGCGGCAATGGATGATGCATATATGCAGGGACGTGCAGCGGACGTAAAGGATGTTTCTGAGCGTGTGCTGGATATCCTCTGCGGAGTCAGCGAGGGAATCAAGCAGACAGACGAGCCTTCGATCATTGCAGCAGATGATCTGGCACCGAGTGAGACGGTACAGCTGGATAAGAGCAAAGTACTTGCATTTGCAACGATGTACGGTTCTTCCAATTCTCATACTGCGATTCTGGCGCGTACCATGAATATCCCGGCTGTTATCGGTCTGGGTGAAAGTCTGAGTCCTCAGTATGACGGAAAGATGGCTGTGATCGACGGATTTACAGGAACATTGTATATTGATCCGGATGAAGAGACACTTTCCAGAATGCAGAAAAAGCGGGAAGAAGATCTTGAGAAAAAGGCACTCTTGGAACAGCTCAAAGGAAAAGAGAACATCACAAAGAGTGGTCAGAAGATCAATGTATATGCAAATATCGGAAATGCATCTGATGTTGGTGCAGTCCTGAAAAATGATGCAGGCGGAATCGGTTTGTTCCGCAGTGAGTTCTTATATCTGGAGAATGAGACATTCCCGACAGAAGAGCAGCAGTTTGCAGTATACAAGCAGGTTGCAGAAAACATGGCAGGGAAAAAAGTGATCATCCGTACACTGGATATCGGAGCTGATAAACAGGTGGATTATTTCGAACTGGACAAAGAAGAGAATCCGGCACTTGGATATCGTGCGATCCGTATTTGTCTGACAAGACCGGAAATCTTTAAGACACAGCTTCGTGCACTTTACAGAGCTGCATTTTACGGAAATATTTCGATCATGTTCCCAATGATCATTTCTGTTTCAGAGATTCATAAGATCAAAGAGATGATCAAAGAAGTGAAAGCAGAGTTGAAAGAACAGGGAATCCCATATAAAGAAGATGTGGAGCTTGGTGTGATGATCGAGACTCCGGCCTCTGTTATGATCAGCCGTGAACTGGCAAAGGAAGTTGACTTCTTCAGTGTGGGAACGAATGACCTGACACAGTACACTCTGGCGATCGACCGTCAGAATTCAAAACTGGACGAGTTCTATGATCCGCATCATCCGGCAGTGCTGGCGATGATCCGCATGGCTGCAGAGAATGCACATGCAGAAGGAAAATGGATCGGCATTTGCGGAGAACTTGGCGCAGATCTGGAATTGACAGAAGAATTCCTGAAGATGGGACTGGATGAACTTTCTGTTTCTCCATCGATGGTTCTTCCGCTGAGAAAGAAAATCCGCGATTGTGAATAATCAGATACAAAAAAGGACATTGTCTGAAAAGACAGTGTTCTTTTTTGTGTTGGTAATTTCTTAAAAAAGAACTTGCAAACATATGTTCTGAATGCTATAATACAAAAAAGAACATATGTTCTGAAAGGGGCGGAAATATGGCGGAGATTATTCAGGAAAAAATGTCAATCTATGAAAAACTTCAGATTCTGACTGATGCGGCAAAGTATGATGTGGCGTGCACCTCCAGCGGCGTAGAAAGGAAAGGTGATGGCACAGGTATAGGCAATTGCAGCAAGGCGGGAATCTGTCACAGCTTTTCTACGGATGGAAGGTGTATTTCACTTCTGAAGATTTTATTTACGAATGAGTGTATTTATGACTGCAAATATTGTGTGAATCGATCTTCCAATGACGTGATCCGTACATCTTTTACGCCGGATGAGATCTGCACATTGACGATGGAATTTTACAGAAGAAATTATATCGAAGGATTGTTCTTAAGTTCTGGAATTTTAAAAAATCCGAACTATACGATGGAGCTGATCTATGCAGCCTTGTATAAGCTGCGTCATGTCTGCAATTTTCAGGGATACATTCATGTAAAGGCAATTCCGGGAGCAGATCCGATTCTGATTCAGAAAGTGGGATTTCTGGCAGACAGGATGAGTGTGAATCTGGAATTGCCGACAGCCGAGAGTTTGAGACTTCTGGCACCACACAAGTCAAGAAAAAATATTCTGGCACCCATGCGGCTGGTCCAGGAGAAGTCCAAAGAGAACAGACAGGAGCTGACGCTGTATAAAAGTGCGCCGCGTTTTGTGCCTGCCGGCCAGAGTACGCAGATGATCATCGGCGCCTCTCCGGAGACAGATTATCAGATCCTGCGTGTGGCAGAGTCACTCTACCAGAAATTTGGATTAAAGCGTGTGTTTTATTCTGCTTTTGTGGCGGTCAATGAAGACAAGGCACTTCCGGCAAGAACATCAGATGGACCGCCGCTTCTTCGGGAACACAGACTATATCAGGCAGACTGGCTGCTGCGGTATTACAAGTTTGAAGCAAATGAGCTGCTGAATGAGAAAAATCCGAATTTTAATATATTCCTGGATCCGAAGTGTAACTGGGCGCTGAATCATCTGGAATATTTTCCTGTCGAAGTGAATCGGGCGTCATATGATGTTTTGCTGCGTGTTCCCGGGATCGGTTACAAATCAGCGGGCAGGATCGTAAAAGCAAGGCGGTTCGGATCTCTTGGATTTGAAGACCTCAGGAAAATGGGAGTGGTATTAAAACGGGCGCTCTATTTTATTACGTGCAGTGGAAAAATGATGTATAAAACGAAAATAGAAGAAGATTATATTACAAGGAATCTTTTGAATACGAAAGAACGTTTGCCGGACAGTGTTGCAGGGATGAATTATCAGCAGTTATCCTTATTTGATGATGTAAATTTTACCGGGAACCAGATCGTGACTATGGTATGACAGGAGAGGGATATGAAAAAGATTTATATTTGCAGAGATGACAGAACCGAGATGCTTTCGGCAATTTATGACGCATGGAAAGAAAACCGCAATAAAGAGGTAGGAATCGGGCTTTTGGGAAAGACACAGCAGCAGCTGTTCTGCGAATATGCAGAAGTTGTATCATCCGAAAAGAAAGCGCAGGCGGTGGAACGCCTGATACGGGATCATATGGGAGAGCAGACTTATGAGGATATTTCTTATGCCCTGTTGTGTGAAGATGCGATGAAAGCAGAGGCGATACTACATGTCATGCAGGCAGCGAGACAGGTAAAGCCAAGTAAAAGGATTATGGATTTTCTGGGCAATCCCTCTGTGGCAAAAGTGTTTGAAATGAAACGCAGAGTTTCGAATGAAGCCCATTATTTTATTGAGTTTGTAAGATTTCGGGAACTGGAAAACGGAGTTTTGTTTTCCGAGATAGAGCCGAAGAACAGGGTGCTGACATGTATCGCAGAGCATTTTGCAGATCGTTTTCCGATGGAAAACTGGGTGATCTATGACAATACGCATCAGGAATTTCTGGTGCATCCGGCCGGAAAGCATTGGGTGCTGGTACAAGGAGAAGTGCCAGAGCGGAATGTGACAGAGCAGATCACGGAAGCCGAGAAGGAGTATGAAAAATTGTGGAAAGGATTTTTTAAAACCATCTCGATCAAGGAACGGGAAAATTTAAAATGCCAGCGAACACATATACCGGTCAAATATCGTAAAAATGTGACAGAATTCCAGTAAAAAACTATTGTATAATAGGAGGACTTAGTTTAACATAAGGATAACAAAGTGGCGTTGATAAGAGAAAGGAAGGAGAGATATGGAGAGAGAGGCAATCGTCTGGCTGGCGCTTTTTGTTATTCTTCTGATTGTAGAACTGTTGACTGTGGGTCTGACCTCCATCTGGTTTGCAGGAGGTGCACTGGCAGCGCTGATTTTAGAGCTGCTGGGAGTTGATTTCATCTGGCAGATCGGGGCGTTTATCCTGGTTTCATTCGTGCTTGTGTATTTTACGAGGCCGTTTGCAGTAAGATATGTCAATGCACATCATGAAAAGACCAACTATGAACAGGCAGTGGGAAAAATTGTCAGAATTACACAAAGAGTAGATGATCTTGCACAGACCGGAAAAGGAATTCTGGACGGAATGGAATGGACCGTGAGGACAGATGGTAAAGAAGTGCTGGAAAAGGACACTCTGGCAAGAGTAATCCGGATTTCCGGCGTAAAATTGATTGTAGAACGTATAAGGAGGACTAGAGGATGGGATTGATGGTATTAGGAGTTTTATTGGTATTGGTGATATTGATTCTGGCAGCAAATATCCGAATCGTACCACAGGCACATGCGTATATTCTGGAACGTCTGGGTGGATATAAAGAGACGTGGGGTGTTGGAATTCATTTTAAGATCCCGATTCTGGATCGTGTGGCAAAGAGAGTATCACTCAAAGAGCAGGTTGTAGATTTTGAACCGCAGGCCGTGATCACAAAAGATAATGTTACGATGCAGATTGATACGGTGATCTTTTTTCAGATTACAGATCCGAAGCAGTATGCGTATGGAGTGGAGAACCCGATTGCAGCGATTGAAAATCTGACAGCGACTACACTGCGTAATATCATCGGAGATCTGGAACTGGATGAGACTCTGACATCCAGAGAGACGATCAATTCGGAGATGCGCACATCGCTGGATATCGCTACAGACCCGTGGGGAATCAAGGTGAATCGTGTGGAACTGAAAAATATCATGCCTCCGACTGCAATCCAGGATGCGATGGAGAAACAGATGAAGGCAGAACGTGAAAGAAGGGAAGCGATTCTGAAAGCGGAAGGAGAAAAGAAATCTACAATTCTGGTGGCAGAAGGTAAGAAAGAATCTTTGATCCTGGAAGCGGAGGCGGAAAAACAGGCGGCAATCCTGAATGCGGAAGCAGAAAAACAGAAGAGAATCAAAGAGGCGGAAGGACAGGCGGAAGCAATCCGTACCGTTCAGAAAGCAACAGCAGAAGGAATTGAATTTATTAAACAGGCAGGTGCGGATGATGCAGTACTGACTTTAAAGAGTCTTGAAGCGTTTGCCAAAGCAGCAGACGGAAGAGCAACCAAGATTATCATTCCGTCCGAATTACAGGGAATCGCTGGTCTGACCAAGACGATCGCAGAGGTTGCAAGACCGGATAAAGCAGCAGAGTAGAGAACATGAAAGAGGAAACAATCATAAGGATATCTGTCCGCAGCCTTGTAGAATTTATTCTGCGGGAAGGGGACATTGACAACAGAGTGTCCGGCAGTATGGAAAAAGATGCCATGCTGCTGGGCGGTAAAATACACCGCAAAATACAAAGCCGTATGGGAACGAATTACACAGCGGAGGTTCCGCTTAAAATACAGATGCCGTGCGATGGGTTTGTTTTGCAGATAGAAGGGCGCGCCGATGGAGTTTTGAAAGATGACGGAAAAGTCTGATCGATGAGATCAAGGGGATTTTGCGAAGTCTGGAACATCTGGAAGCGCCCGTTCCCGTTCATTTGGCTCAGGCAAAATGTTATGCTTATATTTATGCAGTTCAGAATTCTTTGAAGTGCATTGACGTTCAGATGACGTATTGTCAGATGGAAACAGAGGAAATCCGCAGGTTTTGCCAGGAATTTGAATTTCAAGAGCTTCAGACGTGGTTTCAGGATCTGGTGACACAATATGAAAAATGGGCAAAATTTGAAATTGAATGGCGGAATGTACGCAATGATTCGATCCGGCAGATTGAGTTTCCTTTTCCCTATCGAGAAGGACAGCGCGACCTGGTGGCCTCGGTATACCGCACGATCTTGCGAAAGAAAAAGCTGTTTATCCAGGCGCCTACCGGAGTGGGAAAAACAATGGCAACTGTATTTCCGGCAGTGAGGGCAATGGGGGAAGGGCTGGGAGAAAAGATTTTTTTATCTGACAGCGAAGACGATTATGAGGACAGTTGCAGAGCAGGCATTTTCCCTGTTGAAAGAAAAGGGGCTGTTGTATAAGACCATTACGCTGACAGCAAAAGAAAAAATCTGTTTTTGTGAGGAGGCAGAGTGCAATCCGGATGCCTGTCCTTATGCAAAAGGACATTTTGACAGAGTGAATGATGCAGTTTTTGATCTGATCACACATTCCGGCGACTGGAGCAGAGAGGTTCTGGAAGAACAGGCGAAAAAGTACATGGTCTGTCCGTTTGAGATGTCTCTGGATGTGTCCAACTGGGCAGATGCAGTGATCTGTGATTACAATTATGTGTTTGATCCGCAGGCTCATATAAAGCGCTTTTTCTCAGAAAGTGGAAAAGGGGAATACCTGTTTCTGATCGATGAGGCGCATAATCTGGTGGAGCGGGGAAGGGAGATGTATAGTGCATCTCTATACAAAGAAGATTTACTGGAAGTAAGAAAACTGGTAAAAGCAGAGGATCCGAAACTGGCAAAGGGTTTGTCAGAATGTAATCAGCAGTTTTTGGAATTAAAGAGAGAGTGTGAGCATTATCAGATTTTAAAAAGTGTATCGCATATTGCGTTAAAGTTGATGAATGTGCTTTCGAAACTGGAAGATTATCTGGAAGAATGCAAGGATGCAGAAAAGAAAAAGCGGGTGCTGGATTTTTATTTTGCAGTGCGCAGTTTTTTAAATATCCATGATATCATGGATGAAAATTATGTGATCTTTTCGGAAATGATGGAAGACGGAAGGTTTCAAATCAAGCTTTTTTGTGTCAATCCGGCGGTGAATCTTCAAAATTATCTGGAACAGGGAAACAGTACGATTTTCTTTTCTGCAACACTGCTTCCGGTTCATTACTATAAAAAGCTGCTTAGTGTTGAGAAAGATGATTATGCAGTGTATGCACATAGTTCTTTTCCGCAGGAAAATAAATTTCTTTTTATTGGAACGGATGTAAGTACCCGTTATACAAGAAGGGAGAGAGTACATATCAGAGATTTGCCAGATATATTGCAGTGATGGCAGAACAGAAAAAAGGAAATTATATGGCGTTTTTTCCATCGTACCGTTTTTTGGAAGAGGTACATACGTGCTTTTTGGAGTGTGTTGATCACGAAGTCGACAGTATCTGTCAGGTTTCGTATATGGATGAAGAACAGAGGGAAGAGTTTTTGGAGGAATTTGAACAGGAAAGAGAGAAAAGTCTGGTTGCATTTTGCGTGATGGGCGGAATTTTTTCAGAGGGGATTGATCTGACAGATGACAAGTTGATCGGAGCAGTGATCGCCGGAACAGGGCTTCCTCAGGTGTGTACAGAACGGGAAATTTTAAAGCAGTATTTTAATGCTGCTGACATGGATGGATTTGACTATGCGTATCTGTATCCGGGAATGAACAAAGTTCTGCAGTCTGCCGGGAGGGTGATCCGAACGGAAAGTGACAGAGGTGTGATCCTGTTGTTGGATGACAGATTTCGGGCAATGCGATACCGGGAAGTGTTTCCGAGAGAGTGGCAGCAGTATCAACTGGGAAGTGTGAAAAATCTGGAACAAGAAATACGGACTTTCTGGGAAAGTCCGTAATTGTACATCAGTCAAAAAAACTTAAGAATTCTTTTGCTGCCTTTGAGGTCAGCACCTGTTCATTATAAGCGATGACAAGCTCACGCTCTGGCAGTTCTTCTTCTGTCTGGACAGCAAAGAGATCGCAAGTCTGCTCAGAGAGACAGAAATTTGGAATAAATGCGATTCCGAGTCCGATTCGTGCAAGATCGATCAGAAGATCATTGCTGGTCAGCTCGATTTCAGGAACCAGATCCAGTTGATGCTGCTGGAAGAGGCGGTGCAGATATTCACTGGTGGTACTGTGCTTGTCCAGCATCAGAATTGGATATTTTGACAGTTCCTGATAGGAAAGTTTCTTTCCTTTCAACTCTGCAAAATCCTGGTTGGCAATAAAAACATCATGAAATTTTTTGATCTTTTTGATCGAAGAGACATTGCTTAAGTAGCTGTTTGGGTAGTTGACCACAATGAGATCGACCTGTCCGGATTCCAGTAATTCTACACATTTGATGGATGTCTGGTTGACAACTTTGATGTGGGCATTTGGAAATGCTTCGTGAAATTTCTTTAAATAGGGAACCAGAAAATATCGGCAGATCGTATCACTGGCTCCAATCCGAATCTGTCCACCGGTAGAAGCTGCATCCAGAAGCTGGGATTCCCCGCGCTGGATCAGATGCATGGCAGGTTCGATATGGCGAAGGAGGATTTCTCCTTCCGGTGTGAGCTGGACTTTTTTTGTACTGCGGATAAAAAGCACCTGATCCAGCTTGCGTTCCAGTGTTTTGATAGACTGACTGACAGCAGATTGTGAGATGAAAAGCTGTTTGGAAGCTTCGGAAAAACTCAAAGTAGATGCCACGTGATAGAATACCTTATATAGTTCATAGTTAATATCCATTATTAGACCTCCTAATAAGTGCTCCCTGTATTATAGGGCAAAAATGAATGAATTACAATCTATATTGTGGTAAAATATACAGGAATCGCAGAAGAATGGAAAAAATGACGAAAGCAGAAAAGACTGGGAGGTAAAATGCGTGAAAAAAGTACAATGGTTTTTGGGAATCGTGTTTTCTCTGCGCTGATTCTGGTGCTGCTGATCAGCAGCTTTCAATTTGCGGCGTATGGAGATTTTGGATTTTACGAAAAAGAATATAAGAAATATGATGTGGTCTCGGATCTTGATATGGAGCTGAAAGATGTGATGTATGTGACCTATGAGATGATGGATTATCTGATCGGTGACAGAGAAAATCTGGATGTGTACACAGTGGTAGAAGGAAAAGAGCAGGACTTTTTTAATGAGCAGGACAAATTGCATATGGCTGATGTGAAAAATTTGTTTCTTGGTGGTCTTATGGTAAGAAGAGTATCAGCGGCGGTGATGCTGCTCTGTCTTTTCGTACTTTGGGTGACAAAGGCGAATTGGAAAAAGATTCTGGCAAGAGGATATCAGATCGGTCTTGGGATCGCCACAGCCGGAGTCGCGTTTCTGGCAGGAGCGCTGATTGTAGATTTTAATACAGCATTTACGGTATTCCATGAGATATTTTTTACCAATGATCTGTGGTTGTTTGATCCCGCTGAGGATTATATGATCCGGATGCTGCCGGAAGGTTTTTTCTATGATATGGCATTGCGCATTGGGGGAATCTTCATTATCAGTATGCTGATCTTTCTGGCAGTCAGTGTGTTTCTCGCCAGACAGGCCAAGAAAGATGAAAATGAAAGAAAAATTAAAAGTACTTATGAGTGAGTTTAATTATATTAATTATACTTATGAGAAAAAATGTGGTAAGATTACGGTAAAAAGAGTTACTTAATGTTTGAAAGAAGTGCAAAGGAGATTGTATATGAGCAACGTAAAGCGCGTATATGTAGAAAAAAAGGCAGAATTTGCCGTACAGGCAAAAGAATTGAGACATGAGATCAGAAGTTATCTTGGAATTGAAACTGTGACAGGTGTCAGAGTTCTGATTCGTTATGATGTGGAGAATCTTTCAGAAGATACGTTTGAGAAAGCATGTAATGGGATTTTTGCGGAACCGCCGGTAGATGTACTTTATCTTGAGAGCTTTCCGGTATCTGACAAAGATCATGTATTTTCGGTAGAATATCTGCCGGGACAGTTTGATCAGAGAGCAGATTCTGCTGAACAGTGTGTGCAGTTTATCAAAGAGGACGAGTCTCCTGTAATCAAAACGGCGACAACATATGTCATCGAAGGAAACGTAACAGAGGATGAATTTGCAGCGATCAAGAATCACTGTATCAACCCTGTGGACTCAAGAGAGACAGGAATGGAAAAACCGGAAACGTTAGTGACTGTGTTTGAGGAACCGGAAGATGTGAAAGTATTTGATGGTTTTGAGACAATGCCGGAAGCAGAATTAAAAGCGCTTTATGATTCCCTTGGGCTGGCAATGACATTTAAAGATTTCCAGCATATCCAGAATTATTATCACGGAGAAGAGCATAGAAATCCGACTATGACAGAGATTCGTGTTCTGGATACATACTGGTCTGATCACTGCCGTCACACGACATTCTCTACAGAGTTAAAGGATGTGACATTCGGTGAAGGAGACTATAAAGAGCCGATCGTCAATACATACAAACAGTATTTAAGTGACCACAGTGAGATCTTCAAAGGAAGAGAAGATAAGTTTGTCTGCCTGATGGATCTTGCGCTGATGGCGATGCGTAAGCTGAAAAAAGAAGGAAAGCTTGCAGATCAGGAAGAATCAGATGAAATCAATGCATGCAGTATTGTTGTTCCGATCAAAGTAGATGGAGTGGAAGAAGAGTGGCTGATCAATTTTAAAAATGAGACACACAATCACCCGACAGAGATTGAACCGTTTGGTGGAGCGGCAACCTGCCTTGGCGGTGCAATCCGTGATCCGTTGTCAGGACGTACTTATGTATATCAGGCAATGCGTGTGACAGGAGCTGCAGATCCGACGGTATCTGTAAAAGAGACTTTAAAAGGAAAACTTCCTCAGAAAAAACTGGTGAGAGGAGCTGCTCACGGATACAGTTCTTACGGAAACCAGATCGGTCTGGCGACAGGACTGGTAAAAGAAATCTATCATCCGGATTATGTGGCAAAACGTATGGAGATCGGTGCAGTGCTTGGAGCTGCTCCAAGACGTGCGGTGATCCGTGAGAATTCAGATCCGGGAGATATTATCGTACTGCTCGGCGGACGTACCGGACGTGACGGATGCGGTGGAGCAACAGGTTCTTCCAAAGTACATACAGAAGAATCTATTGAGACTTGTGGCGCAGAGGTTCAGAAAGGAAATCCTCCGACAGAGCGCAAGATTCAGCGCTTATTCCGCAGAGAAGAAGTAAGTAAGCTGATTAAAAAGTGCAACGACTTTGGTGCGGGCGGTGTTTCTGTTGCGATTGGAGAACTTGCAGACGGACTTCGTGTGGATCTGGATAAAGTACCGAAAAAATATGCAGGTCTGGATGGAACAGAGATTGCTATTTCAGAATCTCAGGAGCGAATGGCGGTAGTCGTAGATCCGAAAGATGTGGCAGAATTCATGTCTTATGCAAAGGAAGAAAACTTAGAAGCAGTCGAAGTTGCAGTAGTGACAGAATCTCCGAGACTGGTTTTGGTGTGGAGAGGAAATGAAATTGTCAATATTTCCCGAGCGTTCCTTGACACCAATGGAGCACATCAGGAGACAACAGTAGAAGTTGAGATTCCTGCAAAGAAAGACAGTCTGTTCGTAAAAGAAGAAGTGACGGATGTAAAAGAAAAATGGCTGGAGACCTTAAAGGATTTAAATGTATGCTCTCAGAAAGGTCTGGTAGAGATGTTCGACGGCTCCATCGGAGCAGGTTCCGTGTTTATGCCGTACGGTGGCCAGTATCAGATGACAGAGACACAGGCTATGGTTGCAAAAGTTCCGGTTATGAATGGAACAACAGATGCGGTTTCTATGATGAGCTACGGATTTGATCCATATCTGTCAAGCTGGAGTCCGTATCATGGAGCGATTTATGCAGTGGTAGAGTCAGTTGCGAAGATCGTAGCCGCAGGTGGAGATTATAGCAAGATTCGTTTTACATTCCAGGAATATTTCCGTCGTATGACAGAAGATCCGAAGAGATGGAGTCAGCCGTTTGCAGCACTCTTGGGTGCATATGAAGCACAGCTTGGATTCGGGCTTCCGTCTATCGGGGGGAAAGACAGTATGTCTGGAACATTCCAGGATATTGATGTTCCGCCGACTCTTGTATCGTTTGCCGTAGACATGGCAACAGAGGATGAGATTATTACTCCAGAACTGAAAAAGTCAGGAAATAAACTGGTTTGGATGAAGATTGAAAAAGATCAGTATGATCTCCCGGTTTATACACAGCTGATGGATCAGTATGGCAAATTTGCAGCAGATATCCACAGTGGAAAGATTGTTTCCGCATATGCGCTGGATCGTCATGGTGTAATCGCTGCGGCAAGTAAGATGGCATTTGGAAATAAACTGGGTGTGAAGATCGAGCATAATCTGGATGCGGGAGAATTGTTTGCGCCGGCATTTGGAGATATTATTGCAGAAGTTCCGGCAGACAAAGTGGGAGAACTGAGCATTGCATACACGGTGATCGGTGAGGTTCTCGAAGAGCAGAAATTTGTTTATGCGGATACCGAAATTGCTCTGACAGAAGCGGAAGAAGCATGGACAGGCACTCTGGAAAGTGTATTTGCGACAAAATCTTCCGCAGATAATGATGAAGTGGTGGAAGAAAAGCTCTATCATACATCTGATATTCATATCTGCAGTCATAAGATCGGACAGCCGACCGTATTTATTCCGGTATTTCCTGGAACAAACTGTGAGTATGACAGCCGTAAGGCGTTTGAGAGAGCAGGCGCAAATGTGATCACAAAGGTATTCCGTAATATGAATGCAGAGGATATCCGTGATTCTGTTGCCGAGTTTGAAAAGGCAATCGGACAGGCACAGATGATCATGTTCCCGGGTGGATTCAGTGCAGGAGATGAACCGGATGGTTCTGCAAAATTCTTTGCAACTGCATTCCAGAATGCAAAGATCAAAGAAGCAGTAGAAAAACTGTTGAATGAAAGAGATGGACTGGCGCTCGGTATCTGCAACGGATTCCAGGCACTGATCAAACTGGGACTGGTTCCTTATGGTAAGATTGCAGGACAGACAGTGGATTCTCCAACATTGACATATAACACGATTGGACGTCATATTTCAAAGATGGTCTACACAAAAGTTGTGACAAACAAATCACCTTGGCTTGCAGGTGCAGAGCTCGGAGGGGTTTACACAAATCCGGCTTCCCACGGAGAAGGTCGTTTTGTAGCGAGTGAAGAGTGGCTGGATCAGTTATTCGCGAACGGTCAGGTAGCAACACAGTACTGTGATCCTTCAGGAAATATCAGTATGAACGAAGAGTGGAATGTCAATGGCTCCTACCGTGCGATCGAAGGTATCACAAGTCCGGATGGAAGAGTACTTGGAAAGATGGCACATTCCGAACGCCGCGGTGATTCTGTAGCAATCAATATCTACGGAGAGCAGGATCTGAAGATCTTTGAATCAGGTGTGAAATATTTTAAATAAAAGAATGGTTTGATTTGAAAAACAGACTTGTATTTTTGTGACAGTCTGATATAATTTAATTTGTAATTAATAGCAAAGGCTGTTACTGGTAATGCAGGCAAGACCGAGAACAATGAGGAGCATGAGATTATTGCACCTCTTGTCTTGGTCTTTTTTTTATGAAAAAAGCAGGATAATACAGATACGGCCGATCTGTAAACAGTGCAAAAAGCAGCCGGAAAAGGAGGTAAATATGGATTATAAAGCAATAGGTAAAAAAATAATAAGTCTGGTTGGCGGGACAGAGAATATCAGGCAACTGACACATTGTGCAACACGCTTGAGGTTTGAGTTTTATAAGAAAGAAAAAGTAGATGATAAAAGTATAGAAAACATTCCGGGAGTAATTGGAGTTGTAGAAAAAGGAGGGCAATTTCAGGTCATTATAGGAAATGAAGTGCAGACTGCTTTTCGGGCAATTTCTGAGGAAATGAAGCATAGTGAGGAGAATGATGGAAACAGAGAACTGGACCGGGAAGAAAAAACGACGATTGTCAATCGGATCATAAGTGTGATTTCTACTACATTCACACCGGTGATTCCGGCATTGATTGGCGGAGGTATGATAAAGGCAGTACTTTCTATTCTGGTTTTGGCAAAACTGGTAGATCCGTCAGAATCCACTTATAGTATTTTGACATTTATTTCAGATGCACCATTCTATTTTATGCCGGTTCTATTGGCATATGGAGCAGCTATGAAATTTAAGTGCAATCCTATTCTGGCAATCACAATGGCGTGCGCATTACTTCATCCATCCTGGAACGGTATGGTGGAAGCGGGAGAGTCAATTACTTTTTTTGGGATACCAGTAGTATTGGTAAATTACTCATCTTCTGTAGTACCGATCATCCTGAGTGTTTGGATTATGTCTTATGTAGAGCGATTTGCAGAGAAATATTCTCCGTCAGTGATTAAATTTTTCCTGAAGCCGCTGCTCATAATGTTTATTGCGATCCCGATTGCGCTTTTGGGAGTTGGACCATTCGGAAATTTGCTTAATGATATTGTGCAGACAGGAGCAACTGTGTTAAATGAAAAAGTAAGCTGGCTGATTCCCATGCTGATGGGAGCGTTTCAACCATTTTTAACATTAACAGGAACCGCATGGGCAATGACACCGATTGCAACGGGACAGATTTCTTCACTTGGATATGAAGTCGTCAATGGTCCGGGAATGCTGGCTTCGAATATTGCGCAGGGGGGAGCCACTCTTGCCGTAGCCTTTAAAACGAAGAACAAGGAGTTGAAGCAAATGGCGGCATCTTCTGGATTTACAGCAGTGATGGGAATAACAGAGCCTTGTCTTTATGGTGTTTTGTTAAAATTAAAACGTCCTTTGATTGCATCTATGATTGGTGGTGCAGCAGGTGGGATTTATGCAGGTATATCGGGACTTGTGCGTTATGCGTTTGTATCGCCGGGACTTACTGCTATTCCAGCTTTTATTGGAGAGAATCCGTGGAATGTAGTGCATGCATTGATCACAATTGTAATTTCCTTTGTGGTAGGATTTGCGGCGTCATGGCTGCTTGGTTTTCAAGAAAGTACGGAAGTGGAAGGCACTTCAAAAAAAGACGGTGTATCAGGTGAATGGATCAAAGCTCCGGTTACAGGGCGAGCGGCAGAATTGTCAGAGGTGGCAGATGATGTGTTTGCAAAGGAAGTATTGGGGAAAGGTGCAGCTATATTTCCAGAAGAAGGACGTGTGTATGCACCGGGATCTTGGAGAAATTACAATATTTTTGAGACAGGACATGCCATAGGGATGAAACTGGACAATGGAGCAGAAGTTTTGATTCATGTAGGGATTGATACGGTAAATCTTCAGGGAAAATATTTTACACCAAAAGTAAAAGCAGGAAGCAGAGTAGAAGCGGGCGAGCTTTTGTTAGAGTTTGATTTGCAGGCAATTGCAGAAGAGGGGTATGATACAGTGATCCCGATCATTGTAACGAATACACCAAATTACCGTGATGTAGAGTTGACAACATGTGGGCAGAAAAAAGCGGGAGAGAACCTGCTTGGTTTGGTTTGATTTATATAGAAAACTGTGTAATATTCAAAGAAAGGAAGAAGATCAAATATGATTTATCAAAAATTAAAACCATTTCCGTCAGGATTTTTGTGGGGTGCGTCTACGTCTGCTTATCAGGTAGAAGGCGGAGTGGATGAAGATGGAAAAAGTCCGTCCATCATTGATATGTATGAACATCCGGAAGGAGTTGCCGATTTTTCGGTGGCAAGTGATCATTATCACAGATATAAGGAAGATATTGCCCTATTTGCAGAAATGGGATTAAAAGCATATCGTTTTTCTGTTGCGTGGACCAGGATTTTACCAAATGGTGTAGGGGATGTTAACGAAAAAGGGGTTGCCTATTATAGGGATGTGATTCGTGAATGTAAGAAAAATGGTATTGAGCCAATTATTACGATGTACCATTTTGATTTACCCTATTGTCTGGAGAAAAAAGGGGGATGGTCAAATCGGGAAACTATACATGCTTTTGTGGAATATGCGGAAGTTCTGTTTCAGAATTTTGGGGAAGAAGTAATTTACTGGCTGACAATCAACGAGCAGAACACCATGATTTTGCATCCGGGGGCAATTGGACTTCCTAAAGGGCGAAAACTGCCAACAAAAAAGGAACTTTATCAACAGAATCATCATATGATGTTGGCGCAGGCGAAGGTTATGAAGTTGTTCCATCAAATGGTATCCGGCGGGAAAATTGGTCCGGCGTTGAATTTGACAGCAATGTATCAGGAAAGCAGCCGACCGGAAGATGCGATTGCAGCACATAACTGGGAGGTGTTACGTTGTTGGAATTTTGCGGATGTTCCGGTATTTGGAAGTTATCATCCTTTGGCGTGGGAATATATGAAGGACAGAGGAATTGCACCTGAGTTGCAACCAGGAGATATAGAATGCCTTAAAGATGCGAAACCAGATTTTATTGCGATGAATTATTATTCTACAGCCACGATCGCAGCAAGCAGAGGTGATGCATCGGATGTGGCAGCCAGGGCAGGTGATCAGCAGATTATGTTGGGAGAACCGGGGGTATATCGTCCGGGGGAAAATCCGTATGTGGGAAAAACACAGTACGGATGGGTTGTAGATCCGGTTGGTTTTAGGTATACTTTAAGAAAAGTATATGAGAGATACCATCTTCCGATTTTAGTGACAGAAAACGGAATTGGAGCACCGGATATTCTGGAAGCTGATGGAAAAATACATGATGCGTACAGGATTCAGTTTATTCGGGAGCATTTACAGCAGATGCGTCTTGCGATCACAGATGGAGTACAGATATTGGGATATTGTCCATGGGCGGCTATTGATGTGGTAAGTACACATCAGGGATATCGTAAACGGTATGGATTTATTTATGTGGATCGGGAAGAGTTTGATTTGAAAGAATTGAAACGTTTTCGAAAAGATAGTTTTTACTGGTATGCAAATGTGATTTTAGAAAACGGACAGAATTTATAAAATAAAAAGCTGAGGGTATAGGCGATGATCATAAAGAAAGTACTGAATAATAATCTTCTTTTAGTGGAGAGTGAGAATGGGAAGGAGCAGATCGCAATGGGGAAGGGACTGCGGTTTTCTTATAAAGTAGGAGAACGTCTCCGTGAAACAGATGTGGAAAAAATCTATATGCTGAAAGATGAAAAAAATACACAGGATTATATAAGGCTGCTTCAGGATGTGCCTGCAAGTTATGCAGAAGTAATCCAAGATGCAGTACAGATGGTAACGTGTAAAATGGCTTCCAGATTAAATGAGCAAATTTTTGTGACGTTGTCTGATCATCTGATCTATGCTCTGGAGAGGTATAAAAAAGGAATCGTTTTACAAAACAGGATGCTTTGGGAAATTCAGAAATTTTATCCGAAAGAGTATCTGTTGGGGAGTGAGGTTCTTTCTTATCTTAATCAGGAGTTAAATGTCAATCTTCCTGAGGAGGAAGCTGGGAATATTGCATTTCACATAGTAAATGCGCAGATTGATGCGACAGAGAATAAAATAGGAATGCAGAACGGAATGCTTATGGTAAAAATGCTGAAAGATTTGTTTCAGATTGTTCAACTGTATTATCAGTGGGAAATTGATGAAGAAAGTATCAATTACTCCAGGTTCGTAATCCATATGCAATTTTTTTTGCAACGGCTTTTGGAAGATAAGATGTTAGAGAATGCGGATGCATGGATTTATCATTCAGTAGTACAGCAGGAGAAAAAGGCTGCAGGATGTGTGGAGCAAATTCGAAAATATATTCGGAATTTGCTCCAGAAAGAAATTACAGAAGAGGAAAGGTTTATTTGATTGTACATATTTCCAGAATTAAACAAAAGCAATAAAAAATAGAAAAAAAAGGTGGATTCCGAAAACAACTTGAACTAAAAAAGTTCAAGTTGTTTTTTTGTGCATAATGCACAAAGAGGAAGGAGAGAAAAATGACAAACCGAGAGTTGTTTAGAGTAAGTAAAAAGAGATTATGTGAATTAACCAGTCAGTATTACGAGCTGGTAACATTGAAAGAGGTCGCATATGAAAAAGTTTCTAAGCACTTTGGATATTTTCTATTTTTATGAATCAAAATCAGCATGAGGTAAAAGTGTATTTTGACAGGTATCGAGATACAAATATCCTTCGGATTGAGTGTAGGCAAGAAGCTTTTGAAAAAATGTATCATCCATCTGATCAAGAACTTTTAACACTCGGATTGATCAGAAAAGAAAAGTATGAGCAACTCTGCCGATGTGCATAAGGGGGAAAGAAAATGTACGACTGGGGAAAAGAACAAGAAAAAGAAATTGCAACAATAAAGGAGAGAACCATATATCTGAATCTTTCAGATGCAGATTGCAAGAGAATCTCAACGTATGCAGCCAAAGCAAATATCACAGTATCACAATTACTGGAAAGTTTTATTGGAGATCTTGTAAATGGAACTTATACAAATGGAAGTGATGAAGGAGATTGTGCTCAAGAATGGTTTGAACGCTGTGGTTATGGCATGAATTCTGAGAAAACATTTTTAAAGATATATATTGGAAGAAGGGGATGATGTGGGGCATTTTGCTGAATGGTTTAGAAAATATAAAGAAAGTAAAGAACTGAATACAAACGCTAAAAGAGGATTTGACAAAAGAAATTG
>ENA-OQBT01000122-OQBT01000122.1-human-gut-metagenome-genome-assembly--contig:-NODE-122-length-53752-cov-5.967403_pt1 | contig 53752 bp, 66 predicted proteins | sample MGYA00242749_ERZ504557 | MGnify/ENA primary metagenome ERZ504557 (study PRJEB26092, sample SAMD00036243) | human gut metagenome | host: Homo sapiens | study: EMG produced TPA metagenomics assembly of...
CAACGAAGAAAATAAAATTCTTCTGGCTATGTCTCGTCGTATGCGTGCATCTGGGACTAGTAAAGTAAAGGCAGTGTCTAAGACCAAAACTAAGAAAAACAAACCTTCGAAGAAGTGCAATCAAGGCCTCACAAGAATTGGTCAAGGCTAAAGATAAGGTTGATAAGGCTACTGTGAAATTACGTCAAACGATTTCTCAAATTATGCCTAGCCTTCACCAAGGCAAGCGTCGTAAAGGGTCTAAAAAGAAACCAACACGTAAACACTAATTAGAAGCAAGTTGGACAATCCAACTTGTTTTTCTTTATAAAAAATTAAGGTCTGTCCCCTTCTCTTTAGGTCTCCCTGTGGTATAATAGAAGGCGACTATTTCGAAAAGGGGTTTGCTATGATAGAGACAGCCAAGCAGCAAGAACGTGCTATTTTAGTAGGTGTTGAATTGCAAGAGACAGAGAATTTTGACATGTCCATGGAGGAACTTGCTAGTCTTGCCAAAACAGCAGGAGCAGAGGTTGTAGCTAGCTATACCCAAAAACGTGAACGCTATGATAGTAAGTCCTTCGTAGGTTCAGGAAAATTAGAGGAAATCAAGGCTATGGTGGACGCGGATGAGATTACTACGGTCATTGTCAATAACCGTTTAACCCCACGTCAAAATACCAATCTTGAAGCAGCATTTGGCGTAAAAGTCATTGATCGCATGCAATTGATTTTGGATATCTTTGCCATGAGAGCTAGAAGTCATGAAGGAAAACTTCAGGTTCATCTAGCTCAGCTCAAATACATGTTGCCCCGTTTATCTGGTCAGGGAATTATGCTCAGTCGTCAAGCAGGGGGCATTGGTAGCCGTGGTCCTGGTGAAAGTCAGCTGGAACTCAATCGTCGTTCTATCCGTAACCAGATTGCGGATATTGAACGCCAATTAAAGATTGTTGAGAAGAACCGAGAGACCATTCGTGAAAAGCGTGTCGACTCAACTACCTTTAAAATCGGCTTGATAGGTTATACCAATGCTGGGAAATCAACTATTATGAACCTTATGACGGATGATAAGCAGTATGAGGCCAATGAACTTTTTGCGACTCTGGATGCAACGACTAAGAAAATATACTTAAAAGATCAGTTTCAAGTGACCTTGACAGATACGGTTGGTTTTATTCAGGATTTGCCAACAGAATTGGTGGCTGCCTTTAAGTCGACGCTTGAAGAAAGTCGTAATGTGGACCTCCTTTTGCATGTCATCGATGCTAGTGATCCGAATCACGAAGAACATGAAAACGTGGTTTTAGATATCCTTAAAGAACTGGACATGACTGATATTCCTCGCCTAGCTATCTACAATAAGATGGACGTGGCGAATAACTTAGTAGCAACAGTCTTTCCTAATGTTCGTCTCTCAGCGCGTGACAAGGGAAGTCGTGAGGCTTTGCGAAGACTCTTGATTGATGAAATTCAACAGAATTTTGAACACTTTAGTATTAAGGTTAATCAGGACCAAGCTTATAAACTTTATCAGTTGAGTCAATTAGCCTTGTTAGATAGTTATAGTTTTGAGACAGAAGTGGAAGAAATTACAGGCTATATTTCACCGAAAAATAAATGGAAATTGGAAGAGTTTTATGACTGATTATATGGATTTAGCTTTAAAATATGGTGGTTTTACAAGTTTAGATAAGGTATATCTTCAAAATACCTTGTCAGACCTTTCAGACAATCAAAAACTGGCCTTTATTACGCCACCACCAAGTGTTATTAATGCTTATTTTGCAGAGATTTACCAGAAACAGTCTCCAAAAGCAGCAACGGATTACTATTTGGAGCTTTCGAAAGAACTTAACCTCTTTAATCCAGTACCATCTTTTGATGAACACAAGCCCTTTATTCGTCTCAATCTGTCAGGAAAATCTTATGGTTTTTGCTATGAAAATGCTGATGAAGTGGCCCTAGTCTTTGCAGAGCATTTAGAGGTTCCAACGACTGATATTTTGTTTGAGCTTGCTCAAGTTTTCCCACAATATAAGGTTTATCTTGAAGGGACTCAAGTTAAAATGGCCAAGGTTGACTTTGATGAAGAAGTATTGGAAGAGTTGACACCAGAGACTCAGTTACTTAGTCGTGTCACTAAACTGAAGGGAAGTGTCATTAAGTTAGCTAGCTTCAATCAAGATGAATTAGTGGAACTTTTGTCTCAATATAAAGGGCAAACTGTTTATTATGGATTTGCTCAGCGTGAATGCCTGGCTTATATTGTCCAGAAATAAGAAAAACGATAGATAGAAAGTATAGAAAGTCATGGAATTACAATTTTTAGGGACGGGCGCCGGACAGCCATCCAAGGCTCGTAATGTATCGAGTCTGGTTTTGAAGCTCCTCGATGAAATCAACGAAGTCTGGATGTTTGACTGTGGGGAAGGAACCCAACGTCAGATTTTAGAAACAACAATCAAACCCCGTAAAGTTAAAAAAATCTTTATTACACATATGCACGGGGACCATATCTTCGGTTTACCAGGTTTCCTGGCGAGTCGTTCCTTCCAATCTAGCGAAGAACAAACTGACCTTGAAGTTTATGGACCAGTTGGTATTAAGCAATACGTCATGACCAGCATTCGTACCTCAGGGACACGCTTATCTTATCATGTGCATTTTAAGGAAATTGATGAAAATAGTCTAGGTTTGGTTATGGAAGATGACAAGTTCGCTGTTTATGCAGATAAGTTGGATCACACCATTTTTTGTGTTGGTTACCGTGTGGTTCAAAAGGATCTCGAAGGCACCTTGGATGCTGAGGCCCTTAAGGCAGCAGGCGTACCATTTGGTCCGCTTTTTGGACAAATTAAGAATGGACAAGATGTGGTTCTTGAAGATGGAACGAAAATCATTGCCAAAGACTTTATTTCCGCACCTAAGAAAGGTAAGGTTATCACTATCTTAGGTGATACCCGTAAGACAAATGCCAGTGTTCGACTTGGATTGGGGGCAGATGTCCTGGTCCACGAGTCTACTTATGGTAAGGGTGATGAAAAAATTGCCAAGAGCCATGGTCATTCAACGAATATGCAAGCAGCCCAAGTAGCTAGGGATGCGTCAGCTAAACGCCTTCTTCTAAATCACGTATCAGCACGTTTTTTGGGGCGTGATATCGGTAAGATGGCAGCAGATGCTAAAACGATTTTTGAAAACACTCACATCGTTCGTGACTTGGAAGAGGTAGAAATCTAATGGCTAAACAACGAATTATCGCTATTACTGGTGCCTCAGGAGGTCTTGCTCAAGAAATTGTCAAGCAGCTCTCCCTCAGTGACGGCATTATCCTCTTGGGACGAGACAAGGACAAACTTGAGAAATGCTATCGCCATGTGAAAAATAAAACCTGTCTTGCTATTGACCTCAGAGACGACAATGCCATTAAAGAAATGGTCGATTATCTCTATCAACGCTTTGGCCGTATTGATGTTTTTATCAATAATGCTGGCTTCGGTGAATTTAAGTCTTATGATAATTACACTAGTCAAGAAGTTCGTGATATGTTTGACATCAATACCTTGGCGACAATGACTTTTTCACGCTTAATTGCAGAGAAAATGGTAGAGCAAGGCTATGGCCATATCATCAATATCGCCAGCATGGCAGGAAAAATTGCGACAGCCAACTCAAGTGTCTATGCGGCAACAAAGTTTGCGGTAATTGGCTTTTCAGATGCCTTGCGTATAGAGCTGGCTGATAAGGGAGTCTATGTGACTACGGTCAATCCAGGTCCAATTGAGACATCTTTCTTCGATCAAGCTGATCCCTCTGGAGCTTATCTTGAGAGTGTTAAGAAGTTTATCCTCAGTCCTAAATATGTGGCTAAAAAGATTGTCCGTATTCTGGGCAAAAATAAACGTGAAGTTAATCTACCACGACTCTTAGCAGTTGCTTACAAAGGCTATACACTCTTTCCCACGATAGCTGATTACCTTGCACGAACAAGCTTTAATTATAAATAAAGAAAGAAGAACATGATTACATCAACGTATGATTGGAAAATAAACACAAAAGAGCCAGATGCTGGCTTTTTTAAACTTGCTAAAGAACATGGACTGGTAAAAACAGCAGCCAAGATTGCCTATGAACGTGGCATTAGGACAGAAGAGGCACTTGAAGACTTTCTAAAGGCAGATTTATCGCACCTTCATGATCCTTATCTGCTTCATGATATGGATAAGGCAGTGGCTAGAATCCGTCAGGCTATTGAAAATTATGAACAAATCTTAGTATATGGAGATTACGATGCGGATGGTATGACGTCAGCCTCGATTGTCAAAGAAGCCCTTGAAATGATGGGAGCTGAAGCTCGAGTATACTTGCCAAACCGTTTTACAGATGGTTATGGACCAAACGAAAGTGTCTATAAGTATTTCATTGAGCAGGAAGGTATTTCACTCATCATTACAGTGGATAATGGGGTAGCTGGGAATGAGGCTATCGCTTATGCGCAAGAGCAAGGTGTGGATGTTATCGTCACAGACCACCATAGCATGCCGTCACAGCTTCCAGAAGCTTATGCCATTGTTCATCCAGAACATCCAGGTGCTGATTATCCCTTTAAGTATTTGGCAGGTTGTGGAGTAGCTTTCAAAATAGCAACGGCCCTCCTCGAGACCATACCAACAGAGATGTTGGATTTGGTAGCTATAGGGACTATTGCTGATATGGTTAGCCTGACCGATGAAAATCGTATTATGGTTAAGGTTGGACTTGAAATTCTCAAGACTACTGAGCGTATTGGGCTTCAAGAATTGCTCCGTATTTCCGAAGTAGACCTAACAACAATTTCTGAAGAAACAGTGGCTTTCAAAATAGCCCCTCAACTCAATGCCTTAGGACGTTTAGACGATCCAAACCCAGCTATTGAACTATTAACCGGATTTGACGATGAGGAAGCGCAAGCCATTGCTCTGGAAATCAATGCCAAAAATGAAGAACGTAAGGAAGTTGTTCAAAACATCTTTGATGAAGCCATGAGCATGGTAGACTTGGATAAACCAGTTCAGGTTTTGGCTAAGGAAGGCTGGCATCCTGGTGTACTCGGCATTGTTGCTGGCCGCATCATGGAGCAAATCAGTCAGACAGTAGTGGTTTTAAATATTGAAGATGGCTTGGCTAAGGGATCAGCTCGTAGTTTGGAATCTATCAATATCTTCCATGCACTTGATGACCACAGAGACATCTTTACTGCATTTGGAGGGCACGCTGGAGCAGCTGGTATGACCCTTCCAGAGGAAAATCTTACTCAACTCTCAGATATTTTATGTAGTTATGTCTACGATAATGACATTGATACGAGTGCCAAAAATACGCTTAATTTAGACGAGGAACTACAACTCGGTGAGCTTAGCTTGGATACCATAAGGAGCCTCGAAAAACTAGCACCTTTTGGTATGGATAATAAAAAGCCAGTCTTTTGGCTACATGATATTACCGTTACTCAAGCTAGAACTATGGGGCAAAATGGAGCTCATCTTAAGTTTAAGGTTAAGCAAGGCAAGGCTAGTTTTGATGTTGTCGCCTTTAACAAAGGGCATCTGCTTCAAGAATTTCAGCAAGCTCAGGGGTTGGAATTAGCAGTGACGCTGTCCGTTAATGTATGGAATGGCCAGACAACACTACAGCTCATGTTGGCAGATGTGCGCGTGGACAATGTTCAGTTATTTGATTTTCGCTCAAAAAATATGGTACTACCTGAGGGCCTACCAACTGTAGAAGAGGCCTCAGACGAAGCAACTGCAGTTGTCCTCGACACCCTACCGAATTCAGAGACGGAATTAAAAGAGTGGTTTGACGGTAAGGAATTCCAGGCCATTTATTTTAAGAATCGCATTAAGGAAGCCTATTATCTGACAGGCTATGGAACTAGAGAGCAATTTGCAAGGCTCTATAAAACCATTTATCAATTCCCAGAATTTGATGTGCGCTATAAATTAGATGACCTCAGTCATTATCTTAAGATTGATAAAATTCTTCTCATCAAGATGATTCAAATTTTTGATGAATTGGGCTTTGTCACTATTGATAATGGTGTCATGACAGTTAATAAAGAGGCTGGAAAACGTGATATTGAGGAAAGCAAGATTTTCCAGGACCTTAAACGTCTTGTCAAGTTCCAAGAACTCATGGCTTTGGGAACACCACAGGAAATTTATGATTGGCTCTACAAGCAGGAGCAGTAGTGCCTAACTAAGATAATTGGTTTAGAATCTAGAGGTTAGTATTTTCTAAATCCATGGATTCATGCTATAATAGTATGTAAATATTTTTTGGCAAAATGCCCATAGGAAGAACAAATGAAATTAGAAGATTATATTGCAACTATTGAAAACTACCCTAAAGAAGGGGTTACTTTCCGCGATATTAGTCCGTTGATGGCTGATGGAAACGCTTATAGCTATGCTATTCGTGAAATCGTTCAGTATGCGACTGACAAGAAGATTGACATGATTGTTGGTCCCGAAGCACGTGGTTTCATTGTTGGATGCCCAGTTGCCTTTGAACTTGGTATTGGATTTGCGCCAGTTCGTAAACCTGGTAAATTGCCACGTAAAGTGATTTCAGTCGATTATGAAAAAGAATATGGTGTCGATACTCTTTGCATGCATGCCGATGCAATCAAACCAGGCCAACGTGTACTTATCGTTGACGATCTCTTGGCTACTGGTGGTACTGTCAAAGCAACAATTGAAATGATTGAACGCCTAGGTGGTGTTGTTGCTGGATGTGCCTTCTTGATTGAGCTTGACGGACTTAATGGTCGTGAAGCAATCGAAGGTTATGACGCTAAAGTATTGATGAACTTCCCAGGATAAAACTATCTATGTTTTACAAAAGGCCTCAGGGCCTTTTTAACTCTTTTAAAAAATAAGTGTGTCATCATATAGTTTAAAGTTATAGCTAACTAGAGAAAATATATATTTGATAACAATATTTACCCGGTTTATAATATGAAGATAGAATAAACAAGGATGGAGATGTTGTTATGCCTATAAAACTTGATAATAAGTTACCAGCTCTTGATGTATTGCGTTCGGAAAATGTCTTCATCATGGATGAGAATAGAGCTAGTAGCCAGGATATTAGACCAATGGAGGTCCTGATCCTTAACCTAATGCCAACTAAAGAAGTGACAGAAACTCAGTTGCTACGTCTTTTAGCAAATACACCACTCCAAATTAACGTAGAGTTTCTGTATATGGCTAGTCATAAATCAAAAAAAACCCACGCTGAACATATGGAAACCTTCTATAAGACTTTTGATGAAATCAAGGACAAGTATTACGATGGTCTTATCGTAACAGGGGCTCCTGTTGAACAAATGCCTTTTGAGGAAGTTGATTATTGGCAGGAATTAACACGAGTTTTTGACTGGTCTAAAAAGCATGTTTATTCAACTCTTCACTTGTGTTGGGGAGCTCAAGCAGGTCTCTATTACAAACATGGGGTTGATAAGGTTCCCTTGTCAGAGAAATTATCAGGTATCTATAAGCAAACTGTTGACATGCCAGAAAATTTCCTCATGAATGGCTTTGATGATAGCTTTGTGTCACCGCACTCACGCTATACAGAGGTGACTCTGGAAGATATCAAGAATAAAACAGATTTAGACGTTGTTGCATCAGGTCAAGAGGTAGGTCTGTCCATTCTGGCAAGCAAGGATCTTCGTGAAGTTTACAGTTTTGGTCATTTCGAATATGATCGTGATACTCTTGCTAGAGAATATCGAAGGGATTTGGAAGTAGGCATCAATCCAGATGTGCCAGCAAACTATTTTCCTGGGGATGATCCAAGTCAGGAACCAAAACTTCGTTGGAACCTTGCGGCATCAACATTCTTTAGTAATTGGATTAACTACGCTGTATATCAAGAAACACCCTATCGTTTAGAAGAGTTGGAAGACGATTTTTCATTCTACGGTTATTTGTAGTAGGTTTCTCAAAAGACTTATGTTAAAACATAAAATTTTTTGAATTGACCTATCTACTCTGAAAGGTAAATATGAGTTTTTTTGAACAGTATCGAACAGGAAATCTAGTCCTTCCAAATGCCTTATTTTTTCACTTTAAGGATATTTTTCCATCAGCGGATGACTTTTTAGTTTGGCAGTTTCTCTATCTACAAACGACTACTCAGATTGGAGAAGTGGCCTCTAGCCAGATAGCGCAGGCAACTGGAAAGACCCCCACTGAGGTTAATAAAAGTATTACGACATTAACTGAGGCCGGACTCCTTGATTTTACGACTGTTAAAGTTAATAATGAAATTAAGATGGTTGTTGATGCTTCACCTGCCCTAGCAGTGTTAGACAAGCTAGTGAGTAGTGAAAATTCAACGACAGGTCCTGTTGCTGGCCAACCAACAAATACACAGCTTATTAAACAATTGACAGATGAGTTGGAACAGGCTTTGGGAATCTTGAATCCTATGGTAATAGAAGATTTAAATAAGGAAATTCAGGAAGAACACACTGACCCGGAATTAATCCGTGAAGCTCTGAAAGAGGCAGTATTTAACCGAAAAACCAACTGGAATTATATCAAAGGGGTTCTTCGTAACTGGAAATTAAGTGGTATTACTACTAAAATTCAAGTTGAAGAACGTCGTTTGGAGCATCAAGGAAAGAAACAACATCATCAGGTTTCGGATGAGTTCAAAACTGGTATGGACGCGGCCCGTCAATTGTGGGGTGGTCAATAATGTTGGGTAGAAAACGTGTTAATGAAGCTCTGGCCTTAATGGGAAAGATGTTTCCAGATGCACATGGTGAGCTGGAGTGGGAGACTCCCTTTCAACTACTAGTTGCTGTTATTTTATCTGCTCAAACAACTGACAAAGCTGTTAATAAGGTAACACCGGGTTTGTGGGCCCGTTATCCAGAAATTGAAGATTTAGCATCTGCTAATCTTGATGATGTTGAAATGTGCTTAAGAACCATTGGGCTATATAAGAATAAGGCAAAGAATATCATCAAAACTGCTAGAGCTATTTTAATGAATTTCGACGGACAAGTTCCCAAAACTCACAAGGAATTAGAGAGTCTACCTGGTGTTGGACGAAAAACAGCTAACGTCGTATTGGCTGAAGTCTATGGTATTCCGTCTATTGCTGTAGATACACATGTCTCTCGCGTTTCTAAACGACTGAATATAGCTCCAGAAAATGCTAGTGTAGAGGAAATCGAAGCAGAATTGATGAAGAAAATACCAAAGAAAGATTGGATTATCAGTCATCACCGCATGATTTTCTTTGGACGCTATCATTGTTTAGCAAAGAATCCTAAATGCCAGACTTGTCCTCTTCAAAGTTACTGTAAGTATTATCGAGAAACAACTAAGAAATAAGCTGAGGATGTGATTTTCGTCAGCTTTTTACAGTTGTAAGATTTTATTACAAACTAGTAACTTGACAAAAATCCCAGGCTTTAAGAAAATAGAAGAAACGATTTAGAAGCTGGAGCGAAATAGTGAATGGCTGAATTCAGTGATGAAGAGTATTTGAGAGTCTTAGCTGACAATGGTGATAGAGAAGCAGTCAAAGAATATGAGCAAGCTTTGGATAATCTTATTTTTTAGTTGCAAATTTCATTGGCTCAAACTAGTGATTCGCGGTGGCGTAAGGAAGTGCAAAAACTCTTGGAACAAGAGGAAAAGAAAAAAGGAACTACTTTCAAGAAAAAGAGGATAAAGCTGTGAGCGAATTTAGACGTCGTAAAACTGAAAGAACCAGGGGAAGGAAGGTTTCGAGTTTTAATAAACTCAAAGACCTAAAAAAATTCGATGGGTAATTGGAGGAATTGCTTTAATTGCAGTGCTCATCCCTTTACTTACTTTAGTGTGGTATAGTAATAACCAAAACGAAAATGTCACTAACCCATGGAAAAATGGCCAATTGGCTAAAAGTAAGGAAGGGTCATCATCAGATAGTAAGTCATCGTCAGATAGTAAATCATCTCAAGTTGATACGTCATCTTTGTCTGATCAGCAGTTAGGAGATTGTTTTTTTCTACCTATGCTGAAGAACGAGGCTCAACTGGTGATAATTATAAAAATTTAGGTTGGAATGTCTATTCTTGGAAAGATGATGACGATGGTTTGGTTTATGCACAACTTTATGATGCGTATGGTAATGATGTCCTCCTTTTCCGAGTAAACACTAAGGAACAACTCGAAGCCTATGGAGGTATTGACGGTTCAAGTGGTTCATGGGACGTTGTTTCAAAAACTTATAAAACAAGCTAATTTAATCATGTTAAAGCACTAGCCAATAGTGGTTGAGACTGTCTTTTGACAGTCTTTTTTGGTATAATCTAAGATAATCGTATAAACAATTAAAAAGCTGATTGATAGTATTGGAGAATCATGGTTCTACAGAGCTTTTTTAGTGTCTTTAGATTTTTCCAGAGTCAAGTTAATAAAGGAGAGTTGTCGTGTCAGACTATTTATCGGTCACATCCTTAACCAAATATTTGAAAATGAAATTTGACCGTGACCCTTATTTAGAGAGGGTATATTTGACAGGCCAGGTTTCCAATTATCGCCGACGCCCGAGTCATCAGTACTTTTCTCTTAAGGATGAAGGGGCAGTCATTCAGGCAACGATTTGGGCTGGGGTCTTCAAAAAAATTGGTTTTGATCTTGAAGAGGGAATGAAGATTAATGTTGTTGGTCGGGTGCAGATTTATGAGCCTAGTGGTTCATATTCCCTTATTATTGAGAAGCTGAGCCGGATGGTATTGGTGCACTCGCCCTCCAGTTTGAGCAGCTTCGTAAAAAACTTACTGCTGAAGGCTACTTTGATGATCGTCATAAGCAACCTCTTCCTAATTTTGTCAAGAAAATTGGGGTTATCACTAGTCCTAGTGGTGCGGTTATTCGGGACATTATTACAACGGTTAGTCGTCGTTTTCCAGGTGTAGAGATTCTGCTTTTCCCTACCAAGGTTCAAGGTGACGGAGCGGCGCAAGAGATTGTTGAAAATATTCAAAAAGCCAATCAGAGGGAAGATCTGGATCTTCTTATCGTCGGCCGTGGTGGAGGTTCAATTGAGGACCTATGGGCCTTTAATGAGGAAATTGTAGTTCAGTCCATTTTTGAGAGTCGTCTACCTGTGATTTCAAGTGTTGGTCACGAAACAGATACGACTCTGGCGGATTTTGTAGCGGATCGCAGGGCTGCTACACCTACAGCAGCAGCTGAACTTGCTACTCCGATATCAAAGGCTGATACTTTGGCTTGGATTCGCGAAAGACAAAACAGAGCCTACCAAGCTTGTTTGAGGCGCATACAGTATAATCAGGAACGTTTAGCCAAATTATCACAATCGGTTGTCTTTAGGCAACCTGAACGTCTTTATGATGGATATTTACAAAAGTTAGATCGCCTAACAACAAGGCTCGAAACCTTCATGAGTCAAGATTTTGAGCGCAAACAAAAATCAGCTGAATTTTTGAGACAGCGATTACACGGTCTAAATCTCTCGACTCGTGTTAAGAACTATCAAGATCGTCGAGAGTCCTTACAGCGACTTTTAGTGACCACAACTAAGAATACTATCAATGGTAACCGCGTTAGACTAGAGAAGCTCAAGATGCCCTATTGTCTCTAGATACTAGCCGTATTGTTGCCAGGGGCTATGCTATTGTCAATAAAAATGATAAGCCCCTAACAACTATCAAAGATATTACTGAAGGCGAGCAATTAACAATCCAAATGAGAGATGGACAACTAGAAGTAGAGGTGAAAAATGTCAACGAAAAAAACATTTGAAGAAAATTTACAGGACTTAGAAGCTATCGTCACAAAACTTGAAACAGGTGATGTTGCTCTTGAGGATGCGATTGCTGAATTCCAAAAAGGTATGGTATTGTCTAAAGATTTGCAGAAGACCTTGGAAGATGCTGAAAAAACACTTGTTAAGGTTATGCAAGCAGATGGTACAGAAATGGAAATGGATGCCTAATGACCAAGCTAAAAAAAATTGATGCTGCTATACGGGATTTTTATCAAAAGAAAACCCCACCAGTATCAAGCGATTTAATCTCTGCTATTCTTTATTCAGTTGATAGTGGCGGTAAGCGTATCCGTCCACTGATTTTCTTGGATTTACTTGAAGGATTTGGTTTAGAGTTAACTCCCAGTCATTTTGATATTGCAGCAAGTCTTGAAATGATTCATACCGGGAGTCTGATTCACGACGATTTACCGGCAATGGACGATGATGATTACCGTCGAGGACGTCTAACAAACCATAAAAAATTTGATGAAGCAACGGCAATTTTAGCTGGTGATTCTCTCTTTTTAGATCCCTTTGCACTTGTAGCTCAAACAGAGCTTTCTGCAGAGATTCGTGTTCAATTGATTCACGCTCTATCTCATGCGTCAGGGACCTTCGGTATGGTTGGTGGTCAGATGTTGGATATGAAAGGTGAAGGTCTGGAACTTGATTTATCGCAACTGGCTAAGATTCACGAGAATAAGACTGGTAAGCTTCTAACCTTTCCTTTTGTAGCGGCTGGTATTGTGGCCCAACAAGAAGATCGAGTCATGGAAAATCTTCAAGAAGCTGGTCGCTTGATTGGTCTTGCCTTTCAAGTTCGTGATGACATTTTAGATGTGACTGCTGACTTTGAATCCTTAGGAAAAACGCCTGGAAAAGATGTGGTCGCTGGGAAATCAACCTACCCTGCTCTTCTTGGTTTGGAAAAATCATATGCCATTCTCGAGGAATCACTAAATAAGGCTGAGGCCATTTTCAAAGACTTGGCTGAGTACCAAGGTTTCAAGCAAGACAATATTATGAAAATCATAGAAAGGTTAAGATTCCATGCCTAAGGAAAGAGTAGATGTCTTGGCTTATAAACAAGGCCTATTTGAAACGCGAGAACAAGCTAAACGCGGTGTTATGGCTGGTTTAGTTGTTAATGTTATCAATGGTGAGCGTTACGATAAACCTGGTGAAAAAATTGATGATGGAACAGAGTTGAAGCTCAAAGGTGAAAAGCTTAGGTATGTGAGTCGTGGAGGACTCAAACTTGAAAAAGCTTTAGCTGTTTTCAATCTATCAGTTGAAGATATGATAACCATTGATATCGGTGCCTCAACAGGTGGATTTACCGATGTCATGCTTCAAAATGGTGCTAAACTGGTTTATGCAGTAGATGTTGGTACCAATCAGTTAGTTTGGAAATTGCGTCAAGATGATCGAGTGCGTTCTATGGAGCAATATAATTTTCGATATGCTGAACCAGTCGATTTCACAGAGGGATTACCATCATTTGCATCTATTGATGTTAGTTTCATCTCTCTTAATTTGATTCTACCAGCTTTGGCTAAGATATTGGTTGATGGAGGGCAAGTTGTTGCTCTTGTGAAACCTCAATTTGAGGCAGGCCGTGAACAAATTGGAAAAAATGGGATTGTACGTGAGAGCAGTATCCATGAAAAAGTATTAGAAACCGTAACAGCTTTTGCAGTTGACTATGGCTTTTCAGTTAAAGGACTGGATTTTTCTCCTATTCAAGGTGGTCATGGTAACATTGAATTTCTCGCACACTTGGAGAAGACAGATTCTCCTCAAAATGATGTTCCAACTTCAATCAAAGAAGTTGTAGCACAAGCACATAAGGAGTTTAAGAAGAATGAAGAAGAAAGATCGTTTGGAGTTAATCCGAAAGATTGTCCAAGAAAATAAAATTACGACCCAGAAAGAATTGGTAAGATTACTCCAGGCTGAGGGGTTGAAGCTACTCAGGCTACGGTATCACGTGATATCAATGAAATTGGTATTACCAAAGTGCCAACCGAAGATGGTTCGTACATCTATGGGCTCTCAACTGCTCCTAGACGAGTAGGTAGATCTTCTGTTGCTTGTCGCCGCTTGTTGCGTATTGATAGACAACATGCCTTTATGAATATCTTAGTTCAGCCAGGGACTAGTCGTCTCATCAAAAAGATTCTTTTGGATGAATACAAGCATTTGATTTTTAGCTTGATTGCTGATGATGACACGCTCTTTTTGGTTGCTCAGTCAGAATTAGCAGCTATCGAATTACATGGACAAATCGTCAAGTGGGTTGAAGAATAGGAGGAAGCATGCTTCTCGAAATTACGATAAAGAATTTCGCAATTATTGAAGAAATTTCTCTTAACTTTGAAAATGGGATGACTGTTCTTACCGGAGAGACTGGGGCAGGAAAATCCATTATCATTGATGCCATGAATCTTATGTTGGGGGCACGGGCATCTAGCGAAGTTGTCCGTCATTCAGCCCCAAGGCGGAGATTCAGGGCTTCTTTTCAATTGGACAAAATCCTGCTTTAGTTAGTCTCTTGGAAGACAATGGGATTCCTGTTGAAGATGAGTTAATTATCCGCCGTGAAATTTTCCAAAATGGTCGAAGTGTTAGCCGTATCAACGGTCAAATGGTCAATTTAACGATTCTTAAAGCTGTCGGCAACTTTTTGGTAGATATCCATGGACAGCATGATCAAGAAGAACTTATGAGACCTGCTCTTCACATAAGCATGCTTGATGCCTTTGGTGACAAGGATTTTTTTCAGGCAAAAAAAGAATATCAGGAATACTTTGATCGTTACCGTGAGCTAAGAAAAGCTGTTCTTGAAAAACAGAAAAACGAGAAAGAGCATAAGGCTAGAATTGAAATGCTAGCTTTTCAGATTGCAGAAATTGAAGCAGCCTCTCTAAAAACAGGTGAGGATCTAGCTTTGATGAAGGAGCGAGATAAACTCCTCAATCATAAGCAGATTGCTGATACCTTAACGAATGCTTATGTTATGCTGGATAATGAAGATTTTTCAAGCTTATCAAATGTCCGTTCTGCCATGAATGATCTCCAATCTCTTGAAGAGTATGATTCTGATTATAAAGAACTCTCTAATAATTTGTCAGAAGCCTACTATGTCCTTGAGGATGTCACTAAACAGTTAGGAGATCTTGTAGATAATTTAGATTTTGATGCTGGGCGTTTGCAAGAGATTGAATACCGTTTAGATACGATTAATGCCATTACCCGTAAATATGGTGGAACTGTTGATGATGTCTTAGATTATCTCGAAAATTCAAGTAAAGAATATAACCTATTGACTGGAAATTCTAGCTCTTCTGATGCTATGGAACAAGAGCTTAAGCAACTTGAAAAAGACTTACTCGCGTCTGCAGAAACCTTGCAAAGGGAACGACATCAGATTGCAAACGCTCTTGAGTCAGAGATAAAGACTGAGTTATGTGATCTGTATATGGATAAGGCTGATTTTAAAGTTGTCTTTACTAAGGGGAAATTTAACCGTGATGGTAATGAGCAAGTTGAGTTTTATATTTCAACCAATCCAGGTGAAGGATTTAAACCGCTTGTTAAGGTTGCATCTGGTGGCGAACTGTCTCGACTTATGCTAGCCATTAAGTCAGCCTTTGCTCGAAAAGAAGATAAAACTAGTATTGTCTTTGATGAGGTTGATACTGGAGTGTCGGGCCGTGTAGCCCAGGCTATCGCACAAAAGATTCATAAGATTGGAAGTCATGGTCAGGTATTGGCTATCAGTCACCTTCCTCAAGTAATCGCTATTGCAGATTATCAATCTTTATTTCTAAAGAAAGTGATAACGAGACAACTGTATCTCGTGTTCGTCTCCTAACACCTGAAGAAAGAGTTGAGGAAATCGCCAAGATGCTTGCAGGTGATAATTTGACTGATGCTGCCTTGAGTCAAGCTAGAGCTTTATTAAAAGTGGATGAACCTGTTTAAGAAAAGAGTTTGGTAAACCTCTCTAGTCATGCTATAATAGAACAAAAAAATTGTTTAAAGCGAGAGAAATATGAGTAAAATCAGAATTGTAACCGATTCGTCAATCACGATTGAACCGGAATTGGTTGAAAAGTACAATATCACTATTGTTCCATTGTCAGTTATGATGGATGGTGTCATCTATTCAGATAGTGACCTTCGTGAAGAAGGTCGTTTCCTGGAAATGATGAAGAATAGTAAAGAGTTACCAAAGACAAGTCAACCACCAGTAGGGTTGTTTGCTGAGACATTTGAAAAATTGATTAAAGATGGTGCAGAGCAAATTATAGCTATCCATCTTATGCATACTCTTTCTGGGACATGTGAGGCTTCACGTCAAGGAGCTATCCTTTCAGGAGCTGATGTAACAGTTATAGACTCAGGTTTTATAGATCAGTGCCTAAAATTCCAAGTAGTTGAGGCTGCTAAACTCGCGCAAGCAGGGGCTAGTCTTGAGGACATTGTGGCACATGTAGAAGAAGTGAAAAGTAAATCTGAACTTCATATTGGTGTCTCTACCCTTGAAAATCTTGTTAAAGGTGGTCGTATTGGTCATGTTACAGGGCTTTTATCATCATTGCTCAATATTCGTGTTATTATGGAATTGAAGGACTATCAGTTAAATACTGTTGCCAAAGGTCGTGGTGCAAAAACGTTCACGAGATGGTTGGATTCTTACATTGATGCTATCAAGGATCGCAAGGTTGCTGAGATAGGTGTCTCCTATGCTGGAACACCTGTGCTGGCACATGAACTTGCTTCGAAACTTAAAGTATTGGGTGCACCAATTTCAATTCTTGAGACTGGTTCCATCATTCAAACACATACTGGTGAAGACGCCTTTGCCGTAATGGTTCGCTATGAATAAATTGAAAGAATCAGAATTACTTAGAAGCTTTGCAGGCTTCTTCTTGTTTTTTCTATTATTTGTGGGGCTACTCATTTTTATTGTACCAAGCAGCCATCAGTCATCAAAGATTTCTGACAAGATAAGGTCTGTGAAAAAAGAAAAGGTAACTTATGTGGCCATTGGAGACTCACTTACTCAAGGTGTGGGTGATAGCAGCAATCAAGGGGGCTTCGTTCCTGTTTTATCACAGGCCTTAGAGTCAGATTTTAATTGGCAAGTGACTCCTCGTAATTATGGTATCGCAGGAAACACTAGCAATCAAATCCTCAAAAGGATGCAGGAGAAGAAGGATATCAAAAGGGATCTCAAAAAGGCAAAATTGATGACTTTGACTGTTGGTGGAAATGATGTGATTCATGTCATTAAGGATAATATCACCAATCTTAATGTGAATACCTTTAGCAGAGCTGCTGTGGGCTATCAAAAGAGATTGCGACAGATTATTGAGCTGGCTCGTAAGGAAAATAAAACATTACCGATTTATATTACTGGTATTTACAATCCGTTTTATCTTAATTTTCCAGAGATGACAGAAATGCAAACCATTGTTGATAATTGGAACCGGTCTACCGAAGAAGTGTCTAAGGAGTACGACAATGTCTACTTTGTTCCAGTTAACGATCTGCTCTATAAGGGAATTAATGGTAAGGGTGGAGTGACGAGCTCTGATGAAACATCACAGTCTACCAAATCATCCCAAGATAGTTTAAACGATGCTCTATTTGAGGAAGATCATTTTCATCCCAACAACACAGGTTATCAAATTATGTCAGATGCGATTTTGAAACGTATAAACCAAACAAAGAAGGAGTGGTCAGGTGAGTAAGGTATGGAAATGGTTATTTTTGGGACTTTTAGCCTTAAATCTAGCCCTAATTAGTGTCGTGACGGTTAGAATAATGACACCAGTCGAAATGAGCCCAGTATCCTTACCTAAAGGAGCTGCTAAAATTGGAAAGTATAGTATGAGTAAAGAGGAGCTTGATGCGTCGCTTAGAGGGTTTGCTCAAGATTATTCTACTGATAAGATGCGTTTCAAGGTCAAAGTGACTAATTCTAAAATTGTTTTTGAGAGTAGTTACAAGGTCTTAGGTTACGCAGTCCCCCTCTATGTTTACTTTACGCCTCTTGTAAGTGAGTCGGGTGCTGTCGTTCTTCAAGTGTCTGAGCTCTCGGCAGGAACCTTGAAGCTCCCTATTTTAGATGCTCTTAATATGATTAAACGTTCAACAAAACTTCCTGATTACATTGTAATTGACAGTAAGAAGGGTAAGGTTATCCTAAATATTCAGTCTATGAAGAATGATAAGGGAATAACAGCACGTGCTCAGAGTTTCGATTTAGTTAATGATCGTATCGAATTTGACATCTATAAGACAATAAATTAAAAACGCTTTACTTTTTACAAAAAAGCGATGAAATTAGCATTTATTACTTGACCTCATAAGGCTTTTAGGATAAGATAATACTTGTTAAAGCGCTAGAAATATCATTCGCTTATGAATAAATTGGAGGATTGTTACAATGGCTAACAAACAAGATTTGATCGCTAAAGTTGCAGAAGCAACTGAGCTTACAAAAAAAGATTCAGCAGCAGCTGTAGATGCGGTTTTTGCTTCTATCGAAGAATTCCTTGCTGCAGGTGAAAAAGTACAATTGATTGGTTTCGGTAACTTTGAAGTACGTGAACGTGCTGCTCGTCAAGGTCGTAACCCACAAACTGGTGAAACTATCTCAATCGCAGCTTCTAAAGTTCCTGCATTTAAAGCTGGTAAAGCTCTTAAAGACGCAGTCAAATAATGTTAATCCCCCTAAGCTTTTAGGGGGATTGATTTATACAAAAAATATAAGGAAAATTATGAAAACTATAACAGTGGTATTGATCTTTCTTTTGGTTTTTACTGTTATTAAGTTATCAGCTATTGTTACAATTAGTAAACTGATGAAGCCAAGTGAAAAACAGATCGAAGAAGCTCGTCAAAAGCGTATTCAAGCCCAAAAAGAGGGGAAGGATACTTTTGAAGTCTGGGATGAACGAGACGATGATAGTCTCGTATAAGAAGAGAAACTCATCCTCAAATAAAGATAAAAAGAGTTTGGAAAAAAATCCAAGCTCTTTTTGGTTATCTGTCAATATAGTGCAGTTTTCCACGAAAGTCTTCAAGAGTTTCATAACCTTTTTTTGCCATGATTTCTTTAAGTTCTTTAGTGATGCGATCAAAGATAGTAACACCTTCTTTTTGAAGTGCAGTACCTACTTGCACCATACTTGCGCCACAAAGGATGTGTTCAAAAGCATCACGACCAGATTTTACACCACCAGTACCAATAATTTGGATCTCAGGTTTCAAACGTTGGTAGAAGGCATGGACGTTTGCCAAAGCAGTAGGTTTAATATAATCACCACCAATACCACCGAAGCCATTTTTTGGTTTGATGACAACAGATTCATCTTCAATGTAAAGTCCATTACCAATAGAGTTCACACAGTTAACGAAGACAAGAGGGAATTGGTTGAAAACAGCAGCTGCTTGATCAAAGTGAACAATATCAAAGTATGGTGGTAATTTCACGCCAAGAGGTTTCGTAAAGTAAGAGAAGACTTCAGTAAGGATATCGGTTGTGGTTTCAAAATCGTAAGCAATTTGAGGTTTGCCTGGAACGTTAGGACATGAGAGGTTGAGTTCAACGAGTCCCTCATAGTCACTTTTTTGAACTTTTTTAAGAATAGTGTGTGTTTCTTCTGGTGAGAGTCCCACTAGTGAGAGGAAATGGTTTTTTGTATTGGGTTGATTTTGCAATTCAATGACATAGTCAAGATAATATTCAAAACCGTTATTTGGCAAACCCATTGAGTTGATTGAACCAAGGGGTACATTGACATAACGAGGTTCTGGATTACCAGGACGGGCCTCAAGTGTCCCTGTTTTTGTGACGAATGAACCAGCAGCTGAAGCTTCAACCTCTGCCAGCTCTTCTTTGGTCATGCAGTAAACACCAGCAGCATTCATAAGACAGTTATCAAACGTAAAGTTACCAACTTTTGTAGCAGTAGAAACCATAAGATCCTCCTTAAGTATCACAAAGTAAAATGTTACTATTTTCATTTCATTCTAGCATGAAAGAAGGCTTAAAACAAGGAAATAATGGATAGGTATAAGCTTCTGACTTAAAAATCTGATTAGTTTTAATTTGCAAAGGAAAGGAACAGTAGAATTTTACAGAATTTTGATATTTTGCTAGCTTTTTCAATGTTTTTTGGGTAGAATATATAGAGTAGATGGGTTTAACCCGAAATAAAAAGGAGACATAACTAATGGTAAAATTGGTTTTCGCTCGCCACGGTGAGTCTGAATGGAACAAAGCTAATCTTTTCACAGGTTGGGCTGACGTAGATCTTTCTGAAAAAGGTACTCAACAAGCTATTGACGCTGGTAAATTGATTAAAGAAGCTGGTATTGAATTTGACAAAGCTTACACTTCAGTATTGAAACGTGCGATCAAAACAACTAACCTTGCGCTTGAAGCCTCTGACCAACTTTGGGTTCCAGTTGAAAAATCATGGCGCTTGAACGAACGTCACTACGGTGGTTTGACTGGTAAAAATAAAGCAGAAGCTGCTGAACAATTTGGTGATGAGCAAGTTCACATCTGGCGTCGTTCATACGATGTATTGCCTCCAAAAATGGACCGTGATGATGAGTACTCAGCACACAAAGACCGTCGTTACGCTTCACTTGACGATTCAGTAATTCCAGATGCTGAAAACTTGAAAGTAACTTTGGAACGTGCCCTTCCATTCTGGGAAGATAAAATTGCTCCAGCTCTTAAAGATGGTAAAAACGTATTCGTAGGTGCACATGGTAACTCAATCCGTGCCCTTGTAAAACACATCAAAAAATTGTCAGATGACGAAATCATGGATGTTGAAATTCCAAACTTCCCACCATTGGTATTTGAATTTGACGAAAAATTGAACGTTGTTTCTGAATATTACCTCGGAAAATAAGCTAAGAAAAGTAGATATTAAGAACAATTAGAAAAGTTGACTTTGGTCAGCTTTTTTGTTTTTCTGAAAAAAAATATAAAAAACGGTCAGAAAAGTCAGTCAATTCAGTATTTTTTCCTTGACTTTCGAAATTGAAAGATGTATCATATAAAACAAGATACATCGAAAGGAAATAAATCAGATGACATTCGCAACTACAACTATCTTGCTATTGCGTAATGAGGGCTAGTGCAAAAGCATTAGTCCTGTTTGGTTTACCAAGCGGGAGTTCAAAACATCTCGCTTGGGTTTCCGAGTGAGATGTTTTTTTACTACTATTGTTTTTACTTTTAGAAAGAGGATTGTCTATGCGTAAAGTGGAGTTTCTTGATACAAGCCTTCGAGATGGGGAACAAACACCAGGTGTTAACTTCTCAATCAAAGAAAAAGTTGCTATTGCAAAGCAACTTGAAAAATGGGGAATTTCTTCAATCGAAGCTGGTTTCCCTGCAGCTAGTCCAGATTCATTTGAGGCTGTAAAACAAATTTCAGCTGCTATGACTACTACAGCAGTTTCTGGTTTGGCTCGTTCTGTAAAGTCTGATATTGATGCTTGTTATGAAGCTATTAAGGATGCAAAATTCCCACAATGTCATGTCTTTATTGCAACAAGTCCTATTCATCGTGAATTTAAGTTGAAGAAATCAAAAGAAGAAATTCTTGAGATTATCAAAGAACATGTGACTTATGCGCGTGAACGTTTTGATGTTGTTGAGTTTTCACCTGAAGATGCTACTCGTACAGAGCTCGATTATCTCTTGGAAGTTGTTCAAACAGCAGTTGATGCCGGTGCGACTTATATTAATATTCCGGATACAGTGGGTTTTACAACTCCTGAAGAGTTCGGTCATATTTTCAAATATCTCATTGAAAATGTTAAATCAGATCGTGAAATTATCTTTAGTCCTCACTGTCACAATGACCTTGGTATGGCTGTAGCTAACACACTTGCAGCTATTAAAAATGGTGCTGGCCGTGTTGAAGGAACTGTGAATGGTATCGGTGAACGTGCCGGAAATGCAGCGCTTGAAGAAGTGGCAGTGGCACTTAATATCCGTGAAGACTACTATCAAGCAACAAGTGATATTGTGCTTAATGAGACAGTCAACACTGCTGAACTTGTATCTCGATATTCAGGTATCGCTATTCCTAAGAATAAAGCTGTTGTTGGTGGGAATGCCTTTTCTCATGAATCTGGTATCCACCAAGATGGTTTCCTTAAAAATCCTCTTACTTATGAAATCATTACACCCGAGTTGGTTGGGGTTAAGAAAAGCTCACTTCCACTTGGTAAATTGTCAGGTCGCCATGCCTTTATTGAAAAATTGAAAGAACTTGAGCTTGACTTTGTTGAAGAAGATATCAAACCACTCTTTGCTAAATTCAAGCGCTTGGCTGATAAAAAACATGACATTACTGATGCTGATATTCGTGCACTTGTTGCTGGGACTAATGTTGAAAATCCAGAAGGCTTCCATTTCCAAGATCTTCGCTTGACAACTAATCCTGATGAAACAATTACTGCTGCAGTTAGCTTGGTAAATGAAGACGGGGAAGCTGTAGAATTTTTGGCAAATGGCCAAGGATCAGTTGAAGCTATCTTCAATGCTATCGATAAGTTCTTCAATCAAACAGTCCGCTTGATTTCTTATAATATCGATGCCATAACTGATGGTATTGATGCCCAAGCACGTGTACTTGTATCTGTAGAAAATGTGGACACAGATACAATCTTCAACGCTTCAGGTTGGATTTTGACGTCTTGAAAGCTTCAGCAATTGCATATATTAATGCGAATACGCTGGTTCAAAAAGAAAATGCTGGTGAGATGGCACGAAAAGTTTCTTACCGTGACCTTCCACAAACTTAAGAGGTGTTAAACATGACAAAAAAAATTGTAACACTTTCTGGTGATGGTATTGGACCTGAAATCATGGCAGCAGGTCTTGGAGTTCTGGATAAAGTAGCTTCAAAAATTGAATTTGATTATGATGTTGATGCTAAACCTTTTGGTGGTGCTGGTATTGATGCTGAGGGTCATCCACTTCCTAAAGCTACTCTAGAAGCTGCTAAATCGGCAGATGCTATCCTTTTGGCTGCTATTGGCGGACCTAAATATGATAATGCACCAGTTCGTCCCGAACAAGGGCTTTTGGCCATTCGTAAGGAGTTGAATCTCTTTGCTAATATCCGTCCTGTTCGTATCTTTGATGCTTTGAAACACTTGTCACCTCTTAAACCGGAGCGTATTGAAGGCGTAGATTTTGTCGTTGTTCGTGAGCTTACAGGTGGTATTTACTTTGGTGAGCACATTTTAGAGGAAGATAAGGCTCGTGATATAAATGATTATTCAGCTGATGAGATTCGTCGCATCATGCGTCGTGCCTTCAAGATTGCCCAAGGTCGTGGCAAAAAGGTTACTAGCATTGATAAACAAAATGTTTTGGCGACCTCTAAATTGTGGCGTAAGGTTGCTGATGAAGTTTCTTTGGAGTTTCCAGATGTAACTCTTGAACACCAGCTCGTTGATAGTGCAGCAATGATTATGATTACCAACCCAGCTCGCTTTGATGTTGTTGTGACTGAAAACCTCTTTGGTGATATCTTATCTGATGAGTCAAGTGTTCTTCCAGGTACTAGGTGTTATGCCGTCTGCTAGTCATTCTGAAAACGGTCCAAGTCTTTATGAACCGATTCATGGTTCAGCACCAGATATCGCTGGTCAAGGTATTGCCAATCCAATTTCAATGATTTTGTCAGTAGCTATGATGTTACGTGAAAGTTTTAATGAAACTGAAGGGGCAGAATTGATTGAAAATGCTGTTGATAAGACCTTGAATCAAGGCATCTTGACACGTGATTTGGGTGGTCAGGCTTCGACTGCTGAAATGACAGCAGCTATTATTAGCAATCTCTAAAATCATGACACTGAAATTAGTGTTACTAAGTGTTTTGTTGGTGTGGAATCTAGTCATCTTATCCGTTTATGGACTTGATAAACATAAGGCTATTCAACATAAGAGACGGATTTCTGAGAAGTCATTATTATTGCAGACTATTATCTTTGGTGGTATTGGTGCCTTTCTAGGTGGGAGACTATTTAGACATAAAATTAACAAATGGTACTTTAAGTTCTGCTGGCTTTCAGGGATTGTTATAGATGTCGTTCTTTTATACCTTATCCTAACGAAGCTTTCGGATTAACCAATCCTTAGATTATAATTGGAGTATTTTATGAGCGGAAAATCAATTTTCGATAAACTTTGGGACCGCCACGTAATTACGGGTGATGAGGGGCAACCCCAACTTATGTACGTGGACCAACATTATATTCATGAAGTGACTAGTCCTCAAGCTTTTCAAGGTCTTCGTGATGCTGGACGTAAAGTAAGGCGTCCAGATCTGACTTTTGGGACCTTTGACCATAATGTTCCAACTGTGAATATCTTTGATATTAGAGATGCTATTTCTAAGGCACAAATTGATAAACTTGCTGAAAATGTCATTGAGTTTGGTATTGACAATGCGTCACATGGTTCGGATAAGCAAGGAATTGTACATATGGTTGGTCCAGAAACAGGACGTACGCAACCAGGTAAGTTTATTGTTTGTGGGGATAGTCACACAGCTACCCACGGTGCCTTTGGAGCTATAGCCTTTGGTATTGGAACGAGTGAGGTTGAGCATGTCTTTGCTACACAGACACTTTGGCAAGTCAAACCTAAAAAGATGTTGGTAGAATTCACTGGGAAGCCTCAGAAAGGCATTTATTCAAAAGATTACATTCTCGCCTTGATTGCTAAATATGGGGTTGCTTGTGGAGTGGGTTATGTTGTAGAGTACCGCGGTGAGGCAATTGACCGTTTGACTATGGAAGAACGTATGACAATCTGTAATATGTCAATTGAATTTGGTTCGAAAATGGGAATTATGAATCCAGACCAAACAACATATGATTATATGCGTGGTCGAGAATGTGTTCCTGAGGATTTTGATGCAGCAGTAGCTGACTGGAAGACACTAGTTAGTGATGATGATGCAGAATACGATAAAGTCATTCGAATGGATGTTTCTGAGTTGGCACCAATGGTCACATGGGGAACTAATCCATCTATGGGGGTAGATTTTGATACGCCTTTCCCTGAAGTTCGAGATATGAATGATGAGCGTGCATACCATTATATGGGTCTTCGTCCGGGTCAAAAAGCAGAAGACATTAATCTTGGGTATATCTTTATTGGGTCTTGTACTAATGCTCGCTTGAGTGACTTGCAGTTGGCAGCCAGAATTGTTAAAGGTAAGAAGATTTCCCCTAATTTGACAGCTATTGTGGTTCCAGGTTCTAGACCTGTTAAACGAGCTGCAGAGAAAATTGGGTTGGATAAGATATTTAAAGATGCTGGTTTTGAATGGAGAGAGCCAGGATGCTCAATGTGTCTTGGAATGAATCCAGATAAAGTGCCTGATGGGGTCCATTGTGCTTCAACAAGTAATCGAAATTTTGAGGATCGACAAGGGTTTGGAGCAAAAACACACCTTTGTAGTCCTGCAATGGCAGCGGCAGCAGCTATCGCCGGACATTTCGTTGATGTTCGCCGAATGCCAGAAGTACAATAAGGAGGAAACATGGAAAAATTTACCATTTATACCGGTACGACAGTTCCATTGATGAATGATAACATCGATACCGACCAGATTCTTCCCAAACAGTTTCTCAAACTGATTGACAAAAAAGGTTTTGGAAAATATTTGATGTATTCTTGGCGTTATAAAGATAACAAATACACTGAGGATCCTGATTTTGTTTTTAACCGACCTGAATATCGTAAAGCAACTATTTTAATAACAGGCGATAATTTCGGTGCAGGTTCATCTCGTGAACATGCTGCGTGGGCCCTAGCTGACTACGGATTTAAAGTTGTTATTGCAGGTTCCTTCGGAGACATTCACTATAATAATGAACTTAATAATGGGATGTTACCAATTGTTCAACCGATAGAAGTACGTCGAAAATTGGAACAATTAAAACCTACTGATGAAGTGACGGTAGACTTAGAACAACAAAAAATTATTTCACCGGTTGGTGAGTTCACTTTTGAAATTGATGGTGAATGGAAACATAAACTTTTAAATGGATTAGATGATATAGGGATTACCATGCAGTATGAGGATTTGATAACCGAGTACGAAAAACATCGTCCAAGCTATTGGCAGTAATAGTCTTATATTTTCGAATATTCCGAAAATTACTTGCCTGATAGCTATGAACATGGTAAAATATATGTATTATAAATTAAATGGAGAACACACATTATGACTAAACATGTCCAATGGATGGTAACCTTAACCAAGAAGGTTTTGAAATTCTTAAAGGTGAAGGTGGATGTATCGTTACACCAACTAAAGTTGGTTATATTATTATGACTAGCGATAAAGCTGGTTTGGAACGTAAATTCGAAGCTAAAGAACGTAACCGTAACAAACCAGGTGTTGTTCTTTGCGGAAGCATGGATGAGTTGCGTGCATTGGCACAATTGACTCCTGAAATTGATGCTTTCTATCAAAAGCACTGGGATGAAGACATTCTTCTTGGATGTATTCTTCCGTGGCGTGAGGATGCTTACGCAAAACTCCAAGCATTTGGTGATGGCCGTGAAGAGCTTATGACTGATGCACGTGGAACATCATGTTTCGTTATTAAATTTGGTAAACCTGGTGAGCAAATTGCTAAAGAAATGTGGGAAAAAGAAGGTAAAATGGTTTATGCTTCATCAGCAAACCCTTCAGGTAAAGGTAACCGTGGTAAGGTTGAAGGTATTGGTGAACGTATTGAAAATGCTGTTGACCTTGTCATTGAAGCTGATGAATACGTTGCGTCAATTCAGCCTGATAAAACTGTTGAAACACGTTATGAACAAGGTGTTATGGTATCAATGGTTGATGCAGGCGGTAAATTAATTCCTGAACAAGGTGAGGGAAGCCGTTCAGTAGAACCATGTCCAGTAGTTATCCGTAAAGGTCTTGATATAGATAAAATTATGATGAACCTTTCAGACCACTTTAATTCTTGGAACTACCGTCAAGGTGAGTATTATTAAGAAAATAATGCCTTCAAGAAAGCAGAACCCTTGGTTCTGCTTTTAATATGCTTAAAAACTTGTGATATAATACTATTTGAATAGGTTTCTTTAATTTTTTCTAGAAACCTAAATTATTATTTGACAAAAAATAATGTTGAAAGGAGCCCTTCATGTTTGCACAATTGGATACAAAATCAGTATATAGCTTCATGGACAGTGTTGTAGATTTAAACACCTATGTAAAACGTGCCAAAGAGCTTGGTTATCAAAGCATTGGTTTGATGGATCGTGATAATCTCTATGCGGCCTATCATTTTGCCCAGCTTGCAATCAGAAATGGTTTACGTCCTTTAATTGGAACAGAAGCTAATTTATTCTATGAAGGGAGAAAAATTCCCTTTCGCCTATTAGCTAAAAATAATCAGGGCTATAAAACTTGATGAAGTTGGCAACAGAGCTGTCTTCAGGACAGCGGGAGTTTACATATTTTTCAGACTATCTGAATGACATTGCCCTAATTCTTCCAAGTGAGGACTGGGAGCCTGGGATGAGTCTTGGCTCAGAAGTTTTCATTGGGGTAAGACCTGAGGATGCTGGTAAAGAGTTTGATTATCCTGTGGTTCCTTTACATACAGTGCGTTACTTTGAAAATGCAGATCGCTCGACTATCCAGACGTTACATGCTATCTCACAAAATGTGTCCTTGTCTGAGGTATCCATCTGTCCTATGAATCAGCTCCTTTTCTCGGCCAAAGAAATGGAAGAAGCTTATAGTAAGCTTCCAGAGGCTTTAAACAATTTGAATCAGCTTGTTTCAGACGTCTCTTATCAATTTGATACAAATCTCAAGCTTCCTCGTTTTAATCGTGAAATGCCAGCAGTTGATCAATTGCGTCAGTTAGCTCAATCTGGATTAGATAGTAAAGCGTTAAGAGAACCAGCTTATCAGGAACGTTTAGACAAGGAATTGTCAATAATACATCAAATGGGTTTTGATGACTATTTCTTGATTGTTTGGGATTTGTTACGTTTTGGTCGTAGTCGAGGTTATTATATGGGAATGGGACGTGGGTCTGCTGCAGGGAGTTTGGTAGCTTATGTCCTTGATATTACTGGAATTGATCCAGTTAAAAATGATTTACTTTTCGAGCGTTTCTTAAATGAGGAACGTTATAGTATGCCTGATATCGATATAGACTTACCTGATATTTATCGAAGTGAGTTTCTTCATTACGTTAGAGACCGTTATGGTAGTAAGCACTCTGCACAGATTGTTACTTTTTCAACTTTTGGGGCTAAACAGGCTATCCGAGATGTTTTTTAAACGTTTTGGAGCTAAGGAATTTGAATTATCCCAACTCAGTAAAAAAATATCTTTTCGAGATACTTTGACAACTGTCTATGAGAAAAATATGTCATTCAGACAGCTAATTAATCAGAGGCAGGAATTTCAGAGAGCTTTTGAAATTGCTAAGGCTATTGAAGGCCAGCCAAGACAAACCTCCATACATGCTGCAGGCATCGTGATGAGCGATGATGACCTGACCAATCATATTCCTCTTAAGGCAGGTGAGGACATGATGGTTACACAGTACGATGCTTCCGCAGTCGAGGCCAATGGTTTGCTTAAGATGGATTTCTTGGGGCTTCGAAATTTGACCTTTGTTCAAAAAATGAAGGAGAAGCTTGAAGAAGAACAGGGAATTGCTATCGATATCAAATCCATTGACTTGGAAGATTCACAAACCCTAGCGCTTTTTGCCAGTGGTAAGACAAAGGGAATTTTTCAATTCGAGCAGGCAGGTGCTATAAATCTCCTTAAACGGATTAAACCTGCTAAGTTCGAAGAAGTAGTAGCGACAACCTCTCTCAACCGTCCAGGAGCTAGCGATTATACAGATAATTTCGTTGCTCGTAAATATGGTAAGGAGAAAGTAGATCTCATTGACCCAGTGGTTGCTCCAATTCTTGAACCTACCTATGGTATCATGCTTTATCAGGAGCAGGTTATGCAGATTGCCCAAGTATTTGCTGGCTTTAGCCTTGGAAAAGCCGATTTGCTTCGTCGGGCAATGTCTAAAAAAGATGCCAATGAAATGTCCAAGATGTCCGAACAATTCATGGAAGGAAGTCGTCAGTTAGGGCGTGACCCACAGGTTGCTAAACGTCTCTTTAGTATGATAACTAAGTTTGCAGGATATGGTTTTAATAAAAGTCATGCCTATGCTTATTCAGCCCTAGCCTTCCAATTAGCTTATTTTAAAACGCATTATCCTCAGATATTCTATGACGTCATGTTAAATTATTCGTCAAGTGATTACATTAGGGATGCAATTGAAAATGGCTTTTCCTTAGCTAGCCTGGATATTAATAGAATTCCTTATATGGACAAGATTTCCGATGGAAAGATTGTACTAGTCTAAAAACCATAAAAGGTTTGCCCAGAGATTTTGCACTTTGGATTATTGAGGATCGCCAACAAAATGGTAAATACATTTCTATAGAGGATTTTTTGACACGTATTCCTAGTAAATATCAAAAAGTAGATATTTTGACACCTTTGATCCAAATAGGATTATTTGATTGTTTTGAGCCTAATAGACGGAAAATCATCGGAAACTTAAGCAACCTCTTTACTTTTGTTAATGAATTAGGGAGTTTGTTTGCAGAGTCGTCTTATTCTTGGGTGGAGTATGAAGACTATAGTCAGACAGAACGCTATAGTATAGAGCAGGATTTACTAGGAGTTGGACTTAGTACACATCCATTACATTTAGCTCAAAAAATGGCATCACGGCCCTACCAACCAATTTCTGAGTTGACTTTAAACAGTAAGGCTACAGTTTTGGTCCAGCTTGAATCAGTTCGCATTATCAGAACGAAAAAGGGAGACCAGATGGCTTTCCTAAGTGTTTTTGATGGGGTGAATAAACTGGATGTCACTCTTTTTCCAGAAACTTATTTCTATCACAAAGATAAGTTAAGTGAAGGTAGTCTCTTTTATCTAGAAGGACGAACTCAAGAGCGCGACGGACGTCTTCAATTAATTTTGTCAAATATAGAGGAGGCTAGCACTGAGCGTTTCTGGATTTTACTAGAGAATCATAATAAAGATTTAGAAGTTTCTCACATTTTAGCCAAGTATCCTGGACATATTCCTGTGGTTATTCGTTATCAGGAAAGCAAGGAAACAATAGTTAGTCAACGATATAAAGTGTCTAAGAACGAAGAACTCAGTAGGGAATTAGCACCTTTTGTGTTGAAAACGGTTTTACGTTAAAAAAAACCGATAAAACTTTTCAAATTTAAAGCCATTTATAATTCTTTGTGTTATAATGAAAATGTTAAATATATAAAAGGAGTATCAGGAATAATGAAACGTATTGCTGTTTTGACCAGTGGTGGAGATGCCCCTGGTATGAACGCTGCCGTTCGTGCAGTTGTTCTCAAAGCAATTTCTGAAGGAATTGAAGTGTTCGGCATTAACCGTGGATACGCCGGTATGGTTGAAGGAGATATCTTCAAACTTGATGCCAAACGCGTAGAAAACATCCTTAGCCGTGGTGGCACTTTCCTTCAGTCTGCTCGCTATCCCGAGTTTGCCCAACTTGAAGGTCAACTTAAAGGTATTGAGCAACTTAAAAAATATGGAATCGAAGGTGTAGTTGTTATTGGTGGAGATGGTTCTTACCATGGTGCTATGCGTTTGACTGAACATGGTTTCCCAGCAGTTGGTCTCCCAGGAACTATCGATAACGATATCGTTGGTACAGACTATACAATTGGATTTGATACAGCCGTTGCAACTGCAACAGAAGCTTTGGATAAAATCCAAGATACAGCTTTCAGTCATGGACGTACTTTTGTCGTTGAGGTAATGGGACGTAACGCTGGTGATATCGCTCTTTGGGCTGGTATTGCTTCAGGTGCTGACCAAATTATTGTGCCAGAAGAAGAATATGACATCAACGAAGTGGTTCGTAAAGTTAAAGAAGGTTATGAATCTGGCGAAAAATCTCACCACATTATTGTGCTTGCTGAGGGCGTTATGGGTGCTGAAGAGTTTGCAGCTAAAATGAAAGAAGCTGGAGATACATCAGACCTTCGTGCTACAAATCTTGGACACGTAATTCGTGGTGGTTCACCAACTGCACGTGACCGTGTTCTTGCTTCATGGATGGGTGCACATGCCGTTGATCTTCTTAAAGAAGGAATTGGTGGTGTTGCTGTGGGTATCCATAATGAACAGCTTGTTGAAAGTCCAATCCTTGGTACAGCAGAAGAAGGTGCTTTGTTCAGTCTTACTGAAGACGGTAAAATTATCGTAAACAATCCACACAAAGCTCGTCTTGATTTTGCAGAGCTTAACCGTTCTTTAGCTAACTTGAAATAATAGCGGTTCTACTAATTATTGTTAATCCGTCGCAAAAGCGACAATAAATATAAGGGAGTTTTATATATCATGAATAAACGCGTAAAAATAGTTGCTACACTTGGTCCTGCGGTTGAAATCCGTGGTGGCAAGAAATTTGGTGAAGATGGTTACTGGAGTGAAAAACTTGACCCTGATGCATCTGCTAAAAACATTGCTCAATTGATCGAGGAAGGTGCTAACGTTTTCCGTTTCAACTTCTCACATGGTAACCACGCTGAGCAAGGTGAACGTATGGATGTCGTACGTATGGCTGAATCTATTGCTGGTCAAAAAGTAGGTTTCCTTCTTGACACTAAGGGACCTGAAATCCGTACTGAATTGTTTGAAGGTGATGCTAAAGAGTATGCATACAAAACTGGTGAACAAATCCGTATTGCTACTAAACAAGGTCTCAAATCAACTCGCGACGTTATTGCTTTGAACGTTGCTGGTGCACTTGACATTTTCGACGATGTAGAAGTTGGTAAACAAGTTCTTGTGGATGATGGTAAACTTGGTCTTCGTGTTGTAGACAAGGATGCTGAAAAACGTGAATTCATCGTTGAGGTTGAAAATGATGGTATTATTGCTAAACAAAAAGGTGTAAACATCCCTTACACTAAAATTCCTTTCCCAGCACTTGCTGAACGTGATAATGCTGATATTCGTTTTGGTCTCGAACAAGGTATTAACTTTATCGCAATCTCATTTGTACGTACTGCGAAAGACGTACAAGAAGTACGTGCTATCTGTGAAGAAACTGGAAACGGCCACGTTAAATTGTTGGCTAAAATCGAAAACCAACAAGGTATCGATAATATCGATGAAATCATTGAAGCTGCTGATGGTATCATGATCGCTCGTGGTGACATGGGTATCGAAGTACCATTCGAAATGGTTCCAGTTTACCAAAAAATGATTATCACTAAAGTAAATGCTGCTGGTAAATTTGTTGTTACAGCTACAAACATGCTTGAAACAATGACAGAAAAACCACGTGCAACTCGTGCTGAAGTATCTGACGTGTTTAATGCTGTTATCGATGGTACTGATGCGACAATGCTTTCTGGTGAGTCTGCAAACGGTAAATATCCAGTTGAATCAGTTCATACAATGGCTACAATTAATAAAAACGCTCAAGCTCTTCTTAAAGAGTATGGTCGTCTTGATCCATCAACATTTGATCGCTCAAGTAAAACTGAAGTTGTTGCATCTGCAGTTAAAGAAGCTACCAACTCAATGGATATCAAACTTATTGTTGCACTTACTGAATCTGGTAACACAGCTCGTTTGATTTCTAAATACCGTCCAGAAGCTGACATCTTGGCAGTAACATTCGATGAACTTACTCAAAAATCATTGATGCTTAACTGGGGTGTTATTCCAATTGTTACTGAAATACCTTCATCTACTGATGATATGTTTGAAATTGCTGAGCGTGTTGCTCTTGAATCAGGTCTTGTCGAATCAGGTGATAACATTGTTATTGTTGCTGGTGTTCCAGTTGGTTCTGGTAATACAAATACTATGCGTATCCGCACAGTTAAATAATATAAGTTATACTTAAATATAAAGAAGGGCCGTGAGGATCTTCTTTTTTTAGTTTTATATTCTATTTAACTATAAAATTTATCTAGTGGAAAATACTATATAGATTATATTTGAGGAAGTGGATTAATGGGGCTATATAAAATAGCTGAGTTGGTTATAAATGAGTATTATGATAAATTAGATGATTTTTTTTGAATCTTAGCTTTTATTTTGATTGTAAATTCCTAAAAGATTCAGGTATAGCTGTAATAGTTTACGCTCTACACTCCTATTTTAAATCGCCAGCTAAATTCAATTGCTTAAGATAATTTGCCTAGAAATATATTGTCTTAGCTACACTTATTTTAAGAGTGCTTTCAAAATTTGTTAAAGTTCCTAAAAAACTTTCAAAAAGATAATGAAGAGACGTTTTATGGAGTTAACCATAATCATTAAGATTTAGAAATTTAAACATTTCCTTTGAATTCATTTTTTAAAAATTAATTAATATAATCGCTTTCTTTAAAATAATGAAATCTTAAAATTATCTTTTTGAACAATTTTAAATACTGCTAAACATACGCATATATTTTATATAGACTTGGATAAAGTTATATTTATATAAAAAATAAATTAACTTTCCTGATCGTGTTAGAATGTTAAACGATTAATATTTTAAAATACTCTTAATCTCATTGAGGGGTAAGATACTTTAATGTTAGGTGTGGAGGATTCCCAAAGTGGGTAAAGATTTATTAAATAATTGTATAAGTCGATTTTCAATTCGTAAACTCAATGTAGCCGTGTGCTCTGTCTTACTTGGAACTCTTGTAATGCTTGGTACTGATAACAAAGTTTTAGCAGACGAGTTAACTACAGAAGTTCAAACAGTGCCGCTACACCACTAGTCAAGATGTAAAACTATAATAGTACATTGGTATCAATTATTACGAGCGAATCAACAAGTGAAACTGCAACATCAGTTACAGATAGCTAAGCAAGGGCTAAAACTGAAGCTTCTCAATCCACAGATAACGGTAGTAGAACTGCTAAATCGATGGATTCATCAAGTCAAACATCAGAAGCCAAGAATCAAGAATTATGAATCATCTTTCACAGCTCAATCCTCCTTAGAGAATTTGGTAGTTGCTAACGGTTAGACAAATACTTCAGCATTTGCTGTAAATAATGAATTAGAGCAACTGAGGTAGCCATAATGAATACTGAATCAGATTACTGATAACAACGGCTATACAACTGATTGAGTTTCTAAAGACAAAGAAGCACATTCTTCTATAAATGAATTCTGGGATAGCATGGATGGACTATATATTCCATATTCCAACTGTTACTCCAAAAGAACTTGAAGGGGAAGACAAGACCTCTATGGATGTTCAAGGAGTTAGTTAAACTGCTACTCCAGAATTCACTATTGAAGGAACAAATAATAATAATGAGAAAGTTAAAATCACACTTGTTTTTGATTATCTGTTCAAGCTTGTCGATTCAACAACTGGAAATGTAATCAATGATCTTGTTTTGACTGTAGAAGGAAAAGGAATCTACTTAGATGAGATGACTGTAAAGGTTACCTTTGTACCAATCCCAGGATTTAGTGGGACTGCCAAGGGTGTAACAGTTTCTCCTATGGCTTCAGTTGGTCGTGATAGAGATGGTAAAATGTCAGATAATGCTCTTAAAACTGCAACTGATAAGTATAGACCAACTGTCACACCAGTTACTTCAGTTGGTAATAAGATTGCAATTCAAACAGGATTTACAGAAGGTGACATCCGAGTATCAATAAATGATGCCGTTACAGTTACATTTGAAGATAGCACCACTCCCAAGACATGAAATAGTCTTGGGAGTTACAAGGTAGCTTGCAGATGGTACAGTAACATTCACACCAGAAGCTTAATTTACAGGACCTGTCCCAGCACTTACAGTGTTCATGAAGATGTGAACGGTACTAAGGCTTCAGTGACCTACCCACCTACTGTATTGCCAGTTAGGTCATTTGTAGATAAGAATGGTAAGGAAATTCCAGGAAATCCTACAGTTGATGGTGAACAAGCAAAAGCTGAAATTTCTTGTTCCCCAACAGAAGATGGCGAACAAGAGAAGAAAGAAATCCCGAGTTATTAATTTGAAAAGAGTAGTAGATGAAAATGGTAATACTCAGCACATCTACAAACATACTATGACTCCAACTCCAGAGTCACAGATAACTCCACAATCACAACCAGAACCTGAAGATACTAAGGATTTTGTCCATCCAGAAACTGGTAGTGAGAGTTCAGATCTTGTATTTGTTGGTCTGGCAATTCTTCTAGCAGAAATGGGATTCTATACTTGAAAACGACGCAAATGTTGAAATCAATTAGCAGTCGTTTAGGACAGTAGAATTCTGATTCCAATCAATATAGACCTCACAGCATTTGTTATGGGGTCTATTTGTATACCCATGCGTGATACTTTCCTAAGTCGTCAGAGTTGACTTTGCCTTTTAGGAAGTGTAAGCTATATTTCAGTTAAAGGATTATAAGGAGGTCCTACCATGATTGAAATTTCTTATCTAAATGCAGCTAAGCAAGAATGCCATATCTCATTTGAAGATTACAATGAATTCGTTAGAGCTCAGCAAGCCTGTTGGATTGCCATACCAGACTCAACGCCAGTAACTAAGGTAACCATCAACGGCCATGATATTGAATACAAAGGACAATTTGGTGACCTTTACTTCCATATTATGAAGTTAGACTTAGCTCAATATCAGTAAGAAAAAAAGAGAAAAAAACCAGAAGCTATCTTCTGGTTTTTTTCTTCTTTAAAAGTTTTTTTATAAATTAAGAATATTGCTAGTTAACTGAAAATGACTTACAATAGAGAGTAAGAATTTATATAAGGAGACAGATATGAAAAACAAGCGTTTAATTTGGACTTTGGTTTTCTTAGCTATCTTGACGCTCGGCTCTATTGGTACAGATCTGTTCAAAAAAGAACAGCAAAGTACCCATAAGGTTGCTAAAGTTGGAATCCTCCAGTTCGTCACTCATGATGCCCTGGATCAAATCGAGAAAGGTATTGAGGATGGACTTAAGGAAGCTGGCTACAAAGGGGACAAGGTTCAAATTACCCTCCTAAATGCCGAAGGGGACCAATCGAAGATTCAACCATGTCTAAACAATTGGTCAACGATAAAAATGATGTTGTTATCGGTATTGCAACGCCAGCAGCTCAAGGACTAGCGGCAGCTACCAAGGATATTCCAGTCATTATGGGAGCTATCTCAGATCCTGTTGGGGCTAAATTAGTTAAGGATCTCAAGCATCCGGAAGGTAATGTCACAGGAACTTCCAATCAAGTACCTATTAAGCAGACAGTAGAATTGGTCAAATCACTGACACCAAATGCCAAAACAATTGGTATTCTCTACGCTTCAAGTGAAGACAATTCCAAATCACAGGTTGAAAGCTTTAAAAAATACGCTGAACAAGACGGTTTAAATGTGGTTGAATACGCTGTACCATCAACCAATGAAATCAACACAACTATGTCAGTAATGACTGGTAAGGTTGACGCCATCTGGACACCTCAGGATAATACCATTGCATCATCTTTTTCAACAGTAATCTCTTTAGCCAATCAAGCTAAGATTCCCGTTTATACAACTGTTGATACCATGGTTAAAGAAGGCGGTTTGGCCTCAGTTGCTCAAAACCAATATGAGCTTGGAAAAGCTACAGCCCGTAGTGCTATTAAAGTTCTTAAAGGTAAAAAAGTTAAGGATATCCCAGTTGATGTGATTGATGATGGGACTCCAACGCTAAACCTTAAAGTTGCTCGAGATCTTAACATCACCATACCTGACGATGTGCTTAAGCAGTCAGACATTGCTGTTAAAGCTGATAAATAAGGAGGACTTATGATTATTTCATCCATTTATCAGGGTCTTCTATACGGAATCTTAGGTCTTGGGATTTACATGACTTTCCGTATCTTAGATTTTCCTGATTTAACGACAGAAGGTTCCTTCCCTTTAGGGGGGCAGTAGCAGTAACCCTCATGAATTTTGGTTGGAACCCTATCTTGGCGACCTTGGTTGCTGTAATAGCCGGCTGTCTTGCTGGTCTAGTGACTGGTCTCCTTTATACGAAAGGAGAAATTCCAACGATATTGGCAGGAATTCTGGTCATGACTTCCCTTAACTCAGTCATGCTTATGATAATGGGAAGAGCCAATCTAGGTCTCCTTGATATTAAGACAATTCAAGATCTGTTTCCTTTTAGTAAGGATTACAACCTCTTAATCGTTGGTCTCTTAGCTGTAACTATTGTTATTACTTCCTTGATTGCCTTTCTTAACACGCGCCTAGGCCAAGCCTACATTGCTACTGGTGATAACCGCGATATGGCCAAATCTTTCGGTATCAATACGGATTCAATGGAAGTGATGGGACTTGTTATCTCAAATGGTATTATTGCCCTCTCAGGAGCCTTGATTAGTCAACAGGACGGTTATGCCGACGTTTCAAAAGGGATTGGGGTTATAGTCATCGGACTTGCCAGCATTATCATTGGTGAAGTCTTGTACGAGACTAACTTGACCTTGTTGGAACGATTGATTGCCATCTGTGTAGGTTCAATCCTTTATCAGTTCCTTTTAACAGCTGTAATCGCTTTTGGCTTTAACACTAACTACCTAAAACTCTTTAGTGCGATTGTTCTAGCCCTTTGCTTGATTTCGCCTGTCCTGCGCCGAAAATTCTATAAGGGGGTAAGCTTATCACGATGACAGCTATTGTAGAACTCAAAGATGCAACTGTTAAGGTTAATAACGGTTTTGACACCGAAAAAATCATTTTGGATCATGTCAATCTTACCATTAGGGAAGGTGATTTTATTACCATCCTTGGTGGAAATGGTGCCGGAAAATCAACCCTCTTCAACGTCATTGCAGGAACCCTTATGTTGACTAGTGGTCAGATTTTTATCATGGGTGAGGAGGTTACGGCTCTACCTGCTGAGAAGCGTGCCAAACACCTCTCACGTGTTTTCCAAGATCCTAAAATGGGAACTGCTCCTCGAATGACTGTTGCGGAAAACCTTTTGATTGCCAAATACCGTGGCGAAAAACGAGGCCTTAAATCACGTCATCTTCACCTATATACCGAGGAGTTTCAAGGTTGATGGAACGGATTAGTAACGGTCTGGAAAAACACCTGGAAACACCAGCAGGTCTTCTATCAGGTGGTCAGCGTCAAGCCCTTAGCCTCTTAATGGCGACACTTAAACGTCCTGAGCTCTTGCTCTTAGATGAGCACACCGCAGCCTTGGATCCTAAGACAAGTGTGGCTCTTATGAAGTTGACTGATGAGTTTGTGACGAGAGACCATCTTACAGCCTTGATGATTACCCATCACATGGAAGATGCTCTAAAATATGGGAACCGTCTTATCGTTATGAAGGATGGACAAATCATTAAAGATCTTACCAAGGAAGAAAAGGATCAATTGGATATCACAGACTACTACGCTATGTTCGAGTAGGCCCAGATTGACTCTAAATTGTAAAATAAGTCAAAAAGTTGTATACTTAAAGAGTATGCAACTTTTTTGTTGTGGCCTGTAAATCGACAAGGAGACTGTTCGCATGAACGTTCAGCTTCTTGGACCGTCTGTATAAATAGGCTCTAGAAGAGAGTCAAACTAAAAAGGAGAAAAACAAGCATGAGCGATATTAAAATTATTGCCCTAGGTGGAGTGCGTGAAAATGCTAAGAACCTCTATATTGTTGAAATTAACGACTCCATCTTTATCTTGGATGCTGGTCTAAGGTATCCTGAAAATGAACAATTAGGTGTTGACTTTGTTATCCCTAATTTAGATTATTTGGTTGAAAATAAAGACCGTATCCAGGGAATTTTCTTGACGCATGGGCACGCTGACGCCATTGGTGCCCTACCTTATATCTTGCAAGACGCCAAAGTACCAGTCTTTGGGTCATCACTTACTATTGAGTTAGCTAAGCTTTTTGTAAAAAATGCTGGCGTTAATAAATTCAATAATTTCCATGTCATTGACTCAGAAACTGAAATTGAATTCGATGATGCAGTGGTCTCATTCTTTAAGACAACTCACTCTATCCCAGAATCAATGGGGATTGTTCTTGGGACGGACCGAGGCAATATTGTCTATACTGGTGATTTCAAGTTTGACCAAGCTGCTCGCCCTTACTACAAAACTGATTTAGGTCGCTTGGCTGAAATCGGTCGAGAAGGTGTCTTGGCCCTCTTGTCAGACTCAGCAAATGCGACAAGTACTGAACAAACAGCTTCAGAAGCAGAAGTTGGCCAAGAGATTGACCAAGTTATTGCCGATGCAGATGGACGTGTTATTATTGCAGCAGTTGCCTCAAACTTGGTTCGTATTCAACAAGTCTTTGATTCAGCTGCCGAACATGGACGTCGCGTTGTTCTTACAGGTTTTGACGTTGAAAATATTGTTCGTACAGCTATCCGTCTTAAGAAATTGACTGTGGAGCATGAGAAGCTCATTGTTAAACCAAAGGATATGAACAAGTTCGAAGACCACGAGTTGATTATTCTCGAAAATGGACGTATGGGAGAGCCAATCGACGGTCTTCAAAAAATGGCAGTTGGCCGTCACCGTTATGTTCAAATCAAAGATGGGGACTTAGTTTATATCGTAACCACACCAAGTATTGCTAAAGAAGCAGCGGTCGCACGCGTAAACAATGCTATCTATAAGGCTGGTGGGGCTGTTAAGATGATTACACAGAATCTTCGTGTATCTGGACATGCCAATGGTCGTGAGCTTCAATTGATGCTGAATCTTCTTCGTCCACAGTATCTTTTCCCAGTCCAAGGGAGTACCGTGAACTTCAAGCTCATGCTGAGCTAGCCCTTGAAGTTGGGATCCTTCCAGAAAACATCTACATTGTTAAGCGTGGAGATATCATGCACTTATCAGAGGACCAAGGTTTCCTTCTTGAAGGTACTGTCCCAGCTGGTGATGTTATGATTGATGGTAATGCTATCGGTGATGTTGGAAATATCGTGCTTCGTGACCGTAAGGTCTTGTCTGAAGACGGTATCTTTATCGTTGCTATTACAGTCAATAAAAAGGAGCGTAAGATTGTCTCTAAAGCGCGTGTCAATACGCGTGGCTTCGTCTATGTTAAAAAGAGCCGTGATATCCTAAGTGAGTCTGCTGATATTGTCAATGCAACTGTTGAAAATTACTTGGCAGGAGATAGTTTTGATTGGGGAGAACTTAAAGGTGCGGTTCGCGATGATGTGGCTAAGTTCCTCTTTGACCAAACCAAACGTCGCCCAGCAATTCTTCCAGTTGTTATGGAAGTACGTTAATTAATTATTAGAGTGTGAGTATGTTACTTACATTCATTGATATTAGAAAGTCTCATAAGACTATTTTGAAAAAGAAAAAGCTGGGCTATCCCAGCTTTTCTATCATTAAGAAAGGAAAAGACAAATGGCTTTTTTTCAAATTGAATACTCATCAGTTGTTCTAGGACAATACCGTCAAGTAGATGTTATCTATCCGGATCGTGATCAGATTTCTGAAACGGAAAGTGATACGGACATTCCAGTCCTTTATCTTCTTCATGGTATGGGGGGAAATCATAATTCTTGGGCCTTCCGTACCAATATTCAGCGTCTCCTTCGTAAGACCAACCTCATTGTCATTATGCCTAATTCTGAAAATGGATGGTATACAAATACTAAATATGGCGTAAGATATTACGATGCCATTGCCAAGGAGCTTCCTCAAGTCATGCAACGTTTTTTCCCAAGTATGACAAAGAAGCGTAAAAAGACTTTTATTGCTGGACTTTCTATGGGGGGCTATGGTTCCTTTAAAATTGCCTTAACCACGAATAACTTTGCTTGCGCAGGTTCCTTCTCTGGTGCCCTTGGTTTATCTACAGAGATGATTAGAGATGAGACCATTGAGTCCAAGGAATACTGGCGGGGTGTCTTTGGTGATTTGGAAGGAAAAGATATTGAGCAGCATAAATTGGTTAATTTAGCCAAGCAACATGACAAGAAAACTAAATTTTTTGCTTGGTGTGGTCTGGAAGATTTCCTTTTTGACACTCAAGATCAAGCAGTTGCTGATTTGAAGGCTCTTGGCCTAGATATTGACTACAGTATAGACCATGGAAGACACGAGTGGTATTATTGGGAAAAACAACTAGAGGCCTATTTAGAATGGTTACCTATTGATTATATTAAAGAAGAACGCTTATCCTAATTGGTCAAGTATGTAACATCTTGTCAAAGAGATGATAAAAGCTTAAAGTGATATTTTTTACTTTCTAGAATGATTAGAGCATGATATACTAGGGGAAATTTCGAAAAGGAGGCTCTGTATTGAAAAAATTATTGAGAGTAATCTTCTATATTCCCAAACTTCTCTTACGATTTATATGGAATCTTATTTGGGCTATTTTTAAACTTGCCTTATCCTAGCCATAGTTGGTTATGGACTTATCTATTATGCTAACAACTCTTCAAGTACCTTAGCTACAAACATTAACCGTGCCTTTCGACAAGTTGAGCTAGGTTTTAGTGGGACCAATACAAGTGATGTTGAAAAGGTCGTTTCAAACCTATCGACGACAGATACAATTCCTGAGTCTAATGGTGCCAGATGGGCACAAAATACAGCTAGCATCTATATTCAATCTACAGATGAAACCTTGGTAGCTGCTTATAAGGAAGCTATCACAAATTGGAACAAAACGGGTGCTTTCATCTTTACTCTGACAGATGATGCGTCAACAGCTGATATTGTTGCGACAGACTATTCCGATGCTAATTCACAAGCAGCTGGTCTAGCGGATAGTCAGACTAATGTTTTAACAAATCGTATCACTCATGTGGATGTTAAGTTGAATCGTTATTTCCTCTTGAATAGTGATTTTGGTTATACCCACAAACGTATTGTTAATACGGCCGAGCACGAATTGGGGCATGCCATTGGCTTGGATCACGATGACTCTAAGACATCAGTTATGCAATCAGCGGGTTCTTATTACGGTATTCAACAGGTGGATATTGATACGGTTCATGCCCTTTATGCCAATTAAGGAGGGCTGTCATGCGTTATATTAAACACCTTGTTAGGCGTTACCCTATGCAAAGCTTTCTCATTCTTTTCAATGCTGGGGTATTTACCTGGTTGCAAACAACGGGAACCATGATTGCCTACCGTTTGGATTTATCAGGTGATGATATTTGGATCTATGTTCCACTTGGGTAAACACCTTAACTAGCCACTCCCTTGAGAGTATTCGAACCCTATATGGTGCCTCAGGTTTGACTTAGCTAATGACATCTATGATTATAACCTGGTTCGTGACTTTTCTTAAAGGTCTTATGAGAGCCGTAGTTCTTGTACTTGTCATTGCTATTGGTTTATGGCTTGTCTATCGACATTTCGAACTCTTGCAAAATTTAAAACTGTCCTAAGGGGTAGTTTTTTAGGATATTACGGCGTTTATTTTCTGAAAAAGTATGATATAATATAGCTAATTTATTATTTTGGAGGACATTATGGCTTTAGCAAAAATCGTTTATGCCAGTATGACCGGTAATACGGAAGAAATCGCAGATATTGTTGCCAAAAAATTGGAAGAATTGGGTCACACTGTGGATGTAGACGAGTGTACAACGGTTGATGCCGCTGATTTTGAAGATGCGGACATCTGTATTGTAGCAACTTACACTTATGGTGATGGAGAGTTGCCAGATGAAATCGTTGACTTTTACGAAGATTTGGCCGACCTTGACTTGTCAGGTAAAATCTTTGGTGTTGTAGGTTCAGGAGATACCTTCTACGATTATTTCTGTAAATCAGTGGATGAGTTTGAAAATCAATTCACATTCACAGGGGCGACTAAGGGTGCTGATAGCGTCAAGGTTGACCTTTCTGCTGAAGATGAAGATATCGAAAACCTTGAAGCTTTCGCTGAAAAAATTTCAGAAGCATTAGCATAAGAAAAAAGCAGAGTAAAGTCTGCTTTTATTGTAGTTAAAATGGAGTTTTTATGAATGAAATAGAAAGAGATTTTAGGACGCAATCTCAACATCTCCTTTGGTCCGTTTGGAGAGGGCTCTTAGTGGGGGTGACGGCAGGAGCAGTGGTCAGTCTTTTTCGCTGGTTAATTGCCAAAGGGGCCGCGTTTTCTGTAGCTATATACAAAGACGCCCTTCATAATCCACTTCTGATTTTGGGAATTGTCCTGGTTAATCTCTTGATTGCACTTTTTATTGGTTTCCTTATTAAGCAGGAAAAAGACATCAAGGGCTCAGGAATTCCCCATGTTGAAGGGGAACTGATGGGGCTCTTACATCCGTCTTGGTGGTCAGTATTATGGCGTAAGTTCGTGGGCGGTGTCCTTGGGATTTCAATGGGACTGATGTTGGGACGTGAGGCCCTAGTATTCAACTAGGTGCCATGACTGCTAAGGGATTAGCCGAGGGACTTAAGCTCTCTGCACGTGAGAAACGTGTCTTGATTGCTGCAGGAGCAGCAGCAGGATTATCGGCTGCCTTCAATGCCCCGATTGCTGGTCTCTTGTTTGTCGTTGAAGAAGTCTATCATCATTTCTCTCGTCCTGTTTGGGTGACAGCTTTAACGGCATCTTTAGTGGCCAATGCTGTTTCCCTACGCATCTTTGGTCAGGTATCAGTCCTTGCTATGACAGAAAAATTACCAGTATTTCCTTTGAAAGATTATTGGATTCTTATTCTCTTGGGGACTTTTCTAGGTGTGCTTGGATACGGTTATGAGTGGGTTGTCTTACGTATTGGTAAGGTCTACCAAGGGTTAGGGAAAATCTTCCACTTGCCATCTCATTTTTATGGCCTTTTGGCAGTTCTGTTTATCATTCCTATTGGTCTTTATTTTCCACATCTTTTAGGTGGTGGAAATGAATTGATTCTTGCTTTAAATGGTTTACATCCTGCTCTAACTGTGGCCATCCTCTATTTGGCTATTCGCTTTGTTTGGAGTATGTTGTCCTTTGGTTCAGGATTTCCTGGTGGGATTTTCCTTCCAATTTTAACTCTAGGTGCTCTTTCTGGTAGCGTTTTTGCGGCAGCTTTTGAAAATCTAGGATTCTTACAAGTCAGTCAGTTCCCTATTTTTATCATTCTTGGTATGGCTGGTTATTTCGGCGCGGTATCTAAGGCACCGCTAACTGCTATGATTTTAGTGACTGAGATGGTGGGGAACCTTCACCAATTGATGACAATTGGAGTCGTGACCCTGATTGCCTATCTCGTCATGGATTTCATGGGAGGAGAACCTGTCTATGAAGCCATGCTTCACAATCTAATCGCTCACGAACCAAAACAAGTTGATAATATACCGACGATGATTGATTTACCAGTTACAGATAGTTTAGCTGGTCGATTGGTTAAGGATTTAACTTTACCTGACGGAGTTTGATTTCCACTCAGATTTTTCAAGACCAGTCTGAAGTTGTTCATGGAGACACACGTCTAAAAGCAGGAGCAACCCTGTATCTGGTTGTTAATGAAAGTAATATCAGTCAGGTAAGAAAACTCTTTTTATAATCAATTCAATGGCTTGAGGCTCTTTTGTCCTCAGGTCATTTTTGTTATAATGGAGAGAAAAAAAGGAGGTCAGTATGGACTTAAATGAGATTCGCCAACAGATTGACTCCGTTGATAATGAGATTGTGGCTTTGTTGGAAGAACGTATGAAATTGGTAACTCGAGTAAGTGCTTATAAACAACGCACTGGAAAGGCGATTTATGATCCCGAACGAGAGCAAGCCCTGCTAGACAAGGTAGGCGCTAGTGTTCTTAATCCTGAATATAAAGAAGCTATCGTGCAAGTTTTGCGGATATTATGAAGCATTCACGTACTTATCAAGCAAGTAAGCTAGAAGAAAAGTAGGCTCCTAGGATGAAAGTAAGACAATTAAGTGATAGTAAAGGTCTTTCTTACTTACATTTAGTAATGTTAAGTCTTTATGCAATTTTGTTAGGGGTACTGGTTGGACTGATTGATGCTGTTTTTGGGCGCGTGCTTATAGGACTCTCGGAATTTCGTGACCACCATCTCTTTTATCTAGTCCCGGCACTTCCTTTAGCAGGTCTTTTGATAGTTTACCTCTACCAAAAGTTTGCTGGTAAGACAGCGCAGGGAATGGGCTTGATTTTCAAGGTTGGACATAATGAGGAGGATCAAGTTCCCCTAAGGTTAATTCCACTGGTGACTGTAACCACATGGCTGACCCACCTTTTCGGGGGATCCGCAGGTCGTGAGGGAGTCGCTGTACAACTGGGGGCCACAGTTTCTCATGCTTTTAGTCGCTATTTTAAGCTCCCTAATGCTTCATGCATTTTCTTGACCATGGGAATGGCCGCTGGTTTTGGAGGACTCTTCCAAACACCAATCGCTGCGACCTTCTTTGCACTTGAGGTCTTGACCTTAGGACAGTTAAGCCTGCCAATCTTAGTACCGACTCTTATTGCATCTTTTATGGCTAGTACAACAAGCCATCTCTTAGGTCTTGAAAAATTTAGCCACTTTGTATCCAAAAGTTTGACTATTGACCTTGAGACGTTTATGAAATTAGCTCTTTTAGGTCTGGCCTTTGGTCTAGCAGGAAACCTCTTTGCTTATCTCTTGTCACTAGCTAAAAAGAAAGTAGCAAGTTTGCTCCCCAATCCCTATTATCGTGTTCTCTTAGGAGGTGTCGTCTTAACCTGTCTTCTTTTGATTTTGTGTAAGGGACGCTATACAGGGCTTGGAACGAATTTGATTGCTTTAAGTGTTGATGGTGGGACCATTTATCCATTGGATTGGCTCTTTAAACTTCTCTTGACTGTCTTTACCTTATCTCTTGGATTCCAAGGAGGAGAAGTAACCCCTTTGTTTGCCATCGGAGCAAGTCTTGGTGCTGTGCTAGCACCCATTCTTGGTCTTCCTATCTCTCTTGTAGCAGGTCTTGGTTATTTGTCGGTCTTTGGTAGTAGCACCAATACTCTATTAGCACCGATTTTTATTGGTATTGAGGTCTTTGGCCCCGCTAATGCAATCCCTTATGCGATTGTCATGGCTTTTGCTTATATTATCAATCATAAGACAAGTATTTATGGTCAACAAAAAATGCTAGAAATGCAATAAGATACTAGACATCCTGATAATTTTTTGATAAGATACTAAGAGTGTGTAATGGACACACAAAAATAACGGCTAATCCGCTGGGACACAGAGGTTGCTCTTAAGATTAGTAAGATAGGAGTATATAAAAATGAATCCATTGATCCAAAGTTTGACAGAAGGTCAACTTCGTACTGACATCCCATCATTCCGTCCTGGTGACACTGTTCGCGTTCACGCAAAAGTTGTCGAAGGAACTCGCGAACGTATCCAGATCTTTGAAGGTGTAGTTATTTCACGCAAAGGTCAAGGGATCTCAGAAATGTACACAGTTCGTAAAATCTCAAGCGGTATCGGTGTAGAACGTACTTTCCCAATCCACACTCCACGTGTTGATAAGATTGAAGTTGTACGCTACGGTAAAGTCCGCCGTGCTAAACTTTACTACTTGCGTGCTTTGCAAGGTAAAGCTGCACGTATCAAAGAAATCCGTAAATAATTTACAGATTTCACCGAAAAAATCTGTCCTCGTGGCAGATTTTTTAATAAGTCCTCTTAGTTAAATGGATATAACAACTCCCTCCTAAGGAGTCGTTGCTGGTTCGATTCCGGCAGGGGACATTTTTAATCCTTTAATCATGCGGTTTTAAAGCTACTTTGCCCCAAATCTGCCTCAATTTTTATTTAAAGTTGTTTGACACCTATTACGAGATAGGTGTTTTTTAATACCTTGAATTGTGCACTTATATTGTATATTCAAGACTAAAAAACCCCAGTTAGATTTAGTTTCTAATTGGGGTTATCTCCTGAATACTTGATGATTCTGAGCAATTTTTTGATTTAATTTACAGTTAAACTTGAGTTAGCGCTTGATGAAGATTGTGGATACTCGTAAGTACTGTTGTCAGCATTAGTGCTCCACTCATTGATTTCATTGAATGAGCTAGATTGAACACGTTCTCCATCGCTGTTAATGACATATGATCCGTCTTCTGGACCTCCCCAACCTCGTCCCCCTTCAAAGGGATTTGGTTCTTCTTGAGAGCCTTCTTGATGAGGAGCGTATTGCCATTTTGCTTCTGACTTGATTGTTGAGAAGGAGAAGATGCTTGATCCTTATCCTTCTCTTTAGAATTCCTTGTTTTATCATCCGTCGAGGTAGCTGTCGAAGAGTTAGTGGTAGTTTTCTTATGAGACGAGCATTCTTAGACGATTGGAAAGATGATGAGTGATGTGTTTTTGTTTCTGATTTTACAGGTTCTTTGGAATGTTTTGATAAAATAGTTAAGAAAGAGAATACAGTCATCAAAACAAAGGTCATAATAATAACTTTTTTATTATATTTTTTCTTTTCATGTTTGGCTCCTTTCTTAGTCATAGCTGAAAGGAAAAAATGCAGAAAAAAACCAGGTTTCCCTGGCCATAACTTTTAGTGGCTTACACGACGGCGAGCTGCTTTTTTACGGTTTTCTTCGATGAAAGCCAATTTCTTTTTTTCTGGTTCGATGATTGTTTTCTTAACTGCGAAAACAGCTCCTGCTACAGTAGCAGCAGTTCCGAGAAGGCCAGTAGCGACACCTTTAGCAAATGAATGTTTTTTAGCCATGAGACTATCCTCCGTATATGTTATAATATACTTACATTATCTAAAAAAATATCTAGAATAGCAAGTGAAATGATTATGAAAACCAAACTTATTGTAGTAGCTGGACCTACTGCTGTGGGAAAAACGGCGCTTGGAATCGAATTGGCTGAGCGTTTTAATGGAGAGATAATCTCGGGAGATAGCCAGCAGGTTTATCGACAACTGAATATAGGAACTGCAAAGGCCACTCCTGAAGAACAAGCAGCAGCTGTACATCATTTAATCGATGTCCGTGATGTAGATGAGTCCTATTCAGCCTATGATTTTGTGACAGAGGCGCAGGCTGCCATCACTGATATTGTTAGTCGTGGCAAGTTGCCTATCATTGTAGGGGGAACAGGTCTTTACTTACAGAGCCTTTTAGAAGGTTATCATCTAGGGGGGAAAGTTGACCAAAATCAGGTTTTAGCCTACCGTTCAGAACTAGAGCAATTGTCTGATCAGCAGCTTTTCGAAAAGATTGATAGCTTAGGTATAGAGATCAAAGAGATAAATCGTCGTCGCGCCATTAGAGCACTTGAGCTTTATCGTTTTTCGGACAATCTTGAAAATACTGAGACCTGTTATGAACCTTTATAATTGGCTTGGATGACGAGCGTTCCCTGATTTATGACCGTATTAATACACGAGTTGACAAGATGGTTGAACTTGGGCTCTTAGAAGAAGCTAAGTGGCTTTACGATAATTTTCCGGAGGCCCAGTCGGCTCGTGGAATTGGCTACAAGGAATTATTTCCTTATTTTTCTGGGGAACAAACTTTAGATGAGGCCTTAGAAAAACTCAAGCAAAATACCCGTCGATTTGCTAAACGTCAATTAACCTGGTTAGAAATCGGATGACGGTTAGCTTCTATCAAATTTCTAGTCCAGAATATCCTGAAAATGTTATACAAGATCTTGCTATATTTTTAAACGAAGAGGAAGGAGAAAAGTAGGTCGATCTTAGTGTCCAGGACCTATCTTTGCTATAATGGTAGTTATGACTAACGAAGAAAAAAAAATAGCTTATGAATTAATGCTTGCTCAGGCTAAGGTGCTATTTGCTAATGAAGACAACGCATTGGCTAATTTTGCCAATGCCTCAGCTCTTTTAAATACAACTTTGCCAAACTCTGTGTTTACAGGTTTCTATCTGATGGATAATATCAAAAATGAGCTAATCCTTGGTCCTTTTCAAGGTAATGTCTCTTGTGTTCGAATTGCCTTAGGTAAGGGTGTTTGTGGCCAATCTGCTGCAGAAAATAGAACCTTGATTGTCCAAGATGTCACTAAACATGCCAACTATATTGCCTGTGATTCTGCTGCTCGGAGTGAAATTGTTGTCCCTATGGAAAAGGGTGGTAAATTAGTTGGTGTTCTTGATTTGGATTCTCACCAAGTAGAAGACTATAACCAGGTGGATCAAGATTATCTGGAAGCATTTGTCAAAATATTACTTGAGAAAACTGATTTTACATTTGGAATGTTTGAGGTAAACTAATGTACCAAGCCCTATACCGAAAATACCGTAGTCAAACCTTTGGCGAAATGGTTGGTCAAAAAGTGATTTCAACCACGCTAAGACAGGCGGTAGAGTCAGGCAAAATCAGCCATGCCTATCTCTTTTCTGGCCCACGTGTACTGGTAAGACCAGTGCAGCAAAAATTTTGCCAAAGCAATGAATTGTCCTAATCAGGTCGATGGTGAGCCATGTAACCACTGTGATATCTGTCGTGATATTACTAATGGCAGTCTTGAAGATGTTATTGAGATCGATGCGGCTTCCAATAACGGTGTTGATGAGATTCGTGAAATCCGTGATAAATCAACCTATGCACCAAGTCGTGCCACATACAAGGTCTATATTATTGACGAGGTGCACATGCTGTCGACAGGTGCCTTCAATGCTCTCTTGAAGACTTTGGAAGAACCAACTGAAAATGTTGTTTTTATCCTCGCGACTACAGAGTTACATAAAATCCCAGCAACCATCTTATCTCGTGTTCAACGTTTTGAATTTAAATCGATTAAGCAGGGGGCTATTAAAGAGCATTTAGCTTCAATTCTCGAAAAAGAAGGATTGACTTTTGATGATGAAGCCTTAACCATTATTTCACGTCGTGCAGAAGGTGGTATGCGTGATGCCTTGTCAATCTTAGACCAAGCACTGAGTCTTTCTGCTGACAACAATGTCAGTCAATCCGTTGCCGAAGAAATCACAGGCTCTATTGGTCTTACTGCCTTGGATAGTTTTGTAGCTAGTGTTCGCAATCAGGATACCACAAAAGCCTTATCAAATCTTGAAACGCTCTTTGATAATGGGAAGTCTATGAGTCGGTTTGCGACTGACCTTTTGGAGTATTTCCGTGATCTTTTGATAGTAAAAGCGGGTGGTGAAAATAGTCACCATAGTCCCCTTTTTGAAGAAAACTTATCTTTGGAACAAGACCGACTTTTCCAATTGATTGACTTGGTAACAAGTGCTCTGCCCGAGATTAAAACTGGGACACATCCTAAAATCTATGCTGAGATGTTGACGATTAAACTAACTGAGACAAGTGCTCAAGTAAGACAAGACATCCCGGCTAATTTGCAAGAAGAACTTGACAGTCTTCGTCGTGAGGTAGATAGTCTACGTAAAGCTCTTAAAGAGGGCCCATCTCAAGGAAAAGTAGCACCTACTCGAAAATCAAAAGCTTCTTATCAGTATAAGGTGGATCGTGAGAAAATCCTTACTATTATGCGAGAAACTATGGAGAATCCCCAAAAATCACGCCAGTGTCTGGATGCTCTAAAAGCAACATGGCCTGAGATTTTGGATTCTATCAGCCCTCAAAATAGGGCGCTTTTGAACGGATCAGAACCTGTGTTAGCCAATCAAGAAAATGCTATCCTAGCTTTTAACGCTGCTTTTAATGCTGAACTGGTCATGAAACGAAGTGATCTCAATGATATGTTTGGCAACATCATGAGTTCAGCTGCTGGTTTTTCACCTAATATTATGGCTGTTCCGAAAGCAGAGTTTGAAAAACTCCGAACAGAATTTGCACGAAGCCTCAAATCTAAAGAAGAGCTGGAAAAAGAGGATCGTGAAGAGTACATCCCTCAAGAACTCGAGTTTCTTTCTGATGTAGTAGAAATAGAGGACTAAAAAGGTCCAGTGGACCTTTTTAGGTCCGGTCCAAGAAATGTATAAGCTAGGGAGAGTTAGTTCTTCTGCCTGAGGTATCTTGTGAGTGTGTTTATCTATCTTAATGGATAATCTTTCTATCATCTAAAAGAGCCTAGACTGCTTGTCCTAGGCTCTAACTATTGCTATAATAATCTTATGATTCAACAAATTTTGTTTATTACAGTGGAAACTATTTTTGAAACGGTTTGTTTTAATTACAGTTTACAGCAAGGCTATTACTTTTTTACAGCCTTTTTTGGTTACTTACTCTTACGTCGTCTTTGGACCACTTATATTATTTCTCGAATTGCGAGTGCAGCCGATAAGTCTACCAAGAAGTAAGGCTGACTTCACCAGCGCTCAGCCATTTTTCCTGACCGTCATCAGTGAGAACGAGGAGTTGCCCCTTGTCTCCAATTTCTTTAGCAATACCACTGTAAGCCTTTCCAGATTGTTCAAAGGTCACTTGTTTATCTAAAACGAGGGACTTTTCTTTATAAACTTTGACCAAATCAGTAGTAGGAATGGTTAAAAAGAGCTTCCAAATTTCTGAAATGAGCTGATTCCGAGTGATTGTGGGACGCTCATTTTGGAAAAGGCTGGTTGCTTTAGTAGCTATTTCTTCAGGAAAATCGCTAATTGAAAAATTAAGTCCTACACCGATAATGACATCTGTGATACATCCAGATTCGATAGAACTGATGGCTTCGGTAAGAATACCAGCTATTTTTTTGTTGTTCAGATAGATATCGTTGACCCATTTGATGTCTGTATCTATGCCTGTAAGGCGCTGAATAGCCTTGACAATGGAAGCAGCTACCATCATGGTATAAGGCGGTAACTCACTAAAGTGACAGTTTGGCTTAAGGTGAATACTCATATAGATACCACCGTGAGGACTTGTATGAAAGTGACGTTCAAAGCGTCCCTTAGCTGATCCTTGATTAGACGCAAGATAAAGGCTAGGGGCAGGATCTTGTCTTTCCATACCATGTTTAGCATCAAGTTGTGTAGAGGTGGAGTCGGGATTAAAGTAGACAGGAAAGTTGAGTTGCTTAGAAATCTCTTGAGAAAGAAGAATATCTCCCTTTTCTAAATGGTATCCTTTTTTTCGGACACTTGTAATAACAACACCTTGATCCTGAAGTGACTGAATGGCTTTCCAAATGGCTGTTCGTGAGATACCAAGCTCTTTGGCGAGGCTTTCTCCAGTAACAAAATCAGGACTCTTTGCTAATATTTCATAAACACGTTCATAGGTTTTCATATTCTAAGTATAATACAAAAACCAGTAAATTGCTCGCCATAAAATATTGATAAGATTTGATAATTAATAACTATGTGACTAGACAAGAAAAAAGTGATATAATGAAATTTAGTTATTAAGTCCCGATAAGGCAGCAGTCATCCTAGCATGGTTGCTGGTTCTTTGTAACTTTTTAACGGCGCCGAGCTCTTTGTGGAGTATAGCGTTTTATCTATTAGGAGGCGGTTAAATCTCGTGCTATCTAATACTATTTTTCATATTAAAAGGGGGACATTTTATATGTCAGAACGTAAACTTTTCACGTCTGAATCAGTATCTGAGGGACATCCAGATAAAATTGCAGACCAAATTTCAGATGCCATTCTCGATGCGATTTTAGCAGAAGATCCAGACGCCCATGTAGCAGCAGAAACAGCTGTTTACACTGGTTCTGTCCATATTTTTGGTGAGGTTTCTACAACAGCTTATGTGGACATTAACCGTGTAGTTCGTGATACTATCGCTGAAATTGGTTATAATAATGCAGAATACGGTTTTGCAGCAGAATCTGTTGGGGTTCACCCATCATTGATCGAACAATCTCCAGATATTGCTCAAGGTGTTAATGAATCACTTGAAGTTCGTGGAACTGGTGACCAAGATTCACTTGATCTTATCGGAGCAGGTGACCAGGGTCTTATGTTTGGTTTCGCTATTGATGAAACTCCAGAATTTATGCCGCTTCCAGTTAGTCTTTCACATAAATTGGTAAAAAAATTGGCAGATTTGCGTAAATCTGGTGAGATTTCCTACCTTCGTCCAGATGCTAAATCTCAAGTTACCGTTGAGTATGATGAAAATGATCAACCTGTCCGTGTTGATACAGTTGTTATTTCAACACAACATGATCCTGAAGCGACTAACGACCAAATTCGTCAGGATGTCATTGAAAAAGTCATTAAGGCAGTTATTCCTGCAGAATACTTGGATGAAGATACCAAGTTCTTCATCAATCCAACAGGTCGTTTTGTAATCGGTGGTCCTCAAGGGGATTCTGGTTTGACTGGTCGTAAGATTATTGTTGATACTTATGGTGGTTACTCAAGGCACGGTGGTGGTGCCTTCTCTGGTAAGGATGCAACTAAGGTCGACCGATCAGCTTCGTATGCCGCTCGTTATATTGCCAAAAACATTGTAGCTGCTGGTCTTGCTAAGAAAGCAGAAGTACAATTGGCTTATGCTATTGGTGTTGCTAACCCAGTATCTGTCCGTGTTGATACCTTCGGAACGGCAACAGTTGCTGAGAGAAAACTTGAATCTGCTGTCCGTGATCTCTTTGACTTGCGTCCAGCTGGTATCATTCAAATGCTTGATCTTAAACGTCCTATCTACCGTCAAACAGCGGCTTACGGTCATATGGGACGTACAGATGTTGATCTTCCATGGGAAAAATTGGACAAGGTAGATGCACTGAAAGCAGCTGTAGAAGCTTAAAATAATCTAATATTATATGAAATTTAATAATTTCAAAGCAACAGAATTTAATTTTTTTGAATTCTGTTTTTTGTTTTGAAAATGAATAATATGAATTTTCTGACTTCAGACACATGTAAACCAAAGGATTGAGTGATTAAAGGGTAAAAACTACTAGCTAAAAATAATTTCTTTAGTTGAAAAACTTTGAAAGGAGTTGAAAAATAAGAATAAAT